>ERZ807291.324-NODE-324-length-79999-cov-17.950290_pt1 | contig 79999 bp, 58 predicted proteins | sample MGYA00521257_ERZ807291 | MGnify/ENA primary metagenome ERZ807291 (study PRJEB31413, sample SAMN03169783) | marine metagenome | biome: Marine; feature: Water; material: Subsurface seawater | place: North Sea | collected 2011-04-28 | depth 1 m m ... | reverse complement strand
ACGAAGACAACGATCAAGTGTGCGACCAGGACGAAGTGACGGGCTGCCAAGACGCAAGTGCTTGCAACTACGACTCATCGGCGACGGATGCTGGCTACTGCGATTATGCGGACGCCGGTTATGACTGCGCAGGCAACTGTGTCAACGATGCGGATGGAGACGGGGTATGCGATGAAAATGAAATCAGTGGATGCACAGACGCAGACGCTGTGAACTACCAACCATTGGCAACGAACAGTTCAGACAATTGCTTGTATCCAGAGGACTTCGAGCCTGATTGTCTCTTTGATTTCTCCGGAGATGCTTACGTGGGAACGGCAGATTTACTTCTGTTCTTGGGGAACATTGGAACATCTTGCGAGTGATAACTTGATATCGGAAGAGAGCCCCTCGTTTTGTGGAAAAAACGAGGGGCTTTTTATTCGTGCCCTGTTCCCTTAAACCCTAATTTCGCTTGCTATGGCGGGACAAGAGCAGGTTTTATATACGGAGGACAACATTCGTTCACTGGACTGGAAGGAACACATCCGAATGCGTCCGGGGATGTACATAGGCAAATTGGGAGACGGCCAATCTGCAGATGACGGAATTTACGTGCTTCTCAAGGAGATCATCGATAACTGCATCGATGAACATGCCATGGGCCATGGAAAGAGTGTGCGAATTCACATCCGGGAGGGTGAGGTGAAGGTGCGTGATTATGGTCGCGGTATTCCATTGGGAAAGGTGGTCGATGTCGTGTCCAAAATCAACACGGGAGGTAAGTATGATTCGCGGGCTTTTAAGAAATCTGTGGGGTTGAATGGGGTGGGTGCGAAAGCCGTGAACGCCCTGTCTGTTGATTTTGCCGTCGAGAGCTTTCGAGAGGGGCAGGCGAAGCGAGCAGATTTTAAACGAGGAGAATTGACCAACGATGCGGAATTGGCTCCAACGGAGGAGCGCAACGGTACACTCATTTCTTTTCGGCCGGACACGGAAGTTTTCAAGGCGTACAGTTATCGGATGGAGCATGTGGAGAGGTTGCTCTGGAATTATGCCTATTTGAACACCAATTTGGCACTTTACCTCAACGGGGAGAAATTCAAAAGTGAAAATGGACTTAAGGACCTGCTCAACAACAATTTGGGCACGGATCCGAGGTACCCCATCATCCATCTCGTCGGTGAAGATATTGAGGTTGCAGTGGCTCATACCGATGCATACGGGGAAGATTACCAGAGCTTTGTTAATGGTCAGTTTACGCCACAAGGAGGGACGCATCAGTCGGCGTTTCGCGAGGCATATGTCCGCGTGGTAAGAGATTTTTTTGGCAAGGATTATGATTCGGCAGATATCCGAAGTGGGATTTCAGCAGCCTTCGCAATTAAAGTGGAGGAGCCGGTTTTTGAGTCGCAGACCAAGACCAAATTAGGTTCTGCGGAGATGGGGCCAAATCGTCCGACACTCAAGAGTTTTGTGTATGATTTTTTGAAGCGTGAATTGGATAATTTTCTCCATCGGAACCCCGAGTCGGCGCAGCTTCTTCAAGCACGTATTCTGCAGAGTGAACGCGAGCGCAAAGATTTAGCGGGTATAAAAAAATTGGCGAGAGAACGAGCGAAAAAATCCAGTGTTCACAATAAAAAATTGCGTGATTGTCGGATTCACCTTGGAGACAGCAAGAAAGAACGTAACCAAGAGTCGACGCTTTTCATTACCGAGGGAGATTCAGCTTCGGGATCGATTACCAAGGCACGTGATGTTCAAACGCAAGCGGTCTTTAGCCTGAAGGGGAAGCCTCTCAATTGTTTTGGCCTTACCAAAAAAGTAGTCTACGAAAACGAAGAGTTCAATTTGCTGCAAGCCGCATTGAACATCGAAGATGATTTGGACAACTTGCGGTACAACAACGTGGTCATTGCAACCGATGCTGACGTAGATGGAATGCACATTCGGCTGCTGTTGATCACTTTCTTTTTGCAGTTCTTTCCTGATTTGGTGAAGCGTGGACATTTGTATGTTTTGCAAACCCCCTTATTCCGTGTTCGGAATAAGAAGGAAACGACCTACTGCTATAGTGAAAATGAAAAGCAAGATGCCCTTCAAGCGCTGGGAGCTAAATCAGAGATTACGCGTTTCAAGGGGCTTGGTGAGATCAGTCCGGATGAATTCAGTCACTTCATCGGCGAAGACATTCGCCTCGATCCTGTGGTGATCGGAAAGGAGAGTCGCATCAAGGAGATGATGACATTTTTCATGGGAAAAAACACCCCAGACCGACAGAGCTTTATCATAGAAAACCTGCGTGTTGAGAAAGATTTGCTAGAAGAATGAGTGAAGAATTGACCCCCCTGGATCCTGAGGAGCACGAAGGCGCGCAAGACTCATCAGAACTTCCTGAAGAAGGCCTAGAGCGGGTTATTCAGGTGTCTGGGATGTACAATAATTATTTCCTCGATTATGCATCCTATGTCATTTTGGAACGCGCGGTCCCGCACCAAGATGATGGGTTGAAACCCGTGCAGCGACGCATCCTGCACAGCCTGGATGAAATGGACGATGGGCGTTTTCACAAAGTCGCGAACGTCATCGGCAACACCATGAAGTTCCACCCGCACGGTGACGCCTCCATTGGTGACGCGTTGGTGCAAATAGGACAGAAAGACTTGCTGTTGGATTGCCAAGGCAACTGGGGCAATATTCTTACGGGAGATCGTGCTGCCGCCCCTCGTTACATTGAAGTTCGATTGAGTAAGCTCGGAAAGGAGGTGCTATTCAATCCCAAGACGACGACGTGGTTGATGAGCTACGATGGCCGCAATAAGGAACCTGAGACCCTGCCCGTCAAGTTTCCTTTATTGCTCGCTTCTGGGGTTGAAGGAATTGCGGTGGGATTGGCTTGCAAGACCCTTCCACACAACTTTTTGGAGTTGATCGATGCGAGCATAGCTACACTTCAGGGTAAGGGTTTTAAACTGTATCCGGATTTCCCGACGGGCGGGACTGCGGATGTGGAGAATTACAATGACGGTTTGCGCGGCGGAAAAGTCCGGGTGCGTGGGAGGATTGAAAAAGAGGACAACAAGACGTTGGTCATTCGGGAGTTGCCCTTTGGTGTGACGACGAGTTCGTTAATTGAGAGTATTCTCAAAGCCAATGACAAGGGGAAGATCAAGATCAAGCGTGTTGAGGATAACACGGCAAATGAAGTGGAGATTGTGGTCCACCTCGCCAATAACGTGAGTCCGGATAAAATGATTGGGGCGTTGTACGCCTTTACGGATTGCGAGGTGTCGATTTCACCAAATTCCACCGTCATCTTAAATGACAAGCCGCAGTTTTTGGGCGTGACTGAGTTGCTAAAGATATCTACCGAGCGAACCAAGCAATTGCTTCAGTTGGAATTGGAAATCGAATTGGGCGAGTTGCAAGAAAAATGGCACTTCGCGTCTCTGGAAAAAATCTTCATAGAGAACCGAGTCTACCGTGATATAGAGGAGTGCGAAACCTGGGAGGAGATACTGAAGACCATACACACTGGATTAAAGCCATATACAAAGCATTTATTGCGTGAAGTCACCGATGAAGACGTCACGCGTTTGACAGAGATACGCATCAAGCGCATCTCCAAATTTGATGCGTTCAAAGCCGACCGCATTATTGAAGGTCTCGATGGAGACATTGATCAGGTTAAGCATCACTTAGCGCATTTGACGGACTATGCCGTGGAATGGTTCAAAATGCTGAAAAAGAAATACGGTGAGGGCAGAGAACGCAAAACGGAATTGCGCTCGTTTGAATCCATATCGCGATCTGCAGTGGCCGTGGCGAATGTCAAGCTCTACGCACAAATGGAAGAAGGATTTGTCGGACATGGGCTAAAACGCGGGGAAGGTGAATTGGTCTGTGAATGCAGTGACATCGATGACATCATTGTGATCCGAAAAGACGGTGTATTGCAAGTGAGTAAGGTGAGTCAAAAGGCCTTCTTTGGTAAAGACCTCCTTCATGTAGGTGTGTGGAAGCGAGGAGATGAGCGAACCGTTTATAATTGCATCTACCTCGATGGGGCGACCGGTCGAAGTCTTATAAAGCGCTTCAATGTACCCGCCATAACGCGTGATAGAGAATATAACATTACCAAGGGAACTCCTAAATCAAGGCTGCTGTACTTTACTGCGAATCCGAATGGCGAGGCCGAAATTGTCACGGTATTCTTGCGGAGTAGTGCTCGACTTAAGAAGCTCAAATTTGACCTTGACTTCTCGGAAATGGCCATCAGAGGAAGAGGGGCAGGTGGAAATTTGGTATCCAAAAACGCCATTCGAAAAATCGAAATGACGGAGGAAGGAGTATCCACGTTGGGCGCAAGAAAAGTTTGGTACGATGAAACGGTACGTGCGCTGAATGCGGATGGCCGGGGCGAACTGCTTGGTGAATTCATGGCGGATGATCGCATTGTGGTATTCCTTTCCTCAGGTGAATATTTGTTTACAAGCTTTGATCTGAGCACCCGTTTTGACGATAAGATGATTCACTTGGAAAAGTGGCATCCGAAGCGTCCTGTGTCAGTCGTTTATTTTGAAGGAGAAAAGGATGACTGGTACGTAAAGCGGTTCTTTGCCGAACCCGTGCTGAAGCCATTTTCATTCATCGGTGACCATGAAAACTCACGATTAGGTGTTCTCTCTACGGCACACCACCCCAGGGTTCGGATTCGATTTAACCGTCGATTTAAAGAAACGAGGGACCGTGAAGATGAGGTTTTTGACGCCTCGGATTTCATCGCAATCAAGGGCATACGGGCCATCGGCAATAAGCTGAGCGGCCTGCCAGTCACGGAGGTGCAGTTGGATGCATTGGATGAGCAAAGAGAAGCGCAAGCTCAAGCGGATTGGTTGAGAGATGTGACCCCTCCGCCTTCGCTTGTTGAGAAGAGTCCCGCACCATCTGTCGATGCTTCGAAGAAGGACCATGAAAAGGGTTCAACGGAAGCTGAGTCCGGAATTTCGCAACAACCAACTCTTTTTTGATTTTTAGTAATTGGTCATGCAGAAATTCAATTCAATAATGCCTCTTTTCTTCAGGAGTCGATTCATCTTCTCTTGTTGCATTGTGGCGTTGATTGCCTGTGGAGAAATGCCCACCACACAGCCGACAACAGAAGCGAGTACGATTGGTCAAGGTTTTGTGGAAGACACCTTGGTTCATCCTGCTTGGTCAAAAAATGCTACGATTTATGAGGTCAATGTTCGGCAGCACACAGCGGAGGGAACCTTTTTGGCCTTGCAAGCAGATCTTCCTCGGCTCAAAGAACTCGGCGCAGACATCCTATGGCTGATGCCCATTCATCCCATTGGTGAGGTCAACCGTAAAGGCGGAGAGAACAGCAATAACTTCATGGTACCACCGGGATCTTCAAGCATGGGAAGTCCGTACAGTGTGAAAGACTATTATGCCGTTAACCCTGACTTTGGAACGAAGGAAGATCTCAAGGCGCTGACGGCGATGGCGCACGAATTGGGCATGAAAGTAATTTTAGATTGGGTTGCTAATCACACAGCGTTCGACAGCGAATGGACAGATTCACACATTGAATATTTTTTATTGGATGACACGGGGAATTTGCAACCTCCTTCAGGAACGGACTGGTGGGATGTGACGCAATTGGATTGGGCCAATGGGAAAGAAACCGGTTTGTACGATGCAATGGCTGATGCCTTGGAATACTGGGTGCGCGAATGCGCGATCGACGGCTATCGATGCGACGTGGCTGAAAAGGTTCCGACTGATTTTTGGGAAAAGGCTCGACGGCAAATGGAACGGGTTAATCCGGATGTCTTTATGCTTGCAGAAGCTGAGGTGCCCGAACATCATCTCCGAGCATTCGATATGTCCTACGGCTGGGAGATGCACCACATCATGAACCAAGTTGCCAAAGGCGAGTGGTCGGTGGACTCCATCATCCAGGCCGTACCAAGGCAGTTGGAGCGATTCGGAGCAGACGCGTATCGCATGATGTTCATCACGAATCACGATGAAAATTCGTGGAATGGGACGATTGAGGAGCGCATGGGAGCCAATGGTGATGCGATGGCGGTGCTCTCAGGCACCTTGATGGGAATGCCATTGATTTACAGTGGACAAGAGGCAGGAAATTCCAAGCGGTTGCGGTTCTTTGAAAAAGACACGGTGGAGTGGGGTGCCAACACCAAAGCAGGATTGTACCGCTTCATTAATGAACTGAATCATGATCACCCAGCACTGTGGAATGGTGCCGTGGGTGGTCAGCCGGAATTTTATTCCATAGATTCTGACGTTGCGATGGCCTGGACACGAAGGGCAGAAGCGGATGAAGTGGTCACGGCGGTGAATCTTTCAGGCGAGTCGATAGAAATGGAACTCGGATTGGATTCTACCTACCGGGTTGAATGGGGGGGCGTTGAGGCGGGAAAGGTGGTGACGGTGCCAGCGCATGCAGCAGCAGTCTGGTCGAAGGGCTCAAAGAAATGAGACACCAACAAACCATTGCACTCATTGCTCATGACGGAAAAAAAGATGCGCTTGTCGAATTTGTGCAAACGAATCAATCTTGGTTTGAGCAGTTTCATTTAGTCGGGACGGGCACAACAGGCGGCCGCATTGAATCTTTAGGGGTTCGAATCGAATGCTTGGCAAGTGGTCCCCTTGGAGGAGATGCTCAGATTGCAGCTCGCATTACCGAAGGGCGGGTCCATGCAGTGATTTTTTTCCGGGATCCCATGGGCAAACATCCGCATGAGCCTGACATCAACATGCTGCTTCGTCAATGTGACGTTCACAACATTCCGTTAGCGACGAATTACGCCACGGCGAGTTTGCTCATTGGCCGGATCGCTTTTGGAGGCGAATGAAGGCAGGGGATGTACATCGTGGTCGCGGCCCTTGGCCGAAGAGCAATGATGCGGTGGCGGTGCGCCAATGGCTGACCGATCGCATTGCTGTGTTTGAATCACGCGAACGACAAGCCATAATTCGCCAATTGCTTGATGACGTGAGTGGTGTTTCCCGTGCTGACCGGTTGATCGGAAATTGGGTGGCAAGTGAGTCTCAATTGGAACGCTTAGCTCTTGCATGTGACCGGTTGAATCACGGGGAACCCTTGCAGTACATTCTCGGAACTGCCCATTTTATGGGCCTTGATGTGTGTGTCAATAAAAGTGTGCTTATTCCTCGACCCGAGACGGAAGAGCTCGTACATCGGATGTTGCAATACATCTCATCTTCTAAGTCTCAAAAGAGGAAAGTAGTGGACATCGGAGCTGGCAGCGGCGCCATTTCACTAGCTTGGAAAGCGAAACGGCCAATGGATGAAGTGTACGGCCTGGATGTTTCACCCGAAGCATTGCATACAGCTAGCGCGAATGCAGAGCGCCTTGGGCTCGCTATTGACTGGCATAAGCATGATATCCTGGCAAGCGTTGGAGCCAAAGATACAGTCCTATCAGCCTGTGATGTTGTTTTATCCAATCCCCCTTATATACCCGAGTCCGAAAAAAGTGGGATGAGCCGGAGCGTGACGGATTGGGAGCCCAACATGGCACTTTTTGTGTCGGACCGTGATCCATTGGTTTTTTACAAGCGCATCATCTTAGGATGTGCAACGGAAGGCTGGTTGAGTTCGGAAGGTTGGTTGGCGCTTGAATGCCACCGCGATGCTGTGGAAGCCGTGCGAGAGCTTTTTCATCAAGAGCACTGGAAGACTGTCGAAAAAGAGCGGGATATGCAGGAGAACTGGCGAATGATCTTTGCGCAGCGAGCGGCGATTGCATCAAAGAGTTGAACGGAATTACCGAAACTCAAGCATGAGTGCATCGGCAATGTGAAATGCTGGAATAGCGAATCCAATGCCTTCAACTCCCATCCCCAAGACCTTTTCATTCACAACCCCAATAAGCTGACCAGAAGAGGAAATTAACGCGCCACCGCTGTTTCCTGGACTGATGCTCACATCTGTCTGAATCAAGGTGCGGCTGCCGTCTTTGCGTTTTCCAGAAATGATTCCTTTTGTGACGGATGCTCCCAAATCAATGTCATACGGTGTCCCCAAGGCATACGCCTCTTCGCCTACATCAATTGGCTGGTCCGCATCAATGTAGAAGGGTTTCAATCCAATTGTATCAACCTTAAGCAGGGCCAAATCATACAAAGGATGGTACCGGACCACTTCGGCTTGTCGTTGCCGACCATTTTGGAAATGCACCGTGTAATCTAGTTCGCCATCTGCAATGACGTGATAGTTCGTAAGGATATAGCCATCGCTGCTCACGATGCAACCGCTTCCGTGTCCGTCATGCGCAGCAACCGTCACAACGGATTCCAGTGCAGCTGAAACCTTGCCGGCGGGTTGATCGGGTTGATCGAGGGTAATGACGTCCCAGTCTTTGGTCCATTCCAATTCCAAATCTTCGATTCGATTCAATTTCCCAATGAACACATCGGACTCCATGGCTTGGAAAAGAGCTTCATCCAATCCCTCCGCGATGAGGTCCCGATCAAATCCGGGGCTGGAGAAGTTGTACAGAGCCCAATTGGAATAGGAAGAGATGTGCGCGGTGTCCGTCCGGATTTGGAAGGGATTGTAAACCCACCACTCGGTGGTCAATTCGTAGCGCACGATGTTTTGAACTCGGTGTTCACGAACGCCGATGAGCTGACCGCTAATCTGCACTCCTTCTTCTTGCTGAAACATCCCGTCTGCACCAGGTGGTTGAAAGGATTGGTTCTGAAGGGTTGCATTGAGACCTTCGTCTAAGTTAGAATATTCAATTTCGATGGACTCATCCGAAGCACTCATGAACTCAACCCGATTTTTGTGGTACTTGTCCATGTTCTGAAAATAATGCCAACTGTGCTCTCCTGCTGAAATATGCATGTGAAAACCTTCCACTTTGAGCGGAGGATTGATGGGGTTGCCAGAGGGCATTTTCTTCAAGCCTTCGAAGTAGTAAGCTTTTTGAAAAACGCGTTTGGGTTGTGCAAAGAGGGCCGTTGCATTGGCCGCGGCACCAATAAAGGCCCCCCAAATGAAACCGGGTTGGATGGTTCGTTTTTGTCCAGTGAACCCAACGATTGCCAAGCCCAAGGCCGCCCCGGCGTCCACACTTTTATACGGATTCCGAGCTTCAGGGAATAACGGATGGACCTTGGGGAAATGCCCTTCTTGCTCCAGTCGTATGAGGTGCACAGGCTCTTTGTTATCCAGCTCTACCCATGTCATTCCTTGGCCCCATTGCTCATAATGAAATCCTTCCGTCCAATTCCACGCATCTTTGGAAATCGCCACATCTGCCCCATGTTCAGGGTGAACAGCAATCTGGGATGAGGTGGAGCGGTAGAGCACGGAACACCCAGTCGACAGCATCAACGCTGCAGTGCTTACGATCCACAAAGAATGTCGCATACTCCATTGCATCATTCAAAGAACGAAAATTGTGGGTGTAGACCGGAGGCATTTCTCGGATGTTTTCCGAATGGATTGTGGATTAATTGCTTTAGAAAACTCTGAATATTTAAGCCGACGCTTGGCCCATCGATTTATCTTTAACACATGGGTGAATTCACCGATAATGTACCGAAAACAAGGGAAGAGCTGGATGATCTGCGCGCAACGCTGAGCGAGCACAACCGCCGGTATTACATTGAAGCGAAGCCGACGATTTCAGACCGGGAATTTGATCGGCTGATGGAAGTGTTAATCCAAGCAGAGTCAAATCATCCTGATTGGGCCGATATAAATTCCCCAAGCCAGCGGGTAGGGGGAGACATTACCGATCGATTCGAGAAAGTTGACCACAGCGAGCCCATGCTCTCGTTGTCCAATTCCTACAACGCAGAGGACATTCAAGAATGGGCAGAGCGTGCTGATAAAATTTTGGAAGGTGAGGCCGTTGAGTTCGTAATGGAATTGAAGTACGATGGAGTGGCCATTGCTTTGCACTACGAAAACAGAGAACTGCACCGGGCCCTAACGCGCGGGGACGGGATTACCGGAGAGGACATTACGGCGAACGTACGAACCATTCGATCTGTTCCTTTGAAGCTTCCGCAAGAGGCTCCCGAATCGCTTGAAATTCGAGGAGAAATATACTTCCCTTGGGAAGGATTTAGAGAATTGAATAACAGGCAGTTAGAGTCCGGAAAGCCGGAATTCGCCAACCCTCGAAATACGGCTGCCGGTACATTGAAAAGTCAAGATAGCGCGGTGGTTGCTCAGCGAAGATTGGATTGCAAATTGTATGGCGTAGTGAATCCACCATCTGAACTTTCAAGTCACATGGATAGCGTTCTTGCGGCTGGAACATGGGGTTTTCCTGTTCCGTTGGCGCAGACACGAATGGTCGAAACCACGGGCACTGTCGAAGGGATCATGGATTTTATTTTGCACTGGAATGAGCATCGGCATGACCTGCCTTTTGCGGTTGATGGAATCGTCATCAAGATTAATTCATTCGCCCAACAGCGTGAACTTGGAATGACCGCAAAATCACCGAGGTGGGCGATTGCGTTCAAATTTGAGTCGGAGCAGCAATCCACCATTTTGCGCAGAGTCACGTATCAAGTGGGCCGAACCGGCGCCATCACACCCGTAGCGGAACTCGACCCTGTTCTCATTGCAGGCACAACGGTCCGTCGTGCTTCATTGCACAACGCAGATCAAATCAAAGCGCTGGATATCCGATTGGGCGATTCGGTTTTTGTCGAAAAAGGTGGAGAAATTATTCCCAAGGTGATTGCGGTGGATTTAGCAGCTCGAGCAGCGGGCAGTTTGCCCTTTGACTACGCTTCTGTTTGTCCGGAATGTGCAACGACATTGGAGCGAAAACAAGGAGAAGCTAAACACTATTGCCCGAACGTATTGGGTTGTCCGCCCCAAGTTCGAGGAAGAATTGAGCACTTTGTAAGCCGAAAGGCTATGAACATCGAGGGATTGGGACCGGAAATTATTGAGTTATTGGTGAGCAAAGGCGGAGTGGACACCTTGGCCGATTTGTATGAGCTCAAGAACAAGGCAAGCGATGAGTGGCGCAATGCGACTGTGATGTACAAGGAAACCTCAGAGGTTGTACCTGATCGACTACATGGCCAGCGGATGCATGCATTGGCACTTTGGAATTACCGCAATAACCACGGAAAGCGGGTGGCTCCAGATGCCAGTCCCGTCAGTCGTTCCGCTGTGGAAGAATGGATCGCCTCACCGGAGGGAGACCCATTTGGATTGGAAATTGCTCCGGTTCTCGGGGCGCCATGGCAGGATTATTTGGTCGCTGCCAGCATTGCATTTCCCATGGCAGAGGTCATCATGAACAAGGCCATGCTTTCTGATTTCTCGGATGATTTGTTAAGAGGGCCTGAGTCCTTGTCTTGGGAGAGCGAGGGTTGGGGAGTGGACCTTGCAGATTGGGAACATTTTGAAAATTTGCTGCACCGTCTTTCGTCACGAACGAGACAGCGATTGGGAGAGGTGGAGATGAAAAACCTATTGAATGCCATTGAAGAATCCAAGAACCGTCCCTTTCATCGGGTCCTATACGCCTTGGGCATTCGCCATGTAGGAAGTGAAACAGCCAATTTGTTGACGGACCATTTTGGCTCGATTGAGGCCTTGCAGGCAGCGACGGAAGAAGAGGTGTTGTCCATTCATGGGGTTGGGGCGGAAATCGCTCGCAGCGTTCAGGCGTATTTCCAAGATCCAAAAAGTCAAGCAATCATCGCTAAATTGAGTGAGCATGGGGTAAACTTGCGGAACGATGCAGGCGCTCAGATGAACTCAGGCCGTGCATTGGCGGGAAAAACATTCGTGATCACGGGAACACATCCCGTTGCACGAGAGGATCTTGCGGCTATTATCAGGGAGCAAGGTGGCAAGGTTTCGAGTTCGGTCAGTAAGAAAACGCATGCGTTGGTTGCCGGCGAAAAGGCAGGGTCAAAGTTGAACAAGGCTGAAAACCTAGGAGTTGAAATCTGGGGATATGATGATTTATTGAATGCGGTTTCAGATGGTTCAGGCGAATAAATAGGGCGAATGGATACGAGTAAAAACGATGAGTAAAGAGAAACACCTGTCTTTTGCAGCTTTAGATTTGGAGTGCGCCACCAGTGATGTCGGCAATATTTGCGAGGTGGGTCTGGTGATCATTGAAGGGGGCGAAGAGGTCCGAAAATTCCGATCATTGGTTCACCCTGTTGTGGAGTCATTCGGAGATTGGCAACGTTGGAACTTTGACTATACGTTGAACGACACCTTGAAGGCACCAAGCTTTGCTGAAGTTTGGGCGACAGCCAAATCGCTGATTGGAGACTTACCCGTTGTTGCACACAATGCCACGGAGGTAGAGTGTAAACATTTGGGGCATGCGTTTTCCATTCATGGATTGGATGCGGCAGAATCACCGACCTTTTACTGCACACTTGAACTTGCGCGCGCTCAATGGCCCGATTTACCCAAACATGGAATTAAGCATGTCGCGAAGCACTTTGGATGGGCATTGGATCACCATAACCCGGAGAGCGATGCGCGAGTTTGCGGATCCATCGTTCAAGAAGCTTGCAGCAACCGAGGGCTTAATGATTGGGCTGAACTGGTGAACGCCATGCGATTGCACTCCCACCGAGTTCCTCTTTATAAGACGAAATTGTCGATCAAAAAAAAATCGACAAAACCCCTCCAGCGATCTGAGTATTTGCATGAATTGGTGGCATGGGAGCGCACTTCGAAGCCCAAGGAATTCAGGACGGGTCAGCAATTCGTCCTCAGTGGATTTGATCAGTCGAAAAAAGCTGAATTGCGCAAAGCTGGGGCGAACAAAGGTCTGGTGTACAAACGGTATTTGAAGGGAGCTGTTGATTTTTTGGTAGCGGATGAGCGCATGGGCGCGTCAAAATATGCCAAGTGCCAAGCACAGGAAATCCCCATTTTGACTGAAGCGCAATTTGTCGAGGCGCTAAAGGACTTGCGTCTTAAAAGCTGAATCAGCGAAAGATTTCAAACGATCCTATTCGCTCGCCTCGCTGTTCTTCCCCGCAAATAATGACATACCGCACGCGGTAGTAATATGTCCCTTCAGTGACGGGTTTGTTGTTAATGCGCCCATCCCATTCTACGGGTGCTCCGAAGGAAGAGAAGATCGCTTCGCCCCAACGGTTAAAAATGAGCAACTCATACTGGTCAACAATTGACAGAAGAGGAAAGTCCGGATTCTCTGCGAGGTACAAGGTGAGGCGCTCATTTTTGCCATCTTTGTTCGGGGAGATGACATTTGGAAACTGTGCGGAGCTTGCGTCAATGGTCGCTTCAGGGTCTTGCACGACGACCAGAGAATCCAATCCGGTGCAGCCATTTTCTTCAAAGGTTACATTCAAATAATAAGTCCCAGGCAGCAGGACCTGGGGTTCTTCGGTGCTCCAAGGTGCGAAGGAATTAAGGGCCCCTTCGGTCCAGGACCATTCCAAAATGGGCGTGTAACCCTGTGGGGATACCTCTACGCCACTGACTGTTGAGGTCGGCACGGAACAGGTCAGCGTATCCGCAAATCCGGCATGGACTTCTGGAGGGGTGAAATCGGAACCAATTTCCAGTGAAACAGAAGTCTCACAGCCGCTTTCTGGATGCGTGGTGACAATTTGCCATACTCCGCTGGTTTCCGTCCAGAGTTCAAATGGCTCATCAATCCAATTGAACGAGGCATTCGATGGAACAATCCATTCAAGGAGGGATTCAGGCGCGGTTTCAAGGGTGAGTAGGACAGAATCGTAGAGGCAGTTGAGCTGATTTGAAGATGCAGTGACTGTGCTTTCGTACGTCCTAAAATCTCCGATGATTTCAACCTCGAGGGTATCCGTACAAACCTCATCATCCGAGGTAACCACAAGCCAGTAATTGCCGGGAGCATCAACCGTGGCATTAGGGCCGAGGTTGGATGGGATATTGCCTCCATTCGCGCTGATCCATTGGTAATCTATTCCATCTGAGAAATTGCTGCCCCCGTAAAGTCCAATGGATGGGATGAGGCAATTGAGGGTAAGACCGGGGCTGGCTTCGGCAGAAGCTACCAATTCAGCGACTTCAACCACAATGCTGTCTTGAATGTCATTTTCGCAAAACCCATCATAGGTAACGAAATAGGTGATGGATGTATCTGGTGTGCACCAAACATTCGCGCCGACAGAATCAGATAAAAAGGTGCTAGGCTCCCATGCGTAGTCCGTTCCAGGCGCTCCCACGACGTTCAGTTCCACGGAGCCTCCCGGGCATACCATGGTCTCTGGGCCAGTGGCCAAAATGGTAGGGGACAGGCAGACACTTTGATTGTTGTACGATCCTCCGGTGCTTCCTGTGAACCCCCAATACACGAGCTCTTGTCCAGAAAAAACATCCCCAATGAGGTCGATTTCATTGAACAGTCTCATTTCGCAATCAAAGTATACCGCAATAATCTGCGCATTCGGATCCCAAGTGATGCGCACAGGATGGTCCTCACCGTCTTCGATATTTGCTCCATCTATGTTGGCTGTTACTGGTCCGCCGAGACCGCTCGGTGGAGCATGGTCTACACTTCCGTCTGAAATGAATCCGATATGATCTTGGACGAGGTCCCCATACTGCCCATTTTGCCAGGTGTCGAATTCAATGCCAAAACTGGGGTCGAATCCATTGAATCCTAATCCTCCTCCAGTTTGTCCCAAGGCGGATGTTCCAACGTCTTGTAAGACAAACACCATTCCGTCTGCACCGCCGATGTCAAGGTCACCAAAATTCATGGTCAAATTGAGGTCGAATGGCTGACTTAAGTCGATGAAGTCGGCAGACCAGACGGCTCCGTTTTGATTGCCTTGCGTGGTTGTGAGTTGATAACAGTCCGTTCCAGCTTCTTGGGCTGTACCATTTAAAAAGTACGACTGCGCAATCAAGGGTGCGTTGAATGCGCTAGTCAAAGCCAGCAATAACGCAGCACATCGCTGTGGATTGAGGTGCAATCTGGACATGGTTTCAATTAAAAATTAACGCCCACTTTCAAGTTGACTCGTCTATTGGTAAGGTAATTGGGGATTGCATAAAGCCGTCCATTAACATCTTCTATCCACGTATGGTTAATGGTGTTTCGAATTCCGAGAATATTGAATATTTCGACGGAAACAAATCCCGTTGGTCCTCCGATTGGCGCATTTATTTTGTCGAACAATTCACGAGAAAATCCGATGTCCACCCGCCGGTAGGTCGGCGTTCTCAATACATCTTTATAGCGATCAAAAGAAGGAGGGCCAAATGGGAGTCCGGTTCCAAAGTACAGGCTAACGAGGACTTTGAAGGTCTCATTACCGGGCATTTCATCTTGAAATAATAGACTCATGTTAATACGCTGGTCTGTCTGTCGGGGGATGAATCCAGGAACAATTTCTGAGCTGTCCGAGACCACATTGTTCAGCGTGTAGCCAGCGATGATCGGCTGTCCCTCGTCGTTGTAATACTGCCAATAGGCGTCATCGTTGAGGTCTTCTTCTGTTTTCAGAACCGACAACCGAAACCAACTTTGAATTCCGTCGATGAACTCACCGTTGAGCATAAAATCAGCTCCTGTCGCATAACCAGAGCTGTTATTTCGCCCGTAATATCGCTGGCGAACGTTTTCAATTTCATACGGTATGAGGAAGTCCATGTCTTTGTAGTACAATTCGCCCACCATTTTGAAAGGCCGTCCGTACATTTCAAATATTCGATCCATGCCCAGCACAGTATGAATCGCACGTTGCGAGCCAATATCTGGATTTAGCGTGCCGTCAAATCCGCGCATTTCTCGGTAGAATGCCGGTTGCCAGTAAACGCCTCCAGATAAGCTGAAGACAGTCGAAGGTTCATCGTCAGCCTTGAGTGGTTGATAGGAGAGGTGACCACGTGGACCCCCAACCAACCCTGGTCCTTGCGTTTGCTGATTGTTTTGCCACCAATGTCCGCGAACTCCGGCATTGAACTTCCACTGTCCTTCCGATGCATCCTTCCAGCGCCAAGTATTTTGCACGAATGCTTGAGCACGCTGTGTTTCAATCTGGTTCTCTGCTCGAATGACATCGTCCAATTGGATGACTTGGTCAGGGCCATCTCCAATGTATCCAATGCTGTCGCGGGGATGCGGGGTAATGAACCCGGCAGAGTCCACAAGCGACCATTCGGACAGGTAATCTTCGATGTCCTCCGCTTGCCACTTTAAGCCCCATTCCAAAAAACCGCGATCTTGTCCCCAAGCGCTCGATCCTTTGAGGGCGCTGCTGTAGACATTGGCATACAACCGATTACGGGCATGGTTAAGAAAAGCACCTACCCCTCGGCTTACCGCGGCCTCGCCCAAAGCATCCGATCCCAAATCTCGCTCAAGTTCATCCAGCCAATACGCTCCAAGGATATCGAATGTCTCAGATTCAGCAGTTTGGAAAGCTGATGATATCCATCGAAATCGGTGATTCTCGGTGATGTAATTGACACCAAACGCCCCAAATCCAGTTTGATAGGAGGTCTTTTCTTGGCCGTCGAAATACACCGTCAGACGGAGTGCTTCGTTGATGTTTCCAACGTCTGATTCGCGTTTTATGGGATTGAATTGGTACTGATTTTGTCCAAATATGCCCAGCGCTTCAAACTCCCAAGGGCCATAACCATCGGGGTCCCATGTGATAAAACTTTGGACGTCTACATAGCGCGGTTGGTATTCACCTCCTTCATCCAATGAGCCCAAAACGTAAGAGTTGTCGCGGTAGCGTATGCCTGTATTGACTGTGAACTTTTTGTGCCCATTTGGCCCTGCGGCACTTGCCCAATCCTGTTGAATTTGAGCACCGAGCATACTGGATGTTATCCGCGTCTTACGCGCATTGGGTTTGCGGTATCGGATGTCCAATACAGAGCTCAGTTTATCGCCGTATTTCGCTTCAAATCCACCGGCTGAAAAGTTGATGGATTCGACCATGTCAGGATTGGGGAATGACAGCCCTTCTTGCTGACCTGCGCGAACCAGAAAGGGCCGGTACACTTCGATGTCGTTGACATAGACTAAGTTTTCATCAAAGCTTCCGCCGCGCACGTTGTACCCGCTTGACAACTCGCTATTGAAATTCACTGGAGCCTGAATGAGCAGATCTTCTATGGTTCCTCGGGGTGAGGGAATGCGACTGGCGATTTTGGGGTCGATCCTTTGGACAGGTGCTGACCGATCACCGTCGGCAATCACCTCGGATGTGCTTAAAGCAACTCCAGCACGGAGCTGAATGTTTTTCACGAGGGTATCAGCCGCTTGGACATTGAACACAGCGTCTTGGGACTTAAATCCGACAAAGCCGAACCGAACAATCCATGGGCCGGGCCGCAATTTTATCGAATATTCCCCTCGGTTGTTGGTGACGACCGCTGATGATTGTTGGTCCAATGGAATAACCGTAGCTCCGGGCAGAGGAGATCCCGCATCATTGGTCACCGTTCCTTGGATGGTTCCCTTTTCTTGCGCGTGCAAGGTTTGAGTGGCCAAAAGAGCCAACGCGCCCATGAGAATCCACAGCGTTCTGCTAGAAGATGTGTTCATCGCTTAAGCGACCCGTTGCGCACGGCATCGATGAATTTAGCCCAGGCAACAGGATTGAATATGTTGAGGGGAGGCAATTGCCCTTGGTAATAGCTCTGTTCCGCTTGCTGCTGAACCGTATAACTGTATACTTCACTTCCGTCTCGTCCGACGTCCATTAAGCGATCGTACAGTGCAGCAGGATCCAGCCGTTCTTGTCCAATTGCGTAGGCATCGGGGGACAACTGTAATTGAAGAAACTCTTCCTTAAACCGCTCTTTGGTGGGCCAAGGGTAAATAAATGCTTGTTCCAGTGCCACCGTGTCTCGACCTAAGGGCTGGACCACATTCATGCGCGGAAGTTCCAGGTCAGTGGGAACGGCAAAGGCTTGGGTCAAATAACCAATGGATGAGACGGTGAGCGTATCACCGGCCAATGCAGGGATGCTAAAAAATCCATTCACATCGGTCATGGTACCGCGCAAGTCTCGGGCCCGAAAAACCGTCGCGTAGGCAAGAGGAGCCAAAGAGTCTCCGGTGACCACCATTCCACTGATTTGAACCACTTCCGCCGATGGCTCCACAGAAAGGGTATCTTGACTAAAGGCCAAGGGGATAACCGTCATACTGAGGCAAAACGAAAGAAAAAGTCTCATGGTGTCAAGGTAAGGCGATGAGGCAAAAGGCCAAGTTATGAGGCCTGTGAAGTTTTGAATTCAGAAGTGAAGTGAAAGGTCAAGTCGGGGTAGTTCGCTATTTCCATGTCCAATAAAAACTTGGAGGGAGCCAAGAAAACATCATTGCCATCCTTGTCCTTGACCATTTCTGTGCCTTTGATTCGTTTAAATTCTTCGAGCTTCGGTTCGTTGTCACTAACGATCCAGCAGGCTTTATAGTATTTCTTGGCTTGAAACTCGCATTTTGCGCCGTATTCGTGTTCCAGGCGGTATTGGATGACCTCGAACTGCAACTCGCCGACGGTGCCCACAATCTTCCGATTGCCTAATTCTCGCACAAACAGCTGAGCCACTCCCTCGTCCGTCAATTGTTGGATTCCTTTTTCAAGCTGCTTGCTTTTCATGGGATCCTTGTTGACCAACTCCTTGAAAATTTCAGGCGAGAAACTTGGAATCCCTCGAAACTGCATGTTTTCCCCTTCGGTGAGCGTGTCCCCAATTTTGAATGTTCCGGTATCATACAAACCGACCACGTCGCCTGGCCAAGCTTCGTCCACGAGGTTCTTGTCCTGGGCGAGAAATGTTGCCGGGTTTGCAAACTTCATCTTCTTTTGAAGTCGGGTGTGGGTAAAGAAGGTGTTCCGTTTAAACTGCCCGCTGCATACCCGCATGAATGCGATGCGATCTCGGTGACGCGGGTCAATGTTGGCGTGAATTTTAAAGATGAAACCGGTGAACTTCGGCTCAGTTGGTGTCACCTCTCGCACATCGGTGGAACGTGGTCGCGGGTCTGGGGCAATGTCAATGAAGGTGTCCAACATTTCCTGGATCCCAAAATTATTGACGGCGCTTCCAAAAAATACGGGGGCCAATTCCCCTTGCAAATAAGGGTTGGGGTCCCACGTCTCATAAACGCCTTCAATTAATTCAACGTCCTTGCGCAATTGCTCAGCATGCTCTGTCGTCACCAAATCATCGAGTTCGGGATCGGCTATGTCCTCAATGGACAGGACCTCCTTCGCAATTTTTGTTTTGTCCGGATTGAAAAGCCGCAGTTCCTTTTCGTACAGACTATAAACGCCTTTAAACGACTGGCCTCCACTGATGGGCCAGCTCAGCGGACGCACTTGAATTTTTAGTTTTTCTTCCAATTCATCCAAAAGATCAAAAGGGTCTTGCCCCTCTAAATCCATTTTATTAATGAAGACGATGACGGGCGTATTCCGCATGCGACAGACTTCCATGAGCCGCTCCGTTTGCGCTTCAACTCCTTTGACGCAATCCACGACCAAAATGACACTATCTACAGCAGTTAGCGTTCGGTAGGTGTCTTCTGCAAAATCCCGGTGTCCCGGTGTGTCAAGCAAATTGATAAGGCGATCCTTGTAATGAAAGGCCATGACCGAAGTGGCGACGGATATTCCCCTCTGCCGCTCGATTTCCATGAAGTCCGATGCAGCAGTTTTGGTGATCTTGTTGTTTTTCACCGCACCCGCCGTTTGGATGGCGCCACCAAACAACAAGAATTTTTCCGTGAGCGTCGTCTTGCCCGCGTCCGGGTGACTGATGATGGCGAAGGTTCGCCGCCGATTGATTTCTTCTTGTATCGTGCCCATGAGAGCGCGAATTTACGAAGGAGATGAACGAAGGCTGTCCAACAATTGACTCCACTTTTTCAAAGCGGTCGATTTTTGAAATTTTTGTCTGTGCCCAGGAGGTGGAATAGGCCACTTTTTAAAGTCTGCCAATGCCCGTGCCAAAGCCTTGGAATCGTTGGGTTCAAAGAGCACGCCTGCTTCTCCATGGAGGAGCAGTTCAGGGGTCCCGCCTGCGTTCGTCCCAATGACGGGAAGGTTGCGCGCCATGGCTTCGATCGTCACCATTCCGAAGGTTTCTGACAAGCTGCACATGGCGAACGCGTCGCAGGCGTCATAGGCTCCGCGCAAATCGGTGACCGGCGCGTGCCAGTGCACCCGGTCGGATACGCCCAATGTCTGGGCAAGACGTTGCAGGGTCTGCTGTTCGTCTTTGAGTTCATCACGGGTGTTTTCTCCTACGAGCAACGCGTGCCATTTCAGCCCTTCTGGTTGAGCTAGGGCGCCCAGTAAGGTGCGCTGCCCCTTCAAGGAGTCGAGGCGACCAAAAAGCCCCACCACTTGAGCATCCAATGGAAGCCCCCATTCCGTGCGCAGGATATTTCGGCTTTGCCGATGATGCTCAAACCAATGATCGCCGAGGGCGAGGGGGATGACATGCACGCGGTGTGAGGGAATGCTCGTGTTTTGAAGAACTTGTTTTTGCAAGTGTTCGAGCGGTGCAACCCAGGCATCTATTTGGTTAAATCTCAACGCATGCCAAGGCGCTTTTTTGGGTTTGGGGATCTGCATTCCTTGATGGAACAGGAGTCGCGTTTTGATTCCTCTTACGGCCCCGCTGCACAAGCTCAAGTCTCGAGGATCTCTGACCCAAAGTACCTCAGTCGAATTTTGCTGCAGGTGCCGTCGGAGAACACGAGCAGCTCGCAGCGGATAATGCCGGGGCTGCCGGGCGATGAAACGAATGCGCTGGCCTTGATTGGCAGCTTCTCGAGCAAGTGCCGTTTCCGCTACGCAGTTCAGCTCAACATCATGCCCCACCTCATTCATCCAACGCGCATAGCGCAGCAGGTTTTGCTCCAAACCGCCCCATCCAGAGGAACTTGATAGGAAGCTAATTTTCATCGGCGATCGGGACGAACCGTAATTTCACTGAAGATGCCACGTCCTTTTGCTTCAATGGCGGTTGCAATAGCCTCCGCGATAAAATGGGAATCCATGCCGGCTTCAAACTGAGGACGGTACGATTCCCTGAGAGCATCGTCTCGGGTTTGGTCGATGAACCTCGTATTGACGGCACCGGGATTGATGGTGGTGACGGCCAGCTCTTCTCGGAACTCGATGCGAAGTGCCTCGCTTATCGCCAAGACAGCATGTTTCGTGGCGCAGTAAACCCCGCTGTTAGCAAAGACATTGCGAGAAGCGATGGAGCCAATTTGAATCACGTGTCCTCGGTTTTCAATGAGCGACGGGAGTGCACAATGCAGGGTGTTCAAAACGCCTTGAACGTTGACATCGATCATGTTCTTCCAATCTGCTAACTGAGCTTCCTTGAGTGGTGAAAAAATCCCCAAACCTGCGTTCGGTATACAGACATCAATGCCTCCCCACGATTGAATCATCGTGTTGCGTGCGCGATCGAGGTCTTCGGTTCTCGTTACATCTGCAACCTGCCATTGGACTTGTCCCTCCTCAAATTCTGCGGCAATTGCTTGCAACGGTTCTTCGGTTCGTGCCAAAAGAAAGAGCTTGTGGCCCTTTTTCGCAAGCAATCGTGCGGTGGCGGCACCGATGCCACTCGAGGCACCGGTAAGGAGGATACGGAGTGATTTCACATGGCTAAACTACATCACTCGGAGTGATGGATTAGGGAATTTCGCCAGGTTTTGCTTGTGCAAATCCAATCACCCGATCGAACCCTTGAAAATCCCAGTAATACACAATGCACATATACGGGGTGTCGGATCGAGCATGGGATCCCTCGATGGCTGCGACATTGGAAGGCTGGGATTGCAGCGAGGCAAAATCATTCTTTCCTCGGTCCAAGGAGGGCCGTATGCGGTATTCGTAATTGTAGTACCCTTGTTTCAGAAAGAGTTTCGCCTCGTATCGACGGGTTTGTTCATTCCAACGCATGCGGTGGGTTTCGAGGTAGGTCCACTGGGATAACTCGCCGTAGATGTAGATGTCTTCATGCAAACGTTCTTCAAAAGCTTTGAGCGAAAAATGAGCCCAGACGTAATCGCCTCCCGTCGCATCATCTTGAAGTTCATTGGAGATGACGTAATGCCCATCGATGTCCGGACGGGCTTTCAGAAATTCATAGCTGCGTGATTCATCGGGTTCGAGGTAGGCGTGCCATCGGTCGCCTTCGTCCATGATTCGCTGAATGCCCAAGCTCGCAAAACGTAGGCTTTTTAAATCGGTGAAGCGCCAAGAATTGCCTCCTGCAAAGGACTGGTCCCCTGTGGGGTTGAATGTTACTTCCTCTCCGCGAACAAATTGAGGTTCCAGCCCCATGATCGCCGTTTCCCATCGGCCATTTTGGAGCAGTACCACCTGCAGTGCATCGTAGGCATCTTGAATGGCATACCGCTCGCTGCTGTGTATCAGAGCGAGGTCGACTTCTTGATGGGTTCTTTGATCCCGAATGATAGATGACTCATGGACGTCCATTTCAATGCTAATGAGCGATTCGTAAAGAACAAATCGCAACTGAGCTAAGGGCTTTTGGGGCTCTGCTGAATCGTACACTTCTACAATGTAATTGCCGCTTTTCGTAAAGGACATCAAATCATTTGGGAAGGACGTTGCATAGTGGGTGTAAGGGGTTTTGGTGTTGAATGAGGCTTCCACCTTCTCAAACGATAGGCTTGAAAAACCGGCGACGTAATCATTTGATGACAAATCGGGAGAATCGTACCAATCAAATGTGCAATGCTTCCATCGAATTTCAAGGGTTCGCAAAGAAGCTGAGAAATCATCGAAGCTCAAGGTTAATTTCCCATTGTTCAATGGGACAATGGGATGAGCATTGGGCGTGCCCGACGGATGGAGCTTGCAGCTATGCAGGCTCGCATGGACAAATCCTTGAGGATAAGACGTGTCGACGCCGGGCGTTTGAGCGATCGAGCTCACCCATGTCGCCAAGCAAACGAAGGTCGCCAAAGCGCGCGTTATGGACTTGGAAAAGAGATTTCGTGGTTTCGCCGTGGGCATGTTAGAGAAGATTGAAGAATTTTACCATGAAAGGGTGCACGCAATGCGACCGAGACCTAACTTTGCGCCCCGAAAAGTAAACCTTCGCGAGCTGATGTCCCGCACGATACGGATTAAAAAAGGAGCCGATATACGACTGAAAGGTCGTCCTTCCCGCCAAGTGGAAGCTGGCTCAGCAACAGCAACATATGCTGTGCAACCTCCCAATTACCTGGGAATTGTTCCTAAACTTGAAGTGAAAGAAGGGGCTGCCGTTCAGGCGGGTTCCATTCTATTTCACAGCAAGGAGCACCCCTCAGTAAAATTTCTGAGCCCCGTAAGTGGAACGGTAAGCCGTGTCCTGCGCGGTGAGAAACGGCGGATTCTGTCCGTTGTCATCGACGCCGACGGGAAGGGAGAGTCGAGAACGTTTGAGAAGATCAATCTGGCGACCTGTGATGCTCAGCGCATGAAAGAAGCAATGGCGGAGCGCGGGTTTTTTCCTTTTGTGGAACAGCGCCCATTTGCAACGGTAGCCAATCCTGAGATTCATCCTCGGAGCATTCACGTGAGTGGATTTGACAGTGCGCCGCTCGCTCCAGATATGGAATTGGTTCTGGCGGGCAGAGAAGAGGCCTTTCAATTTGGAATAAAAGCGCTTCAATGCCTCGTTGGCAACGACGCAATCCAAGTCGGTATCCAACCGGGGCAATCAACCTTTGATGGAATCGAAGGAGTAGAGACCACCATTTTTGATGGTCCGCACCCTTCAGGCAATGTCGGTGTGCAAATTCATCATACCACTCCCATTAACAAGGGAGAAACGGTTTGGACCATGCACGCTGAAGATGTTGCGAATCTGGGAGAAACCCTGCAAACAGGCACATACTGTGCAAAACGAACAATTTCCGTTGCGGGGTCGGAGCATGCGTCACCGAAGCACATGACGACGACCTTGGGCTGTGAAGTGCAGAGTTTGACGGGCGATCCAATCGATGAAGAATCCGTGCGCATTATTTCGGGCAATCCATTGACGGGAGCTCGAACAGAAGCCAGCGGACATCTCGGGGGGCTTCACCATCAAATATGCCTCTTGCCCGAAGGCAATAAACCGAAGTTTCTTTTGGCAGATGGCTGGTTGGGCCTGGGCCTAGATAAGTTCAGCTTATCCAAAAGTTACCCGACTTGGTTGTTGCCAAAGACGAAGGAGTTTGCCATGGATACATGCAACAACGGTGAAGAAAGAGCCTTTGTGGTCACGGGTCAATATGAGCCTGTTTTTCCGTTTGATATTTATCCGGTGCAGTTGCTCAAGAGCATCCTGGCCAATGACATTGATGCCATGGAAAAGCTCGGTATTTATGAAGTGGCACCGGAAGATTTCGCTCTTTGTGAGTACGCTTGCACCTCCAAAATTGCCGTTCAATCCATCGTTCGCGAAGGCCTTGATCGCTTAATGAAAGAACTGGGATAACATGAAAGCTGCACACAAGTTATTGGACGCTGTCCGTCCACATTTTGAAGAAGGTGGAAAGTTGAGCAAGTTTTGGGTGGTCTTTGATTCGCTTGAAACGTTCGCATTCACCCCGGGTCATGCAACGAAAAACGGAGTTCACATCCGGGATGGTGTGGACCTGAAGCGCACCATGTTCATGGTGATTTTGGCACTCGTGCCTGCACTTTTGTTCGGAACATGGAACCAGGGGCACCAGTATCTGTTGTCCATTGGAGAAATCACAGTCGCAGATCCGCTGATGATGGCATTTATGGACAAGATGTTCATCGGTGCTGTGAAAGTTTTGCCTTTGGTGGTGGTGAGTTATGGAGTTGGTTTGGGCATTGAGTTTCTTTTTGCAGGGATGCGAGGTCACAGCATCAATGAAGGCTATTTGGTTTCGGGCATGCTGATACCGTTGATTATGCCGGTTGATGTGCCGCTCTGGATGGTTGCTCTGGCCGTAGCTTTTGCAGTGATCATCGCCAAAGAGGTGTTCGGTGGAACGGGAATGAATATTTTGAACGTCGCCCTCACCGCGCGTGCATTTCTGTTTTTTGCTTACCCCAAACAATTATCTGGTGAGATTTGGATTCACCAAGTGAAGGCCTCCGCTGAGGCGGGCGTACTCGCAGACGGGTATACAGGAGCAACGGCATTGGGTCACCTGGCATCGACAGTTGGTAAAGCTCCGAATGATGCAGCTGCTGCGGGTGTCATGGATATGTTTGGCGCGGATGGCATGTTCAGTTTGACAAATTCTTTCTTGGGCTTAATCCCCGGTTCTGTTGGAGAGACGAGCGCATTAGCGATTCTCCTAGGAGCGGCTTTGTTGATTTGGACGGGTATTGGAAGCTGGAAGATCATGTCGTCTTTCCTAGCGGGTGGCTTGGTTATGGGATTGCTTTTCAATCTGATGGGGTTGAATGCGTACATGACGCTTCCACCGGTTCATCAAGTTGTCATGGGTGGGTTCATGTTCGGCATGGTCTTCATGGCCACGGATCCGGTCAGTGCATCCCAAACGGAGAGAGGTAAATGGATTTACGGGTTTTTTGGAGGATTTCTCAGCATCATGATTCGGGTCTTCAATCCAGCTTACCCGGAAGGGGTCATGATGGCAATTTTGTTTATGAATGTCATGGCACCCCTGATTGATCACTATGTGATCCAGGCAAATACGGGCAAGCGCGAAAAGCGCATGCTCTCATCACAAGGCGCAACAGCTTAATAGAATCACCATGGCTATAGACAAGAACAGCACCGGTTATACTTTTCTATTTTCCATCGCAATGGTGGTGGTGGTAGGAACGGCTTTGGCCTTTACGGCCTTGTCGTTGAAAGATCGCCAAGACGCGAATGCCGCGGACAAGAAAATGATTGACATCCTCGGAGCCATTGGAGTGGATGCCGATCGATCCAATGCAAGCGACATATTTGCAGAATACGTGGTAGAACGCATTGCAATTGACTTGGAAGGGAAGCAGGTGTCCTCTACAAAATCGCCAGTCAATCCCAAGGACAAGACAGACCCTTTCAGCATCGATGTGAAAAAGGACTATCGCTCGTCTGTCAAGTCAGCGGCAAAGGCTGCAGACGGAGATGATGCGGCATTGATGGCGGCATTGGCGGACGAAGGGCTGACCTTTCCGCTGTTTCAGTGCGTCACAGACGATGACCAAAATTTGTTCGTTATTCCGATAGTTGGATCGGGGTTGTGGGGACCGATTTGGGGGTACATAGCATTAGAAGATGACATGACCACAATCTTCGGAGCGAAATTTGATCACAAGACGGAGACTCCAGGACTCGGTGCTGAAATTAGGGAGTCTTTTTTCACTGAGAAATTCAAGGGAAAGAAGCTCGATGTGGAAGGCGCAGCACTTTTCAGTGTACTGAAAGGCGGAGCTGCAACTGACGAATACAGTGTGGACGGAATCACGGGAGGGACCATCACTTCGAAAGGGGTGGATGAAATGATGAACCGCACGTTAAAAGTGTACCTCCGTTATTTTCAATCTGAAACCCGAGCGCAGCGATGAGCACAGAAACGGCAGCCGCAACGGCCAAAAAGGAGTCGTTGTTTTCAAAGAAAAACCGGAGATTACTTTCTGATCCCTTGGACGATTCAAATCCCATCACCGTTCAGGTTTTGGGAATATGCTCGGCCTTGGCCATTACGGTCCAACTGCAGCAGGCGGTCATCATGAGTTTGTCTGTTTTGTTTGTCATGATTGGTGGAAACGTCATTGTTTCTCTGTTGCGCAACATGATTCCCGATCGCATTAGAATTATTGTTCAGCTCGTCATTGTGGCCTCATTGGTCATCATCGTTGACCAAGTGCTGAAGGCCTTCCAACCAGACATCTCCGAGAAGCTTTCTGTGTTTGTTGGTCTCATCATTACGAACTGCATCATCATGGGACGTTTGGAAGCGTTTGCATTGGCGAACAAACCCGGCCCGTCGTTCTTAGATGCCATTGGCAATGCCATGGGGTATGCATGGATTTTGTTGGCCGTATCGGTGGTTCGGGAGGTTTTTGGTAGCGGAGCGATTTCCTTGCCTGGAATGGGACAAATCAAGTTTCTCCCCTCCAGTTGGTTCATGAGTGAAGGTGGATTTTATGAGAACAATAATTTGATGATCCTGCCTCCGATGGCGCTGATCACCGTGGGCATCATCATTTGGATTCAACGCAGCCGCAATCAGGCCTTATTTGAAGAGAACTAATGGAATACCTCAGCATATTTGTCAAAGGCATCTTCGTTGAGAACATGATTTTTGCCTATTTCTTGGGCATGTGTTCTTACCTCGCGGTGTCCAAAACGGTGAAGACCGCCAACGGCTTAGGTCTGGCTGTGATTTTTGTCTTGGGGATTACGGTGCCCATTAATTATTTGCTCGAGAATTACGTGCTGAAAGAAGGTGCATTGCAATGGATAGATCCAGCGTATGCGTCCATTAATTTGAGCTTTCTCAGCTTCATCATGTTCATTGCGGTTATCGCTTCCATGGTGCAGCTCGTGGAGATGATTGTCGAGAAATTTGCCCCGGCACTGTATGGAGCCTTGGGTATCTTTTTGCCGCTGATAGCGGTGAACTGTTCGATTTTAGGAGGCGCCTTGTTTATGCAAGATCGCCAGTATCCGAGCATTGGCGAAGCAACTGTTTTTGGTTTGGGATCTGGCGTAGGTTGGTGGTTGGCAATTGTTGCAATCGCGGCGATCCGAGAAAAAATCCGTTACTCCAATGTGCCTGCACCTTTGAAAGGGCTGGGTATCACATTCATCATAACCGGTCTCATGGGGATTGCCTTTATGAGTTTTATGGGCATTGAAATTTGATAGAGATGACAACGACCATTCTTTTAACCATCGTTTTTTTCCTTGCGGTCATTTTGGTGCTCGTCGGGTTGTTACTTTTTGCGAAGGCCAAGTTGTCTCCCAGTGGTAAACTGAAGATTGTGATCAACGGTGAGCAAACCATTGAAGTTGACGGAGGAAGTACGCTACTCACGACACTGGGTAACAACGGTGTCTTTTTACCATCTGCCTGCGGAGGTGGAGGAACGTGTGTACAATGCAGATGCCAGGTTCCCGTCGGGGGCGGGTCAATCCTTCCTACGGAGGAACCTCATTTTTCCCGCAAGGAGGTAAACGATAATTGGCGCTTGGGTTGCCAAGTCAAAGTCAAGGAGGACATGGAGATTCAGGTTCCAGAGGAAGTGTTTGGCATCAAAAAGATGGACTGTGAGGTCGTGTCGAATTATAACGTTGCCTCGTTCATCAAGGAGTTTGTTGTTCGCCTTCCAGAGGGCGAGACATTGGACTTTGAGGCCGGAGGGTATATCCAAGTTGATGTCCCAGAGGTTGTCGTGAATTTTAGTGACATTGACATTGCGGCGCACCCGGAGCACCACAAGGATCCCAAAACGTTCCAAAGCGAATGGGACAAGTTTGGTCTTTGGGACTTAAAAATGACGAATGACGAGCCTATCGTTCGTGCCTATTCTATGGCGAATCACCCTGCGGAGGGCAACATCGTCATGTTGAACATTCGAATTGCCACACCACCATGGGATCGTGCCCGAAACGCTTGGATGCAGGTGAATCCTGGAATTTGTTCCTCGTATGTCTTTGCTCAAAAGCCAGGTGATAAGGTGACCATTTCAGGGCCATATGGTGAGTTTTTCATCAAGGAATCGGATGCGGAGATGGTCTATATCGGAGGAGGAGCTGGTATGGCGCCCATGCGCTCCCATTTGTTTCACTTGTTTCACACGATGAAGACGGACCGTAAAGTGACTTTTTGGTACGGTGGTCGTTCCAAGCGTGAGTTGTTCTACTTGGACGACTTCAACAGCATTGCGGAAGAATTTGAGAATTTCGATTTCCACGTTGTTTTATCCGAGCCATCGGAAGAGGATGATTGGAAGGTCAAGAAGGATATGAAGGACGAGGGAGATGGTTTCCTTGGTTTTGTTCACAACGCTGTAATCGAACACCAGCTTGCTCATCACGAAGCACCGGAGGATATTGAATTCTATTTTTGTGGGCCTCCATTGATGAACCAGGCAGTCTTAAAGATGTGCGACGATTGGGGTGTACCGCCGGAAAATGTTGCCTTTGACGATTTTGGTGGTTAAACATGGAGTGTTCTTTCTTTCTTAAGGAATCAAAACGAGTGGCATTTTTGTTGCTCGTTTTTGTGCTGTCGGGTCTCATGTTGCAAGGGTGTCATGATTCGGATGCACCAACTTCGATGAATTCAAAGAACGAGGTGATCATCCATACCGGCGATACCCAAGGAACAACTTATTTAATCAAGTATCACGAGGCTGAAGCCGTGCCCCAGTCGGCGATTGATTCGGTGCTTGAAGCGGTAGATGTAGAGTTTAATTTATGGCGTCCAGACTCTCGAATTAATGCGATTAATGCATTCTCACATCGAGATTCTTTGTTCACTTTTGTAGATGAGAATGGCCTGTGGTCTTCGATTTGGGCTCAAAGTCTTGATTTATTTGAAGCATCAGAGGGGGCTTTTGACCCGACCGTTCAGCCGCTCGTGGAGTTGTGGGGTTTTGGCCTGCGTAAGAGGAGCGAGGTGACCCCAATGGCCGTTGATTCAGCGCTGATGCACGTGGGAATGACGTTTGAGAATATTGATTTGAATGAAGTGGAGCGGGATCGCAACTACCAGTTCACGACTGTTCGAAAGCGCAACCCCCGAACATGCCTTGACTTCAATGGAATCGCCCAGGGCATGACCGTCGATTTATTGACAGACATGTTGGAAGAAAGGGGAGTTAAAAATTATATGGTCGAAGTGGGAGGAGAAGTCAAATGTGGTGGGAATCGAATGGATGGTAAGCCATGGAGAATCGCAGTAGATCGGCCTACTGAACCCGTGGATGGAGATTATAATCGGGAAATGCAAACGGTGATGAACGTGTCAGACGCAGCCATTTGCACCAGCGGAAATTACCGTAAATTCTATGAAATGGACGGGATTAAACGATCGCATACCATCAGTCCCTTCTCGGGCTATCCTGTCCAACATGGTCTGTTGAGTGCAACGGTGCATGCGACCAGCGCTTCGACTGCTGATGCGTTAGCAACGGCGTGCATGGTGTGGGGCCCAAAAGACGGCAAGCAATTCATTTTGGATTATCGAAATGCCAATCCATTTGATCGCGTAGAGGCTTATTTCATTAGCGACGACGGGGAGGGAAATTGGGTGAATTGGGTTACACCAGGATGGCAAGCACTCACAGCTATTGAAATCCAAGAGTGAGGGTCAACCGACGATTTTTCCGCTCCCTTCATCTCCTCGGCACTGTTCCTCAGGCTTTGCACCGCAGAGGGAGCAAGCCGCTCCTTCTTCATTGAGAAATGGATTTTGACTTGCGCAGGTTCCAGCGAATTTCCCGTCTTTTTTGACCAAGATTTTGATTGCAATTCCTGCAAAACCGAGTGCCAATAAACCTATTGACAGCGCGACTACTTTCCATTCCATGCGACAAAAATAAGAGGTTGGTCGTGCACTATTTACGATTCTGCACCCTATTTCCGAGAAAAATTGCGTATTTTCTGGAAGCTTAACGATTGAACTATGATGCGGAATCTTGTCCTTGCTATGGCGACTTTGGGTTGCTTTGGAGCTATTCTGGAGTCCAGAGGGCAGCAAGGACCGTGCAATTGTCTGCCAATTGCTGAGCGTCCGTTGAAGGAGATATCAGACCAAGATGGATCAGGAACGGGAACAGTTCTTTGGAGTTGTGATACCGTTTATGTGTTAACGGAAACTGTTTTTGTGAACGCAGGTGATGAATTGACCATCGAGCCCGGTACTTTGATTCAGGGCAGAACAGGAGTGGTCATTGATACGTTGACCTACACGCTGCCGAATGGCAACCCTTCACCCCGGTTGGATTATGTTTATGCCGAGGAAGCCGGTAGTTTGGTCGTTAGTGTGGGAGCCAGTATTGTTGCTGACGGCGAACCCAATTGTCCCATTGTGTTCACCTATGAAGGGGATCCTATGGATGGTAGTTCTGGGTACGACGTACGCGGGAAATGGGGGGGGGTAATCGTTTGTGGTGATGGTCAATTGAATACATTCGATGGGGATGACGAGGTGGAAGGAATCGTTGATGTGACCGGACAAAATCGACATGTGTACGGAGGCGATGGAACGGCCTATCTCAATTCAGGCACGCTTCGTTATTTGAGCATACGGCACGCGTCTGCATCGCTTGGGGTAAGCCAATTTGGTAATGGATTGGAGACCAATGCCTTGACCCTTTGTGGAGTGGGTGATGAGACAATCATTGAATACATCGAGGCCATTGCGAGCGGAGATGATGGCATACAGATTTTTGGTGGCATGGTCGATGTGCATCATGTGGCTGCAATTTTCAATGAAGAAGACGGCCTCGAATACGATCAGGGCTGGCAAGGTCGAGGGCAATTCATCTTTGTGATAACCGACGAGCTCAACGGAGCTGGTGAGCATGCCGGTGATTTTGAAGGAGATGATTATGAGGAGTTTGATGTAGACATGACCTTCATGCCCTATTCCAACCCCTTGCTGTTCAATCAAACGTACATCGGTGCAGGTGAAGCGACGGCGATTCGATTGCACAACGGAGCTGGTGTTCGCATGCACAACAGTCTCTTTGTGAATTTCGGACTTGGAATTGATTTTGAAGATGAAGATCCGTGCGATGCATGGGAGCTGCTCTTATTCGGTGAGACCAACATTGAGAACAACCGGTTTTGGCAAATTGGAGACAGCTCGCTGATCCATGAGCTCATCCTCTACGACGATGGATATGTGTTCAATGGACAGGAGGTGGTGGAGGATCATTTTACGGGCAATAACAATTTTGCTGCTGATCCGAATATCGACTTTGCGTTTGCTTCTGATTCGGGGCATGTCATGGATCCCATCAACCTTACTCCGGATTCAGCGACAATGTTGGTGGAATCGGAGTTTTTTCCAGAAGATGCATGGTTTGAATCAGCAGGATACATCGGCGCATTTTCGCCTGACGGTGGCAATTGGTTGACGTGCTGGACCTATGCCGAGCAACTCGGATTGTTTGGCTCCTGGAACGATGGTTCTGGAGATAGCGGGGCAGAAGTGCCGGGGTGCACCTATGTGTTTGCTTGCAACTATGCAGCAGAGGCAACCATTGACGATGGCTCGTGTGAGATTGAATCTTGTGCGGGTTGCACGTGGCCCAGTGCCGAAAACTACAATCCCGATGCCCTCTTTGACGATGGTTCGTGCACGGGTAATGTGGCCTTGACGTGCCCCGCTGACATCAATCAAGATGGAATGGTGAACACGGGTGATTTACTCCTTTTTCTCAGCTCTTTTGGAGATCCATGCATTGACTGATGCAGGCGTCATGCAGTTCGGCAACCAACACGGTCATAGCCGTCTTCAATCGGGAGGGTTGTTGTAAGTACTTTGTCGCAATCATGTGGCTTCATAGCCTGCAACGAATACCCAGAAACGTATAGTCAGCTCGCAGACGGAAGGAGCGAAGCCCGATTTCGAATGAGACGTGTTCATTTATTTCATACGCCAGTGCAGTGTGCAGATGGCGTCGACCCAAGATGTGGTCAGGATTGGTCCATACCCAGCCTTGAAGCAGGGCCAAATGTGCGCGTCCAAAATGCCATTGATTGCCTATTCCACTTGCAAGTTGAATGCGCTCATTGGTGGCCAACGGCTCAGATGAAAGAGCGCGTAAACTTTGGTTGTACGTGATGTCAAGTGCAAAGAGGCATCCCCAACGTTGATTCCATCGCCTTTCTGTTGCGATCATCGCGCTTGAGATGGGATGAAGTGGCTTGCCTGCAAGTGGGACATCGCGCACTCCAGCTCGAACGGCTGCGGTTGTTGTCCACCGGGCGAAATGCTCTGCATCATTGGACCCTGTTGTGAGCAGAGTGGCTTCATCTGTTGCCCGAGCGTTACCACGGCGCTCAAGTGTAAGCCCGAGGTGAATATTATTAATTCCCAAGTTGGGCAATTGCACGGCACCGTTGGAAAAATGGGTAAGACCGCCAGAGAGGGAGAGGACCGAAGAATTGAATGTTCGAAGCTGTTGGGAGAGCGCAAGATGCAATCCGGCATTGAGGTGGGTGCCCAAGGCAATGGAAAGGGGACGATCCTGCATGTCGTAAGGAGCTGTTGCCCAGCCCAATCCAGCCCCGACCTCCGCATGTGCGCTCTTGCTTATGGGCAATTCAAGAATCCATAGCGCGCTGATCACGTGACCAAGCGAAGCACTTCCCCCATAAAGCCATCCAAGTTCGACGCCTTGCCAAACGTCGCCTTTCCGAGACCAGCCCGAGCGCCAATCCTCTTTCCCCGCAGTTCCCATTCTAAATCCGACTCCGCGTGCATGTCCCGTCACCAGCGCATTCATTTCTTCTCGATGTGGAAGAACATAGCCTCCATGCAGGCGGCCGGACCACGTGTCCATTTGTCCTTCGGCTGTCAATGCAAGCAGCAAAGCAAAAATGGCGAGGGATGGACCCGATGAAAATGCAGAACGGCGCATGAATTTCGAATTTAGCAAGGCTTACCTTCGCAATATGCACAGCATAGAAGAGAAATTGGCCGCATTTGAACGGTTGTTGAAGATCATGACCGAATTACGGGAAAAATGCCCTTGGGACCGCAAGCAGACCATGGAGTCTTTGCGGCATTTGAGTATCGAGGAAACGTATGAACTGTCCGAGGCTATTTTAGACGGAGACTGGAATGAAATCCGAAAGGAGACGGGAGATTTACTCCTGCACATGGTTTTCTATGCTGAAATCGCCAGTGAAAAATCAGAAGCAGACGGCGGCTGGGATATCGCGGATAGCCTTCATGGTATTTGCGACAAGCTCGTGGACCGACATCCACACATTTATGGTGATGTGAAGGCCGATGATGAGGAAACTGTCAAAGCGAATTGGGAACAATTGAAATTGAAAGAGGGGAATAAATCGGTTTTGGAAGGAGTGCCCAAGGGGCTTCCGAGCATGGTTAAGGCTTACCGCATCCAAGACAAGGTGCGAGGAGTTGGATTCGATTGGGAAAATGCAGACCAAGTATGGGCCAAAGTAGAAGAGGAAATCAAGGAGTTCCAGGCTGAAGTTGAAGCAGAATCGGACCGGGCAACGGATGAATTGGGGGATGTGTTTTTCGCATTGATCAATTACGCCCGTTTCAAAGGGATTAATCCGGATGAAGCACTGGAACGAACGAATAGGAGGTTTCAGGAACGTTTCCAGCACATGGAGCAGGCGATCCAAAAACAGGTAGTGGAAGGCGGTAAATCAATGGCTGAAATGAAGTTGTCCGAATTGGATGCGTACTGGAATGAAGCAAAACAAGCCCTTTCATCCAGCGCAAACGAATGATGACAGGCAGAGCATATGGGAGGGCCTTGATGGGAGCTATTGGCCTCATTGCCATAGGATGCAATGCGGATGATGCGCCTCCTTGTCTCAAGGCAGCGGGAGAATTAGAAACCCATTACTTCACCTTCCAAAAACCTTTGGAAGTTTTGAATACCCAGGGCCACATGCAGGTGTCATACGAAACATGGGACAGCAGTGCAGTCGCCGTCAGTTGGGAGGTTCACAGCAATCTTATATCGGATACGCGAATGGAGTGGGATGGAGCCGTGCTTGACCTCAGCTTCGAAGAAGCGTGTCAATGGACCCGAGATTTATCCAATGTTGTTAAAGTCCGTATTCGCTCGCCATTTGTCCCAAAATTCATTCTGCGAGGCCAAGGTGAATGCGATATCCAGTCCAATTTGGAAGGTGAAAGCGTATTCATTGATGCTTATACATATGCAGGAGAATTGAAGGTGGCGTGCGAAGCGGATACGCTGCAGGTTCGCCTGCACGACGGGGTGTGTCTCGCAGAACTAACAGGGAGTGCATCCCGTTTGGGGTGTTATTCGTCAGGCTACTCCCGCGTGGATGCATCGCTTGTTTCTGCCGATCAAGCCTACATTACGCAAACGGGAATTCAACCGCTACATTTTCAGGCTTTCGAATATGCCTATGTCGCCATTGAGTCTGCTGGAGACGTATACGGTGGATGGATTCCTCCAGAAGCACACACCCTTGATAAAACAGGTTCAGGAGAATTAAAATGGGAAAGGCAGTGAGGTGGGGTTTTGGAGTTGCGGGTGTAAATTGGGCCTTTATCTGAAAGAAAATGATGCGATTTTTGTCACACGGAATCAGCATGGTGCTGACCCTCGGTTTATTTTTTGCTTGGGAAGCAAACGCCCAACAAGAACTTCAGGATGTTCCATCCAAGGTGAATACGAATAAGTTTCGTCAGTTGGGCCAGGAATTGCCAACACCCAATGTGTATCGCACTGCGTCTGGAGCGCCCGGTCATGAATATTGGCAGCAACAGGTTGACTACAATATTTCTGTTACCCTGGACGACCAAACCCAGCGAATTGATGGGGAAGAGCGAATTCTTTATACGAATAACAGTCCGGACGAATTGAGGTACCTCTGGTTGCAACTGGATCAAAATGTCCGGTCATTGGATAGCGACAGTTATAAAATCAAGGAATCCAGAATAAACAACCGCTCGAGTTTTGATGCGGTCAAAGGACTAGAGCCGACGTTTGATGGTGGATTCAAAATTGAATACGTCGGGGATGAAACGGGGAAAGCCCTGCCCTATACCATTAACAAAACCATGATGCGCATCGATTTGCCACAACCGCTCAAGCCCGGTGGCACGTTTGTGTTTGATGTGGAATGGTGGTACAACATCAATGATAGGATGAAAGATGGTGGCCGCAGCGGATACGAGTATTTCGAAGATGAAGACAATTACCTCTACACCATTGCACAGTTTTATCCTCGGCTCGTCGTGTACATGGACAATGAAGGATGGCAAAACAAGCAATTTTTGGGGAGTGGCGAGTTTACCTTGAATTTTGGAGATTACCACGTTGAAATTACCGTTCCTGAGGACCATGTCGTAGCCTCGACTGGAATCTTGAAGAATGAAAAATCTGTGCTGACTCCAGAGCAGCGAAAGCGATTGCAACTGGCACGTAAAACCTACGACCAACCGGTTATGATTGTCAATGAGGCAGAAGCGCGGGAGACGGAGCAGGATAAAATGGCAGGTACGAAAACGTGGATTTTTGATGCGGAGAATGTGAGGGATTTCGGGTGGGCTTCCAGCCGAAAATTTATTTGGGATGCCATGGCCGTTAAAGTGGGCAAGAGATCCCCTCTGGCGATGAGCTTTTATCCGAAGGAAGGAAATCCCTTATGGGAACAGTACTCCACCAAAGCGGTAGCCCAAACGCTCAAGACCTATTCCAAGTTTACGGTCGATTATACATACCCAGTTGCCATCTCAGTCCACACCAAGTGGATTGGAATGGAGTACCCCATGATTTGCTTCAACGGTGGCCGGCCAGAGCCAGATGGAACGTACACGGAGCGCACTAAAATTGGAATGATTTCGGTCATCATCCACGAGGTTGGACACAATTTCTTCCCGATGATCATCAACTCGGATGAACGGCAGTGGACGTGGATGGATGAAGGATTGAACACCTTCGTGCAGTATTTGACAGAGAAGGAATTTGATCGGAACTACCCAACGCGCAGAGGAAGCGCCCGAGATATTCGGAATTACATGGGAGGGGATAAGTCCCGCATTAGTCCCATCATGACCAATTCAGAATCCATCTACCAATTCGGGAACAATGCCTACGGCAAACCGGCGACTGCTCTGAACATTCTGCGTGAAACGGTTATGGGACGGGATTTGTTTGACTATGCATTCAAGGAATATTCACGAAGATGGGCATTCAGGCATCCATCTCCGGCTGACTTCTTCCGAACCATGGAAGATGCTTCCGGTGTAGACTTGGATTGGTTTTGGCGGGGTTGGTTTTACAGCACAGACCACGTCGACATTGCCATGGAAGATGTGAAGTGGTTTCAAATCGATACACAAGATCCAGAAACAGAGTCCGCCTTCGATCGCGAGGCTGCTGAAAGCGAGCCTGCTGATATTTCATTGATTCGAGACGCAGCCTTTATACCATCGACATACCTCGAAGAAGATGCTACTCTGCACGACTTTTACACCATGACCGATCCCTTCATGGTGTTGGAGTTGGATAAAGTTGAATACGCGGAGCGCATGGAGAAGTTGGACACTTCAGAAAAGGATTTATTAGCGAGCGGAAAGAATTTCTATGAGATCACTTTTCGAAATGAAGGGGGGCTGGTGATGCCGCTTATTCTTCAGTTTGAATACGAAGATGGAGAAAAGGAGATTCGACGGATTCCTGCAGAAATCTGGCGAATGAGTGAACCAACGGTAACGAAGGTATTTGTCACGAATCGTCCCGCCTTGCAGATTACGCTCGATCCGATGTTAGAAACAGCCGATGTGGACATGTCGGACAATTATTGGCCTGCTCGTCCTCAACCGACACGGTTTGAATTGTTCAAGTCAGACCGCGGACGTCGCGGCGGAAGTGGAGGAGAAAATCCCATGCAGCGCGCCCTTCGTGATGCGGAAATGGAGCGGCAGCCTGCCGAAGATTGATTCAGCCCATCACGGCATCCCAAAGGAGCAAGGCAATGGCCAGGGCTCCAAGGAAAAGGCCGAGGTAATTTTTTCGGATCAGGCTTTCTTTCAAGAGCCAAACACTCAATGCGCTGCTCAATAGGATCACGCCTAAATTATTGACGGGCATGATTGCGCTTCGATCGACTCCCGTCTTGTCGTAAGTCTCCAGGAGGAAATACAAGGAGCCGAAGTTGATCACGCCAAGTCCAATCCCTCCGAACCAAGTTTGTTTGCTGGGAATGGACCATTGGTCTTTTTGCCGCGCTTGGAACATCCACCAGATCACTCCAGCCAAAAACGCGGTGACCAATGGCAGTGCGGCGAACAAATAACGGTGCTCTACCTGCCGCATGTGTTCTGGACCCGAAAAACCTGCAAACATGAGGTCAATCATTCCGCTTCCAAAGAAAATTACCAAAGGCACGATCCACTTCGCTACCCTCCCTTTTTCCGTTCCCTTCCAAGAGGCCAAAACGATGGCGGGTATGGCCAGTGCTATAGCCAGTCCTTTTTGCCAGTTTAAGGTGTCATTCGGGTCGAAAAGGAGGAACAAAGCGACAGGGAGTACCATGCTCAATTTGGCGGCAATGGAGGTGACCGTCACACCGTTTTCTTGCGTCGAACGTGCGATGAGTTGGAAGAGGTAGATGAAAAGCAACCCCATGCAGAGTGCAACCATGGCCCAAGGCTCGTGCATGACTGATTTGAACGTTGTCATTCCACCTGCTAAGGACCATCCCAATCCTGCGGCGACTCCGTAGTTAATTACGATGGCAGGAAACGTGTCAACTCTCCAACGCTCAAAAAGCTGAAACAGGAGGAAGATGCCCGCAGACAGGCCGATGCTGGTTATCAAGTAGACCACGGCCGCGAAGGTAGAACAAAGCGCTATTGTTTATGGCCCACGGAATGCACGAACCACTTCCATTGATCTGTTCCAGCTGTTCCCTGCGAAGTTGAAATGGGACTCGGTCCACGTTGCGCATGCGGAGGAGGAACAGCGTTGTTTGGAAGCGATGGAGCTTTGAGACCTGATTGGAATTTCTTCGCACTAGTCCACGTTTTGATCTCATTCCATGTTCCGGAGTCGATGAAGGCTTGGAGGACGGTTGCTCCGCCCTCAATGAGCATACTCGTCAAGGCAAACTCATCGTGTAATTTGGTCAACAAGGCGTCGGTGCCTTCATGGATGTCCCAATAGCATGCAAAGGTGCTATGTGCTTTTTGGCCGCGGCCAATGACATGAATGAGGTTGGGGTTGCTGTTGAATAAAGGATGCGATGGCGGTAGTTCGCCGGATGGATCCAAGAGGACAATGCGGGGAGATGGGGCATCGATGTCTCGGACATTGAGTTGTGGAGTGTCCACAAGGGCGGTATTCGAACCGATGGCAATGGCCTGTTCCATTGACCGCCAATCGTGCGTGATAGCGCGCGCTTCATCGCCTGTCAAAGCAAAGCTTCCCGCACCGGGTATGCGCTGTGAATGGGAGCGGGGGTCCATATATCCATTCTGGCATTGAGCCCATTTGAGCACCACCCAAGGTTGCCGGTGTGCAGCATTCCAAAAAAAGCGTCTGTTCTGCCATTGGGCTTCCTGCTCTAAGCATCCGGTTTCAACTTGAATTCCAGCACTTCGAAGCTGCAAGACTCCACCTCCTTCGACGTCCGGATTTGTATCGGAGCATGCGATGACGACTCGTTGGGGACTGATGCGCTCAATCAGTGAAGTGCATGGAGGGGTTCGTCCAACATGGTTGCACGGTTCTAGGGTGATGTACCATGTGCTTTTCGCCAGCAACGGCCGATTCGAATCGGCCATGTTTCGCCATGCATTGACTTCCGCGTGCTCTTTGCCTGCCTGCTCATGCCAGCCTTCTCCAATGACTTGGCAATCTTCAGAGACGATGACACAACCGACCATTGGATTGGGTGCGACAGTTCGTGCGCCTCTTTCCGCGAGCATCAAGGCTCGCTCCATGTGCCGCAGATCATCCGGCGTCCACTTCATGCCCGTTGATCTGCAGCCTGCAAGGTGTTTCTCAACAACATGGCGATCGTCATGGGCCCCACACCTCCAGGCACAGGTGTTATGCTTCCCGCAACTTCCGCAGCACCTTCGAAGTCCACATCTCCGGTCAGACGGTTTCCTGATTTACGGGATGCATCTGGGATTCGGTTGATTCCAACGTCAATGATGACCGCTCCTGGCTTAATCATGCTTTTTGTGACGAAGTGCGGCTTTCCGATAGCGGCAATTAAAATGTCAGCAGACCGCGTGATTTCCTCCAGATTTTGAGTTCGTGAGTGGCAAAGGGTGACCGTGCAGTTTCCGGGGTTCGCATTTCGACTGAGCAGCAGTGTCATGGGAGTTCCTACGATGGCTGATCGGCCGATGATGACGGCGTGCTTTCCACTGGTTTCGATCTTGTATCGCTTGAGAAGTTCCATAATGCCAGCAGGAGTGGCAGGCTGAAATCCCGGTAAACCTAAACTTAAATTCCCTGCATTGACGGGGTGAAAACCGTCTACGTCTTTCTCAGGCCGAACTGCTTCGAGGACCTTTTGATCATCTATGTGGTCGGGCAGGGGTAACTGCACGATGAATCCATCGATCGAGTCGTTGTTGTTTAACGCTTCGACTTCGCTTAAAAGCTGTTCTTCTCGGACACTTTCAGACAGCTCAATCAATGTGCTCTCAAAGCCCACACGTTCACACGCTTTAATTTTGTGTCCAACATATGCGCGGCTTGCTGGATTATCGCCGACGATGATCGCAGCGAGGTGGGGTTTTTTCTGCCCTCGTTTAGTTCTCACCTCAACAAGTGACTTAATCTCATCTTGAATCTGGAGTGATGTGCTTTTTCCGTCGATTAGTGTCATGGTGAGTCGTTCATAGATTTAGCCTCTAGCAAACTCAGCGTCCCAGGGCTGATAGTCCTGCCATACGGCTTCGTTTGCCTCCTTTCCCTTTGGTCATGACTTGCATCATCTTTTTCATGTCTTGAAATTGCTTCAGCAGTCGATTGACTTGTGCAATGTCCGTTCCAGATCCTTTCGCCACGCGTTCTTTTCTCCGGGAATCAAGAATTTCCGGCTTCGAACGCTCGACGGGGGTCATGGATTGGATAATGCACTCGACCTGTTTGAAAGAATCATCATCCAATTCAATTCCCTTGAGCGCTTTCGACATTCCGGGAATCATGCTCATCAAATCTTTGATGTTGCCCATTTTCTTGAGCTGCTGGATTTGGTTTAAAAAGTCTTCGAGGTCGAATTTGTTCTTGCGAATCTTGGCTTCAAGAGCTGCGGCCTCTTTTTCACTGATGACGTCTTGTGCCCGCTCAACCAAAGAGACCACGTCGCCCATACCCAATATTCGATCCGCCATTCGATTCGGATGGAACGTGTCCAAGGCATCCATTTTCTCGCCGACACCGACGAACTTGATTGGTTTGCCTACGACTGAATGAATGGCCAATGCTGCACCACCTCGGGTATCACCGTCGAGTTTTGTTAAAACGACTCCTGTGAAATCCAGTGCGTCATTGAATGCTTTGGCAGTTCGGACAGCGTCTTGACCGGTCATGGCATCCACCGTGAAGAGAATTTCTTCAGGCTTGACAGCCGAACGTATTGACTGAATTTCGGTCATCATCGCCTCATCAATGGCCAATCGACCTGCGGTATCGACGATGACCGCATTGTGACCATTGGATTTAGCGTGGGCTATGGCGTTCTGTGCAATGTGGACGGCATCTTTACTGCCTGGCTCCGCATAAACTTCTACGCCAATGGAATCACCAAGAACCATCAATTGGTCGACGGCAGCTGGGCGATGCACATCGCAAGCTACGAGGAGCGGCTTCTTTCCATGCTTATCCTTGAGGAGCTGAGCGATTTTTCCAGAATGGGTTGTTTTACCGGCGCCTTGAAGCCCTGCCATCAAAACAGTAAACGGGTTACCAGTTGGCTTGAAGGGGGCTGCAGCTGATCCCATGAGCTCCGTCAACTCATGATGGGTGATTTTTATGAGAAGCTGTCCAGGCTTGATGGAAGTGAGGACTTTTTGTCCAAGAGCCTTCTCTTTCACCCGCTGTGTGAATTCCTTTGCTGTCTTGAAATCGACATCGGCATCCAAAAGCGCTTTTCGGACCTCTTTCAGTGTTTCTCCAATATTGATTTCCGTGATTTGACCGTGTCCTTTCAGGGTTTGAAAGGCTTTTTCGAATCTTTCTTGCAGGTTTTCGAACATATTTTTTTGTTGCAAACTTAATACCTGAACGCTTGATTATACAGCAGATTATGTCTTCGCTGAACATACTGTTTTACCCGATTGAATTATTTTTCCCGTCGACGGGTTTGTTTCTAAGCAAGATATTTCGTAATTTTCGATTGCTTAACCTAGGAATGATGCAGACGAAATTATCCATCTTGTTCGGATTGCTTGTTGGAATCACAAGCTTCTCCAGCTCTCTTTTTGCCCAAACTTCGTGTTTTGGCTATGACGCAAATGCGAACGCCCCAGCAGGCTTCCACTTGGAAGTTGAAACCTTCGCAACCTTTGACGGTACAGAGTCATCGCCAGCATTGGCTGATTTGGCGGGTTCTACAACCTACCGAATCTTCCTTCACACAAACTCCTCCTTGGACTTTGTTTCTGCAGTGCACACGGATGGCGCTTCAGGAGAGGTTCAGTTGACTTCGAGTACTTCTTTTTACATGAACGACTTTGGTGGGATCACGGTGAATGCCATTAATCCTGGTCTGTTCTCGTTCTTTCCAGAAATGGAGTACGATAGCTACGTGACCATAGGCTTGGACTCTGAAGCGCAGTCAAGTGCAGGAGAGTCGTCTATTTCTCTAACCGGTTCTGAAACTTGGGGCGCTAGCTTCCTCGCAGGGAACAACCTCAGCATTGACGGAACGAATTCCGCTGCAGGTAGCGGATGGTCTGTTGATGAAGGTGCAGCGAATGGATATGCAGGTGATGACACAAAAATTATGCTTGCTCAGGTCACCACTGATGGTGAGTTGAACGGAACAATGTTTGTTGAGATCTTGGCCAATGGCGCCGGAGCTCCTGAAAGTTTTCAGTTTTCATTCTCTAGTGAGTTGTGCGGTTGCACGGATGGATCTGCTTCCAACTTCGAGGCAACTGCAACGCAAGACGACGGTTCATGCCTTTTCCCAGGTTGCACGGATTCCGCTGCATGTAACTATGATGCGATTGCGAATGACGACGACGGCAGCTGTGATTTCTGCTGCGATTCGGTCGAATCTACGAATGATGCTTACGGCGTAGAAGTTGAACTTCACGCAGTTGGTGGGATCACTGGAATGCGAACATATCGTTTGTATGTGACTACAGCTAATGCGACGGACGCCGTTTCTGCTGTGACAGGTTATTCTGCATACCCCATGAGCTTGGCTACTACGACTGATTTTTATCAATACCTCGGTCCTGGTGGAGGCGCCACGCCGAACGGATGGCAGTCGGCCTTTGGAGTTATTCCTGAATTTGCTGCTGGAGCTTACGATTCGTTTGTGACGATCGGTAATACTGAAATGGCCGATGCGGGTGCAGGAGAATCTGCTATTCAAACTGTATCCACTCCTGGAGAGAATTGGGAAGCAGATTTTGAGGCGGGTAACGATATTGCAATAGAGACGTCTTCTGGAGGAGGATGGTTTTTATCTCCCGGATCTGTGAGTGGAATTGCAGGCGACGACAACCGCGTATTAATAGGTCAGTTCACAACGAACGGTTTCTTAAGTGGTGACTTGTATGTTCAAGTGTTCCCAGAAGGCAATCAATTGGCCAGTGAGGAAATCTACATCTCTTTCACATCTCCAGCTTGCGCATGCACAGATGAGACAGCATGTAACTTTGATCCAGTGGCCTTGTGGGATGATGGTTCTTGCCAAGATGGTCCTGCATATTGGGGCGAAAACATCGATTGTGAAGGCAATTGCTTGAACGATGCTGATGGTGATTACGTCTGCGATGAAAATGAAATCGAAGGTTGTCTAAATCCAAACGCGTGTAACTTCGTGGAAGCACCAACTGATTTGGTTACGTGCATTTTCCCGGAAGCAGGGCTGGATTGTGATGGCAACTGCTTGAGCGATGTAGATGGTGATGGAGTTTGTGATCAAGATGAGCTCGGAGGTTGCACAGATGCTACAGCTTGTAACTATGACGAAACCGCAACAGAAGAAAACGGTACGTGCACGTACCCAGAAAGCAGTGCATACGATTGCGATAACGTCTGCTTAAACGATGAAGACGGAGACGGAACGTGCGATGAATTCGAAGTTTCGGGTTGCACGGATGAGTCAGCATGCAACTACGACGCTTCAAACACTGAAGAAGATGGTTCTTGCGATTACTGCTGTGCTTCCGGCGCTTCAGTTGTCGGCTATAACATCATTATCGAAGACATGGGTGATACGCCAGAAGGAAAGCGTCAGCGCATGTACATCGAAACTCCGAATACGACAGACGTTTTATCGGCTGTTACAGGTGATGTGATTAATCCGACGTTCATCCGTTCAACACTTCCTTTCTTCCAGTCTCCGCTTGGTGACGTTACTCCGAATGGAATCAACCCTGCGTTCTTCCCGATTTTCGAGGAATTAGCTTACGATAGCTGGGTAACAATCGGTATTGAGGACAACATGTTGTCTCCAACGGAATCAAGTGTCCAAATCGTGCCGCCAACAACAGATTGGCAGAGTTCTTTCAATGCAGGAGGTGACATTGAATTAGAGGGTGATTTCGGTGACGGATGGTTTGTCATTTGGGATGAAACTGCTGGTACTTACACCAATGGTCTTTCTGGAGATGATAACCGCATTCTTGTAGGACAGTTCACGACAAACGGTGTTTTGAGCGGTGAGTTGTTCGTGCAGATGTTCCCTGAAGGAGATCAACAAAACCCAATTCAGGTGCACTTGCCATTTGGTTACTCAAGTGAAGATGCTGATGCACCCGTGTTCACGTCTGTGCCTGCTGATGTAACTCAAAACTGTGGAGCTGCATGGCCTACCGATATGGCCACTGCCATTGATGAGGGTTGTATTGCTGAAACGACGGTGACTGTTGAAGAAACGTTGACTGATACCGATTGTGGATACTTGTTGACACGAATGTTTACCGCAACAGATGCTTGGGGCAACTCGGCAACAGCTACTCAATTGGTTAGCTTGGTGGACAATGAAGCACCTGTCGCTGTAGCTCAGGAAGATTTGACTGTTGAGTGCTCTGATGACTTAACGCCAGGTTCTGGTGTGGCCGAATTCCCAACGAATTCCTATGACAGTTGTTCAGATGAATTGAGCTTCAGCTATGTTGATGCTCCTTACAGCCCTGGGTTTGACTTAACCGGCGTAACAGCTGATTTCCATGTGGAAATGGGTAAAGACTTTGGAGGGCCTTTTGGTCAGTCATTGATCTTGGAGGCAACCGGTGTGGCCATTGGCTCTGGCGCTGAAATCACGTACGATGATTTGACGTCGAATCCTTCCTCGCATCGCGGCGCGATTGCTGTAGACATAGACGGTTCAGCGATCCATATGTCCGTTGTAGGAACAGACGGTTTCCCATATCAATATGACTATGCCATCGTGACCGTTTCGAATATGTCTATTGATGATTTGGCAGGTGTATCTGTTGTAGCCAATGGAATTGCCCCTGGCGCTGAAGTTTCCACTTCATCTTCTGGCAATGGCTTCACGGTTACCTGGACGGGCACAGCTACTTACACAGAAGATGATGCGGCTGAGTTTGCAGCTGACAACGTTTCTTCCTGCTTAGCTGAGTCTGGTTTAATGCGAACATGGACGGTGACAGATGGCTGTGACAACAGCGATACAGCCGTTCAGTACTTTACTATCGTTGATACAGAAGGACCGGTCTTTACGTCTACGCCAGCCAATTTACAATTGAGCTGCAATGACGAGATTCCAATGGCAACTGTTTCTGCGGAAGATTGTGGTTCGGTGTCCATTTCTGATCCCGTTGAGGAGACTCAAGAAGGAACTTGTGGAACATCCTACACTGTTTTCCGAACATGGACAGCTTCTGATGACTGCGGTAACTCTTCTGACTTCACGCAGACCATTATGATCGTGGACAACGAGGCACCTGTTTTCACATCGTTCCCAGCGGATGTCACGTACACGTATGGCGAAGACATGATGTCTGACGAACCTACTGCATCAGATGATTGCAACGAGGTTACCATTGACTTTAGCGATTCACAGGACAACAGCAATGCTGAAACAACTGTGATCACGAGGACTTGGACCGCAACAGATGCCTGCGGAAACAGTGTCTCTCAAGATCAAATTATTTCGGTGAACGAGGTGTTTGGTTGCATGGACGATTCAGCTTGTAACTATAACGGCGGAGCATCTTATGATGACGGAAGTTGTGACTACTGCTCTTGTGGATCTGGAGGTGAGGCTGGTTTTGGATTGGAACTTGAATTGGTTACAAACCATGACGGTTCTAACCCAGACTTACCTGTTGGTTTAAGCACTTACAGGGTATATGTTACCACTCCGACCGCAGATGATTTCGTGAGTTCTATTTCGGGAAGCTCGGATGTTCCAGCATACCTGAATACGACCACATCGTTCTTCCAGCACCCATTTGGTGCAATCAGTCCTGATAACATCAATACGCTCTTCTTTGCTGTTGTGCCAAGTTTGATGTACGATAGCTGGTTGACCATTGGCTTGGATTCACAGCCTTCAGGTGAGGAAAGTGCTATCACGTTTGTGGAAGCTCCTGGGGACAATTGGATGGCTGAATTCAATGCGGGGAATAACCTCAACATCGATAGTTTCTTCGGTGGTTCTTGGTTCGCTTTGATTACGGCTAACAACGGATATGCTGGAGATGATCAGCGTGTTCTCGTTGCCCAGTTGACCACGGATGGTGAATTGAATGGACAGTTGTATGTTCAGGTCTTCCCGAATGGAGACCAAAGCCAAGACACCTATCTCACTCTGAGCTTTGGAGGCAACGAGTGTGGATGTAACGACGAAATGGCGTGCAACTATGATGCTTCTGTGACCTACAATGATGGTTCGTGCTTCTATCCAGTGGATGGAGGAGAATGCGAAGTGTTGGGATGCATGACTTCTTTGGCATGCAACTATGACGCTGACGCCAATACCGACGATGGTTCATGTGAGTTTGTTTCATGCGCAGGATGTATGGACGAATCAGCATGCAACTATGACATGGATGCGACAGTGCCTGGATTCTGCGAATTCCCTGCATTTGCCTGGGAAGATTGCGACGGAGGTTGCGCTGACGGCTTCGACACGAATGGGAATGGAATCTGTGACCCGCTTGACTTTGGTGGTTGCACCGATATGGAATCCTTGAACTACAGCCCATTTGCTACCTATGATGATGGCAGTTGCATTGCATCTGTTTCAGGTTGCACCAATGTGAATGCTTGCAATTACGATAGCACTGCGACTTTGAATGACTCAGGGTCATGTATTTATCCAGAGAGCATCTTTGTTGATTGCGATGGCAATTGTTCCAATGATACGGATGGCGATGGGGTTTGTGATGAGTTCGAAATACCTGGCTGCACGGACGCAACTGCGGTAAACTTCAATGCGTTTGCAACGGACGATAACGGAACATGTTTCTACACAGACGTTGTTGGTTGCCTGGTACCAAGCTTGCCTTGCTACGATCCGGATGCGACGGTGATGCCATCGATTTCATTGTGCTTTGATTGCACCGGCGGAACAGGAGATTCTCCAACTCCACTCGGGGTTATCACAGAATGTGCCGATGAAGCTGCTTGTAACTTCGGTGCAGAGGGCGAATGTGAGTACGCTTCTTGCATGGGTTGCACGGTACCTACAGCATGCAACTACGACGAAGAGGCTGTATACTTTGACGGTTCATGTGAATACACCTCATGTGCTGGATGTACATTGGCTAGCGCTTGTAACTTTGATCCTGAAGCATCTATCAATGATGGTTCTTGTGATTTCTCCAGCTGCACAGGTTGCACGGATGAAAATGCTTCGAATTACGATCCTACGGCGACTGTTGATAATGGCAGCTGTGACTATGCGGGTTGTATGATTGCGGCAGCTTGTAACTATGATGCTTCTGCGACTTCAAGTGATGGAAGTTGTGAATTTGAGTCGTGCGCTGGATGTCTATCCGAATTGGCATGTAACTATGATGACACAGCGACCTTACCCGGAGCTTGTGATTTCTCAAGTTGTGTCGGATGTACGAATCCAGCGGCGGACAACTACGATGCAGACGCCACACAAGACGATGGCTCATGCATTGTAACTGGTTGTATTGATCCTTTGGCCTGCAACTATGACGACGCTGTAAACAATGCGGATTACGATTCGTGTACATATGCAGAGGAGGGATTGGATTGCGATGGAGTATGCTTGAATGACGTCGATCCAGCCAATGGTGTTTGCGATGAAGATGAAATTTGGGGTTGCATGGAAGAAGGCAACTGCCTGTATGATCCAGAGGCAACTGCCAATGATCCAACAATGTGTCAGACTTCGCCATTCTGTATTGGTTGCAATGATGCTACGGCATGTAACTTCAATCCAAATGTGAATCCTGAACCAAACTTCAACGATGGCTCTTGTGAATATGAAACATGCGCCGGTTGTTTGGACGAAGCTGCTTGTAACTTCGACTTAGAAGCAACGCTCTCTGATGCATCGGCTTGTGAATATCCTGCTGAAGGATTTGATTGCGCAGGAGGCTGCTTCGACGATAACGGCGACTTCATTTGTGATATCCTCCAAGGATGCGCAGAACCAGGTGCGTGTAATTATGAAGAAGGAATTGAATTCCCTTCTTTGGATTTCTGTGACTTCTGCAGCTGCCCCAATGTCGAAACTTCGATGGAAGGATACGGCATCGAGGTAGAGGAAGCGGTGTCTGGAATTGATGGAGCTATGACCTATCAGGTGTTCGTGACAACGCCAACCTCTACCGATGTGGTCAATGCTATTTTGGGCAACGAATTGAATCCAATTGTTTTGGCATCTTCAAGTGAGATCTACCAAAATGCTTCTGGTTCAGCCTTGCCTTCACCAGCAAGCATGTTCGCTTTCTTCCCAATGCTTGAGTTCGACTCGTTCGTAACATTGGGTGAGGAAACACCTGCTGATGCGATGGAATTCCCTCCAACATCTGACGGAAACGACCCGGCTTGGGTGACGTCGTTTGAAAATGGTGGAAACATCGAAATCACAGATGCAGTAGGAAGTGGATGGTATATGAATGCCGATGTGATGGGTCAATATGGTGTTGCAGGTGATGATAACCGAGTGATGGTTGCTCAATTGACAACACCAGGTTCTATCCATGGTCAGTTATATGTTCAGATTTTCCCTGAGGGACTATCTGCTGGGAATACAGTCTATGTGAACTTGTCCTTCGGAAGCGCAGCTTGCGGTTGCACGGATCCAATGGCTTGTAACTACGAAGCGGATAATGTGACCGATGATGGATCTTGCTTCTACGCAGCAGAAGGTGAGAACTGTGGTGCAACTTGCTTGTACGATTATTCTGACCCCGAAGTGATTGCGTTTGAAGAAACGTACACAACTTCTTGCGAAGATGCTGACACAGATATCCGTGAACCCGTATTCGCTGATAACTGCGATGATCTGCTGGATGTGACCATGAATGATGTTCTCTTCGAGGGCGATTGCAATGGTTCATACACCATCGAGCGCACATGGATGGCTGTAGATAACGTTGGAAACTCGACAACGGCGGTTCAAACCATCAATGTTGTGGATGAAACTGGACCTACCTTCACTGTCCCTGCAGACCTCAGTGTTTCTTGTACTGCTGCTGGTTTAGACCCTGCAGAAACAGGTGACGTAAGCGATGCTGATGATTGCAGTGGAACGGTTGAAGTCACGTTCGAAGATGAATACTCTACGGATGGTTGTTTCGCAAACAACGTTGTAACACGAACATGGACGGCTGTGGATGATTGTGGAAACGCAACTTCTCAGGAGCAAATCATCACATTGGTGGATGACAACGCTCCATACTTTACCAATGTTCCAGCTGCTGCTGCGCTGACTTGTGGCGATGAGCTTCCAACTGAAAACGCTACAGCGGCTGATGCTTGCTCCGACGTGACTGTGACATTCAGTGATGCGGATGGTGACATGACTTGCAGTGGTTTGACTGAAGTGATTCGAACATTCACTGCCATGGATGCATGTGGAAATTCTAGCACGGCTGTTCAGGTCATAACGTTTGTAGACGATGAAGCACCAACTGGTGCGGCGACGGACGCAACTGTGTCATGTTCGGAGTATGATTCATCTGCAGAATTCGGATCATACGAAACTTCGGATAATTGCTCTGGAGATGTGACCGTGACTTGGATGGAGACATCGTCGACAGAAGACGGCCAAGCGGGTTGCTTCGAAGTGGTGCGTGAGTACACCTTCACGGATGCCTGTGGAAACAGCTCAACGGCGATGCAAAGCATCACTGTTGTGGACGACGAGGCACCGGTATTGAGTGCGATCGATGCAGAAGTAGTTCTCCAATGTGGAGATGCAATTCCAGATGCTCCAACAGCAACTGACAACTGCTCTTCAGTGGAGGTGACGTTTGAAGATGTAGACAATGGCTTGAGTTGCTCAGGTGAGATGTCTTTCATCCGAACGTACACGGCTACGGATGCTTGCGGCAATAGCAGCTCGGTAACGCAAAGCATCTCATACGATGATGTCATTGCACCGACATTTACGGCTCCTGCTGATGTAACACTTGAATGTGATTCAGATCTTTCTGATCTGGCCTTGACAGGTGATGTCATGGATGCGGCTGATGTTTGCAGTGCGGATATCTATGTTGCCTACACGGACGCTTCAAGCACGTCTGAAGGATCTTGCTTAGCTGACAACGTAGTGACTCGAACGTGGACTGTCACGGACGGGTGTGGTAACAGCGCCTCAGCAGATCAAATAATCACCCTCGAGGATACAACAGCTCCTGTTGTTACTTACGATGCGAATGTCATCCTAGAAAATGTTGCGACAAGTGAATTGGATGATTTCGAAGGGGTAGAGGTAATGGATGCGTGCAGCGATTGGACGTATACTTCCACGGATACTTGGCTCGGCAATAGCTTGACGGGTTATGAGTTGAATCGTGTGATGGTCATTACGGATGCGTGTGGTAATTCCACAACCATCGAACAGTCGATCACAGCTGTATACGCTACAGGATGTACATACATGGATGCTGAAAACTACGACGCAGCTGCGATTGTGGATGATGGTTCATGCGAGTACGCTGGCTGTACAGATATGGCATCTGCTAACTACAACCCGATTGCTTCCATCGATGATGGTTCCTGCGTAACGGTTGGTTGCATGGATCCTGATGGATACGACTACGATCCGAACGCGAACTACCCAGGTGGGTGTGACTACCCAGATCCATGTCCTGGAGACATCAATGACGACGGCTTTGTCAATGTTGGTGACTTATTGGAGTTCTTCCAATACTACGGACAGATCTGCGACGAGTAATCGAAATTCGATTGAATACGACTTTATAGCGAATTCGAGTCTGGCAAGACTGATTCCTAGGGAGGGGGCTGCACTCAGGTGCAGTCCTTTCTTGTCGTTTATGGATGTGCCATCCAAGATGCCCGTAGTCCATGGAACATGCTGTAATTTCGCAACCAAATTGAGAGTTGATGTCGAACAGTGAGTCAGCAGCTGAAAAGCGAGAACGGTTAAGAAAGCAATTGGATGACACGCATCGTTGGCCGAGCGCTTTTTCTTTCAAATTCATTGTTCCAAATGAAGGAGAAGGAGAAGCCAAGTTAAAAGAGGTTTTTTCCAAGGACGCTTTATTTCGTGCAAGGCCATCGCGTAATGGGCGCTACATAGCCTTTACAATCGAGGAGCGTGTTCATTCCGCAGAGGAAGTCTTTGAGCGATACGAGGCGGCGGCTCATATCCCGGGGGTTATTTCTCTTTGAACGAATCTGCAAGTGAAAACATGACAGGGAACGAACTATATGCTGCCTTAGAAACAGGAGTCTTAGCCTTATTGCTTACAGGGTTTCTGGTCACTGCGTATGTTGTTTTGCGTCGAATGGCCTCTCAAATGCACAAGGGGGTAGTGCAGGCTACGGTTGCTCAACTAGAAGAGGTGCATATTCGTCGCTTGGAGGATGGTCAAGTTCACATTGAGCTTTCCATTCCACCGGATTGGAAAGGGACGGTTTCGATGGCTTTTGAAATGACAGGTGAACAAATGGGTGACGTTTTTTTCACGTCCACTGACCCGATCGATTCCATTGAGTGCACTGAACGAGTTCCCGATCAAGCCTGCGCTCTGGTCATCGATGTGCCAGGGCAGAAGCTCTACCGGACGTTAGGCTGAAGAGTGCAGTCACATCCGCTCGGGCATTTCAATTCCAAGCAGTGCCATAGCCGTTTCAATTTGCCGTGTATACATGTGAGTCAGGGCGATACGCGCAGCACATTTCGCCTCGTTGGGTTCTTTGAGGACGCTGTGATCTTGGTACCACCTCGAATACGCCTTGGTCAACTCATAGCTGTGGTTTGCGATAACACTGGGATCGTATTGAGCTGCCGCTGACTGCACGATTTCTGGCCATTGAAGCGTTTGCTGAATGATTCTAAGCTCAGACTCATCCCACGCATTCGGATCAACAGAATCAATTGTTGTCGGAATTCCCTCGTCCAAGCATTTCCGGAGTACGCTTTTCGCTCTGACAAAATTGAATTGGATGAAGGGCCCCGTATTTCCGATGAAATCAACAGACGCGACAGGGTCGAACATCATAGATTTCTGCGGACTTACCTTAAGTAAAAAATATTTCAACGCTCCGTAGCCAACCTGCTTGAACAATGAGGACTTCTCTGATTCGGATAAGTCGTTTATTTTTCCGAGCTCCGACGCCATTCTTTTGGATGTTTCAGCCATTTCAGCTAACAAGTCATCCGCATCAACCACGGTGCCTTCTCTTGATTTCATTTTGCCCTCTGGCAATTCGACCATCCCGTAACTCAAGTGAGAATTTCGTTCGGCGCCTTCGATGCCCAATTTTGAGAGAATTTTGAAGAGCACCTTGAAATGATATTCTTGCTCATTTCCAACGGTGTAAATCTGCCGATCTAATCCAGGAAACTCCTCATAACGCAAGAGTGCTGTGCCGATATCTTGTGTCATATAAACAGAGGTGCCATCCTTTCGTAGCACGAGTTTTTCATCCAGTCCTTCGTCGGTGAGGTCAATCCAGGTGCTGCCATCGTCTTTTCGGAAGAAGACTCCTTCGTCCAAGCCCTTCTCAACTTGTGCCTTGCCCAAGAGGTAAGTGTCTGACTCGTAATACAGTTTATCAAATGTGACGCCCATTTCCTTGTAGGTGTCCTCGAATCCGGTATAGACCCATGCATTCATCTGCTTCCAGAGCTCAACAACCTCTGCGTCTCCTCGTTCCCATTGATGCAGCAGGTTTTGCGCAGCCAATAGGATGGGGGCCGATTTTTTGGCTTCATCTTCGGTATGGCCTTGGGCCATCATATGGGCCATTTCTTTTTTGTACTCGGCATCGAACGCTACGTAGTACTTTCCCACCAGCTTATCGCCTTTCATACCGCTTGAGTCGGGGGTTTCTCCGTTTCCGAATCGCTGCCAAGCGACCATGGACTTGCAGATGTGAATGCCCCGGTCATTGATGATTTGAACCTTAATGACTTCGTGTCCTGCGGCCTGTAGGATTTTTGCTACGCTGAACCCTAGAAAATTATTTCGGAGGTGTCCGAGATGCAGTGGCTTGTTCGTGTTGGGAGAGGAGTACTCGACCATCACGCGGGGTAGACTGTTTAGCGGTGCAATCCCATAGTGAGTTATTTGCAGGGCGGCGATCAGTTGTTCCGACCAATACGTTGAAGAGATGCTCAAGTTTAAGAAGCCCTTGACGGTCTGAAAGCCAACCACGAGCGCATCGTGAGCGAGCAACCATTCTCCTAATAACCTTCCAGTTTCCTCAGGAGAATTTTTAGAAATCCGCGTGAGTGGAAAGACAACAAGAGTTCGATGGCCTTCAAATTCCTTCCTCGTTTGCTGAATTTGAATTGTAGATGCTTGAATATCAGCATCAAAGCATGCTTTGCACGCAACAATTGCAGATTGGGTGAGAATGGAGTCCAGGTGTTGCATTCGTTGGATTTATAGCTTCGGCAGGTGGATTTCGGCAATCATGCAGCGTGCGCTGCCTCCTCCAAGGGTTTCGATGGTCGTCAGTGGTGCGAAAAGAAGGGTTCCATGCACCGCGAGCTGGTTCAATTGCAATGCGGTCAATGCTTGGTGAGCTTGTTGACTCATTACGATATACGGCTGTTCATTGCCTTCTACCTCCAACATGTTGCCGGCAAATCGAGCAATTTGATCTTCGCTGAGCTCAATCACTTCCAATCCGTCTGACTCCAGTGAAGACCTCAGTGCGTTCTTTTCTTCTACATCATCCACAGAATCTAGGCAAACGGCTGCAAAATGGCTTCCGATGCTCATCATCACATTGGTATGGTATATGGGAAGTCGCTTGCCATCAATGGATTGAAAAGAGGAAAATACGACGGGCTCGTAATCAAAGTTGGAGCAGAAATGTTCCAATGCACGCTCATCGGTACGTTCGCTTCTTGCGGCATATGCTTTCCGGTGAATCCGATCTAACACCATGCTGCCGGTTCCTTCCAAAAACTTGGAATGCGATTCAAATTCCGTGAAGTCAACAATCTCGGCTACTTGAAATCCATGGGAGTGCTCGAGCATCAGCGGGATATCCTCGCGGCGTTCTTTTCTCCGATTGGGAGCAAACATGGGATATAAGCCCACCGAGCCATCTCCATGGGTGGATATCCAGTTGTTTGGAAATAACGCGTCGGGCGTCTCGTATGGTTCTGCTTCTTCGAACACCACGACCTCAACTCCTGCAGATTCGAGCTGAGCGACCAATCCGTCAAACTCGGCTTGTGCCTTCTCGATGACCTCTTCGGCGCTGGCCCCTTTCAGCTCTTGCTGATAGTGGTTGTTTTCGGCTGTTTCCTCGTTCATTCGGAAGGAGTGGGGCCGAACCATAAAGACGGATGAACTTGCTTGTTTCATGGCGTCGGAGTTCTTCGTAAAGGCAAGGTGGAACACCTTAAGAGACCTCCCATTTTGGAGGTTTCGCTCAAGTTTACTTCAATGACCTCATACCCCCACGAGCGCATTTGCGCATTGGTTCGATGAAAATTGGATCCGGAAACGACGACATTTGGAGCGAGACTCAATACGTTGCACTGCATGTCCTTCATCTCCTCCGACGTCATTTCTAAAATGCGGTCGTGGTCATAGCTAGCACATAAGGTTTCAACCTCCTCTTCATTTTTGAATCCGGCTTTGTGGATCATAAGGTGTCCAAGACCAAGAGGAGCGATGCAGCAGTCCAAATGCAAGGCGTTTTCTCCGGGATTTGAGTCAGATTTATTCAATTCAAATCTCCGAACTCTGCGATGGGGAAAGGTCGCTTCGAGCCATTCAACTGCAGCTTGGTTTGTGCGGGCAGTTGTGAAGGTTGAAAAATCAGGCTCATCGGCATACCCGACCCAAATTTCATCTTGCATGGGCATGATGTCGCCTCCTTCCATCAGGACATGATCGGGTGGATGCTTCACAAGCCCTGGATTCCGATCAAGCATTGAATGCAACCCCTTTTGTTCTAGCACCCGATCTTCGACCATGTGCGTCATAATGAACGTGTTATCGATGATGACTCCAATGTCCCGGGTGAAGACCTGATTGATGCCCAATGAATCTGGACGTAACACGCGAATTCCTCTCCCTTCAAGGGTCTGGGCGAACGCATTCAATTCCTTTTTTACGTCTTCCTCCTTGGGGTAAGTGCCTGCCAAAACATGGCGGCGGGAGAGAGGATCGTAGGTTTCGTTTAACGCCGGAGCTTCACCCATACCCGCGCCAATGCCCACCATGACTGCTTCGAGGGGCTGCCATTCATCTATGATGTTCCAGTCGATGGGCTTCATGCTGTGCTTCAGGTTTCGGGACGCGCGCGCAAATGGCGACTATTTCTTTGCCGTAGGATCATTGGCTCGTCGGTGACGAAGCGCTTCGACCATGGCATTGGCTCCCATCATTCCTGCTGCGCCAGTTTCATTGAAATTGGGGGGTAAGAAACACCAATGAGAGGAGTCGACATGATTCACGGCCCAAATGCGATTCAGGCCATTGATCTCCCAGTACCTGATCTCGGGAACAGAATCCCCCGGTTGAAGTGGAGTCTCTTTATACGTGGCATTTCCTTTGCCATAGTTTGACTCGACCATTCCCTTCATGCCGTCGGCTGGAGGACCATCGTACTGAGCGAAAAATTCAACAAAATGAGAAAGCCGCATGTTCAACAAAACGACATTCTGATCGTTGTCGTGCAAGACAGGGCTGGCATAAAGAATCTCTGCCGATGCGGTGCGGTTTCGGACGCCTCGCTCTGTCCAATGATCGAGCGCGCGCATGCTTCCGTTGACAAACGCTGTGTCTCCTTGCTTCTTGTGCAGAGGAAAATAGTGCATTAGATCACCCCAACGCGCTTCATTGGTGGCTTTGAAGTATTCGGTTAAGTTTTCTGTAATGATCTCGAGCGTATCCATCGCCAGAGACGCGTTCAGTTCCGTCTCTGAAATGGTGACTTCAGTGAGGAATTGTGAAGGTTCAACTTCAGGGGAAGTCTGTGGTCGTGAAACCGCGGTATTTGCTTCTGTGCAGCCGAAAGACCCGACAACAAGAACAAAAACCAATGCAATGAAGCTCCATGTTCGTGTTTGTTTCATGGAACAAAAATACGGGCTTAATTGGGAAAGTGCTCTCCTTTTCGAAGGGCTTCCTGTTCTAAGATCATCCGTTTGAACCGGACGACCTGCGCAAACTGCTTTTCCACTTGCATACCTTGCCCGCTCGAAAGCACTTCAGCACGTTCCAACGGATTGAACTGCAACTGAATCATAGCATCTGTGATCAGCGTCATTTCGGACTTTTGGTTGTCTGATTTTCCAGATCTCGATGCCATGATTCGTTTGATGGAAGCTAGCTCTTTTTGGGAATATGCGGAAGTGCGCCAGCGTTTCCAAGATGTCAAGCTTTCAATTCGCCCTGTAGGAAAAGGCTCTGGTGAAAACGGTGGAGCGTGGTGAAGGGATTCAATGCGAAAGAGTCCGACACATTTGACCACGACATCTCGGGGACCTTTCGCGTCTGTTGGGGTGACGAAAATCAATCGCATAATGCTGCCCCATTCCGCTTTCTGCTCTGACGTATCCTGCTGAGCAGTCTGAAAGGCGATGCCAAACTCTTCCAAGTCTCCAAGCTCGAGGCGCCGAAATAGCTCCTGATATCGAGGCTCGAATATGTGAAGCGCAATAGTTTCTCCCGGGAGAGGAAACATGGGCAAGGGAAACAAGGGAAACGACGAATGAGATGTGCGCACGCAAAAGGAACACTTCCGACCCTCTTAGGTTCAATTCGGAATTGCCACTCCGTAATAGGCTGTTTTTCCATTCGGGTAGATGCCTTCAACCAGCAAGCCTCCTTCTCCACTTTCAAACGCGTTTCTGATCTGTTCTGTTTCCGTGATGTCTTCTCCATTGATGCGGGTGATGATGTAACCTTTGCGAATTCCCGCGTCTTTCAGCGGTCCTTCGCTCAAGGAGATGACTTGGATGCCATGCGGTTGATTGAGTGAATTGCGAATGCTCGCTGAAGGGGAGGAGAACCCCGCATTGCAGGAAGCGATCCAATCGGTTGGATTGGCCTCAGAAGCACCAGCGCTTGTGGTATGGGTGATTGAGCCATCCCGGCTTTTCAATTGCACTTGAATCCGCTCTTTCTGGCCATTCCGAACGATGTCAACGTTGACATAGTCCCCTGGGTGGTATTGGGCAATGCATTCTTGCAAGGCAGGAAAATTTGAAATCGGAATTTCTTCGACGGCGAGTATGACATCTTGAATCTCAAGGTCTGCTTCGGATGCACCGCTGTTGGGAACCACCCTAACAATAGCGCAACCAGCTACTTCAGCCAATCCAAGTTCGGCAGCCAATTCTTCATCCACGGGTTCAAGGTGTACCCCGAGATAGGCCCTTCGTACTTCCCCAAATGTGATGAGGTCATGGGCAACTTTTTGTGCGATGCTCGACGGTACAGCAAAAGAGTAGCCGCTGAAGCTCCCCGTTCTAGAGGCAATAGCCGTATTGATTCCAATCAATTCTCCCGCCGTATTAACCAATGCTCCTCCGCTATTTCCTGGATTTACTGCTGCGTCTGTTTGAATGAAAGATTCGACGGGGTATTCCATCGTTCGGGGATCTCCTCTGAGGATGTTGATGCTTCGCGCCTTGGCCGAGACGATTCCCGCTGTGACAGTAGAGGTTAAATCAAAAGGGTTGCCAACCGCCAGGACCCATTCACCAATTTCAACATCAGATGAAGCCCCGAACGTCAAAGCTGAAATGTCATGTTCGACATCAATTTTCAAGACGGCTAAATCAGTCGCGGGATCTGTGCCCATGACGGTCGCAACGTACGTCCGGTTATTATTCAATGAAACTTGAATTTGGTCTGCGGATTGTATCACGTGATGATTGGTGATAATGTAACCCGACGGGTCGATGATCACGCCTGAACCAGACCCTTGAGCCACTCTGCTTGGGGACTCATATCCAAACAACTCATACCACGGACTTGCAGAAGCCGTGGACCGTTGAATGGTTTTGACATGAACAACAGCATCTACAGAGACCGCCGCCGCATTTGCAAACGAAGGTGCATCTAACCCACCCGATGAAGGGGGTGTGTGTGCTGTATGAATGAGCCTTGCGGGCTCTTCCTTGAGAGCAATGGGCTGAGTGCTTGATCCAGGCTTGAGCATGTAAAACATCAGAGCCGCTCCAACGGTGCCAGAGAGGAGACCGATGGCAATGAAATGGAGTCTGTTCATTTGAATTCGATTTATCCAAAAAAACAGATCAAACTGCTCAATTCACATCCATCAATTCAAAAGAAACTGTAAAGCAATCGCCAAGAGGCGTTAAAACGGTGAGGGCTACTTCGCGAGACCAATCTCTTTCAGCCGCTCATTGAGGTATTCGCCTGCGCTAATAGGCGCGTCCACGGGCTCTGTGCCTTCGGGCACGAGATGCGGCAGAGCATCCAGCCGCATTGCGGGTTGGGGGTGACAGAAAAAGGGCATGGAAAAACGTGGCTTTCCCCATTCGGATCGTGGGGGATTGACGACCCGGTGGGTCGTTGACTTTAGCCGATGATTGGTCAATCGCTGAAGCATATCGCCCACATTGACGACGATGTGCTCTGGCAAGGCAGTGATGGGTATCCACTGGTTGTCATGACGCAAGACTTCCAATCCTGCAGCTGAAGCGCCAACGAGCAAGGTAATCAAGTTGATATCCTCATGCTGGCCCGCTCGCACAGCTGATTCTGGCTCTTGCTGGATAGCCGGATAATGAATGGCCCTCAAAATGGAGTTCCCTCCACGCACCCATTCATCAAAATAGGACTCTTCGATTTCCAAGTGAAGAGCAATGGCTTGGAGGATGCTCCTCCCTAAGTCTTCTAATGCCTCAAATGCCTGAACGGCTGTGGCTTGAAATTCAGGACGCTCGGAGACCGTTTCATTGGTTGGGAAGTGGCTGGGTTCGTATCCTTCAGGCGGAGTAGGTTGGCCAACTTGCCAAAACTCCTTCAAGTCTGCTGCTTGACTGCCTTTTGCATGCTCGACCCCCATGGATACAAATCCACGCTGGTTGTTCGCTTCAGGTCGAGCATATTGGGATTTGACTTCGTAAGGAAGCGCAAAGAATGACGCTGATTCAGCGTATAGTTTGGAGATGAGGTCATCGGGAATACCATGTCCATGAATAGCAGCGAACCCGATGCTTTCGTACGCGTTGCCCAGGTCTTTTACGAAGGCGCTTTTTTCGGCATCCGTTCCTTGTGTGAAGGTCCGGATGTCCAAGGTAGGAATGCCTGCTACGAGGCTGACTTGTCGATGATCCATGGCGATTCTTCCGTTTGAATGTTCATTGAAGATACGAATGTATGAGAGAGAATAGTGGTTGACCGTGACCAATCACAGTGTTTTTCCACCCATTTTCGTGATAAAACTCCTGTTTCAACCCGTGTTTGTCCTTCCTTGAGCAATAAATCAATTTCTCTGGCCAGTTGAAGGGGGGAATCACCAATGCACAAGGGCACAGGATCTTCTTCTTTCCATAAAAATCCATTGAGAACGTGTTTGGTTGTCACGCATGGCAGTTCCATTGCCATCGCCTCGAGTATTTTGTTTTGCTGTCCTGTACCAATTCTAAGTGGCGCAACGAATACATCGGCTTGCCCATAGGCTTGGCGAATGTCCGGAATCCATCCTGTGATTTCGACCTGTTCGCTTGCTAATCGCAGAACAGCCGGCACGGGCTGGGTTCCCGCGATGAGTACCCGAACGTTGGGCGTTTGAACCAGTGGCAGGATGTGCTTGACCAGTTGCACGGCGGCATCTACATTGGGAGGATAGCTCATGTTGCCAGAGAACAACAGGGTAGGAGATGCCGAGGAGGAGGAGGAGGAGGAGGAGGAGGAGGAGGAGGCAACTGGCTTTTGACGACGAAAGAACACGGTATCAATGCCATTGGGAACGACGCTTATCTGGTTCCGCTCGGGGTGCGCTATGAGCATGCGGTCAGCATGGCTGATGATGGTTTTACCATCGAAGTAGTCAAAAATTTTCGATTCATATGATCGCAGGCGCTGATATTCCAGTCGGTGGAGCCATCGTAAATAGGGCTTCGCTAATTTGGTTTGCCTCGCGATGCCCGCACTCAGAGCATCCATGTAATCCATCACACGGGGTACATCGTGCTTGTCTTTCACATATTCCGCCATACGCACCAACTGGCAGAGCACGACCTCAGGTTGAATTTCGGTCATCCATTCGTCGAGTGCAGTTTGTGCCGGCCACTGGTAAAACCAATGGACTTGCAAAGGGCGTGAACTAAACAAAGCCCATGCCATGCGCATCCATCGCCTCCAAGCTTTTAAGACGTGCACCTTTACACCCGCCGAAACAGCCCCCATTTCTGTATACGACTCATCGGTAGGCGAGGCTTCTGCAAGACTAAAAACATACACATCATGTTCTTGGTTTAGATGCCGAATTTGATGATAGGCGCGGAGTTTGTCGCCTTTGTCCAAAGGCCAGGGCAGCCTTGATGTGATGATGAGAATTTTCACAAGTCAAGGGTCTGTTGAAGCTTGGCGAGAAATTGACTCACCAATCCATTGTTTTCAAAGTTGTCCCAGACAAAGGACCTTGCTGCTGCACCCATTTCTTCCGCTTTCTGGCCGTTTTTCAGTAATTCCACCAAACGTCGCGCAAATGAAAAGGCATCATCGGCTACAAAAAAGTGTTCGCCGTCGGTTCCAGGAATGCCCTCCATACCCAAGGATGTCGAGACAATAGGCCTCCCTGCTGCCATGGCTTCAATGGCCTTGATGCGCATGCCACTCCCTGAGCGAAGGGGAATAACCATGGCGGCTGGTGAACGCATCATGGTCCATGCATTTTCGACTTCGCCAAGCACGCGAATTCCGGGAGTAGAAAAGGCATGTTCTTTCGGGAAATTGCGTCCTGCCAGCTGCAATTCAGCTTCCGGTAGTTCGCGCCGAACCAAAGGCCAAACCTCGTCAACGAACCACTGGACGCCTTGTACATTGGGAGTCCAATCCATGGAGCCCAAGTGAAAGGCGAACTGCGCTGGACCAATACAAGGTGGAGGAAGTTCTTTTTCATCCAATCCAAAGGGAACGAGGAAAATTGGAGAGTCGCATCCCAATGATTTAAAATGGCGGGTGTCGTCTTCCGAAATGGAAGCCAAGGCGTCAAAATCTTTGAGCGCGTTCACCTCGTATCCTCTGAGACGCTCCGCGAGATGCTTGAGATACAGCCGCTTGGTCAGGGCCTCTGTCTCCTGGGCCATTTGCTCCCAAATCCTATGTTCTACATTGTGCGTTCTCAAAATTGCAAGTCCGTCACTTAAGTGCCGAACCGTTTTGAGATAGGGAGCAGTGAACAGGCTCTCGAAAATGATCAAGTCAAAGACCTCTTTCCGAAGCACATCAGTGAGTAATCGATCAAAATCAGAGGAAAAAAATCGGCTGATGTTGTAGCTGTCACCGGTGAGTATGTTCGAAAGTGCATCAACGCGGTTTAACTCTGTATCCACCATTAACGCTTCAATGCGTGTTTGAGCCATGTATTCCTCTGAAAGCTCTTCAGGGAGCCAAGGGTGCTTCTCTGTTGCGATGGTGAGTACCTTGACTGTGTTACTGTCGGCAATCAGTCCACGTGTCATGGCATCCATGGCTCTGCATCCCCCGTCTCTGCTTGGTTGTGGAGGTTTATGGCAAATTTGGAGTATGCGCATGTGTCAGGTTGTCGGGGTTGGTTTCATTCGAAATACACCCTTCAGGATGCTGGGCCACTTGATTTGAAAAGCACTGGCATCTCGCATGGCCTGTCGGGTCAGAAAGACTGCCAAAGGAAGTAAAATGAGGGAGCTCATCCACATTCCAATAACAGGAGAAACTTGACCGGACTTTACCATTTGCTCTCCTAGCATGGAGAGAACGTAAAACGCCAAGAAAATGCCAATCGCCAGCACAGTGGGCATACCCAAGCCTCCTTTTCGGATGATCGCTCCTAACGGAGCACCGATGAAGAATAACAGGATACAACTCAGTGCGAGAAAGAACTTTCGGTGCCACTCGATGGCATGCCGATCCATCGCTTTTCGTCGTCCACGTGCATCTTCTAAACCATTTGCAATGCCCTGCTGCCCGTTTCGAGCAAGGCTTCTAGCGCCATCAAAGGCCATTCTTCGTTGCGTAGGACTGAGCGCGTTCCAAATGCCGCCTGCTGCGAATGGTGCACCCGCGGTTTCGATAGAATCTCGAAACAGAGCGGTTTGACGCGCTCCGTACAACTGGATTTCATGCAAGCGATCGTTCGCCATGCCTTCGATTGAATCGATGGCTAGTTGAAGCTGCGCAATGGTCATCATTTCATGCGCTCGTTTAAATAGGCCCTCATCTACTTTGCTGAAATCCAAGGAGGCCAAATCGATTTCAAAAAGTTGCCGTTCAAACGAAGAAGATATGTGGGGCTGCAACCTTTCTTTCCGACGTTTGGATTGTTCCAAGTCTTCCTCATATGACACCCCGTTGTGGAGGGTCATAATCAATCGGTCCCCTTGTTGCTCCATTTGTCCTCTTTCAGCTCGAATGACGCGCGAGACGCCTGTTTCACCTTCTCGGTGATCGTGGATGAATAAGTCATTCAACACGCCGTTTTCTTCCTTCGAATCTACTCGAATAGCAAAGCCTTCTATCCCATTGTAAAATGCACCGGGCACCAAATTGAGGGTTGGTTTTTTTTGCGTTACTGAAAAGAGTAGTGCCCGAAATTTCAGATTTGCAACAGGCCATGCGGCATTTGAAAACCAGAAGGCGCCAAAGGAGATGAGCAGCATGGTGACCACCAGCGGTCGAAAGATCCTGAAAATGGAGAGTCCAGCCGATTTCAATGCGGTTAATTCATTGCGTTCAGAAAGTGATCCAAACGCCATGATCGACGCGACTAAAATGGCCAGTGGAAGAGCGAGGTTTACTAAACGCGCCGAAGCATACATCATCAATTCGGCGATGACCCAAGGAGCGAGCCCCTTGCCAATTAGATCATCCGCATACACCCAGAGGAACTGCATGTCCAATATGAATAATGCAACGGGCATGGTCACTGCAAATGGAGCCATGAACGAACGCAGGAGGAGGCGGGAAAAACGTCGCACGATTCAAAGATAGGATGCAGTAACTTGCCGTCGTTAACCAATGAACAACGTATTCTATGGCCTCAAAATTATTACACTTAGCTTCAGCTGCATCCGTTGTGGCTTTTTTATTGCTCACGGCCTGCAGTGAGTCTGAAAATTCAAGTTCTAGCGACGCAGTCGTGAATGACTGGTCAGTCTATGTTGAACAAGCATCCGGCGCAAGTGAACCGGATGCCAGCGGGTTCACATGGCAAACGGAGCAATTCGCTGATTTGAAAATTGTTCGGTATCAGGTGCCTGGCTGGGAAAAGCTTACCGCACGTCAAAAAGCCCTCGTTTATTGCCTCAATCAAGCAGGCCTCAGCGGACGAGACATGATGTACGATCAAAACAACCGATTCAATTTGCGCGTGCGAGACCTTTGTGAGGCGATTTACACAGGGTACGCTGGAGACAAAGGCACCATAGGCTGGAATAGATTTGAAACTTACCTGAAACGCATATGGTTTTCAAATGGAATTCATCACCACTATGCCAATACCAAGATTTTACCTGAGTTCTCAAAGGACTATTTTAACGAGCTACTCGAAAACGTAGGACGTGAGATCAGCGAGGAGTTGCTTGCGGTAATCTTCGATCCGACGGTAGAGGCAAAGAAAGTTGAACAAGATGCATCGAAAGGATTGGTCGAGGCTTCAGCCGTCAATTTTTATGCCCCGGACGTGAGCACTGAAGAGGCCCAGGCCTACCTCGAGAGCATTGTGGTTGAAGGGACTCGCACACCCGTTGAGTACAGTCTCAACTCGCGCTTAGTAAAGAACGCAGACGGCCAGATCGAAGAGCAGCCTTATCGTGTGGGTGGACTGTACGGTGAAGCATTGGAGCAAGTGGTCTTTTGGCTTAATCAAGCAGGTCAATATGCTGAAAATGATAAGCAAGCAGCTGCTTTGAGAAACCTCATCGCGTATTACGAAACAGGAGATCTCGAAAAGTGGCAATTGTACAACATCAATTGGGTGCAGGATACGGAAGGCGATGTTGATTATATCAATGGCTTTGTCGAGGTATACAATGATCCCCTTGGTTATACAGGTAGTTACGAGACGATTGTCCAAATCAAAGATTTTGACGCAAGTGAGCGAATGAAGGTTTTGATGGAAAATGCGCAGTGGTTCGAGGACAACATGCCATTCATGGATGAGCACAAAAAGAAGGAAGTGGTGGGCATCACCTACAATGTTGTGAACGTTGCGGGTGAGGCAGGTGATGCATCTCCCAGCACTCCCATTGGCGTGAACTTGCCCAATTCCAATTGGATTCGAGTTGTTCACGGATCTAAATCCGTCAGCCTAGGAAACATTGTCAGCGCTTACGATCAAGCAAGCGGTGGAGGCTTGCTTGCTGAATTTGCGCATGACGAGGTGGAGATGGCACGAACAGAGAGCCACAGCTCACTCGCTGGAAAATTGCACACGGCGATGCACGAAGTCATTGGGCATGCATCGGGTAAATTGGAAGAGGGAGTAGGAGAACCCAAGCAGACCATCAAAGAGTATAGCTCAACCTTGGAGGAAGGCCGGGCCGATTTAGTGGCCTTGTACTTCATGCTGGATGAGAAAATGGTAGAACTAGGTTTGATGAAGACCCTCGAAACAGGAAAGGCCGAATACGACAGTTACATTCGCAACGGAATGATGTTGCAATTGCGCAGGCTGGAATTGGGAGCCGATATCGAAGAAGCCCACATGCGAAACCGCGCATGGATCAGCCACTGGTGCTTTGAAAAGGGCCAAGAAGCTGGCATCATCGAACAGGTCGTGCGCGAAGGCAAGACGTATTTGGACGTCAAAGATTATGAGGGATTAAGGGGTTTGTTTGGCGAATTGTTGCAGGAAGTGCAGCGCATCAAATCTCAAGGCGATTACGATGCGGCGAAAGCATTGGTGGAAGGGTATGGTGTCAAGGTGGATCAATCCATTCATCAAGAAGTGCTGGATCGGTCCGCATTATTGGGCATTGCTCCCTACGGTGGTTTCATCAATCCAGAAATGCAGCCGGTCTTCGTCGAAGATGGAATGATTGGAGACATCGCCCTGATTTATCCCGATGATTTTGCCACTCAAATGCTTGGATACAGCAAAAACTACGGGTTCTTGCCATTGAACAACGACTACCAACCTTGAGTTATTCCAATAGGCCCTCGTGAAAGCAACCTTTTTTGCGCTGGAGAGGTCCACCCTGTAATTGAAACTACTTTTTCCCATGTCTAAAAGATTCTCATTGTTCTTTGGAGTTCTGTTCATCAGCCTTTCTATGTTGGCCCAATCTCCTTTTCCGTGCGAACTTTCAGGAGGGGACGGTGATCCTGCAACGGGTGGTTTGTCTGATATGCAGCAAGGGCAATACCACGACAACAGCAATTTCTTTAATATCATCGAATTGTATGAGCCGGTCACGCTGGTTTCAGCGAAGGTGTTTGCGAACGGAGCAGGCCCGCGTACGTTCGCGTTGTTTTCGTTAGATGGAGATGTGCTGGAGGCAGAGGTGTTTGAAGTGCCTAATGGAGAAAGTATAGTGGAATTCGATTGGCCAATGGGCCCCGGAGTAGTGGGTTTAGGTTGCCTCTCGGACAATCCGCAGCTTTGGCGCGACGATTTAAACAGCGACATCAACTACCCCTATGCGATCGGTGAATATGGTGCAATTACCGGCACGAGTATTCAGGGAGAAAACGAATTCAATTACTACTATTTCTGCTACGACGTAACGCTGGCTCCACAAGGACCGACAGTCAATTCAGGCGGTTACCCCTGTTCAAACGTAGAATTGATGGATGTAGAGTCCTTGGAGGATCTCGGTGGAGGAGCGAATGGCAACGATTGTTGGGGATGGGTGGATCATGAAACAGGCCGTGAAATCGCGATTTATGGTCGTTCGTCAGGGACCTCGTTCATCGATGTCACGGACGCAACGGACATCAAATTTTTCGCCAGTTTGCCAACGGCAACAGACGCGAGTCTGTGGCGTGACATCAAAGTCTACGATGGCCACGCGTTCATCGTCTCTGAGGCGGGAGGCCACGGCCTTCAGGTCGTCGATTTAAATGCATTGATGGAACTGCCTACCGATGAGGTAGCATCCATTCAACCGGATGCAACATACAGTGGCTTCGGCAATGCTCATAACATCATGATCAACGAGGAAACGGGATTTGCCTATGCCATCGGGACCAATACGTTCAACGGTGGCATGCATATTTTGGATATTCAGGATCCATTGAATCCTACTTTGGTGGGCGCCTACGAAGGAGCGTATTCTCACGATATTCATCCCATTCTCTACCAAGGACCTGACAGCGATTATGCGGGCCGCGAGATTGTTGTGTGTTTCAATGGGAACGCTGGAATTTCAATTGTCGATGTTGAGGACAAATCGGATACGCAGTTAATCTCGCAACTCTCTTACGCTCAATCTGGATACACACACCAAGGCTGGGTGGGAGAGAATCACCGGTACTGCTTTTTCAACGACGAGCTGGATGAGATGAATTTCGGCAACAATACCCGAACGTACATCATGGACATGAGCGATTTGGATGCTCCTCAGATTACAGGGTATTTCGAAGCTCCGGTGGAAGCCATCGACCACAATTTGTACATCATTGGGGACAAGATGTATCAGTCCAATTACTTGAGCGGCTTGAGAATCTTGGACGTGAGTGACGCAGCGAATGGAGAACTGGAGCTGGTCGGCTATTTTGATACAAATCCGGAATCCGATGCTCCTTCTTTCAATGGAACATGGAGCAACTTCCCTTATTACCCCAGTGGAAATGTGGCGGTCAGCACGTTCACACATTTCTTCATGGTTCGCCCGTCTGATGATATAGCTCCAAACGCTGTCTCAGTGGAGACTCTTGTGGCGCCAAATCCAGCGGCTGTATTTCCAAACCCTGCAAGCGATGCCATTCAAATCGTCGGTTTCGAGGGGAATGCTAACTTGGAGGTCTACGACCTCAATGGTCGGTTGGTCAAGAGCTGGTCAGCCTTGCCTGTGCAAGACCAATTGTACTTGATGGTTCAGGACTTGAGGGACGGTGTGTACGTGTTGAAAGGAACCGAGTCGGGTGAATCTGCTCGATTCGTTATCCAGCGGTAGAAGCTGAAATCAGCTGGTGGTGCAGGGTCACCACTTCGCGCGCAGCCCTCACATCGTGAACTCGGAGTAAATGGGCTCCTCGTTGGAGTGCCCACGCATGCAAAGCTGTGCTTCCATTGAGTGCTTCCTCGGGAGTGCATTGAAGGGATTTCCAAATCATGGACTTCCGGCTCACACCGACCAAAATGGGGCAGTCCAGGACGTGCATCGAATCCAGTCGGTTGAGCAAATCAAAATTGTGCCGGAGGTTCTTTCCAAATCCAAATCCTGGATCAATCATGCATTGATCGATTCCTTCTTTTCGCAGATGATCCAGCCTCGACTGGAGCCACTGAATGACATCGGTTACCGGATCCAAATAAGTGGGGTCGGTTTGCATGGTTTGAGGTGTGCCTTGCATGTGCATGATGGCATAGGGGCACCCCATTGCTTTAATGACCTCTATCATTTTGTCATCTCGTGTTCCACCGTATATGTCATTGATGAGAAAGGCGCCGGCCTCGAGCGCCTTATGAGCGACCTCTGCATGAAACGTATCGATTGAAATCAACGCTTCAGGGGCAGCATCTAAGATGCCTTTGAGTGGAGTCTCAATGCTACGCCATTCTTCATGCGCTCCAACTTCGATTGCTCCAGGCCTAGAGGATTGTCCGCCGATGTCCAAGAGATCCGCGCCAGATTCGAGCATTTTGATTCCTGCCGAGACCGCTTCGTTTTCCATAAAGCGGCTGCCGCTGTAGAACGAATCGGCGGTGCAATTCACAATCCCCATAATGCGAGGGGAAGAGAAATCCAGTGATTTTGCTCCGTTTTGGAGTTGATAAAATGGTGAAGACATTCGTGAATGGGCCAAAAGTTGCTGGTTACCGAGTTGTATCTTGCCGAAAGATATCAAGATTGATGGACGCGCATACGATTGAAGAAACGTTAGAGCAGTATGACCGTGTGTTTTCACGGTGTGCGGAGCTATTTGAAGCAAAAACTGCCGATTATGGAACGGCTTGGCGCATCTTGAGGCCGTCGTCCCTCACGGATCAACTTTTCATCAAAGCCAACCGCATTCGAACGTTGCAGCAATCGGACGAAGCGATGGTGGATGAGGGCATTGATTCAGAATTTATTGGCATTGTGAATTACAGCCTGATGGCTATGATCCAATGCGGATTGCCAGCTGATCACCCCATGGAATTGCCATTGGAGGAAGCACGTGTTCGGTACCGAAGTGCATTTGAAGCGACTCGCTCACTTATGATTGCAAAAAACCATGATTACGGAGAGGCATGGCGGGATATGCGGGTCAGCTCATTGACCGATTTGATTCTGATGAAAGTTTTGCGTGTCAAACAAATCGAGAACAATGACGGCCAAACGAACGTTTCTGAAGGTGTGGAAGCGAACTATCAAGACATGGCCAATTATGCGCTATTTGCTTTGATTTTACTTGATTTAACGGACGTTTCCGGGACTTAATTTGCCGTGTTGTTTATTTTCGATACATGTTTCAACCCATGAAAGAATCGTCCATTTTGAATACCATAGTACACGCCTGTCGATTGGTCGTTGGTTCCCTTTTTATCGTCTCCGGACTCATCAAGTCCAATGATGCCCTTGGGTTCATGTACAAATTGGAAGAGTACTTTGAGCCTGGTGCATTGAACTTGCCGGGGCTGACAGAGTGGGCGTTGCCTTTGGCCGTCTTCATTTGCGTCGGTGAAATTTTGCTTGGTGTCGCCATGGTACTCGGGGCACTTCCGCGTTTGACGGCTTCGTTTACGGGTGTGCTCATGGCCTTCTTTACCTGGTTAACATGGTACACCGCGAATTGCGATCCCTTCGGAACCAAAATGATTGTGGATGCTGTGGGCAGTCTAGTTGAAATAGACAATCAGTGTGTGCTCGCATGCGGGTGCTTTGGCAATGCTATACCGCTGACTCCTTATGAGAGTTTTTTGAAGGATATCGTCCTCTCCGTTTTGACGATTCCAATCGTTTGGGGTGCCTTCACGAACCGGATTGCATTGAATTCAAAGCAATTGGGGATGGTCATGATTGCAGGGAGTTTGATGATGATCTACTTGTTTGGTGAATTGATGTTGGAATGGAATTTCCCTGTACTCTTCGCTGCTATAGCGTATGCGGTGGCGGAAGCGGTAAAAATGCGATGGAGCGGAGCAGCCAAAGAATGGATAATGGCATTGTCCGTTACAGCGGCTTGCTTGGTCTTTCAATTTCATACGCTGAATCACCTTCCGTTGAAGGATTACCGAGCTTATGCTGTCGGCGAGAGCATCATCGAAAACCGAAAGACGGCGGAGGACTTAGGTGTTCCGGGACCTGTGTATGCGACGGAGTATACCTTCCGAAATTTGAACACAGGTGCTGATACCGTTGTGTTGAGTTCCGAATGGCTGAAGATTTACAATGAGGCTTGGTTTAAAAACACGTATGAAACGGTATCGTTTGATGGAAAGGAAGTCAAAGTGTCAGATGGCTATGAGCCTCGCATCATGGACTTTCAGATTTTAGATGAGAAGGGCGAAGATCGGACGGATGAATTTCTAAATGCAAAGGGAAACATCATGTTGTATGTATCCAAGAATCTGGATGAGGCTGAGACAGCGAACCAGCAAGAGATGAATGCTCTAGCCACGGAACTATCTGCAGCAGGATGGATGAACATGGGGCTGACCAATGCGCCTGCCGATCAGAACAAGGCATTTCAGGACGAAAATGATGTGACCTATTCCATGTTCACCTGCGATCAGACTGAATTGAAAATCATCGTCCGCTCCAATCCAGGACTGGTATGGATTAGGGAAGGGGTGGTTCAGGAAAAGTGGGCGTGGAAGGATGTGCCAGAAGCCAGTGAACTATTGAACCGTTGATGATCAGGCGCCTGCTCCACGGTCTAGGAGTTTTGTGGGGAACGTTAACGGTCGTTTTCTTCTTGTTTACGTTGGTTCCTGACCCTGCTCGTCAATTGGCGGGTCAGAATGAGCAAGAAGCCGTTGTTGAAGCCATTCGGGTGAAATACGGATTGGATCAACCAGCACATGTGCGTTATGGACAATTTTTGCGCGGCTTCATCCCGATGGAGATGCATTCTGGACAGCTGCAATGGTCTGGCGTAAACCTTGGCCGTTCGTTTATCACGGACCGATCTGTGATGGAAGCGATTGCAGGTGCTCTTCCTGCCACGCTGGTACTCGCGTGCTTGGCCATGGCCATGGCACTCTGCATGGGGCTGGCCATTGGCTTTGGGCTGTCGCTGATTACCGGGTCTTGGTTGGATCGCTTGGTGCTAGGGTTTGCAGCGCTTGGCATGAGCGCGCCTTCCTTCGTAATGGCCATAGGAGTCTCGTGGCTTTTTGGCTCTGTATGGCATCAATGGACTGGGCTGCCGATGACCGGTGGGTTGTGGGAGGTACATCCCTTTGAGGGGCCGCGCGTTGCTTGGCAGCATTTGCTTTTACCAGCCTGTACATTGGGCGTACGGCCATTATCAGTCGTCATTCAGCTCACGCGCAACAGCGCTTCTGAAGTGCTGAAGCAGTCTTACGTGCGTACCGCACGGTCCAAAGGTTTGAGCACGGGAAGACTTATGGTCAAACACGTCATGCGGAATTCACTCAATCCCGTGCTGACGGCTGCTTCTGGATGGTTTGCGAGTATGCTCGCCGGCGCCGTGTTTGTTGAATTCGTTTTCGGTTGGCAAGGAATGGGGTTGCTGATGTTTCGTGCATTAGAACAGAGTGACTTGCCCATCATTTTGGGATGTGTGACCGTTGTAGCCACGACCTTTGTGGTCATCAATGGATTGGTTGATGTGCTCTATGGTTGGTTGGATCCTCGCACGCGAATTAACGCGTGATGCCTGCATTGAGTAGGCCAATTAATTCCTTGGAGGTAGCATTGAAATATCGCTTGGATCGATAGCGAGCCACCCACTGTATGCCGCGAATGGCATTGGTTAAGAACAATTCATCGGCACGGAGCATCTCCTGTGGTGAGATGTTGCATTCGTAGACTTTGTACCCTTCTTTCAACGCCAAGTTGATGATCGCAGCGCGCATTACACCTCCTACAGGTCCTCCGTCTAAACCGGGTGTATACAGCACACCGTTGCTCACCAAAAACAAGTTGGATGTGGTTGACTCAATGATGTGATTTCCAGTATTCTTCAACAGGGCATCTTCCAGGGCTTGTTCCTTCGCCCAGAGTCCAGCTTGGACATAAATAGAGGCGCTGATATTTTTGAAATTTGCCAAGGAATCTTGAAGCTTTTTCATCTCAGGGAAGACATCCACGGCAAGTCCTTGCTCATTCAAGACAAATTCGCAGTGGGGCAGTTTTTCGGCCTCGCCAATCCAGCAAAGTTTATCGGTATTCGGCGTGTATCGCCCACCTCCGTCTCGAAAAAATGTCAACCTGATTCGTCCACCCTCATCGATGCCATTGGCATCGCATAATTCATGGAGGGCCAATTCAAAATGGAAGAGATTCCAACCACTGGCATCCATTTTGTGAGCCCTCAAACTGGATTGAATACGGTTCCAATGAAAGGGAACCAACTGCGGCTTTCCGTAACAGATACGCACGGATTCAAAGAACCCGTCGCCGTACAGAAAGGCTCGATTCTGTATGGCATGAGGGAGGTCCGCTGTTCCGGTGACTTGACCGTTAACAAGGAATTTCGGTCGGGGTTCAGGTGTCCATTTAAATCGTTCCATTGGACCGTGGCATTTGTTGGTTCTCTCCACTTGGAGCCTTGGCAAGCGCTGGAACGAGCTGTAGAAGGTCACCATTAACTGGAATCAATATTCCAGCAACTCCGGCTGAATTTCCTGCTTCAATGTCGCGCGGTTTATCTCCAACCATCCAAGAAAGGGACGGATCAATCTGATGCTTAGCGCAGGCTCGTTCAATCATCAGACTACCCGGCTTTCTGCTCAAGCTTTCGCCATAATCAGGGTGATGAGGACTGTAAAAAACATCGGTAATTTCAATGTCCCGTGATCGGCATTCCTGTCGAAATGCGCCGTGGATTTGATCGACGGCTTGATGGGTGTATTGGCCTTTTGCGATGCCCCCTTGGTTGGTGATGAGGATGAGTAAATAGCCACTTTCTTGCAGGGCTTTCAGGGCCTCGTAGACGGTGGGCAAGACGTTGAATTCAGCAAGAGAGCGGGTGTAATCCCCTGGATCGTGATTGATTACTCCATCCCGGTCAAGAAAAATGGCCTTTCGCTTAAGATTTGAATTCTTCATGGATTTCACCTGGAAGTTCGAAGCTAAACAAAAGCGGGTTCACTGCCCAATCTTTATGCCACAGGGCTCCCAATGGGAACATCGGAAGGAACTTCCAGAACGGCGGTACCAAGGGTACCATTCACCGCACCCAGGATTAAAAATTCCGATTGGATGGGGCCAATTTGTTTCGGGGCGAAGTTGACGACTCCAATGATGTGCTTGCCCAGCAATTCATCAGGGGTATACCGTTGCGTGAGCTGAGCCGAAGTTTTCTTTATTCCATAGTGCTCTCCAAAGTCAACCTGGATGATATACGCGGGATTGCGCGCTTCGGGAAATGGCTTGACCTCGACCACGCGTCCAACACGCATGTGGGTTTTTTCAAACTCTTCCCATGTAAGTACAAAATCCATGAACCAAATGTAAGTGGAAAAGGGAGGGGGGAGGTTTTGTAAATTTGGAGTATGACGACGAAGGGCTGGTCTTTTTTTTCGGATTTTGATGTAAAAGCTTGGGAGCAGGATGTGCCTCAATCGGCGGACGCTGTGCACGGTTTAGAGGGATGGAAGAAGCCGCTCTGGACACCACATAGCGCGTCAAAGGAACTTCCTGAACGGAGTGTTGCTCCCAGATCAGCAGGTAACCCTTGGATATTGACCCAAACCATATCTCGCAAAAGCAGTGTGATTCCTGCTTTGCAGGGTGGAGTGGAAGGACTTCGTTTTGCAAAAGGCTTGGCCAATGATAGCTGGCTCGAAGGCGTCCATCTGGATATGATTCGTTTGGAATTGGATGCGAATGAAATAAAGCGCAAATCGTTCGAATTGACCCATTGGAAATCTGCCTCATGGAAGGGAACGTGTGGACTGTTCTGTGAATCAATGACAGCAGCTGATGTTGCTGAGCATTTGACGCTGTGGGCTGAACAAAAGGAGTTACGCCGATGGACGGTAGATGGAGGAAGGGATGTCAACCGGGTAAACCGTGCGGTAAATGCATTGCGCCAGCTTGATCGGGCGCGAGACGTATACCGCAGCTTGGATCTGGATGCATCGGCAGAATGGAGCGCCTTTCAATGGAGGTGGGAGTCCGGCGTTCATGCCTTGGAAGAGGTAGCATTTTTAAGGGCCATACGATTCGTTTGGGAACGGTGGCTGGAAGAGAATAGCTTGGATTCTGTTCCCATCTGGATTGATGCACGAACATCGGAGGATTTCATGATAGAATCCCAGCCAACGGATCACTTCGTTGGGTTGACTTCTGCCACCTATGCGGCGGCAATGGGTGGAGCAGATTCCATCGAGACTTTGCCCCATGATCTCCTTGCTGCATCTCCTTCTGAGGACGGATTACGCTGGGCTCGTAACATCCAGCACCTGATGCGAGAGGAATCTCACTTGCATGCGACCTTCGACCCCATGGGAGGCAGTCGGGTCATTGAAGCCTGGACTCATTCCATCGTTGATGCCATTTGGGCTGCCTATTCACGTTCAAATGCAACAGCCCCATGAACCGAAACTCGTCGCATTATCCTCCTGCTGAAAATTCGGCCAGGGAACATGAACGATTTGGTCCCGGACAAGCGCCGTTTTTGGGAGGTCCTTACCCATCTATGTATGCCGCCCGGCCTTGGACCATCCGCCAATACGCGGGCTTTTCCACGGCAGAAGCTTCCAATGCATTTTATCGGGCCAATCTTGCTGCAGGTCAAAAGGGACTGAGCGTTGCATTTGACTTAGCCACCCACCGAGGATACGACAGCGATCACTCCCGGGTATCAGGGGATGTGGGAATGGCTGGTGTAGCGATTGACACGGTAGAAGACATGAAGCGGTTGTTTGAAGGAATCCCTTTGGATAAGATGTCGGTCAGTATGACGATGAACGGCGCTGTTCTGCCCATTTTGGCATTCTATATCGTCGCAGCTGAAGAACAAGGTGTCGCCCAGTCCGCATTGTCTGGAACCATCCAGAATGATATTTTAAAGGAGTTCATGGTTCGGAATACGTACATCTATCCACCCGCACCATCCATGCGGATTGTCTCCGATATTTTCCGCTACAGCTCCGAGTGCATGCCCAAGTTCAATTCAATATCAATTTCGGGATACCACATGCAAGAAGCTGGTGCTACGCCGGCTTTGGAGTTGGCATATACCCTGGCGGATGGGATAGAATATGTAAAAACTGGGGTTGCCGCGGGATTGGACATTGATGCATTTGCCCCACGATTAAGCTTTTTCTGGGCCAGTGGCATGCAACATTTTGAAGAAATTGCTAAAATGAGAGCGGCTCGAATGATCTGGGCGAGTCGGATGAGTGCAATGGGTGCTCAAAATCCCAAATCATTGATGCTCCGAACCCATACGCAGACCAGCGGCTGGTCGCTTACGGCACAAGATCCTTGGAACAATGTGGCTCGCACGGCACTGGAGGCCATGGCCGCGGCTTTTGGTGGGACGCAATCCTTGCACACAAATTCCATGGACGAAGCCATCGCCCTGCCGACGGAAGCCTCGGCGCGCATTGCTCGAAACACTCAAAAATTTCTGCAGGAAAGTGCGGGGTTTACAGATGCCATTGATCCGTGGCACGGATCGCGAATGATGGAGCAATTGACCGAAACAATGGTCGCAGAAGCTGAAGAGTTAATGAGCGAGATTGAAGAGGCCGGTGGGATGGCCCGTGCAATCGAACAAGGAATTCCCAAATTGCGCATTGAGGCGGCGGCGGCTGAAAAACAAGCGCGCATTGATCGAGGGGACGACCGCATCATCGGCGTAAATCTCTTTCCAATTGAGGATGAGTCTGAACTCGATATTTTGGAAATTGATCAGGAGGCTGTACTCGCAAACCAGGTTAAAAAATTAGAGGCGGTTCGGGCTCAACGCGATCAGCTTGCTGTTGCTTCAGCGCTCGAACAGGTTAAGATGGCAGCAAATGGGGAAGATAATTTGCTCTTGCAGTGTGTGGTGGCTGCCCGTGCAAGAGCAACATTGGGTGAAATTAGTGCAGCCTTGGAAGCTGTTTTTGGGCGCTATCAACCGACTGTCCAAAAAGTGAGTGGTATCTTTTCACGCGCAATGGAAGGCCAAAAGGCATACGAAGAAGTCGTTGGGTTGACGAGGCAATTTAATGCTTTGGCAGGTCGTCAACCGCGAATTTTGATTGCTAAAATGGGACAAGACGGACATGATCGTGGAGCTAAAGTGGTAGCCTCTTCGTTCGCGGATATGGGGTTTGACGTAGACTTAGGTCCTTTGTTTCAAACGCCGGATGAGGTGGCGCAGCAGGCCGTTGACAATGACGTCCATGTCATTGGTGTAAGTACGCTCGCTGCTGGGCATAAAGCGCTTGTTCCAGCATTGATTAGCGCCTTGAAAGTCAGAAGTCGCGGTGATATTTTGGTGGTTGTTGGGGGAGTGATTCCCCCTCGTGACCACGATGTGCTCTACGATTTGGGAGCGGTGGGGGTCTTCGGACCTGGAACACCTATCACGGAATCAGCTAGTCAAATCCTTCAAATTTTACTCGAGGCTTACGGAAATTAAGGGTCTATACCCCAAATGCCCGCTTGTTCATTGAGTCCATTGAGCCATTCTCCTCCCGTCATGGATCGTTTACCTGGCGGTGTAAGTTCATCGATCTGCACCCAGCCATCACCGCACCAAATGCAGAGGTGGTTGTGGTGAGGGACGGCGAGGCCAAGTTCAACGGTGTGCTCATAATGAACGAGCGTTTGCGGAATGGAGGCTTTGATAAGCTTAATGTCTCCGAACGGAGTAGGTGTCCAGGCTTTTGGGAACGGTGAGAGTCCGTTAATCGTATTCTTCACATTTTCAACTCCTTGAGACCATTCGATTCGTGTGTTTTGCCGATTTAATTTCGGCGCATGGAGCGAAGGACCATCTATATCTTGCTGGGACTGTGGGGTCGATTTTAAGACGCCTTTGGCCAAATCTTCAAGGGTTTCTACGAGCAAGACTTTACCTCGTTCCAGCAATTTATCGTGAAGCGTTGACCCATTTTCATCGGGGTCTAGATGGACAGATGCTTGCTTCAGGATGTCGCCGGTATCAATCTGATGTTGCAGGGAAAATGTTGTGACGCCTGTAGTTTTGAATCCGTAGCGAATGGCCCATTGGATGGGCGCCGCTCCGCGCAATTGGGGCAGAAGAGATGCATGCAAATTGATGGTGCCAAAGGGTGGGGCGCTCCATACTCGTTCGGGCAGCATTCGAAAGGCTACGACAAGAAAGAGGTCTGCATTCCATTGAGCAAGAGCATCATTGAATGCATCATCCTTCAAATTCAGGGGCTGCAAAACAGGTAATCCTGCTTTGATTGCAATGGATTTGACCGCCGATTGTTGCAGTTGCTGCCCTCGGCCGGCCTTTCGGTCGGGTGCGGTAACCACCCCGACCAGAATGTGCTGGCTCATCAACACTTCTTCCATGCAGCGCACTGCAAATTCAGGGGTTCCAAAAAAAACCACGCGAAGAGGACGTTGAAGAGGTTGGGTCGGGAACATCGTGGATTTATGCTGTCATAGTGGGTGCGGGCAACTTCCAATGCCCACTTCGAAGGTAATACCAACTTCCGAGTCCAATGCTGCTGAAATAGATCCATTCTACTCGCCAAATGATCCATACGGGTTGTGGCCAAATTAATGTCATGGAAGCTGCCGCGATGATATAAAGAGTAACCGCGAATAGTTCAATGCGAAATGCTGCTTTGGTGGCACCGCTTCCTTGGATAGTCGCCAACATGATGCCCGTAAAGGAATAGATACAAACGGCTGAGAAAATAACATAAAGTGTCTGGACCATAGCGAATTGGCCGGTCGCATCTTCGAAGAAAATGCCTACAAGAAGCTCCGGATAAAAAAGGTAGCCGTGACAAAGAACAACAATCCCCAAAACATTGATGAGCACTATTTTTTGCAGCACGGGCTTGAGATCATGCTTGCGTCCTTCTCCCAATAATCCGCTCACGTAGGTTCTGGTGGTCTGCTGCATGCCTTGAGCGACGATGAAGGCCAGCATGAAGAAATTGCGGGCGAGGTGCGAAACCTTGAGCTCCATTCCGCCCACTTTTTCCACAAAAAAGAAAAAGGCCGTCCAAGTAGAAATCGTCAGGAGAAATTGACCCATCATGGGATAGGCGAGCTTCCACCACGCTTTGAGTTCATCTTGCGGAAGCCAAGTCCAGGGAGAGATGGCATTCGGAAGGATACGAAGGGTCAATGCAAGGGCCGCAAGAAATCCAACGCTTTCCGCCAACAAGGAAGCCCAAGCCGCGCCAGCAGCCCCGATGGGCTCAAATCCCCACATGCCTTCAACCCAGGCGGCGTCGAAAATAACATTGGTGATGGCACTGATCCCGCCTACTACGAGGATAGGCCAGGTGTGGGTCGTTCCAGTGTATAAAGCGTTGAAGGCAAGCAGCATGGAAAACGGTACAAAGCCCAACAGCCGAATCGTGAAGAAGGTATGGAATACATCACGAATTCCTGGATCTGCAATGGTGTTGAGTAAAATGCCTGAATTCAAGCCAAGGGCTATGGATGTTAAGCCAACGCCCATAAGGAGATGCAAAGCCAAGCCGCTTCGAAAGGTTCGGTATGCCTTTTCTTGGTGGCCTTCTCCAATCTGCCGTGCAATAACGATTTGCAAGGCTGCTCCGCTGCCCACAACAATCATTTCTAACGTGAGATAAACCAATCCTGCATTTCCGGCACCGTTGATTGCATTTTCACTCAAGCGCGCGAGAAAGAAGTTGTCCGTGAGTAGGACGATGAATTGCAACAAGGTGCCCATGGAAATGGGGACCGCCATCCGCAGTAAGTGACGGTAGCCCAACTGAAGTGATCCCTGCGTTTTCATGACGGCAAAAATCCAACGGAAATCACAGGCTTTTACTTGGGCAACGGCTATTTATTTTCGAGCGCCTCGCCTGTTTCTGGATGGATGCCAAGATGCGCTAATAATTTGGCTGACTTTCGCACAGATTTTAGTGCCCAATTGATGCGCAACTGATGGGCTTCTTCCTCGGGAATCTCCCATTCGGAGCGTGGCTTTTCCCGAATATTCTCGAGGATTCGATGCATGATGACTCCAGCTGCCACACTGATGTTAAGAGATTCACTAAAGCCGAGCATGGGTATGTGAACACAATAATCTGCCGCCTCCATCATTTCATCCGAAACGCCTTTGAATTCAGTGCCCATCACCAAGGCGACTGGATGATCTGTGGGGAGTTCATGAGGCTCAAACCCATCGACATGTGGTGAGGTAACCGCAATTTTGAAGCCCAATTTTTTCAGCCGATCAATGCACGCTGATATCGGTTGTTCTGCAGCTTGATATCGGTGAATGGTTAGCCATGACGGTGTGCCCTTTGATACGACTCGGTTGTAGACCCAAGGATTGATGTCTTCTATGAGGTGCACATCTTGTACACCGAGCCCATCGCATGTGCGCATGACCGCGCTCGCATTCCTGCTCTGGTATACATTCTCTAGAACAAGGCATAGTTGGCGAGTTCTTTGAGCAATAGCCTCGTCAAATTTCTTCTTGCGTTCTTCGCTCAAAAATGGAGCTAGCGCTTCTAACCGAGCATCCTGCATGGGGTAAAATTAAAAAAGGCTCCGAGAACACGTCCCGGAGCCTTTTCAATAAAGAAGGTTGGAATTAAACCTTTGAGCTCAATTCAGCACCGGCCTTGAACTTGATTACGTTCTTTGCCTTGATGGTGATTGCCTTGCCCGTTTGTGGGTTTCGGCCTTGACGCTCTGCTCGGTGAGAGACAGAGAATGATCCGAATCCTACGAGGGAAACACGGTCACCTTTGCCCAATGCACTTGCTGTAGAGTCAACGAATGCGTCCAATGCACGCTTTGCGTCTGCTTTTGAGATAC
>ERZ807291.323-NODE-323-length-80299-cov-88.674406_pt1 | contig 80299 bp, 82 predicted proteins | sample MGYA00521257_ERZ807291 | MGnify/ENA primary metagenome ERZ807291 (study PRJEB31413, sample SAMN03169783) | marine metagenome | biome: Marine; feature: Water; material: Subsurface seawater | place: North Sea | collected 2011-04-28 | depth 1 m m ... | reverse complement strand
CCGAAAGAGGTGCAACTTATGGTCGATGAAATTAGAAAACCGTAATTGATATATACTTCTAAAGGAAGAGTTTCCTGCTTAATTCATTTTGTGGTAGTTTTGTATCAACTATTTTTACAAACGTTCCTATTATGAATTCTCGAAGCTTTTTTTCTTATTTATTAATCAGTATTTTTTGTGTCAGCTGTGAGTCGGACAATAGCCGCTGTGGAGACATTATTGACAAGCAAAATGTTAACGGAAAATACTATTTTATCTTAAATGCTGATAGTAATATCTTCAATACCAATGGTAGTGAAATTGAATCGTATGTTCCAGACAATTCGGTTAGCGGAGAGGTAACGGAATCTGTTTATAATAGCTTTTCTGTAGGCGAAGAATATTGTGCGGAATAAAGAATGTATTTACAGATTCTCTAAAAGCCATTCATAGGTTTCCGATATAAACTCGATGTAGTGTTCTTGAAACCCAGCTTCAGTTTTAAAGGCACGAATTATTTTTTCTTTTACAGGAACTCGAATGACAATTTTCTGTCTCTTCTGACTGTCATAAAGAATGAAATTGATTTTTTGATCTCCCGTAATAAAGGGGTTTTTCTGCATCTCTATCAACCAGTATTTGAGCACCTCAACGGACCATTGCTGTGCTTCTAATCCCAAACGTATTTGATCGATTTCTGAGGTTAAAGAACCAAAAGGAATGTCGGAAGTGATTTCTACTTCATAGGGTTTGTAAAAATTGAACTGCCCATAAGAAAGAGAGCTTACGAGAATCAGGAGTAAAACCAAGTTTTTCAATTGATAAGGTCTATTATTATTTATCATAAAAATTTCATGTCATTTATCTTTTAAAAACAATAGCAGAAGCACCTCCACCGCCATTACATATTGCAGCAGCACCAAGGCTCACGTTTTTATGCTCCATCGCATTCAGTAAAGTCACTACAATTCTAGCTCCTGAACACCCTAAAGGGTGACCTAATGAAACGGCTCCCCCGTGAACATTCACCTGTGTCGAATTCAATTCTAAAAGCTGCATATTAGCTAAACCTACGACAGAAAACGCTTCGTTGAATTCAAATAATTCCACTTCATCAAGAGATACATTTGCTTTAGCGAGTGCCTTGGGCAACGCTTTTGCAGGCGCAGTAGTGAACCATTGTGGCTCTTGAGCTGCATCGGCATAGCCTTCGATCGTTGCTAAAGGGGTTAACCCTAACGTTTTTGCTTTCTCTTCAGACATTACAACTACGGCAGCTGCACCATCGTTGATGGTAGATGCATTTGCAGCTGTTACCGTTCCTTCTTTGGTAAAAGCTGGACGTAAATTGGGGATTTTATCTAAGAGAACATTGGTGTATTCTTCATCTTCAGTAATTTGTTTATCCTCACCTCTTCGCTGGGGAACGGATACTGGAACAATTTCGTTTTGCATCACACCACTTTCCCATGCTGCTGCACTTCTTCGGTACGATTCAATAGCAAAGGCGTCTTGATCTACTCTAGATATTTGATGTTTCGTTGCTGTTGCATCTGCGTAAGTACCCATAGCCACCTGATCAAAGGCATCTACTAAGCCGTCTTTTTGCATAACATCTTCAAGCTGAGTTCCACCAAATTTCACTCCTGTTCGCATAGGGACAATATGTGGAGCAAGGCTCATGTTTTCCATGCCTCCTGCAACAACAACCTCTGCATCGCCAAGAGCAATTGCTTGAGCTGCCATCATGATGGTTTTCATTCCCGAGGAACAAACTTTATTTACCGTTGTACAGGGTACAGTATCGGGGATACCTGCAAATATTGCTGCTTGACGAGCAGGTGCTTGACCAACCCCAGCTTGCAAAACATTTCCCATATAAACTTCATCAACTTCAGTAGCATCCAACCCAATAGTTTCAAGAGCTCCCTGAATTGCAATGGCTCCCAACTTCGGAGCAGGCACCGTTGATAATCCCCCCATAAATTTTCCTAATGGGGTTCTTTTTGCAGAAACAATAACTGCTTTATGCCTTTTCATATGTTATTTTTTATTGTTGAATTTGTTCGCTATTGAAGCAAATATACTACCATATATAGAATGCACCAAGCTGGATATTGCTGAAGGAATTGCTGTTGCTGGGTTAATGAAATTTTCCCGAGCCAGTACTGCTCCCAAACCTGAGTTTTGCATGCCCACTTCAATGGCTATGGTTCTACTAACGGCTTCATTTTTGAAAATGATTTTAGACACAACATATCCCAATAGGAAACCTAGTAAGTGTAAAATCAAAATTGCACCAAGAAGCTGGATTCCTGAGTTCAAGATGATTTCTTTACCTTGACCGATAATACTCGCTACAATTAGTGTGATTAATATCACCGCAATTGGCGGTGCAAAAGGAACAATTTTATGGGTTACTTTGGGTAAGAATCGATTGAGTATAACACCCAAAGCAACTGGAAAAAGCACAACTTTGAGCGTGCTATAAAACAAGCCCAATGCATCAACTTCCAAATAACTTCCAGACAAATAACTGGTCAACAAAGGGGTCATTATAATTGCTGCTAAAGTAGAAACTGTAGTCATCGTAACCGACAAAGCAACATTGGCCTTTGCCAAATACGCAATAACGTTAGATGCTGTTCCACCGGGACAACTTGCAACCAAAATCAAACCAACTGCAAAAAAGGGAGGTAATTGAAAAAGAATACCCAAAACCCAACCTAAAAAAGGCATGATGGTAAATTGTAATAGAATTCCACAAAAAACCCACTTAGGCGTTTTTATCACTTGGTTAAAATCACTCCACTGCAACGTAAGTCCCATGCCCAACATAATGCCTCCCAAACCATAGGTAATCCAAGGGCCAGAAAACCAAATGAAACTAGGAGGGTATAATAAAGCTATTAAAGCACAAGCTGTAACCAAAAAAGGAAAGGAACGCGTGAAGAGTTCAATGAATCTCATAGTTTAATAAAGTTACTTATTTAATTAATAATAACTGCTTTTGGTACAAACTTAAGAGAACGAAAATTTCGATGTGTTGTAACAATTTGATGTTTTTTACTACTTATATAGTATAAACTAATTCAATATACCATGAAAGAATATGCCTTTTACCTCATTTTAAGCCTTCTTTTTGTTAGCGTCCAGGCACAAGAAGTTTCTTTTACAGAATATGATCTGGACAATGGTCTTCATGTGATTTTACATCAAGACAATGCAGCTCCAGTTATAACCACATCGGTACTTTATCATGTGGGCGCAAAAGACGAGTTAGCAGATCGCACGGGCTTTGCTCACTTTTTTGAACACCTACTGTTTGAAGGAACTAAGAATATTGGTCGTGGCGAATGGTTCAGTATTGTTTCGTCAAATGGCGGAAAGAATAACGCATTCACAAGTAACGATTACACATACTACTATGAAGTTTTTCCATCTAATAGTTTAGAACTAGGTCTTTGGTTAGAATCGGAGCGAATGCTCCACCCTGTAATTAATCAAGATGGAATTGACACCCAAAAAGATGTTATTAAAGAAGAGAAAAAAGTAGGTGAAGAAAGGCCCTATGGGAAGGTTTTGGATCAAGTACAGGAAAATTTATTCATAAATCATCCTTATAAGAGAACCGTGATTGGAGAATCGGATCATTTAGATGCAGCTTCTTTAGAGGATTTTATAGCGTTTAACAAAAAATATTATGTGCCTAACAATGCTATTCTAGTTGTTGCTGGAGATATTCAAATCGATGCTACCAAAAAAATGATCGCTGATTACTTTGGAACTATTCCAGGAGGAGCAGATGTTGATCGTGTTACAGAACAAGAAGATCCTATTACCGAAGCAATCGAAGCCAAGGCCTATGACTCCAACATACAAATACCCATGATAGTAACTGCCTATCGGACACCCTCTATAAAGAGTCGTGATTCTAAGACATTAGACATGATTTCAACCTATCTTAGTGACGGAAATTCTTCTAAATTGTACCGTAAAGTAGTAGATGAAAAGAAAATGGCTTTGGAGGTTGGCGCCATTAATCTCAGTCTAGAAGACCACAGCATGTATATTATTTATGGTTTGCCATTAGGCGAAACATCACTTGAAAGTATCATTTCCGAAATTGATGAGGAAGTTGTGAAAATCCAAGAAGACTTAATTTCTGAAAAGGATTACCAAAAACTTCAAAATAAATTTGAGACTAATTTTGTGGATTCTAATTCTTCTGTAGAAGGGATTGCAAACTCTTTAGCTGAATATTATGCCTTTTATAAAGACACAAACTTGATCAATTCAGAAATTGAAATCTATCGATCCATCAGCCGAGAAGAAATTCAAGCTGTTGCCAAAAAGTATCTGAATCCAAACCAGCGTTTGGTTCTCGATTATTTACCTGAATCTTCCAAATAATAAATTCTTCAAGAAATGAAAAAATTATACATTCTATATATCGCCCTTTTTAGTCTTTCTGGCCTTGCAGCTCAGATCGACCGAAGTGTTCAACCAAGCCCTGGACCCGCTCCAGAAATTCAATTGGACGAACCACAAAGTTTTACTTTAAAAAATGGAATGACCGTAATGGTCGTTGAAAATCATAAACTGCCCCGTGTTTCTGTTACTTTGAACATCGATAACCCACCAATTTTCGAAGGAGACTTAGCCGGTGCAAACAATTTATTAGGGAGCATGTTGGGTAAAGGTTCTACCAACATCGCAAAAAATGATTTTGAAGAAGAAGTCGATTTCATGGGAGCCTCTCTAAGTTTTGGTTCGTCTGGAGCTTTTGCAGCTTCTCTTTCTCGTTACTTTCCTCGAGTTTTGGAACTCATGGCTGATGCTGCACTCAATCCTAATTTTTTGAATGAAGAATTTGAAAAAGAAAAAGAAAAACTAATCGAAGGGATAAAGGCCAACGAAAAAAGTGTCCCCGCAGCTGCTCGAAGAGTAGAAAACTTAATTACCTACGGTGCTAATCACCCCTACGGAGAATACACTAAAATTGAAACCGTATCTAAACTCAGTTTAGAAGATGTAAAAAAATACTACGCTTCTAACTACAATCCTAAAAATGCTTATTTAGTTATTATTGGAGATGTAGACTTTAAAACTGTAAAAAAACAAGTTACTAAACTCTTCAAAGGATGGAAAGGGGATGCTCCAAGTGCCTATGCATTTGAACCCGCAAAAAATAGTTCTGAATTAGACATTCATTTTACGGAGATGAATAATGCTGCTCAATCCGAAGTTTCTGTAGCCTTTACAAATCCCATTAAAAAAACACATCCCGACTATTTTCCAATGCTTTTAGGAAACAGGATACTTGGGGGGGGTGGAGAAGCCCGTTTATTTCTAAATCTTAGAGAAGACAAAAGCTATACCTATGGCTCTTATTCTAGACTTCGAACGAATAAATATACCCGGGCTCGCCTACGTGCATTTGCTAGTGTTCGAAGTGCAGTTACAGACAGTGCAGTAGTGGAGTTGGTTAAAGAGCTAGAGAAAGTCAGAACAGAAGAGGTTACTCAGAAAGAATTGGATAATGCAAAGGCTAAGTATGTTGGTGATTTTGTTTTGGCACTAGAAAAACCACAAACCATTGCGCGCTATGCCTTGAGCATCCGTACAGAAAATCTTCCTGAAGATTTTTATAAAACCTATCTACAAAAAATTAATGCCGTAACCGTTGCCGATGTATTAGCTGCTACTAAAAAGCACATAAAACTTGATCAGGCTCGTATTTTTGTTACTGGAAAAGGAAGTGAAGTTTTAGAGAATTTAGAACAGGTAGCTCCTTTTGGGAAGCCACTAAAAGTATCGTACTATGACCCATATGGTACTCCTACTGAACGCCCTGACTATTCGAGTCAGCTTCCCGAAGGAGTGACTTCTGCCAGCATTCTGGAAAACTACTTTAATGCAATTGGCGGGCTTGACAAATTAAAAAGCATCACTTCAAAAAATGAAGTTTTACAAGCAACAATGCAAGGCATGCAATTGGAGGTTGTAACCAAAAAAACAAACCAACAGCAATCGTTATTAACCGTCAGCATGATGGGGAATGTGGTGCAAAAACAGGTTGTAAATAAAGATAAAGGATATACAGAAGCCCAAGGTCAACACACTGACTTGAGCGGAGTAGAACTAGAAGATGCTCTTAAAGACAGTTATATCTTTGCTGAAATCGGTCTAGATCCATCTAGCGTAAAAGCTAGCGTTGCTGATGTAGATGGTGTTGCTGCATATGAATTGGCTGTTTCTGCAACCAAATCATTTTTCTATGATCAAAAAACTTTCTTGAAAATTAAGATTTCTGAAACACAAGAAGTTCAAGGGAACGCAATAACTCAAGAAACACTAATAGGTGACTATAAAGCAGTAGATGGAATTTTATTCCCTCATAAAACAACTCAATCTTTCGGACCGCAATCCATAGATTTCATCACGCAATCTATCGAATTGAATGGTACCATCGATGCTTCAGAATTCAATTAACAGCATTTTTTTAATGATTTTAAAAGCGTCTATTTAGGCGCTTTTTTTGTTTCGGTCACCAAGTAAACTCCGCAAATAATTAGGAATGCAGCTACCCACTGAATGCCACCAAAGTTTTCGCCATCGAAAAGTCCCCAACCGATAGCAACGATCGGAAGTAGATAGGTTATGGAAACAGCAAAAACCACCGAAGAGAGTGCCAATAATTTATTGAACATAACTTTTGCAACTGCAGTTCCAAATAAAGCTAAAACTAAAATATAACCCATTGACTTCACAACCGCAGTTTCTTGATAAAAACCAGCCCAGTTAAAATCTGAAAAAAGTAAAATCAGGAGTGCTGCTGGGGCAATCATTAAAAAATTTCCCAAAGCTATGCCCATTGGAGAAACTCCAGAAAGTTTGTCTTTCAAAATATTGACATTGATACCGTAAAAAACAGAAGCACAAACCACCAATAGGGAATACTTTGAATCGCCTGTAGCACTGAACGAAAATTCTTGGGCTACCAGTAGTATCGTGCCCAAAAAGCCAACGAAAACTCCAAAAACTTGCTTTTTAACAATTTTCACCTTGTAAAAGAAGAAGGCTAATATGAGTGTGAATAAAGGAGTAAGACCATTTAATACAGACGCAACAGAACTGTCTACTTCGGTCTCAGCAAATGAAAATAAAAATGTTGGGAAAAAAGTGCCATAAAATCCAGTATGCGCGATCCATTTCCACTGCTCACGACTCAACCCCTTGAGTGTTTTATAGCCAAAAGCTAAAAGGATGACCGTAGTAAATAGTATACGGAAAGAACCAACCTGAAGTGGCGTTAAACCAACAAGTCCTTTTTTAATCAAAATATAAGAGCTCCCCCAGATTATAGAAAGCGTAAAAAGATACGCCCACTTTTTAAACGTTACCGACATGCATAAAGTTTTTGCAAAAGTGATCATTTTTAGGGAAATGCATTCCTAATAAATTAGTAATTTTGAAAAAAACGCCATGAAAAGAATTTCCATCCTACTTTGTTGTATCCTTTCTTTTGTTTCTTGTAAACAAAAAACTCCAGAAGTGAAAACGATTGAAGTTACTGTGCCTCAAGAAGTGGTATTGAATATGGAGGCTTTGGTTAAAAGTGAGCTCCAAATAACCGGAATGACTTGTGCTATTGGATGTGCTGCCAGTATTGAAAAGAAATTGAATGCTACTCCAGGAATTCAATCGGCTACAGTAAGTTTTGAAAGCGCGCTTGCGCAAATTGTTTTTGATCCAAATTGGATTCAAGATCAAGAATTAAGTACGGTTGTTCAAAGTGTTGGAGCAGTTTATAAGGTGACCGAAAATATTCGTGTTGATGCTTTTAGCATTCTAAAAACAGAGTAAATATTACTCTTCTGAAATTACTTTCCACTCAAAAGATTCCATTAAGCGCATCATATCATTTTCTACATATTGAGCTGCTGGCATGAGCGAATCGTAATTGGGTCGGGTATAAAAATAAAGGGATCCTACCAAAAAATGATCGGTACTATCCGTTAAAAAAAACTGCACTTGTGAAGCTGCTTCTCCGACGACTCTAAAGAGAGTGCCGTAAACTCTGTTTTCGCGATTTTGAAAAACCCTTTCAGGAATTTCTTCAGCCTTTCCAACATGCTTACTTGGCATTTGATAGGCATCGTATAAAAGAGAATCAAGGTTGTTTTTTATTGGCACATATGAAAGATAAACAGTCGCTTTCATCTTAGGATATATGATTTTGTTCCAACATTGAGCTTGAGGAATTATCTCAGCAGATTCGTTGATATCAAAAACATAAGGGCAATCGTGTGTAACCGTTTTGTATATTGGTTCAGCATAATTTAGACTCAAGTAAGCCCTAGGTTTGGGTAGTGTATTTTCTTCACAGCCAATTAAGCACAGAAAGATAAATCCAAAAAACACAAGCTGTTTCATAAGGTAAAGATAGTTCAAAATAGGCTTAAGGGAGGGTAACTTTAATTTGTTTGATCCTTTTTTTATCGACAAGCTCAATGGTAAATGTAATTTTTTCGAAGATAATTTTCTGTCCAAAGACAGGTAATTGTTGTGCTATTTCAAGAATAAAACCAGCCAGTGTTTCTGCTTCTCCTTTTGCTTTTTCAAAAGCCTCGACCTCCTCAATCTGAATGATTTTATAAAAATCTTTTAAACCCACTTTTGCATCGACAACAAAGTTCTTCTCGTCTATTTTGGAATACTCCAATTCTTCTTCATCAAATTCATCAGAGATATCGCCAACTATTTCTTCTATAAGATCTTCAAGGGTTACAATTCCAGAAGTTCCCCCATATTCATCGACCACTACAGCCATATGCATTTTCTTCACTTTAAATTCATTGAGTAAATCATCTAACTTCTTATTCTCGGGAACATAATAAGGTTCCCGCAAAAGTTCTTGCCATTGGAACGCAAGGGTGTTGATGTTGGGCATTAAATCTTTGACGTAAAGAATTCCGTCAATCTGATCCATTTTGTTGTTGTAAACCGGTATTCTGGAAAACCCTTTATCAATAATTAAAGGAAGAATTTCTTCAAAGGACATTTCTTTTTCAAGTGCAAAAACATCAATCCTTGGGCACATTACTTGTTTAGTATCTGTTGTCCCAAAATTAATAATGCCTTGTAGAATTTGATCTTCTTGTTTGGTCGTGTCTTTTTGTTCTGTAAACTCCAACGCTTGAGAAAGTGTATCTACCGAAAAAGAGTTGGATTGTTGGCCAAAGTTACGTTCCAAAAACAAGGTAACTTTACTCATCGGAATGGTAATGAAGAATAAGATTTTACGATCCAAGCCGTAAATTACACCAGCCATAAGCCTTGAAAAAAGCATGCTGTTTTTGTTGGCATAAATCTTTGGTAGTATTTCTCCAAAAAGTAAAATAACAAAGGTTATCATTCCAATCTCAATAGAGAGTCGAACGAGCTCATTTGAAATTCCACCAAAAAGTATATCCCCCAAAGAGGCAAATAAGAGTACGACAGCAATATTGATAAAATTATTAGCCACAAGAATTGTGGCTAATAATCTTTTGGGTTTTTGCAATAAATTTTCAATCTTCTGAATTTTCTTAGGATACTTTTCTTTTTGCTCATCAATAAGAGATGGAGTCAATGAGAAAAAGGCAACTTCAGCACCAGAGATCAACGCTGACCCCAGAAGTAAAAAAGCCAACAGTATTATTTTTAAACCAATGATGGGTTCAATTGAAAAATAAAGAAAATAAATACTTAAGGGTTCAGGGTCCAATTAATTGCAGTTTAGATTAAAATGGTAAATCGTCTTCTTTCGAAGGCGGTTGTGTTGGAGGTTGTTCATTAGGTGTTGCTCCCTCAGCACTTTTCTTGGTTGTCAAAAAGGTGAATTCGTCAACATTAATTTCGGTGCTATACCGATCAGTTCCGTCTTCGGCTTGCCATTTACGGTTCTTGATTTTACCTTCAACATAAATACGGTCACCTTTGCTCAAATATTTTTCGCAAACTTCTGCCGCTTTGTTTCTCACAACAATGTTGTGCCAGTCCGTGTTTGTGACTTTCTCACCAGTAGCTTTTTTGGTGTAGGTTTCGTTGGTTGCTAGAGGAAATCTTCCGATTGCTCCCCCTCCTTCGAAATAGTGCATTTTTACGTCATCTCCAAGATGACCAATCAACATAACTTTGTTAAGGCTTCCGCTCATAAGGATAGATTTAAAAGGTTAAACATATTCAAATATAATGAAGTCATGTTTTCAATGTGTAAAAATTTTCAATAAATTTCTGTAAAACAATGGGAACGGGGTAGTTATGAATTTTATTTTCGTCAATTACAACACCCAAAAGCTGTTCCGTATTTATTTTCCAAAATGTAATATACAACTGTTGGTGAGATAATTTATGCTTAATTGGTTTTTCATTTATTTTTGAGAGTACAGCCGCTTTCATGTCCGTATACTTAAATAAGATTGGATCTTTTGCTAATTCTTCAAAAGTCAATAATTGCGCACTCTCTACCAAAGGAAATTCATATAAGTGTTGCCAAATACCTTTGGCTGTTCTTTGGCTTAAAAAGGTTTTTGCATCTGGAGTAACAAAGACAAGATAATTAAAGTATCGATCTGTTACCTTAATTTTATTTTTCTTGAAAGGCAGTTGACCTATTCGATTTTGATTAAAAGCTACACAATCCTTTTGAAAAGGGCAGTTATCACACAATGGGTTTTTGGGAACACACTGTAGGGCGCCAAATTCCATGAGTGCTTGGTTAAAATCTCCTGGGCTCTCGGTCCCCATTAATTCCGAAGCCAAGGCTTTGAATTCCTTTAAAGCATATGAAGCATCTATAGGAGTATCTTTTCCGAAGTAGCGCGCTAAAACCCGATATACGTTTCCATCGACTACAGCTTGGGGTTCATCAAAACAAATAGAGGAAATAGCACTCGCCGTGTAATTGCCCACTCCCTTTAGCGTGCATAATTCTGTAAAAGTTTTGGGGAAAACAGCATTATAATCCGAGACAATGGCTTTGGCCGTATGATGTAAATTTCTGGCACGTGAGTAATACCCGAGACCTTGCCATAATTTCAAAACCTGTTGCTCGTCTGCTGCGGCAAGAGCCTCAACCGTAGGGAAATTTTTTATAAAAGACTGATAATAAGGTGTACCCTGTACTATTCGAGTTTGTTGCAAAATGATTTCTGAAAGCCAAATCTTATACGGATCACGGCTTTTTCGCCAAGGAAAAGATCGCTTGTGAATCTTATACCAGGCCATTAATTGAATTGTCCAAGTCATTGTTTACAAAAGTAATGCTTCGCACCCGATTTAAAAAGGTTAATATTAATGGATTAGGCTAATATATTTCTAATTATAAATTTATATATTTGCATTCCTCAGATAAGAAAAAAACTATAATTTAAATAAAATCATGACGAAAGCAGAAATCGTTTCAAACATTTCGGAACAATTAGGAATTGACAAAGGTGATGTACAGGCAACTGTAGAAAAATTTATGGAAGAGGTTAAGACTTCTCTAGAAGGTAACGAAAATGTATACTTAAGAGGTTTTGGGAGCTTTGTAGTGAAAACTAGAGCTGAAAAAACTGGAAGAAACATTTCAAAAAATACTGCTGTGAAAATTCCAGCACACAATATTCCAGCTTTTAAGCCAGCTAAAATATTCGTAGAAGGGATCAAAACTAAAGTTCCCGTAAAATAATTTATTAATTAATAACAAAAACAAGCTATGCCAAGCGGAAAAAAACGTAAAAGACATAAGGTAGCTACTCACAAGCGTAAGAAAAGACGTAGAGCTAACCGTCACAAGAAAAAATAGTGTAGGATACACTCAAAAAAATTCATTGTTCTTTGAAATGAAACGCATCTTTAGGTTGCGTTTCACAGGATAAATCCTGAAATATTATTGTTTAATCCGTTTATGCATATACTATGCATGAACACAACATTACTCAGAGTGAATAAAGAATTGATTATACGATCGAATTCCTCTGCAGTTGATTTCGCATTACTCAAGGATGGAAAACTAATTGAGCTCAATAAAGAAGTAGACGACAACAAGTTTTCGGTTGGTGATATATTTTTCGCCAAAGTTCGGAAATCAGTCGGAGGACTCAACGCTGCGTTTGTAAATGTAGGCCACGAAAAAGATGGCTTTTTACACTACCACGATTTAGGTCCCAAACTACCAACTTTATTGAAATTTATTAAACAGGTAAGTACAGGTAAAACAAAAGATTATTTATTAAAAAACTTTCGTTTTGAAGAAGATATTGAAAAAAATGGAATGGTCGCTGACGCTATTAGCTCGAATCAACAGATTCTAGTTCAAGTAGTCAAAGAGCCCATTTCGACCAAAGGACCACGAATTAGTTCCGAGCTTTCATTAGCCGGTCGTTATATGGTACTAGTCCCATTTTCTGATAGAATATCCATCTCACAAAAAATTGAAGACCGAGAAGAGAAAAATCGTCTCAAACGTCTCGTACAAAGCATCCGACCAAAAGGGTTTGGTGTAATCGTGCGAACCGTTGCCAAGGACAAGAAAGTAGCAGAACTCGATGCAGATTTACAACAGCTGATTCAGCGTTGGAAAAACATGTGTGCCCGCCTTTCTAAAATCAACAAATATCCAACAAAAGTGTTGAGCGAAATCGATCGCTCTTCTTCTATATTGCGCGATATTTTTGATGATTCTTTTACAGGAATTCATGTAGATGACAAAGAGTTATTCGGTGAAATAGGTGAATACATTCAAACCATTGCACCCAAAAAGGCAGGTATCGTTAAACATTATACCGAGTCCCTTCCCATTTTCGAAAAATTTGGAGTAGAGCGACAAATCAAAACAGCCTTTGGGAAAACAGTCTCCATGCAAAAAGGAGCCTATTTAGTTATAGAACATACGGAAGCATTACACGTTATTGATGTGAACAGTGGTAATCGCTCAAACAAAGCGAGAAACCAAGAAGAAACAGCTATGGAAGTCAATATGATTTCGGCTTCTGAAGTAGCACGTCAACTACGCCTTCGTGACATGGGAGGAATTGTTGTGGTCGACTTTATCGATCTTGGATCTAGTGATAATAGACGTATTCTATTTGAACATCTAAAGAGCGAAATGAGCACCGACAGAACCAAACACAAAATTTTACCTCCTAGTAAATTTGGTCTCATTCAGATAACCCGTCAACGGGTCCGTCCAGAAATGAATATCAAAACCAAGGAACCCAATCCGAACCTTAATGGGGAGGTTGAGGCGCCTATTGTTTTACTTGACAAAATCAACGCAGACCTTAACAAAATTGTTAACAACGCAAAGCATCAAAACAAAAAGATTGAATTACACATTCATCCTTTTATTGCTGCTTATTTAAACCGAGGGTTCCCTTCCATCCGAACTCAATGGTTATTCAAGCATAAAAAACGGGTAAAAATTATACCTCGAGATGCTTATCAGTATTTACACTATCGCTTTTTTGATAACACTCAAAAACCGATTCGTGTTCAATAGTATTATTAAAGCGGCACTCCTTTGGAGTGCCGCTTTTTTTGTTTTATAAATTAAGGGAGTAGATCTTTAAACTTCCTCGAAATCGGTATTGTACTTCCATCGAGTAGGAACAAAATTGTTTTACTAATCTGCTTTACAAAATTTCGATTGGTAATATACGATCGATGTGTTCGAATAAAGTTGGGAGGTAGTTGCTCGTCTAAGTCGCTTAAGCGACCTCGTACCAGATGATTTTTTCCGTCTGAGGTAAATACGCGTATGTAATAGTCTTCGGCCTTGATATACATCAAATCATTAATATAAACTTTGGTCTTGTCTTTGAAAATGATGTGATTTTTGATCACGAGTTGCTTTATTTCTCTTACTTCTTTCCTACTCTGTTTATAAATAAAATACAGCAAAACAATAATCAAAAAAGTTATTCCTAAAGTGGGTAACAGCATAAAAAGAACTTTTTGCAAAGTTAATTTACGCCTCTTCATTTCCTGTAATTCCCTTTTTTACTTTGATAATCTTCTTCGTATTCAATATTATTTATTGCCAGTTTGTCTTTGTTTAGTTCACTCGCTTTTTTGTTATGTGCTTCCAAATAAAACAAAGCACTATCTGGAATTTTTATAGCTTAGAATAAATATTTAATTTCTTCGATGAAGATTCCGTTAAAATGGGTTGTGTTTCTATGAAGGTGTAGTTTCCACCGACTTTTAAGTCAATTGTAGCTTGTGCAATTCCATAAAAAGAGCACACAAATAAGGTTGATAAGATTGCAAGGGTTTTCATTTTTTATGTTTTAAATTCCTCACAAATCTAAAAGTAGTTCACGTCCATTTCCAAAAAAATGTCATGAATGACAAGTCTTATAACGTGAAAGGTGAATTGGATTGAGATCCTAAGAAAAAATGTATTTTTGACTATGCAAAAAAGCACCTCTTTTACGGTACAAGAAGCTCAAAAAAAGCTAGAACACTATTGTGCATACCAAGAGCGTTGTCATCAAGAGGTTGTTCAAAAGCTAAAATCCTTGAACATGATTCCCGATGCGATTGACCAAATCATTGGGCAACTCATTACCGATAATTATTTGAACGAAACCCGCTTTGCACAAAGCTTTGCACGGGGGAAATTCAGAATCAAAAAATGGGGGAAAATTCGAATTTTAAACCAACTAAAGTTTCGTGGAATTAGCGCATGGAACATTAAAAAGGCAATGGCAGAGATTGAACCTGGGGAATATTTCGATACGTTTGAAACCCTATTCGAACGGATTTGGAATCAATACGAACATTTAGGTAATCTCAAATGTCAAAAAAAAGTATACGATCGCTTACAGTACAGAGGATGGGAAAATGAACTCATCTTCGAAGCCCTCAATAGTAAAAAACAGGCGAATTCTTAAAAAGAAAACTGAACTCCTAAACTCCCATTTCTTTCGGGCATGGGAACCAGATTAGTTTCTGTATACACTTCATCGAAAAGGTTATTCAAAAGAAAGGTGATACGGAATGCTTTGTTTGGAGAAGCCCATTGCGCATTAAAATCTAAGACTGTATACGGCTCTCCTAAGGTTCGTTCTGCAACTTTAAGCACGATTCCTGATGAAATAGTATTGGACCACTGATTGAACGATCTGAGTGTGAAATGGTTTTTCAATGAATTGATTGAATAACGAGAAAAATTATATTCTGTGACTCCCTTTACTTCATCATCGATATACGTATACCCCAGTCGGAAACTTTGTGGGTGAATAGAAAAAGTATACTTAAAAATTGATTCGAATTCAAAACCACCCGTAGTAACTTCTTGTATGTTGTTGGCTTCCCATCTGGCCGCTTCTGTATCTTTTACATAGTCGATTAAGTCTTCTGAATTTCGGTTAAAATAAGCCGCACTAAAAGAAAACATGGAACCGGTATATCGAAGGCCTAATTCTACAGCCACTGCACTTTCTGGCTTCAGATTTGCATTCCCAATCGTTGTGCTGTCGCTGTAAAACAGATCCGTATAGGTTGGTATTCTATACGTAGATCCAACATTTCCATAAGCTCTGAATTGGGTATTGAAAGCAAATCCAAAATCAATACCTGGAAAAAAGTGTGTTCCAAAATCGGTATAGTTATTAAAAGCTATCCCTGGAGTAATGTCCAGTTGATCTCCAAAAAGCAAAAACCGATGTTCAGCAAAAATGGTGGTCATGTTACGGCTATGGTCACCGAGGTTATTACTGCTGATTCCCACGCGTGCAAAATCAATTCCAATACCCGTTGTTCCCAGAGAAGAAAACAAACTATAATCTAGAGCAACTCCTGCCTTATTTGTAATGTGCAGGTTTCTATACACACTTGGATTGTCCCGAATAAAAACATACATATCTTGACTTCTGCGCCAGTAAATTCTGGGTTTGAAAATGGATTTTTCTGTTTTCTTTACAGCAGAAAGAGCAACTAAACTCCCTTCTGTTTCCTCATATTGTTCGGTTGCCGACGGCGTTGCATAAAATCCGTTTGCACCAAACTCTCGATCCGAAAAATAACCTATGAAATTAATAGGCACATCATTTGCTTTATAGTTCCCTTTTACAAAATAATTTCGATTGATAAAGTCCGTATTGTGTCGGTAACCGTCTGACGTATTATAAGAAAAATGCCCTAATATACCTCCTTGTTTGCCTTTCGTTTGTAGTGTAGACTTAAGATGGTATTGGTCATAAGACCCTCGTTGAACAGTAAGGTTATTTGCTCCTGAACCTGCAGCTTTAGTTACTATGTTTACAGCTCCTGTAAATGCATTTTGCCCATAAATTCGGGCTGCTGGACCTTTAAGAACTTCTATACGTTCAATCAAATCGATCGGTGGGATAAGATTTAAACTATGATGACCTGTTTGTGCATCTTCTAATTTAATTCCGTCAATTAAAAGAAGGGTTTGGTCAAAACTACCCCCACGAATATATAAATCGGCTTGCATGCCTTCTACTCCTCGTTGTCTAATATCGATTCCCGAGATTTGCTGTAATAAAACAACAACATTGGGTGCCCCACTCTTTTGAATATCAGAAGCATCAATCACCTGAATGGTTCTAGAGTGTTCGGAAAGAGGTAAGTCGATCCGCGTTGAATTGAGGATCACCTCATCTAACTTATTTGTTTTAACTTCGAGAGAATCTACCTGAGCAAAGAGTAAGGTAGTACCCAGTAATAAGAATATAGAGGTTAGTTTTTTCATTGCAAGATGTTAAATTTTGAGCGAAAATAAAAAATATCTATGAATTAAGTACTTAATTCATAGATATTTAATGTTAAATTTTGATGTGTGTTTTTATTTCAAAAAACTCAATCAACCAATAAAATTATCTTGTTGTCTTGTAGCTCAAGAGTTCCTGATGAAATTTTGAGAATAACAGAATTCGAATCGATTTTATTAAACGGTTCGTCAAAGTTGTTGGAACTGTCAAACTTCCCTTGTAAAGTAACATCCCCAGTAGTTAGGGTTGAAACAATAGAAGCGTGATTTTCCAAAACCTGAAAGGAACCATTGGTTCCTGGTACCGTTAAAGAATCGATATTACCAGTAAATAGGGTTGCTTCGGGAGATATAATTTCTAAATACATACCTTATTCTTCAGATAACATTCTTTCACCAGCTTCAATCGCTTCTTCGATACTTCCTTTCAAGTTAAAAGCCGCTTCAGGTAAGTGATCTAATTCTCCATCCATGATCATATTAAATCCTTTAATGGTTTCTTTAATATCTACTAAAACACCCTTTAAGCCAGTAAACTGTTCCGCAACGTGGAAAGGTTGTGATAAGAAACGTTGTACACGACGTGCACGTGATACCGCTAATTTATCTTCTTCAGAAAGCTCTTCCATTCCTAGAATTGCAATAATATCTTGAAGCTCTTTATATCGTTGTAATAATTCTTTTACTCGTTGAGCACAATCGTAATGTTCATCTCCTAAGATTTCAGCAGTCAAAATTCGTGAAGTAGAATCCAAAGGATCTACTGCAGGATAAATTCCAAGTTCTGCAATTTTACGTGATAATACTGTTGTTGCATCCAAGTGAGCAAATGTTGTAGCTGGTGCAGGATCCGTAAGGTCATCCGCAGGAACATATACAGCCTGTACAGAAGTAATTGAACCTCGTTTGGTTGACGTAATACGTTCTTGCATTGCTCCCATTTCGGTTGCTAATGTGGGTTGGTATCCTACCGCAGAAGGCATACGTCCTAATAAGGCTGATACTTCAGAACCTGCCTGAGTAAATCGGAAGATGTTATCAACAAAGAAAAGAACATCTTTTCCTTGACCTTCTCCAGCTCCATCACGGAAATATTCTGCTATAGTTAATCCAGAAAGTGCTACACGAGCACGAGCTCCTGGAGGCTCATTCATTTGTCCGAATACGAAGGTCGCTTTAGATTCTTTCATCGCAGCTTTATCTACTTTGCTAAGATCCCAACCTCCTTCTTCCATAGAGTGTAGAAAGTCATCACCGTATTTGATGATACCCGATTCTAGCATCTCTCTAAGTAAGTCATTCCCTTCACGTGTTCGTTCTCCTACACCTGCAAATACAGATAGTCCTCCGTGCCCTTTGGCAATGTTATTAATTAATTCTTGAATCAATACCGTTTTACCAACTCCTGCTCCTCCAAAAAGACCAATCTTACCTCCTTTTGCGTAAGGTTCTACTAGGTCAATTACTTTGATTCCTGTAAAAAGAACTTCGGTAGCGGTTGATAGTTGATCAAACGCTGGTGCTTCCCGGTGAATTGGTAACCCTTGATCTCCCTTTTTTGGTAAATCTCCAATACCGTCAATTGCATCTCCAATTACGTTGAATAATCTTCCGTAAACATCGTCCCCGATTGGCATTTGAATAGGGCTTCCTGTTGCAATAACTTCGGTCCCTCTGCTCAATCCGTCAGTCGAATCCATCGAAATTGTTCGAACTGTATCTTCTCCAACATGAGATTGAACCTCAAGTACTAGAAGATCTCCCGATTTGGTTGTAATTTCTAATGAATCGTAAATTTTAGGTAGTTTGGTGTCTGTTCCCGAAAAGGTAACATCTACTACTGGGCCTATGATTTGAGAAACTTTTCCTGCAGTCGCTGCCATATGATGATATTGTGTTAGTTTTTAGTCTTTTATTTCGCTTGCAAATATAGTGTTTCCAAAAAAAACAACCCCTTTGAAATTCAAGTTTTTAATAAAAAAAAGTTGATCCGTTTTTTCTGGACTTTAATTGGTGATAAATAACTGAAATTTAGCGTGTTATTTTAGGTCAAATGGCTCCTCTTTGCTCATCTTTAAAAAAGTTAATTTTTTGAACTCAACTTGCAATGTCTTCATTATATTTAGTTTTAATATGTTGACCCAAATAAGCCGCATACTATGAAAGCCCTTTTTTATAAAATAATCTTACTGTTGTTAAAAAACTACAACCGCTTTTATTTCAGGCGTATTCGAATTTACGGACAAGAACATATCCCTAAAGAGGGAGGTGTCATTTTTTCACCCAACCATCAAGGAGCTTTTTTAGATCCCCTACTTGTGGGAACAAGCTGCGGTTCAAAAGTAACTTCCCTTACCCGAAGTGATGTTTTTGGAGGTCCTTTTCAATGGTTTTTGGATGCCCTAAAAATGTTACCCGTTTACAGGATTCGCGATGGATATAGTAGCCTAAGAAAAAATCCTGCAATTTTTGATCGCTGTCATCAAATTTTAGGCAAAGGTGATCATATGATGATGTTTTCTGAAGGGAGTCATCACAACGAATATTACTTACAACGTCTATCTAAAGGGAGCAGCCGATTGGCACTTGAAGCTCAAGAGAAATTCCCAGACAGCATCATTTATATTGTTCCCGTTGGCATCAATTACAGCCACCATCAGTTGCCATGGCAAGAAGTGCACTTAGTATATGGCAGCCCAATACTTGTTGGCGAATTTCTAGAGGCATACAGAGAAAACAGTAGCGCTACAATCAATCAACTCAGAGAAACTTTGGAACATGCAATGAAGGCTTGTCTGTGGCTCCCAGAAAATGAAGAACACTATTTAAAAAAGAAAAAATACATCAATCTTGAAAACTTAAAGCTTGGCTTTTTTAGGCTAAGAGAGCAACTTGAATTAGATCCAGAGCAACTGAAAATATCTAAAAAAGGTGGCTTTCTTGTGCGGTTTTGGATCAGTCTTTTTAGTCTTCCGAATCTATTGCCATTGATCGGGATCCGAAGGGTAGTAAAATTGTTCCCCGATATTGTATTTCACAACTCAATAAAGTACATAGTTGGCCTTTTTATGTTCGCATTTTGGTGGAAAATATTAATTTTTTCTGGAACGTATATCTATGGTATATCAACAGGAATAGGCCTTTTTATTGGCTCTTTATTTTTTCTCTATCTAAGACAGATGCTGATTTCGAAATATAATTCAAACTGATAAGTAAAAATTATATTAGTTAGGTAAAATGATTTTTTATTTGATTTTTATTCAATACAATATTATAATAAATCAATTATAACTATTATTATTTTTATTAGATAGATTTTAACTATCATTAATAATCTCGTAGGTTCTCACCATAAGATCAATTGGCTTTAATTACCTTTGGATTATGGAAGATTTAATTATTATTGGAGCCGGACCCATAGGGCTGGCTTGTGGTATCGAGGCAAAGAAGAAAGGCCTACAATACACTATAATTGAAAAAGGAATGCTCGTAAACTCACTGTACCACTACCCGCAAAACATGACCTTCTTCTCTACCTCTGATCGTTTAGAAATTGGAGGTATCCCTTTTATATCCCACAACCCCAAACCTACTCGTGCAGAAGCATTAGAATATTACAGGCGAGTAACTGCCTCTTGGGAGTTGAACGTGAACCTTTATGAGGACGTTGTTCTATTTGAAAAAATAACAGGAGGGTTTAAAATTCGAACAAACAAAAAAGAATACACTTCGAAAAATATTGTGCTTGCAACTGGCTTCTATGACCTACCCTACAAACTGAATATACCCGGGGAAGAGTTGGAGAAAGTTACTCATTACTACAAAGAGCCCCATCCCTATTTTGGAATGGACATTGTTGTCGTTGGTGCTGCAAATTCTGCTGTTGACGTTGCGTTAGAAACCTACCGTAAAGGAGCAAAAAGCGTTACCCTAGTGGTGCGTGAAAAGGAAGTAGGTGCAAATGTAAAATACTGGGCACGTCCCGATATTCTTAACAGAATAGAAGAAGGTAGTATTCCTGCATACTTCGAATCCAAACTCATTGAAATTAAACTCAAAAGTGTCCGCATTCAAACAGCTGATGGGGACATTGAAATTAAAAATGATTTTGTGCTGGCAATGACCGGCTATCAGCCAGATTTTACGCTTCTAGAATCTTTAGGTGTCCTATTTCACAGCGATGCTTTCAAAACGCCTCAATACAATGAAGAGACTATGGAATCTTCCCAAAAAGGAGTCTACCTCGCTGGAGTAGTTTGCGGAGGTTTAAAAACGAATAAGTGGTTTATTGAGAATTCAAGAATTCATGCGGAACAAATTGTAACAGCAATTTCGAAATCCTAAACTAACTTTGCCAGAGCCAAAACAGACCCTATGTGAACTCCGTCATGGAATAAGACAAAAGGGAAAGCGGTAGCAAACGAATTCAATTCCATTTTAGTAGAAGTAGTGTAGGGCTGATAGTTTTCAAAAACACCTGCTTCGATATCTTTTTTCAACTGTTCCATCGTTGACATTAATGCAGCATCAATGGCATCAACAAACTCTTGACTAACATCCCCTTCAGGTTTAGTGCCTTTTCGGTAACCATCGATCCAAGATTGAGGAACAACAGGCTTTAAGCCAGACAACGTGTACATTATCGATTGTTGAGTAGCAAGAGCATGTGCAACATTCCAAATGATATTATTATTAAAACCCTCGGGTACGGTATTGAGCTGTTCCAAAGAAAAATTCTTTAAGAAACGAGAATATATTGCGCGATTATGGGCAAGTATGGATAAATGTTCTTTCATGATGTAGTTTTTTTAAAGGTAAAGAAATTATAAAATAGATGCCTGTACTTAGAGTCTAATTTAAATATGTTAAGCTGAATATATTCAGCTCGGGATAATGACCTGCAATACCGTTACCTGATCCCAAAGTGATAAAATAAATCTACTTTTTCACCTTCAGTTGTCTTCTAATGCTCCTTTTACGAATCAATTATTATAATCTTGAAGACAAGCATTTCCATTTTCTTCCAATGAATCGAATGTATTCGTTCGAATAAAGTATCTACTTGGACTGGTTTAAATTAATTTTTACCCTTTGTGGGACCCGTCGCAAAAAGGCTTATTGCTGGACTTTGAGCAACCACATAGCGCAAACCGAGGTCCGTGTTTGATTTCATTTCCTTCAATATCGACAAGAGTAACTGGGCCTTGAATAGCAAATTGTCCGTTAGGTTTTACAGTGATTTTTGTGTTTTCTGATTCCATAAGATGGTTTCTTTATGTTGAAATATAAGCTCTTTTAAATGCTATAATATAAATGTAGTTATTCTACTGTTACTGATTTAGCCAGATTTCTAGGTTGATCTACATTACATCCTCGTTGAACGGCAATATAATAAGACAACAATTGTAAGGGAATGGTTGTTAAGATCGGAGTAAAACATTCCAATGACTCGGGAATTTCAATACAATAGTCGGCTAATTCTTTTACTCGAATATCTCCTTCACTTACAACAGCGATGATTCTCCCTTTTCTGGATTTTATTTCCGAAATATTACTGACCACTTTGTCATAGTGTCCTTTCTTGGTCGCAATTACAACAACAGGCATTTGCTCGTCTATCAAAGCAATTGGACCATGTTTCATTTCCGCAGCTGGATATCCTTCTGCATGGATGTAGGAGATTTCTTTGAGTTTCAAAGCGCCTTCTAATGCAACAGGGAAATTGTATCCTCTTCCTAAATAGATACAATTATTAGCGTCTTTGAAAGAAGAAGCTACCTCTTTGATCAAACGTTCTTGTTTTAAAATTTCAGACACTTTATCCGGAATAGATTCCAACTCCACCAAGTGTTGTTGATATTCCGAACGAGATAAAGTTCCTTTTACCATTCCTAAACGCAATGCTAAGAGAGACAACACAGTGATCTGAGTAGTAAACGCTTTGGTTGATGCAACCCCAATTTCTGGGCCAGCGTGGGTGTAACAACCTGCATCGGTAAGTCTTGAAATGGATGATCCAACCACATTACATACCCCAAAAACAAAAGCTCCACGTTCTTTTGCAATGTTAATGGCTGCCAATGTATCTGCAGTTTCTCCTGATTGAGAAATTGCAATTATGATATCATCTGAAAATATAATGGGATCACGGTATCTGAATTCAGAAGCGTACTCAACCTCAACAGGGATGCGTGTAAATTTTTCTAGTAAATATTCGGCAACCAAGCCTGCATGCCATGAGGTTCCACATGCAACAATTAATATCCGTCGTGCTTTTAAAAACTTATTTTCATGTTCCCGCAAACTCGAAAGTGTGATAACACCTTCGTTAGAAAGTAAGCGTCCACGCAAGGTGTCGCGTATGGCTTGAGGTTGTTCGAAAATCTCCTTGAGCATAAAATGGTCATAGCCCCCTTTCTGGATATTCTCTAAGCTCATTTGAAGCTTTTCGATATAAGGCTTTATCACTTTATCGCTTGTTATTTTTCTAATCAAAATATCACGATCACAACGAATAATAGCCAAGTGTTCCTCTTCCAGGTAAATTACATTCTTGGTGTATTCAATAAAAGGAGTTGCATCCGAGGCTACAAAAAACTCTCCTTCTCCAACACCAATTGCTAGTGGACTTCCTAGTCTAGCCGCTACAAGCTCATTGGGTTTTTTATGATCAAAAACAACAATTGCATAGGCTCCAACGACTTGCGTCAAGGCAATCTGAACTGCTTTTCCTAGCTTTACTTGTTCCTTTTTTTGAACGTCTTCGATTAGGTTAACAAGCACCTCTGTATCGGTGTCAGAAGAAAAAGTATAACCCCGCTGAATAAGCTCTTCTTTTAAAGCGGCATAGTTTTCAATAATACCGTTGTGAACCACTACCAAGTCTCCAGAGTTGGACGTTTGTGGATGCGCGTTTACATCGTTTGGCACACCGTGGGTTGCCCATCGGGTATGTCCTATTCCGATAGTTGCTTGGATAGGATCTCGTCCTTGAAATTTGGCTTCAAGGTCGCTTACTTTTCCTGTCGTTTTAATTGTTTGAATTTCAGTTCCGTTGTACAAAGAGATTCCAGTACTGTCATATCCACGATATTCTAACCTTTTAAGGCCTTTTACAATAATTGGAGTTGCTTGTTGTTGGCCTATATAGGCTACGATACCACACATAAAGGTTACTAGTTAATTTGAAAAATCTGTATAAATCACTTCTAACTCTAATTTGAGATGCTCAAAACCTGCACTAGGATGTGATCCTATTAAAACAGTACTCAATGGATTTAAAATAGCTGAGGCAGGGTATAGAATTTCTTCACTCCCACTATTTAATCTTGCTTTTCTGGTTGTAATGTCGTCAATGTTGGCGGAAGCTGCTAATCCTAAAATCACGTTCGTCGAGTCTTTACGAATCAGGTTATTGATATGCTGTGTGATTTTGAATTTGTAGCGATATGGTTTTCCGTTTTGATATTCTAAAATTCCTCCATGAACTAACTTCCCTTTATTTCTTTCAGCACTTACTGTGTTATCTGTAAAATAATCTAACAATGGTGCTGTATCTCTTTTGTTGTATAGGTATAAACGATCAGCAATTAAGTCCCCGGGAGTCCAATTCTCAACTGAAGTTGAGTCTACGTAAAACACTAAATTTGCCTCATTTACTAACCAGTCGTTTTCGCGTAACTCTTCAAGTTTTGTGCTTGCCGATCCGTCTGAAGATTTTCCTAATAATTCAAAAGAAGATAGTAATCCCATCCCCCCTTTTACAAAGATTTTATTGGATCCGTTTGTTTGTGCTATCGTTTGGCTTATTTCTGGGTTTATTGATGAGTTCTCAAGGTGATTTACTGTTATTCCTGGGCTTAGCAAGAAACTTCGCTCAAAGCGATCTATTGAGAAATCGGTAGTGTCGTCTGGTGTATCGTTGTCGTTATATTGATTGTATTCATACGTTACTGCAATATTAGCTGATGCAAAATTGAGTAACATATACAAGTCTTCTGACGGGTTTTCCATTCGCACATAAATTCCACGCATATACTTTTGAAACAAGGAGGCTGTTGTCAAAGAATCTGAACCTTCCATATCGATAAAACGCCGTTGAAAAAAAGCAGTATCCAAAGGAACTCGAATACGAGGCGAACGACGGGTTTCAACTTGAGTGGTTTCGTCAATATCCGTTTCTGGGTCGTCTTCAGTAAAATTGATCCGTATTTCTTCAAAATCTAATTGAATAGCTTCATCAAATAAATTTTCACCAACAAAGCCTTCTTCATAAAAATCGCGAGAAGAATAAAAGGCTTGTTGAGATTCGAAGTTATTATTAGGGTCTAACGAATTCAAATAATACGTTAGCTCATCTACTTTTAAATTAAAGCTAGTATTTCTATTTCCAAAAACAGAATCAATTGCGTAGGTTCTATTTTCTGGTTGGTAACCTGTATTGTCGGTGTCGGTGTCGTCTAAAATTCCATCGCCATCAGTATCATTACTCAAAGGGTTAGAGCCGTTCTGAGTTTCTAATGCGTCACTAATCGTGTCGCCATCGGTATCACTGGTTGGGTCTTCTGGGTCAGCATCTAAACTGTCTATAACGCCATCACCATCTTGATCTCTGGTGTTGGTTATAAAAGGTATTTCTAAGTAAGCCGAAATTACTTGTTCATTTTCCTCAATTGCCTTTACATTATCTTCATCACCTAATTCATCTTCTGGAGAATACAATCCGAAAAATTCAGTTGGTATAATACTAAGTTGAGAAGCAATATAGGCAGAAGAACGCCCAATGTTAGGAATGTCAATTTCACCAAGCTGTTGGAAGGTTAATCCGTCGACCTGAACATCAGAGATAAATTCGTTTTGAAAAGAAAAAACAGGCAATTTCACCTTATTTGTTTCAAAATCATTCGTGGAAATTAAATCGTATCCGACAGTATTAAAGTCTTCGTTACAAGAAACTATAATAAGAGTGAAAAGGAGAAAGAAAGAGAAATTCTTTAAGAAGGGTATCTTAAATTTCATAGGGCATTAAATGATTTGATTATTGAAAAAATCTACATAGGCATTTTCCTTTGCACTTTCTTCAAAAGTTAAGGCGGGAACTTTTTTGTCATCAATATTCGAAAGAATACTCTCAGATATGTTTTCTCCAGAAAGGATTACTCCATCTGAAAAATTGGTGGCTAGCTTGATTAAGTTTTCATAGGTAGCATCTTTCAAAAGACTTTTTTCTGCTTCGCCAGGAACGTCAAAAGAAACCTTAGTGTCAAATTCTGAAGAAACAGAACCTTCAAAATCGTTTGGATAGATAGACGTTACAATTTTACTAGATTCAAAAATCGGATCTTCAGCAAAATACGTTTTCATGTATAAGGGAAAGAGTGAGGTAAACCAACCATGCAAATGAATGATGTCTGGAGACCAGTTCAATTTTTTAACAGTTTCGATTACACCCTTCGTAAAGAAAATCATGCGCTCGTCGTTATCAGGAAATAAATTTCCATCTTCGTCCTTAAGCATCGCTTTTCTTTTGAAATATTCTTCGTTATCAATAAAATACACTTGCATCCGTTCTTTTGGAATAGAGGCAACCTTGATAATCAACGGCATATCCATGTCATTGATGACCATGTTCATTCCTGACAAACGAATAACTTCGTGCAACTGATGTCTCCGCTCATTAATCATACCATAACGAGGCATGAAAATTCGAGTTTGACCCCCAGCCTCATTGATCGTTTTAGGTATTTTAAACGAATTGATCGATTGATCTGTTTGAGGTAGATAAGGCGTTACTTCCGATGATATTATTAATACTTTCTTGTTTTGCATAAAACTGATTTAGCTTCCTTGGTTAGAAAGTTTAGCAAAATTACGAAAATTCTTCCGTTCCATAGAAAAAACAGTACTTTTAGGCTGTTAATATTTTCGTAAAATGAAAGTTTTTTACCAGTACAAAGAACTCAACGTCGCTAAAAACAAATACCCTGCTAAATCTATTGGATTAGTTCCTACGATGGGTGCTTTGCATGAAGGCCACATAACGCTAGTAAAGAGAGCTCTTGAAGACAATGACCTCGTACTAGTTTCTATATTTGTTAACCCTACACAGTTCGACAATAAGAATGACTTAAAAAACTATCCAAAAACTTTAGAATCTGATCTTACTAAACTCCAAACCCTTGGAGGAAATGTTTGGGTTTATGCTCCAGAAGCTGACGATTTGTACAATAATAAAATCGAGCCAAGAGTATATAACTTTGGAAAACTCGAAACTACGATGGAGGGTGCACATCGCGAAGGGCATTTTCAAGGGGTGGCTACTGTTGTTCAAAAGCTCTTTGAAGCCCTACAGCCTACGGTTGCTTACTTTGGAGAAAAAGACTACCAACAATTACAAATTATTACTGCCTTAGTAAGACAAGAAAATATTCCCGTCGTCATCGTATCATGCCCCATTATCAGGCATGAAGATGGCTTGGCCATGAGCTCAAGGAACAAGCGCTTGAATATTAAAGAAAGAGCCATGGCTCCTGTAATCTACGAAACCCTTCAAAAAGCTGTTGCGTTGAAAGACATACACAGCCCCCCACAAATTGAATCTTGGATTACTGAATTTTTTGCCCTTCAGCCTGAATTTGATTTAGAATATTTTTCAATTGCTGATATCCAAACACTCGAAAAAGTGAGCGCGTTAAACGGTTCAAAAACAAGAGCTTTTATTGCAATTAAATTAGGTGGAGTTCGTCTAATTGACAACATTAAATTTTAATACCTTTGCAGCATGCAAATTGAAATATTAAAATCCAAAATCCACCGTGTTAAAGTAACTGGTGCAGATTTAAACTATATCGGAAGTATTACCATTGACAGTGCACTTATAGAGGCTGCAAATCTTGTCCCTGGAGAAAAGGTACAAATTGTGAACATCAATAACGGAGAGCGTCTTGAAACCTACGTAATTGAAGGTGAAAAAAATTCAGGGGAAATAACCCTTAATGGTCCTGCGGCTCGAAAAGTTCAAAAAGGCGATATCATCATCATCATAAGTTACTGTATAGTTCCTTTCGAAAAAGCTCGTGACTATACACCAGCACTTATATTCCCAAACGAAGGAACTAACTTATTACAGTAATCTTGCAAAAAAAGAATCTGACTAAATTTTTAAAGTTAATTTTCCCACTACTAATCGGGATTCTTTTTATTTATCTAACAGTCAAAGACACTACTGCAGAGGATCGTAAAACCATCATTGAAGCAGTTAAAAATGCAGATTATCGCTTTGTGATTTTGTCTTTAATCCTTGGTATGATTAGCCACTTATCTCGGGCATATCGATGGAATTTTATGCTACACCCAATGGGCTATCGTCCAAAACTAATGAATAACATTTTAGCGATTTTCATTACCTATATTGCTAATCTTGGTGTCCCAAGATCTGGAGAATTCTTTAGGGCTACAGTAATGAAAACCTATGAAGATATTCCCTTCGAAAAAAGCTTTGGTACCATAATTGCCGAACGAATGGTTGATTTGATGATGCTCCTTCTAGTCATCGGAATTGCACTCCTGATTCAGTTTGACTTTATTATGTTGTTTCTGAAAGAACAATCTTTTAATCCAACAACCTTAGTTATTGTCATCCTATTGGTTGGTCTAGGGTTATGGGTATTAGTCAAACAACTTAAACGTTCGCAATCGGTTATTGCTAAAAAAATCATCGGTCTTATTGAAGGGCTTACTGAAGGTGTGTTGACTTTAGTGAAAATGCCTAAAAAATGGGCTTATATTTTCCATACCTTTTTAATTTGGGGCCTTTATATTTTTATGTTTTACATCGTCAAATGGGCACTCCCTGAAACAGTTAACCTCCCTTTTGAAGCCCTATTGATTGGGTTTTTAGTTGGCGCGATAACCATTTCAGCTACCAATGGAGGTATTGGAATTTATCCTTTTTCAGTTTCTTTGGTTTTGATCAGTTATGGGATTTCAAAAGAATCTAGCCTAGCATTTGGATGGATTATGTGGACAGCACAAACCATTATGGTATTGTTTTTTGGAGGTCTTTCCTTTTTAGTTTTACCACTGCTGAATCGAAAAAAGTAAGTACCTTAACCTCACATTAAATACTTTTTATGATTCGTTCTATTTGCACATTCCTGCTGTTATTGAGCTTACCACTCCAAGCGCAAATTACAACAGAAACCATTGAATCTTCCGTTCTAGGGACAACCCGAACAATTGATTTATATATTCCCGAAATAGAAGAGGGGTCATTAGATCAGCTACCATTGATTGTTGTATTGGAAGGGCATGAATTATTTGATCTTGTAGTGGCTAATGTTCGCTTTTTATCTAAAATCGACTACATGCCAAAGGCTATCGTAGTAGGGGTGCGACAAGAAGGACAATATCAAGTAGCTCGTGACTGCGAAACAGATAAAAACTCAGGGCAATTGAGCACACGAGGGTCTAACTTCAAAAAATTTATTGTTTCGGATATTGTTCAGCGACTATCAATTCAATACCCAATCTCAAACCTGAAAGTGCTTGTCGGGAAAAATAAGTCCGCAAATTTTATCAACTATTTTTTGCTGAATGGTCCCAATATGTTTTCATCCTATATTGCAATTACACCCGAGGTCTCGGGAAATATCATTGAGTCTTTGACCATAAACGCAGCTAATATTAAAAAAACAACCAATTATTATATTTCTAATTCTGGGAACCTTCCAAGAAGACAAAAAAATAATATTAGCCTTTTAACTGAAGAGCTTAAAAAACAAGAAAATGCCCAGTTTATATTGACTACCGATTCGTTTTCTTATCCCGACGAATTTTCTACCCCAGCATATTCAATTCCCATTGCTCTGGAAGGTATTTTTAGAGTTTATCAGCCAATCAGTCCGAAAGAATACCGAGAAAGCATTTTAAAAGACACCCTCCCATCGCACAATTATTTGGTTAGTAAATATCAAAAAATATCAACTCAATTGGGTATTCAAAAACGCTATATTTTAAATGATATAATGGCTATTTTTGCAGCTGCTCAAAAAAAATCAGATGCAGAAACTCTTTTTGTTTTAGGAGATTTGGCTGTTGAAGATTATCCCACCACCATGTTAGGGCATTATTTTAATGGTCTTGGTTATGAAATTACCGGTAACGTTAAAAAGGCGCTTAAAAATTATGAGCGTGCCTATATACTCGATCCCATTGATTTCGTGACAAAAGAATTGATCTTAAATAAAATTGAAAATCTAAAATAGTAGCTTAAATGAGTAAAGTAAAAACTACTTTTTTTTGTCAAAAGTGTGGAACTGCTCATGCCAAATGGCAAGGACAGTGTAACGGATGTAAAGAGTGGAACACACTAGTAGAAGAGGTTATAGAAAAACCTAAGGAGAAAGGCTGGATAGCGCCTAAAACTTCTAAAAGTAAGGGTGCGGTTCCTATTCGAATACAAGAAATTGACACAGACAAAGAATCTAGAATTTCAACGAACGATTCTGAATTGAATCGTGTTTTAGGGGGTGGTCTTGTTCCCGGTTCCGTTACTCTTTTGGGTGGAGAACCAGGAATAGGAAAATCCACTTTACTCCTTCAAATTTCTCTTCAAATTAACGGAAAGGTTCTCTATGTTTCTGGCGAAGAAAGTCAGAAGCAGATCAAGCTAAGAGCGGAGCGAATTGATGCACAAAACGAAAATTGTTTTATTCTCAGTGAAACGCTTACCCAAAAGATTTTTAAACAAATCGAAGCGTTAGAGCCTGATATCGTAATCATTGATTCGATTCAAACACTACAAACACAATACGTAGAAAGCAGCCCGGGTAGTGTATCTCAAATTAAAGAATGTACATCAGAGCTCATTCAATTTGCAAAGAAAACCCATACACCAGTCTTATTAGTGGGTCATATTACCAAAGATGGCGCTATTGCTGGTCCCAAGGTTTTGGAGCATATGGTCGATACGGTACTACAATTCGAAGGCGATCGAAACCACATCTACCGAATCATTAGAGCTCAAAAAAATCGTTTTGGTTCAACTGCCGAAATAGGCATTTATGAAATGTTGTCTTCTGGGCTTCGGGTTGTTACCAACCCCAGCGAACTTCTGATTTCACAAACAGATCGGGAGATGAGTGGACATGCTATTGCCGCAACTGTAGAAGGCTTACGCCCTCTTATGATCGAAGTGCAAGCATTGGTTAGTACTGCAGTGTATGGAACACCACAAAGAAGCACTACTGGATTTAATGCAAAACGACTCAATATGCTTTTGGCTGTTTTAGAAAAAAGAGCTGGATTCCAACTTGGAAGTAAAGATGTTTTCTTGAATATAACAGGTGGAATAAGCAGTGAAGATCCCGCAATTGACTTGGCTGTTGTAGCTGCAATCTTATCGAGCTATCACGATATTGCACTTCCAAAAGAAACCTGTTTTGCTGCAGAAATTGGACTATCAGGTGAGTTACGTCCCGTTTCCAAATTAGATCAGCGTATTGCCGAAGCTGAAAAATTAGGTTTTGAGACCATTGTAAATTCAAAAGGAACAAAAAACAAGCATAGTGCAAAAGGAATCAATGTTTTAGTGCTAACTAAAATTGAAGAAGTTGTTGCACTTTTATTTGTGTAGAAAGAAACAAAAAAACTACATTCGTTCTGTCAAATTATAATTAATTCATGTTTTTTTAAACATCCTTTTTATGAAAAAAATCATAGATCAATTTTTAGCAGAAGTTCAAGCAAGAAACCAAAACGAACCTGAGTTTATGCAGGCAGTAACGGAAGTTGCAGAGAACGTGATTCCTTATATTGTTAAAAACGATATTTACTACGGCCAGAATATATTACTCCGAATGGTAGAGCCCGAACGTGTTGTCTTTTTTCGCGTAGCTTGGACGGACGATCAAAACGAGATTCAGGTTAATCGTGGTTATCGAATTGAAATGAATTCGGCTATTGGGCCCTATAAAGGAGGTTTGCGCTTTCATCCAAGTGTAAACATAAGTGTACTTAAGTTTTTAGCCTTTGAACAGGTTTTCAAAAACAGCCTTACTACCCTTCCTATGGGTGGCGGAAAAGGAGGTTCTGATTTTGATCCCAAAGGAAAAAGTGATAATGAAGTAATGCGTTTTTGTCAAAGTTTTATGTCAGAATTATTCCGTCACATTGGCCCAAACCGAGATATCCCCGCTGGTGATATTGGTGTTGGTGGTCGAGAAATTGGATATCTTTTTGGTCAATACAAACGTTTGGCAAATGAATTTACAGGAGTACTTACTGGAAAAGGTGTAACCTGGGGTGGTTCGCTTATCAGACCCGAAGCTACAGGTTATGGAGTGGTCTACTTTTCACAGAAGATGCTTGAAAACATAGGAACAAACTTAGACGGTAAAAAAGTTGTTGTTTCTGGATCTGGAAACGTGGCTCAGTATGCTGCAGAAAAAGTAATTCAATTGGGTGGAATAGTGTGTACACTTTCCGATTCTGGTGGATACATCTACGATAAAGATGGAATTGATGCTGAAAAGCTTAGTCATATCATGGACATCAAAAATGTACAAAGAGGTCGTATTAAACAATATATCGAACGCTACCCTAATGCGGAGTTTCACGCAAACAAAACACCATGGGAAGTACCATGTGATGTTGCTCTTCCTTGTGCTACTCAAAACGAACTTCATTTAGAAGATGCCGAATTGCTAATTAAAGGCGGTTGTGTTTGTGTAGGAGAAGGAGCCAATATGCCAGCAACTCCTGAAGCTATCCATGCGTTTACTGAAAACAAAGTTCTTTTTGCACCCGGAAAAGCATCCAATGCTGGTGGTGTTGCAGTATCTGGTCTCGAAATGGCTCAAAATTCTTTGCGTTACAATTGGACTAGAGAAGAGGTTGACACTCGTTTAAAAAACATCATGAGTGAAATTCATCAATCGTGTGTTGAATACGGACAAGAAGATGGGTATGTAAATTATGTAAAAGGTGCCAATATCGCTGGTTTTGTTAAAGTTGCCGATGCAATGCTCGCTCAAGGAGTTGTCTAAAATATGTTAGTAAGGACCAAAGCCATTGTGCTTCATACGCTAAAGTACAGTGACAGTAGCCTTATTGCACATTGTTATACGCAGGTTGTTGGAAAACAATCCTTTATTTTGAAAGGGATTTTGACGGCTAAAAAAGGTGCTATTCGCAAATCTCAATTCCAAGCACTTACACAGCTTGAAATTCTTTTTGACCATAAGAATAACGGGAAGCTTCAATTTCTTAAAGAAGTTAAAGTCATCTCACCGTATCAAACTATTCCGAATAAAATTGAAAAAAACGCCTTGGTTCAATTCCTTGCGGAAACTCTTAAAAACGCTATTCAAGAAGAAGGAGAAAACAATCCAGCACTTTACCTTTTTCTTGAAACTGCTTTTAATTGGTTAGATTCTAACGACAACATCAGTGATTTTCATTTAGTTTTCTTGATCAACCTGACTAAATATTTGGGCTTTTTTCCAAACGAAGAACCCATGGATGCGCTTTATTTTAATTTAGAAACTGGTTGCTTCGAACGGACTATGCCCCGAGAACAACATATCGAAGGAAGTCAAGTTCCTGTGTTCAGGGAATTATTAGGCATGAATTTTGGTGCTAGTATTAATCTTAAGTTAAACCGAACGAAAAGGCGTGAACTATTGGAAACTCTAATACGGTATTTTGAATTACATTTGCTTGGCTTTTCAAAACCAAAATCGCTACAAATTCTCAACGAAATATTTGACGATGTCTCCTAAGAAGTTAACACTCTTGTTTATATTTTTTGTTAGGTTTATTTCCGCTCAAGAAGTGACAATTATTGATGCCCTAACCTCAGAACTTATAGCAGGTGTCAGCTTGTATAATCAAACTAAAGATCGCAATACAACTTCGGATGAAAACGGAAAATGTTCCGTTACACTTTTTGATGAAAAAGACATCATATCCTTTCAATACATGGGGTACGAACCTCAGCAGTTTACCAAGAAAGAACTTAAAAGAAAGAACTATATCGTAAGCCTCAATATTGACCGCAAAGAACTTTCTGAAGTTATTCTTTCAATTGCACGCACGCCTACCAAAAAAAATCAGATCGCCGAAAAAGTATCTATTATTGATGCTCAGGAAATTAAAAAAACCCGCCCACAAACCGGTGCCGACCTTCTTTTACTTGCTCCTAGTATTCGGCTTCAAAAATCACAAGGAGGTGGCGGTAGTCCTGTTCTTAGAGGCTTTGAAGCAAATCGAGTGTTGCTGGTTGTCGATGGAATTCGAATGAATAATGCCATCTACAGGTCTGGGCATCTTCAAAATGCAATAACGATCGATCCCAACGCCATTGAGCGTGTAGAAGTTGTTTATGGCTCTTCTTCTGTGGGCTATGGTTCCGATGCTTTGGGAGGTGTGGTACATTATTTTACCAAAACGCCCCGAATCAATAGTAAAGACAAAATCAAGAATAGTTTTTCTTCCAACTTCAATGCTGCAAATGAATCTTTTGTAACTCATTTTGATACCGAATTGAGTTTTAAAGATTGGGCGAGTTACAGCAGCATCAGTATATCGAAGTTTGGTAACCTCCGTATGGGAGAAAACAGAAAACATGGATACGACACTTGGGGCTTGGTACCTTTTCATTCTGAAAATAAAGAGCAAGAATATTTTGCTCAGCCAACGGTAAACAGTAACCCAAATATTCAAAAAAACTCTGATTACGATCAAGTTGATGTCTTACAAAAATTCATAGTAAAACTTCCCAAAGAAAAGCTACTCACCCTCAACATTCAGTTTTCTAACTCTACTGATATTCCTAGATTCGATAAACTGAATGAATACAAAGACGGAGAACTTCGTTTCGCCGAATGGCATTACGGTCCTCAAAAACGCTTTTTGATTTCCCCCCAGCTCAAAGTTTTTCCAAAAAAGAACTTGTTTTATAAGGGCTATTTTACACTGGCCTATCAGAACATCGAAGAGTCCAGAATCAGTCGTAAGTTCGATGATCTGAACCGTTCTCATCAAAATGAAAATGTTGAAGTTTGGAGTTTTAATGGTGATTTTGAAACTCTAAAATCAAATAATAGGAGTATTGCTTACGGTTTTGAATGGGTCAAAAACAAGGTTTTATCCAGTGCTTTTTCTCAGGAATTAATTCTAAATGGGAATCAAATTTCTGGCCTTTCCAACCCAACTGCCATTCCTACTCGATATCCTAGTGCTGGAAGTGATTATACTTCTGCTGCATTTTATGGAAACTTTAAATGGGATCTCAGCCCCAAAACCACGCTAACCGCTGGCGGAAGATATACACATACCTGGCTAAAAGCTCAGTGGGAAACAAATGCTGGAGTTTACCCGCAGTGGCTATTTGATTCGCCAATTGGGAATTTAACCACGATCGATGCCGTCAACGATGCCCTTACTGGAAGCCTATCCATTACCTACCGACCGAGTACGAGTTGGCAACTCAATTTTCTGGCCTCAAGTGGGTTTCGATCTCCAAACATAGACGATCTAGGCAAAATTAGAGAACATAAAGGAGTCCTTTTAATTCCCAATCCAACCCTTAAACCTGAGTACGCCAATAACCTTGATTTTGGAATCTCTTATTTTACTCCCAATAAAAAAGGAGCTTTTGCTTTACGCTTTTACAGTACATTTCTTAAAAATTATATTGGAAGAAAATTCGCTCCAAACTACACCGATCAAATTACAGGACAGGTTATTGCGTTGCGTTTTGACGAAGATATCGTACAAACTCAAATCAATGCCAATATGGGAGCTGCAACAATTTACGGAGCTTCTTTTGAAGGGAAATGGAAGCTCGCTTCTCATTTCACACTCTCATCCGATTTGACCTTTACGCATTCCAATTTTCTTGAAGGTTTTGGTCCACTACCTTCTATTCTTCCATTCTATGGTGCAACCATGCTGCAGTACAACAAAGACAAAATTTCGATTCGAATTAGAAACCGATTCAGTAGCGCCAAAAATCCCAAAGACTATAGTTTAGGCGGGGAAGACGGTTTAGACGAAACGCCTATCGAAATAAATTCAGAAGGTCTTCCACAGTTTGTAGGTACGCCAAGCTGGTCGGTTTTTAGCCTCTCAGGTTCCTATGCACTGAAAGAGCATCTTATTATTCGAGGCGGACTAGAAAATGTTTTTGATGTGCATTATCGCGAATTTGCTTCCGGAATCTCTGCTTCTGGTCGAAGCTTGATGCTTGGGCTTACGCTCGATTTTTAATACAACTTAGACTGTAAATGTGTTTTCACTTTTTGATCCCATTCTGGTTTCAAAATACTCAAAACAATGCTGTCTCTTCTTACGTCAGATGCACTACAATTACTTCGTAAGATGCCCTCTTGAGTACAACCAATCTGTTTCATGGCTTGAATGCTTTTTACATTTCGTAAATCAGCTCGAAACTCTACCCGGTCAACCCCAAGCACATCAAAGGCATAGGACAACAACAAATATTTACAATTCCGATTCAATCCCGTACGCTGAAATTCTGTACCATACCAAGTATATCCCAAACTCAATACATTATGCGTAATTTGAATATCATAAAAACGAGTACTACCCGCAACTTTATGAACGTGTTTGTCGAAAACCACAAAGGGGTATGCCTGCAATTTTTCTTTGGCAGTAAGGGCTGTGTCGATATAAGTTTGCAGGTTTTCTGCCCCTGCTGCAGGAGTTAGAGAAAAATCCCATAAATCTTTTTCATTCTCCGAAAAAGGCAACAAATAAGTAAAGTCATTTTGTTCTAATGGACGCAAGATTACACGTTCATTTTCCAATTTTATAGGCTGTGAGAAATCAAATTTCATAGATTTTTTTGAGCTTAAAGATTTAATAAAGTATAAATGTATAAAATTCCTTAATTTTGCAAACTTATACACACGTTCCCGATGGGTTTTAAAGAACATAAACAGCTTAAGCTTTCCGCAGTATCTCAAGAGATTTTATCATATTGGGAGGAAAAATCAATTTTTGAAAAAAGTATCACATCACGTGAAGGGCAACCTCCATTTGTGTTCTACGAAGGACCTCCGTCTGCGAACGGAATGCCCGGAATTCACCACGTAATGGCTCGAGCCATTAAAGATATTTTTTGTCGATACAAAACCCAAAAAGGCTATCAAGTAAAACGTAAGGCAGGATGGGATACCCACGGATTACCTGTTGAACTTGGAGTTGAAAAAGAACTTGGAATCACTAAAGATGCAATCGGAAAAAGCATCAGCGTTGAAGAATATAACGAGGCTTGTAAGAGTGCTGTAATGCGCTATACGGACGTATGGAACCGTTTGACCAAAGAAATGGGATACTGGGTCGATATGGAAGATCCATACATTACTTATAAATCTAAATACATCGAATCGGTTTGGTGGTTACTCAAGCAGATATACGACAAAGACCTTTTGTACAAAGGCTATACCATACAACCCTACTCTCCCAAAGCAGGAACTGGGCTGAGTTCACACGAACTCAATCAACCCGGAACCTATCAGGATGTTACCGATACAACAATCACTGCCCAATTTCAAACCATTAAAGAAACGCTTCCAGCAGCTTTGCAAGCAGAAGATGACCTTTATATTTTAGCTTGGACCACTACCCCGTGGACCTTACCCTCGAATACCGCTTTGACAGTTGGTAAAAAAATAAATTATATAGTGGTTGAAACCTTCAACCAATATACCCATTTGCCCATTCGCGTACTCTTGGCTCAAGACTTAGTCGGGAAACAATTTGCTGGAAAATATATTCTCGTTGAAAACGAAGAAGATTTAACTGCCTATAATCCGAATGATAAAAAGATACCCTACCGCATTGGGCAGGAAATTCTTGGAAAAGACCTGGTTGGAATTCGATACGCCCAACTTTGGAAAGATGCACCGCTTCCTCTTGTTAATCCTCAAGATGCCTTCCGAGTGATTTTAGGAGACTTTGTAACGACAGAAGACGGTACTGGAATTGTACATACAGCGCCAACTTTTGGTGCCGATGATGCACAGGTTTCGAAAGAAGCTACTCCTCCAATTCCACCTTTATTGGTTTTAGATGCCTATGGAAACGAAGAGCCCTTGGTTACTTTAGAAGGGAAATTCCATGAAGTTCTAGGAGACCTCGGTGGTAAATATGTAAAAAACGAATACTACCCTGACGGAACTGCTCCGGAACGATCAGTAGATGTTGAAATCGCAATTCGATTAAAAGAGGAAAACAGAGCCTTTAAGGTTGAAAAATACGTACACTCCTATCCTAATTGTTGGAGAACAGATAAGCCTATTTTATACTATCCCTTAGATTCTTGGTTTGTAAAAGTTTCCTCGGAAAGAGATCGTATGGTTGAACTCAACCAACAGATCAACTGGAAACCAAAATCAACCGGAGAGGGACGCTTTGGGAATTGGCTTGCCAATGCAAATGACTGGAACTTATCTCGATCACGTTTTTGGGGAATTCCACTTCCAATTTGGAGAACCGAAGATGGTCAAGAAACTATTTTAGTTGGCTCAATGAAAGAGCTTGTTCAAGAAATTGACAAAGCAATCGCTGCTGGATTGATGACCGAAAGCCCCTTTACCTCTTTTGAAGTAGGGAATATGTCTGAGGAAAATTATGAACTCATCGACCTCCATAAAAACACAGTAGACAAAATTGTTCTATGCAGTCCTACTGGGAAAGCAATGAACCGAGAAGCTGATCTTATCGATGTTTGGTTCGACTCGGGATCGATGCCCTATGCTCAATGGCATTATCCTTTTGAAAACAAAGAGAAAATTGACAACAACGAAGCGTTTCCTGCTGACTATATTGCAGAAGGAGTAGACCAAACTCGTGGATGGTTCTATACGCTTCACGCCATTGGAACTCTTGTTTTTGACTCAGTAGCGTATAAAAATGTTGTGTCAAACGGTTTGGTTTTAGACAAAAGTGGTCAGAAAATGTCGAAGCGTTTGGGTAATGCAGCAGATCCCTTCAAAACCCTCGAAGCCTACGGGCCAGATGCCACTCGTTGGTATATGATTTCAAATGCCAATCCGTGGGATAATTTAAAATTTGATCTAGAAGGAATTGCCGAAGTTTCGCGTAAGTTTTTTGGAACGCTTCAAAACACCTATGCCTTCTTTAGCTTGTATGCAAACATTGACAACTTTACATATAAAGAAGAAGCGATTCCGCTTATAAAGCGCAATGAAATGGATCAGTGGATTTTATCGGAATTAAACAAACTCATCGCTACTGTCGATGATGCGTACAACGATTATGAACCCACGCGTGCAACACGTGCAATTTCAGAATTTGTTCAAGAAATATTAAGCAATTGGTATGTACGTCTTTCAAGAAGAAGGTTTTGGAAAGGTGAATACCAAGAAGATAAGATATCGGCATACCAAACCTTATTTGAATGCTTGCTAACGATCAGTAAATTGATGGCTCCAGTAGCTCCATTTTACGCCGACCGCTTGTACTTAGACTTATGCAAAGCGACTGGATTTGAAAGCGACCAATCGGTTCATTTAGCCGATTTTCCAACAGCGGACAAGACCACTCGTAATGTGGTTATGGAAGAGCGAATGAGCAAAGCAAGAATCATTGCTTCGTTGGCACTTTCGTTACGCAAAAAAGAACAAATTAAAGTACGTCAACCCCTCCAAAAAATCATGATTCCCGTTCGTAATCAAAAAGAACGAGAAGCAATTCAAGCGGTTGAAGAGTTAATCCTTTCTGAGATCAATGTAAAAGAGTTGGAGCTCTTGGACGATGCAAGCGATATTTTAGTGAAAGAAGTAAAGCCAAACTTCAAAACACTAGGTCCACGCTTTGGTAAAAACATGCGTTTTGTTGCTGCAGCAATTCAAGATTTAGACGAAAATCAATTGAAAACCTTGGAGACACAAGAAGAAATTGAACTTGTTATTGAAGGTGAAAAAGTAATGCTCAGCAGTGCAGATGTAGACATTCAATCGAAAGATATCGAAGGGTGGTTGGTAGCAAACAACAGCGGTATTACAGTGGCTTTAGACATTCAGTTGAATGACGAATTAAAAGAAGAAGGGATTGCAAGAGAATTAATTAATCGAATTCAAAACTTGAGAAAAGATGCCGGATTTGAGGTTACTGATAAAATTATTTTATATTTGACACCTCACAATTCATTAAACGCTGCTCTAAATAATAACTTAGAATATATAAAAACAGAGACACTTACCCTTGAAATTCATATTCTTGATGAAGTGAAAGAAGGTGTTTTAATTGAGTTTGATGATGTGAAAACCGCTATATTAATAAAAGAATACTAGTATGTCAACAGAAATAAAAAACAGGTTCTCCGATCAAGAGTTAGCAGAATTTAAAGTATTGATCGAAGAAAAAATAGAAAAAGCGAATGAGGATTTAAGTCTTCTTAAAAGCGCCTATATGAATGATGGAAATAACGGTACGGATGATACCTCTCCTACATTTAAGGCTTTTGAAGAAGGATCTCAAACCATGTCCAAGGAAGCCAATACGCAATTGGCTATCCGTCAAGAAAAATTCATTCGTGATTTAAAAAATGCTTTAATTCGAATTGAAAATAAGACCTATGGTGTTTGTCGTGTTACGAGTAAATTAATTCGAAAAGAACGTTTAGTTTTGGTTCCACATGCTACCCTGAGCATTGAAGCCAAAAACATGCAGAAGTAAATCAATGCTCCGCATTTGCTGTCTTCTTTTTTGTAGCCTATTGTTTGGGCAAACGCAACTGCGTAAAAAATGGGATGCTTCAGCAATAGAAACAATCCATTTAGATTTTCCATGGGCCAGCTCAATAACGATAAGCACTCATGATGACCCCAATATTGAGGCGCATTATCAAACCGAGGGGGAATATCAAGATTTATATTTCCTGAAAAGTAGTGCTGTTGGAATGCATTTTTATCTGGAAGAGTATCAACGTCCCAATTGGAACAACCCTGGAGACAAGCTTAGCGCTCTCAAGGTAGTTGCCAATATGATTTGGTTAACAATTCCCAAAGATTTAGATTTATCACTTTCTGCCAAGGAAGCGCAGCTAAATTGTTCTGGTGAATACGCAAATCTAAAAATCCAGATGGAACATGGTGCTGCTATTTTTAATATAAAAAACCCAAAAGGTTCGATTCAATCCTTAAGCGCAGATCTTCATTTTTATGATTTAGCTTCCCAACAACTCCCAAAAAACATTAAAGTACATACGACCCTTGGTAATATAGTGGTACACCCCAATTAAAATTCTTACTTTTATCCCCGTTATGACATCAACTAATCGTTCCTTTTTTAAACTCAATAGTAAGACAGCCTTACTACTGATTATCCTGATTTTATTCATTGATCAGGCGTCTAAAATTTACATCAAACTCCACTACTCGCTTTCAGTTTACGGAGGCCCTGCTATTGTAGATTGGGGGTTTTTCAAACTCCTGTTTATAGAAAATAAAGGCATGGCTTGGGGAACTAAAATCAGTGATATTGTTCCTTTTATTAGCGAAGAAGTCGGGAAACTAATCCTCACTCTTTTTCGTCTTGTTGCCATTAGTTTTCTAGGAAGATGGTTGTGGAAAGTTTTGACAACGCAAAGTTCTCAATTACTTCGTTGGGCACTATGTCTCATTCTTGCTGGAGCGATCGGAAACATCATTGACTCTGTTTTTTATGGGGTTTGGTTTTCGCACAGTTATGGTCAAATTGCCGAATTTATGCCAGAAGAAGGCTACGCTTCTTTGTTTTATGGGCATGTTGTTGACATGATTCAATTTCCATTAGCTACCTGGGTTTGGCCACAATGGCTCCCTTTTGTTGGGGGACAAACCTATACTTTTTTTGAATATGTTTTTAACATTGCAGATTTTGCAATCAGCTGTGGTGTTGGAATTTTATTGTTCTTCAACAAACGGATTTTTGGTTAAACTTTTGAAAAGCGATAGATCTTTTCTGGCGTAACACAATAATCTAACGGAATATCAGTAGGCTCAATAATAAAAGAATCTTGTTCTTTTTCAAAAAACGATAATCCAACCTTAATACAGTTGGGTCTGCAGGTTGCCAAAAATCGATCATAATACCCTTTGCCATAGCCCACACGATGACCTTTATTGTCAAAAGCCAATAAGGGAACAAAAACTACATCTATTTTTGAAGCTTCGATTTCAATTCCAGAAACAGGTTCTGGAATCCCTAAAGCATTTTTTTGAAACCGGGTTTGATCGGTAAGTAAAAAATGTTGCAAATGTTCTGCATCGGCTATTTTTGGAACAACAACCTCTTTATCCTTTCCCTGCAAAAGGGTTAGAATTAGAGCAGTATCCACTTCATTCTGATCTTCTAGCGTAAGAAATAAATGAAAAATTTGCTCCTCCCAAACAGGCAATTCAAGGCATCGGTTTGCAATAAGCAAGCTTTTATCCATCACTTCGATTTCAGAAAGTTCTTTTCGGAGTTCTTTATACTGCGTTCTTATTTGAGATTTGTCCATGGTTAAAATTGTACTCACAAAGAAAATAATTATTTTCGTTGAACCTAAGAAACTTAGGGACTAATCCTTTTAAAAAGATTCATGAAGAGCGCTACTTTATCTTTACAAATCAAAACCTTGCCAGAAGAGCCAGGCGTGTATCAGTACTTCGATAAAAATGAGGTGATCATTTATATTGGAAAAGCGATCAACCTAAAGCGCAGAGTGAGTTCCTATTTCAACAAAAACCACGACAGCAACAAAACACGTATACTGGTCAAGAACATTGTCCGTCTCGAACATATTGTAGTAGAAAGTGAGATGGATGCTCTTTTACTCGAAAACAACCTCATCAAAAAATACAAGCCGCGGTATAATATTCTACTCAAGGATGATAAAACCTATCCGTGGATTTGCATTAAAAAAGAACGTTTCCCAAGGATTTTTTCTACCCGCAGGGTTATTAAAGATGGGTCGGATTATTATGGCCCTTACACCAACAAAAAAATGGTTTATATTTTGTTGGACCTCATTCGTGGCTTATATCCCATTCGAACCTGTACCTATGATTTGTCTGAAGAAAAAGTAGCTGCCCATAAATATAAAGTCTGTTTAGAATATCATATGGGTAATTGTTTGGCACCTTGTGAAAACAAAATGACCGAACGACAATACGATCAGAACATTCAAGCCATTCGTTCGATTCTCAAGGGAAACTTTAAAGATTCGCTTCACGATTTCAAAGCGCAAATGGAAGAGCATGCTCAAAAAATGGAGTATGAGGATGCTCAAAAAATTAAAGAGAAGCTCGAGATTCTAGAGAATTATCAATCCAAGTCTACGATTGTAAACCCAAAGATTAGTAATGTCGACGTTTTTTCGATCATCACCGATGAGCAGTACGGATATGTGAATTTTCTTCAGCTTTCTTATGGCTCTATCATCCGCTCGCATACTATTGAGGTGAAGAAAAAGCTAGATGAAAGCCCCGAAGAAATTTTATCCTTAGCGGTTATTGAAATTCGCCAACGGTTTACATCTCAGTCTCCCGAAATCTATCTGCCTTTTCCTTTGAATTTTGGAAAAGCAATAAAAGTAACGGTCCCTCAACTTGGAGACAAAAAGAAGATTTTAGATTTGTCGGAGCGCAATGCTAAGTATTTCCGAATGGAACGCTTCAAGCAAATAAAAATTGTGGATCCCGATCGACACACCGATCGCCTAATGAGTCAAATGAAACTCGACTTACGCTTGTCTTCTGAGCCAAGACATATCGAATGCTTTGACAACTCCAACCTTCAAGGCTCGAACCCTGTGGCTGCCTGTGTGGTTTTTAAAAACGGCAAACCTACGAAAAAAGAATACCGTCATTACAACATCAAAACGGTTGAAGGTCCCGATGATTTTGCTTCCATGGAAGAGGTTGTTTTTAGACGCTACAAGCGCCTATTGGATGAAAACCAATCCCTGCCGCAATTGATTATAGTCGATGGTGGAAAAGGTCAATTGTCTTCCGCTTTAAAGAGTTTAGATCTTCTGGGTCTACGAGGGAAAATTGCTATTGTTGGAATCGCAAAACGCTTAGAGGAGATCTATTTTCCTGAGGATCCTGTCCCGCTCTATTTAGATAAAAAATCGGAAAGCTTAAAGGTCATTCAATTCCTAAGAAACGAGGCCCACCGTTTTGGAATTACCTTACACCGAAACAAAAGAAGTAAAGGGGCCATGCAATCTGGCTTGGACGCTATCCCTGGGGTTGGTCCAAAAACAAAAGAAAATCTTTTGAAGAAATTCAAATCCTTTAAACGAATCAAAGAAGCGTCAAAAGATGACCTTATTCAACTTATTGGAAACTCAAAAGGAAGTCGTCTTTTTATTCAACTTCAGGAGGTTGTCAAAAAAGAATAACATTTTCTTAGCACAAATCTTTTTTTTAAATGTACCTATTTTATTTATCTTGTAATCATTAAACAATTAATGTGAATCGACTAAAGACCGTCCTCTTTTTAGGCTTCCTTATGATCTCTTTTGGGTCTTGGTGTCAAATGGACTTAGATACAGCTGAAGCATCTCTTGAGAGCGATCAGAACGTGTTTAAGGATGGAGAGTGGTTCCAGTTTAGAATTCATTACGGTTTTTTCAATGCCAGCTACGTCACCTTAAGTTTAGAAGCCGACACCATCAATAAAGTTCCAGTCTTCCACGCCAAAGGCTACGGAACAACAACTGGACTGGCACGTTTGCTCTATAAAGTGGAAGATTATTACGATAGTTATTTTAGTCAAGAAAATGGCTTACCACTCTGGTTCATTCGAAACATCAATGAAGGTGGTTACACCAAAGATCTAGAGATTCGCTTTGATCACGAAAAAGAGATTGCCAAGATCAACGATAAAAAGAAAAATAAGCAGCAAGAAATTAAGGTCAATCCGAATGCACATGACCTGATCTCTGCCTTTTATCATCTTCGAAACATTAATGATACTTCTGCAATGAAGGTGGGCGAAAGTGTCGAAATTAATATGTTTTTCGATGCCGAGAATTATCTTTTTAAACTCAAGTATTTGGGTGTTGAAACACTCAATACTAAGTTTGGAAAAGTTCGCTGTCGCAAATATATTCCCTATGTTCAAAGCGGACGTGTTTTTAAAGAACAAGAAAGTGTAACACTGTGGGTGAGTGACGATCAAAATAAAATTCCTATTCGCTTTCAAGCAGATTTAGCCGTTGGAGCCATTAAATGTGACCTAGAGAATTTTAAAAACCTGAAGCACCCCTTTGAAATTAAGCTATAAATCTCCTAGAATTGTTGTTAAGTTTTCAATAAAAAGGATCATTGATCCCCAAAACATCCCGAAATTTGCATTCAAATTATGCAGAACTTAAGCCTTCTTTTTAACAACTTATATAAGCTCGTTTTGATCTTCATTGCTGTTCTAGTTTTGAATGCTTGTAAAAACACTACTAGCGAAGCAAAAACAGATACTTCAGAAGAAAAAATTATTCAGCCAACTCCTAAAATGAAGTATGGGTACGACTATAACTTATATCAGGCTAAAGAATTTAAAATTAAGCGCGGAGACACATTTGGAGCTATTCTAGAACGAAACGGGATCGACTACCCCGAAGTATACACCATTCTTCAGGTTATTAAAAAGTCGGAAGTGAATATCCGAAAGCTTAAAATAGGAAAACCGTATACCGTATTATACACAAAAGATAGTCTTCCAAAAGCGCATGCGTTTATATACCATCCGGGTGTAGAAAGCTATGATGTTATTCAGCTCAAAGACAGTTTGTACGCAAATAAAGTAAAAAAACCTGTTCGTGTAGTTGAGCTTCAGGCTACTGGAGTTATTGCTAGTTCCCTTTACGACACCATGAACGCTAGTGGGTATAATAGTAATTTGACCTACTATTTGGCAGATGTTTATGCCTGGACTATCGACTTTAACCGTCTCGCCAAGGGAGATCGTTTTAAGGTTATATACACCGAACGCTTTGTCGACGATAGTATTTCGGTTGGTATTGAAAAGATAAAAGCTGCCTATTTTGAGCATCGTAATAAACCGCTATATGCCTTCGAGTTTCAGACCGACAGTATCAAGGGTATCGTTGATTATTTTGATGATAACGCAAAAAACCTACGCCGAGCATTTCTTAAAGCCCCGGTTTCTTTCAGTCGAATTTCTTCTCGTTACAACCTCAAAAGAAGGATCGCCTATTACGGTCGCGTAAAACCTCATAAAGGCACAGACTATGCCGCAGCCGTTGGAACTCCAATTATAGCTACAGCAAACGGCACTGTCACAAAGGCAAGCTATAGTCGAGGAAATGGTAATTATGTGAAAATCAAGCATAACAACACTTACGCTACACAATACCTGCATATGAAGCGACGTAAAGTTCGCGTTGGTCAATACGTCAAACAAGGCGACGTAATTGGCTGGGTTGGAATGACTGGAAATACCTCAGGCCCACATGTGTGTTATCGTTTCTGGAAAAACGGTAGACAAGTAGATCCTTTCAAACAAAAGCTTCCCGAAGCAAAACCCATTTCTAAAAAATTAAAAAACCAGTTTCTAACCTATATAGAACCGGTAAAAACACAACTCAACTGTCTTTCTTTTGAAGAAAAAAAAGAAAACATAATCCTAGCATCGAATTAATATTATGGCATTAAATACTATAAACCCAACCCAAACAAAAGCGTGGAAAAAATTAGAAGCGCATTTTGAAATACAAAAAAACGAACGCATTCAAGATGCTTTTCAAAGTGAAAAAAGTCGATTTGCAACTTTATCCATTCACTGGGAAGATTTCTTAGTAGACTATTCTAAAAACCGTTTGAGTACAGAAACCTTGTCTTTACTTCAAGAACTTGCAGAAGAATGTGGTTTAAAAAGTGCTATCGAATCTTATTTTGATGGGGACGCAATCAATCAAACAGAAGATAGAGCTGTACTCCATACGGCACTTAGAGCGCAAGAAAGTGATCAGGTTTTTGTCGATGGACTCGATGTTATTCCTGAGATTTTTGCTGTTAAAGAAAAAATAAGTCAGTTTACTTCTGCAATAATTTCTGGAAACCATAAAGGATTTACAGGCAAAGCCATTACCGATGTAGTTAATATCGGAATTGGAGGATCAGACCTAGGACCAGCTATGATTGTCGAAGGTCTAGAGTTTTATAAAAACCACCTCAACACCCACTTTGTTTCTAATGTAGAAGGGGATCACGTTCACGAAATTCTCAAAAAACTAAATCCAGAAACGACCTTATTTGTCATCGTTTCTAAAACCTTTACTACTCAAGAAACGCTCACCAATGCCAATACCATTCGCAAATGGTTTTTACAGCATGCATCTGAAGATGCAATCGCAAAACATTTTGTGGCTGTCTCTACCAACCTAGAAAAAATTGAAGCCTTTGGGATTCATCCCGATAATGTATTTCCAATGAAAGATTGGGTAGGTGGACGTTTTTCACTCTGGTCTGCGGTTGGATTGAGTGTTGCCTTAGCCGTTGGTGCAGATAATTTTGAAGCCCTTCTAAAGGGTGCAAATGCAATGGACACCCATTTTAGAAAAACCCCTTTTGAAAAAAATATTCCTGTTGTTTTAGCCTTAATAAGCGTTTGGTACAACAACTTTTGGGGTGCCGAAAGCGAAGCGATTATTCCTTACACACAGTACTTAAGAAACTTACCTGCTTACCTTCAACAAGGGATTATGGAAAGTAATGGGAAAAGTGTAGACCGAAATGGAAATCCTATCGACTACCAAACCGGTACGATTATTTGGGGAGGTTCGGGTACAAATGCACAACACGCCTTTTTTCAATTGATTCATCAAGGAACAAAATTGATACCTGCTGATTTTATTGGCTTCAAAAAATCCCTTTATGGAGAAGAAGACCATCACCAAAAACTAATGGCGAACTTCTTGGCGCAAACCGAAGCCCTAATGCAAGGAAAAGACGGGGTGGCAGTACAAAAAGAATTGGCTAATACAGACAAAAGTCCTGAAGCGATTGAAGCCTTACTCCCTTTTAAAATATTCAAAGGGAACAACCCAACCAATACCCTTATGATTGATTCACTAACGCCTGAAAGTTTAGGGAAGTTGGTATCTATGTATGAACACAAAATCTTTGTTCAAGGAGTTGTATGGAACATATTCAGCTATGACCAATGGGGTGTAGAGTTAGGGAAGCAATTGGCTTCTGTTATATTAACAGACATCACCAAAGAAACTAAAAATTCGCACGATAATTCAACCCAAAGTTTATTGGATCATTTGGATGCCTAAGCCATTAAATCTTTGACTTTAAGTTGCAAAGACGTTTGTCCGTTCCATTCATTCTCATCTAAGGTATAGACCAAATCGAAAGGTTGTTTGGTTTGTATTTGAGGTAAAAAATCAGCACGTCTAAATGCAATTCCAGCCAACGGACTTGTTTTGGTTTGGATCGATAAACGCAGATGGGAAAAGTCTTTCCCTATTGCTTTCGAATAGCCAGAATCTAACGCTTGATTTGTTCTAAAAACTGGGCGCATATTTTGAGGTCCAAAAGGTCCCAATTGTTCTAAAATCCGAAATAATTTAGGTGTCAACTCTTCAAAAGAAACTTCTGTATCGTATGCAATTGTGGGAATCCGTTGTTCTGGCAAAATACGTTCTTGAACTACCGCCTCAAAAGCGTTTTTAAAGGCCTCGAATTCCTTTTTCTCTATGGTTAGCCCTGCTGCGTATTTGTGTCCACCAAATTGCGCGATATGCTCTTTACAGGCATCTAATGCTTCGTATACACTGAACCCTTTTACGGAGCGAACCGACCCAACCATGGTATCACCAACAACAGAAAAAACAACGGTTGGACGATAATAGGTTTCGATCAACCGAGAAGCAACGATTCCAATAACCCCTTTGTGCCAATCTTCTTGACAAACGACTGTACTATACCGCTCTTCTTCGCCTTGTTCTTTTATCATAACTAAAGCTTCTTTGGTAATCCGCATGTCGGTCGTTCGGCGCTCGCTATTATATGCTTCTATCGCTTTGGCTTTTAGATCAACCTGTTCTAAATCGGATTCTATTAAAAGTTCGGCTGCATTTAGAGCGTGGCTCATTCGACCAGCTGCGTTTATTCGTGGGGCGATCACAAAAACTAAGTCCGTAACCGTGACCGGTTTTTTAAGTTGAGCAATAAAAGGTCGGAGTCCAGCTCTTGGGTTTTTTCGTAACTGTTCAATTCCATGAAAAGCTAAGATTCGATTTTCTCCCGTCATAGGAACAATATCAGCTGCGATTGCTGTAGCTACAAGATCTAAATATGGCAAAAGCGCTTTCGAATCTTCCTTCCAAAAAGTGGTTTGTGCTTGAATCAATTTAAAGCCAATACCACAGCCACATAATTCTTTATATGGGTATTGACAGTCGGGACGTTTAGGGTCTAAAACTGCAACAGCATCTGGGAGTGTGTCGCCTGGTAAATGGTGATCACAAATGATGAAATCGATTCCTTTTGATTTGGCATAAGCTACTTTTTCAACTGCTTTAATTCCACAATCCAAAGCGATGATCAGATGGACTCCTTTTGCAGCTGCTACATCGATTCCTTGAAACGAAATACCATATCCTTCGGCATATCGATCCGGGATATAGGGCATTATTTCTTGGAAAAAAGGCCGAAAAAAAGAATAGACTAAAGAAACAGAAGTTGTGCCATCGACATCATAATCACCATAGATCATTAGCGATTCTTGTTGCTGACAAGCCCGATCTATTCGTTCCACTGCCTGTTGCATGTCTTGCATCAAAAAAGGATCGTGCAATTCACTCAATTGGGGTCTAAAAAAGGCTTTTGCTGTTTCGAAATCTTCAATACCTCTTTGGATTAATAGCTTCGCAACTGTCTCAGGGACTTGCAGCGCTTCTTGAATGGCTTTTACCTTAGTAGAATCTGGAAGTGGTTTGGGTTCCCAACGCATATTATTTCTTTGATTTACCAGCGATACAGAGTACAAATTCACCCTTTGGGGGTTTTATTTCAAGATGTTCTTTTACTTCTTGCATTGTTCCTCGGAACGTTTCTTCGTGCAGTTTTGACAATTCTCGTGAAAAACTCACTTGTCGATCTGCTCCAAAAAAGACCATACACTGGGTAAGTGTTTTTACAACTTTGTGAGGCGATTCGTATAAGATAATGGTTCGTGTCTCTTCGGCAAGTTGTTCTAATCGAGTTTGTCGCCCTTTTTTTGGAGGAAGAAAACCTTCAAAAATAAAACGGTCGTTTGGCAAGCCGCTTTGAACCAATGCGGGAACAAAAGCTGTTGCTCCGGGAAGGCATTCGGTTTCTATCTTATTTGCAATCGCTTCTCGAACCAATAAATATCCCGGATCTGAGATTGCTGGTGTTCCGGCGTCAGAAATCAATGCTATTTGTTTTCCTTGCTTTAGCTTTGAAATAATAGAATCCAATGTACTGTGTTCGTTGTGCATATGATGGCTTTGCATGGGTGCCGTAATTTCATAGTGCTTCATCAATTTACCGCTGGTTCGAGTATCTTCTGCAAGAATTAAATCAACTTGCAAAAGGACTTCTACAGCTCGATACGTCATGTCTTTCAAATTCCCGATTGGGGTTGGTACTAAGAATAATTTTCCCACAGATTATCGTACTTTATTTTTTAAATTATATGAAATCATAAGCAAAACAAGAGCCACTATTGATGCTGCAATATTTCCATCTTGAACCTGCCAATGAGAAAAAGCTGCAAGTAGAAATTCGAAGAATAAACCGGCATAGGCCCATTCTACTATTTTCTGCCCTTGATTTCGCAAAAGTGTTAGGATTCCTAAAATTTTAGCAATCGCTATTGGAATGATCAAATGGGTTGGGTAGCCAAGGAGTTTGAACACCTTAGCTATTTCCTCGGTCTGAACAAAGTAAAGGGTTGCACTGCCTAGTATCATTAAAGAAAGAAGGCCGGTAGCAATCCAATAAATACTTTTTTGTGTGTTCATAAAGCGGTGTCTTTAATTAAAATTTTGTTCTATTATTTTATAAAAACGATCCTCGAAAGATTCTTTTCCTTCCCATGAATTGTACTCGGGTTTTACAAACGTTTCAATGAATTCCTGAGCTTCATCTAAGTTTTCATAGGTTAGAATTTGAGAAATTACGCGCTGGTATTCTTCAGGCTGCTCATCGAATAAGTTTTTTATAAAAGCCAAACGATCATTCAACCCGATCTTGAGGCCTTTACCTAAAACGTCGTTTAGGTTTTTTGGGTTTTGTTCAACACCAGCTTCTTCCTCGAGAGCTGGACTCTCTTTTTTCACAAAAACAGGTTCACTAATCGCAGTAGCAAATAAATCTTCCAGAGTTTCTGTTACTACTTGAGGAGATTCTTCCGAAACTTCTAGCGTTTCAAGCTGCTTTTCAGGAACTGTTTCAACAACCACTTTTGGTTCTTCATTTCTAATTTTTGAATCTTCGACAACCGCAAGTGGTACTTCGACAACTTCCTGCTTAGACATGCGTTGTTCATGTTCCAAAATGGTGAGCTGCTTCTGAAGTTCACGAACTTTTTGTTCCAGTTCTCCAACATTAACCGTATTTCCTTGGTCTAAAATAGACAACGCAATTGCTCTTAATTCTTTGTGAAGTGTATTAATCATTAAATTTGATTCTTTTCAACAATTAGTTTTAATACTTTTGTTGGAGTAGGTAGCAAAAGCGCTGCTGAAAATTACAAAAATGTTTTTAGAAAACACCGTAAATCAAAATGAACAATTTGGCTGGATCGAAGTAATCTGTGGTTCCATGTTCTCTGGAAAAACAGAAGAATTGATCCGACGTCTCAAACGTGCTCAGTTTGCGAAACAACGCATCGAGATTTTTAAACCAGAGGTAGACAACCGATACGACGATGAGCTTGTTACATCTCATGATCAAAATCAAATTCGATCGACTCCTGTTCCTGCGGCGGCTAATATTCCAATTTTAGCCTCCGATTGCGATGTTGTCGGCATTGATGAAGCTCAGTTTTTTGATTCCGAAATTGTTCAGGTTTGTAACGATCTAGCTAATCGTGGAATTCGTGTTATTGTTGCTGGTTTGGATATGGACTTCAAAGGGAATCCTTTTGGTCCTATGCCTGCTCTTATGGCAACCGCAGAGTATGTTACCAAAGTACATGCTGTTTGTACCAAGACCGGAAATTTGGCTCAATACAGCCACCGTATTTCTAAAGAAGATAACTTGGTTGTTTTGGGTGAAAAAGAAGTTTACGAACCCTTGAGTAGAGCTGCTTTTTTTAAGGCCCGCAACCAAGAAGCAGAACAGGCAAAAGAACGCATCGCAAAGACGAAAAAGAATTCATGATCCAAGAAGCACAACTAACCATTGACCTGAATTCTTTAGCGCATAATTATAGCTGTTTACGATCCAAATTAAAAGAAGATACAGCACTTATTGCAGTTGTAAAAGCCAATGCCTATGGCACCAATAGTACACGAATAGCTCAAGAACTTGTTAAACTCGGAACAAAACATTTTGCTGTGGCCTATACTGCCGAAGCGGTAGTGCTTCGGGAGGCCAATATCAAAGAGGATATCATGGTTTTTTACCCTCAGATAGGACAGTTGGATCGTATCATTGAGCATCAGCTGGAACCTGTTTTATATACACTAGAGATTATCAAGGCTTTTATTGAATTGTTAAAGCAGAAGAACTTAAAAGACTATCCTGTTCATATTAAATGTAATACTGGACTCAATAGAATTGGTCTATCTCAAGAAGATCTTGTTTTTTTCTTAACAGAAATTGATGCTTCTTCTATGAATATTAAAAGTGTCTATTCTCATTTGGGTGCCTCCGAAAATCCAAAACCTTGCCCTTTTACGCAACAACAGATCAATGCTTTTGAAGTTATAAAAAAAACAGTAAAAAAATTCTGCTCAACACTTCCCAAGTTTCATCTGCTGAACAGTTCTGGAATTTTTAATTATCCTGAACATCAACTCGATGCCATTCGTGTTGGAATTGCATTATACGGTTTTGCCAACCAATCGGAATGGGATTTAGAACTCCAACCCATTGCAAAACTAAGCGCTCCAATTTGTCAAATTCACACGCTTAAAAAAGGAGAAAATGTGGGGTATAATCAAGGATGGGAAGCAACCAAAGACAGTCGAATCGGGATAATCCCCATTGGCCATGCAGATGGAATCGGAAGGCAATACGGCAATGGCGTTGGGAAGGTGCAGATCTTAGGACAAACCGCCCCCATCATCGGAAACGTATGTATGGATATGCTTATGATTGACCTTGGGTCTATTGATTGTGCGGTTGGAACGGAGGTTATTCTCTTTGATAAAAACACAACTGCCGCAGACTTTGCCGCAACCGGTAATACCATTTCTTATGAAATGTTAACCGGACTAAATTCCCGTATTCAGCGAGTTTATCAATAGGTATTGTTTTATTTATAACATTTTGTTTTATATTTGATATAATAGAAGGAATCATTTGGATCAAACGATTTTATAAGTACTTTTGCATTCAATAATTTAAAAAAAGTCAAATGAAAGTTGCCGTTGTTGGAGCTACTGGAATGGTAGGTCAAATCATGTTAAAAGTACTTGCAGAAAGAAATTTTCCGATTACGGAACTAATTCCCGTTGCCTCAGAACGTTCCGTTGGAAAAACAATCGACTACATGGGAACGTCCTATACGGTTGTTGGTATGGCTACAGCAGTTGCAATGAAAGCTGATGTTGCTTTGTTTTCAGCAGGGGGAGAAACTTCGCTTGAATGGGCACCAAAATTTGCCGATGCAGGGACAACGGTGATTGACAATTCTTCGGCTTGGAGAATGGATCCAACCAAAAAACTTGTAGTTCCAGAAATCAATGCTAGCGCGCTTACGCCTGAAGATAAAATTATAGCCAATCCAAACTGTTCTACCATACAAATGCTCGTTGCTCTGGCTCCCTTACAGCGAAACTATGGAATTCAACGTTTAGTAATCTCTACTTACCAATCGATCACGGGGACGGGTGTACAGGCTGTTCAACAATTGGAGAACGAATATAAAGGGGAGAAAGGTACAATGGCTTATCCTTATCCAATACACCGAAATGCGATTCCACATTGTGATGTATTTCAGGATAATGGATACACCAAAGAAGAAATGAAGTTGATTCAAGAAACACATAAAATATTGGGAGACGATAGCATTCGTATAACCGCTACAGCTGTTCGAATTCCTGTAGTAGGTGGACACAGTGAATCTGTGAATGTAGAGCTTAAACAAGATGCCTCAGTTGGCGAAGTACAAGCATTATTGAATCAAAGCCCGGGCGTTGTTGTACAAGATAACCCCGACACCAATACCTATCCAATGCCCATCTATGCCGAAGGTAAAAATGATGTTTTCGTTGGACGAATTCGAAAAGACTTTTCGCAAGAAAATGCTTTGAATATGTGGATTGTTTCGGATAACCTTAGAAAAGGAGCGGCGACCAATACCATTCAAATTGCTGAATTTTTAGTTGAAAAAAACTGGATATAAAACTGCTGTGATCTATAAAAACTAAAAAGCCTGCTAAACGCAGGCTTTTTAATATAATAAAGAAAGTCTATTTCATTTCGAAATCTTCCATGAACTTAGTCGTATAGTTCCCCGCTAAATAGTCGGGATGATCCATTAATTGAAGATGAAACGGAATGGTTGTTTTTATGCCTTCAATCACAAATTCACCTAAGGCGCGTTTCATTTTGTTGATGGCTTCCTCCCTTGTTTGAGCTGTTGTAATCAGCTTTGCAATCATCGAATCGTAATAGGGTGGAATGGTATATCCAGAATAAACGTGGGTATCTAAACGAATTCCATGTCCTCCGGGTATATTAAGGTTGGTGATTTTTCCTGGTGAAGGACGAAAATCATTATACGGATCCTCTGCATTAATACGACATTCGATCGAATGTAGTTTTGGCAGATAGTGTTTCCCACTAATTGGAATTTTAGCGGCTACAGAAATCTGTTCACGGATCAAGTCAAAATCAATTACTTGTTCTGTAATTGGATGCTCTACCTGAATACGCGTATTCATTTCCATAAAGTAAAAGTTGCGGTGTTTATCAACTAAAAACTCAACTGTTCCCGCTCCTTCGTATTGAATATATTCTGCTGCTAAAACCGCAGCTGCTCCCATTTTATCACGAAGTTCATCGGTCATAAAAGGAGATGGCGTTTCTTCGGTTAATTTTTGGTGACGTCGTTGTACAGAGCAATCACGTTCAGATAAATGACAGGCTTTTCCGAAGCTATCTCCAACAATTTGTATTTCAATATGGCGTGGCTCTTCAATGAGTTTTTCCATATACATCCCGTCGTTTCCAAAAGCTGCTGCAGCTTCTTGACGAGCACTGTCCCACGCTTTTAAAAGTTCATCTTCGGCCCAAACAGCACGCATTCCTTTTCCACCACCACCAGCAGTAGCCTTAAGCATTACGGGGTAACCCATTTCTGCGGCTAGGATTTGAGTTTCTTTAAAATCTTTTAAGATTCCTTCTGAACCCGGGATGGTTGGTACTCCAGCCGCTTTCATGGTAGATTTTGCAGATGCTTTATCTCCCATTTGATTAATCATATCGCAGGAAGCTCCAATAAATTTTATGTGATGTTCTTCACACATTTTGGAAAATTTAGCGTTTTCTGATAAAAACCCGTATCCTGGATGAATTGCGTCAGCATTTGTAATCTCGGCAGCGGCTAGTATATTAGACATCTTGAGATAAGACTCCGAACTAGGTGCTGGACCAATACAAACAGCTTCGTCTGCAAATTTTACATGTAAGCTTTCTTCGTCGGCTTTTGAATAGACTGCTACGGATTTAATTCCCATCTCTTTACAAGTTCGGATTATCCTAAGCGCAATCTCACCTCGGTTGGCTATTAATATTTTCTTAAACATGAATTTATTTTTTGTGAAACTTCTAGGAAGGGTCAACCAAGAAAAGAGGTTGGTCAAATTCTACTGGAGTAGAATCGTCTACTAAGATTTTTACAATCTTTCCTTGTACTTCAGATTCAATCTCGTTGAATAATTTCATTGCTTCGATTACACAAAGCACGTCTCCTTCTTTGATCTCTTGACCAATCTCTACAAAAGCTGGCTTGTCAGGAGATGCTTTTCTATAAAAAGTTCCAATGATTGGAGACTTTACAGTAACAAAATTGTCATTTTCAGTTGCTGCAGGAGTTGCTGCTGATTCTAAAATTGGTGCTTGAACAACAGGTGCGCTTTGAACTAAACCGGGGTGTTGCTGCACAATTGTTGTAGTTTCTAAACGATCTTCACCACCTGTTTTAATCGTGATTTTGATGTCTTCCATTTCAAGCTTAACCTCACTTGCGCCTGACTTAGCGACAAACTTAATAAGGTTTTGAATTTCTTTAATATCCATATGCTAAACTATTTAGTTATTATAATTCCATGTTAAATATACTGCTCCCCAAGTAAAACCTCCACCAAAAGCGGCGAAAATTAACTTGTCTCCTTTCGAAAACTTAGACTCGTAGTCCGAAAGTAATAATGGTAGCGTTGCTGAAGTAGTATTTCCATACTTTTCTATGTTCATCAATACACGATCTTCAGAGAGATTCATTCTTCTGGAAGTGGCATCAATAATTCTTTTGTTGGCTTGGTGCGGAAGTAAAAAGGCGATATCATCACCTGAGAGTTTGTTTTGAATCATTACTTTTTCGCTTGCATCGGCCATATTCTTTACCGCATTCTTAAAAACAGTTTGCCCGTCTTGTATAATGTTGTGTGAGCCGTTAATAAACGTGTTTTCATCGAATGGATGTAACGATCCCCCTGCCTTGATATTGAGTGAATCTCTTCCAGATCCATCACTTCGTAAGTAAGCGTTTTCGTATCCAAAATCATTTTCTGAAGGTTCAAAAAGAACTGCGCCAGCACCATCTCCAAAAATAATACAAGTAGTTCGGTCGGTATAGTCTACAATCGATGACATTTTATCTGCCCCGATTAAAAGTACTTTTTTGTAGCGTCCAGATTCAATATACATTGAAGCAGTTGACATTCCGTACAAAAAGCCTGAACAGGCAGCTTGTAGGTCAAAACCAAAAGCGTTGTGTGCTCCAATTTGTGTTGCAACATAGGCTGCAGTTGCAGCTACTCCCAAATCGGGTGTAACCGTTGCAACAAGAACCAAATCAATGGTCAATGGATCAATATTCTTTTTTTGTAGAAGTTGGTTTGCTGCTTGAATTGCTAAAAAAGAAGTCGGCTCTAAAGGATTTCGAGCAATACGACGCTCTTTAATTCCTGTACGACTAACAATCCATTCATCATTCGTGTCAACCATTTTTTCCAAATCACTATTGGATAAAATTTCTGAGGGAACGTAACCGCTAACAGCAGTAATGGCAGCTTTTATACCTTTTGAGTTAATGCTTTTCATTGAAATGCTTGCTTAATCTTCTAGCACTTAGAAAGTGAATATACTAGATTTTTAATCGATACTATATTTTTTTCACAAAAAAAGCTCTCTTGTGGAGAGCATTTTTTCATGTAAAATTAAGTTGCTTCTTAAGCTTCAGCTACTTCAGTATTGTCAATAAGCACTTTGCCTTTGTAGAACAATTTACCTTCATGCCAGTGTGCACGGTGATACAAGTGAGCTTCACCTGTTGTAGTATCTACTGCGATTTGAGAAGGAGTAGCTTTGAAGTGCGTTCTTCTTTTGTCTCTTCTTGTTTTCGATATTTTTCTCTTAGGATGCGCCATTTTATTCCTTTAATTTATTGTTATAGTAAGTCTTTTAATTTATTCCATCGAGGATCACTTTCTTCTTCTGGAAGCAAACGCTCTTTGGGTTGTAGTTCTTCTAGTTTTGTTAATATGTCTGAGTCTAATGTTCCGTCTTCAATTCCTGGGTGAACAATTTTAGCAGGTATTGCTAAAACAATCATCTCATATATGGGTTGTGCTACGTCAATTTCGTAACTCCCATGAGGAATAATTAAGATTTCATCGTTGTCGTTGTTGTAATCATCTCCAAACTTAACAATCCAATCAAAACTTGTGTCAATTGGAAAATCAAAATGTTCGTTGGTAACATCACAACTAACTTCAACACTTCCTTGGGCTTTAAAGTTGAGGTTTAAAAGAGTTGCTTTTTTTTCAAAAGTTAACACCACCTTTACTTTGGCACTAAAGAAGTCATTAAAATCATATGCTTTAAAGAACGTATTCTCAATTTCATAATCAAAATGGTGAACTCCTTCTTTTAGGCCTACAAAGGGCAACTTAAATTCAGATGAGCGTTCCATTCAATAGTTATTGAGCCTGCAAATTTAACAAAAAAATATCAACCAAAAAGCTTTCCTTAGGAAATTGTCAATTACTAAGTGTTAGTTGCTTATATTTTCGTTGGCAGTTCGTTCAAAATAGATGTTTCGAGCTGCAAAAAGAGCCTCTTTAAATGAGTCTATATGAGCTTCTCCTTTTCCAGCAATTTCAAAAGCTGTACCGTGATCTGGAGATGTTCGAACCTTGGTCAAACCTGCAGTATAGTTGACTCCTTGACCAAAAGACAGGGTCTTAAAAGGGATCAAACCTTGATCGTGATAGATCGCTAAAACAGCATCAAATTGTGCATGGGTTTGTGCTCCAAAAAAGCTATCCGCAGCATAAGGTCCTAGTACAATATGACCTTTGTCATATAATTTTTTTAAGGTCGGTCTGAGCACTTCATCATCTTCTTTGCCTATAATCCCTTGATCCCCTGTATGTGGGTTGACCCCCAAGACGCCAATTTTGGGCTTAGCTATTCCAAAATCTTGTTGTAACGATTGCATCATCAAAGCTACTTTTTCTTCGATGCGCTCTGGGGTAATTAATTGAGCAACTTCGCTTACTGGAACATGGTCTGTAAGTAAGCCGACCTTGAGCTCATCGGTAATCATAAACATAAGGCTTTTTCCACCCAGCTCTTTCGCTAAATAATCTGTGTGTCCCGGAAATTTAAAGGTATCCGATTGAATATTGTGTTTATCAATAGGCGCAGTAACCAAAACATCAACTTTACCTACTTTGAGTGCTTTTGTTGCTGCCACTAATGATTTGAGTGCATGTTCACCTCCTTCTTTAGTAGATTCTCCAAAAGATGAATTAAAAGGAGTGTTCCAAACATCAACAACATTGACTTGATTAGGGCTTAATTTTCCGCCTTCTCTGTACGGGTTTAGAGATGTTTTTAAATTCAAGTGTCTTTTCTGAAAACTAATCAATTTCATATTCCCATACAGTACAGGTGTGAAAAAATCAAAAATCTCTTTTCCTTCAAATATTTTTAAGATGACTTCTATTCCAATTCCGTTGGGGTCGCCAATTGAAATTCCAACTTTTATTTTTCGGTCTTGTTCCATCAAATCCTTGATTTATTAGTAATTTTGAACAACAAAGTTAATCAATATAATCTAGGGAATGTTTACAGGAATCATAGAAGGTTTTGGGGAAGTAAAAAAGTTAATTCACGAAAATGAAAACCTTCATATTACGATGGATAGTCATTTAACTCCTGAGTTAAAAATTGATCAAAGTGTTGCTCATAATGGTGTTTGTTTAACGGTTATCGCCATTGAAGGAACCCAATATACAGTAACTGCCATCAAAGAAAGTTTAGATAAAACCAATCTCAACGATTTGAACGTTGGGTCTAAGGTAAACATAGAACGGGCTATGAAACTTGGTGCTCGTTTGGATGGACATATTGTTCAAGGACATGTAGATCAAGTAGGGCAATGTACTCAAGTTAAAGAAACGGGTGGTAGCTGGTTGTATACCTTTTCTTATGACCCTGCGATGAAAAACATTACCATCGAAAAAGGATCGATTACCATCAACGGGGTTAGCTTAACTGTTATTAATTCTGGGATTTCAGAATTTTCTGTTGCTATTATTCCGTACACATACGAACATACTAACTTTCATGAATTCCTGATTGGAACGCCTGTAAATTTAGAATTTGATGTTGTAGGGAAATACATTGCTAAAATGCAATTATTGAGTTAAGGCAAGAGTTACAAGCGGTAAATTAGTAACTTCGTGAAAACTATTTTTATGGATGTATTAGAATTATCTACCGTTTTACTTTTATTAGCTTCTTTTTTTTCAATCATTAATTTACGTGTTTTAAAACTCCCACAAACGATAGGGTTGATGGTTCTGGCGATCATACTTTCGGTTTTTGTTTTAATAACAGGTCTAATATTTCCTTCGTTTTTAGAGGCTGTTACTTCGCTAACAGAGCGGTTTGACTTTAGCACACTGCTCATCAATGTGATGCTACCGTTCTTGCTCTTTGCGGGTGCAATAACCATTAACCTTAAAGAATTACTCAAAGACAAAGTAACCATTTTGTTCCTCGCGTCCTTTGGAGTTCTTTTCTCAACTTTCGCAGTTGGTTATGGAACTTTTTGGCTTACACAACAATCGTTTCTTGGTTTGTCTGGTCTGGGTCTGAGTCTTATTGATTGTCTTTTGTTTGGATCTTTAATTGCTCCAACTGATCCCATTGCGGTTTTGGCCATGGTTAAAAAAATGAATCTCTCTCCGGCAACCGAAACTCGAATTGCAGGAGAATCTCTTTTCAATGACGGTATTGGAGTGGTTATCTTTTTAACTTTACTCAACATCAAAACAGAAGGCATAGAGCAGGTAACAGCTCAGAGCATTAGCGTTTTGTTTATAACAGAAGTTTTAGGTGGATTGGCACTTGGTGCATTGGTTGGTTATCTAGGACTCAAGTTGCTTCGTTATATTGAAAATGAATTTGTAGAGTTAGAGGTCCTAATCACACTTTCTTTGGTGCTCATCGTTTCGGTTATAGCGAATCGCTTTCACCTTTCGGGGCCCATTGGAGTTGTAATCCTTGGTTTGTTTTTAAATAAAAACATTGCGTCTTCAGGTAATGAAGAGTCGTCAATGGGGGCATATGTATATAAGTTTTGGCACTTGCTCGACGAAACACTCAACGCCGTTCTATTCATTCTTATTGGCCTTGAAATCTTAACCATCTTCCACAGTTTCCAATTAAACTACATTTTCTTATCGCTAATCGTTATTGTATTAGTGGTTATTTCTCGTGGTATTGGTGTGATAATTCCGATCAAAATTCTTTCGATCAAAAAGGTTTTTGAAGAAAAAACAGCACTTATTATTACTTGGGGAGGGCTTCGTGGTGGACTCAGCATCGCTTTGGCATTAAACTTACCTGCATCGCTTGGAGAAGGGAAATCACTCATTTTATTTCTTACCTACGCTGTAGTTTTATTTACCATCCTAGTGCAAGGGCTGACGCTTAAAAAAATTGTAAAATAATTCATGGATATCAATCTGTTTTCTATCTTTGAGATGAGTAGTTAAGCTATGACAATAGCAAAGTCGAACTAAATGAAGAAAGGAGGTATCAAATGTTATATAAAAAGAATTTGAGGAAAGACGAACAACTGATACCTTTTAGAGGACAGTTATAAGCCTTTCTTTATCTATCAGAATAAAAGCAGGTCGATGGACCTGCTTTTTTAGTATACTGCTATCTCAACCGTATTTGTAATTTTATTCTAAACATATCCACGTGCAACAAATTCCTAAAGTAGATTTAAATGACTTCTTAAGTGCTAACCCAAATGACAAAAAGCAATTTGTTGCTCAGTTAGGTTCTGCTTTTGAAGAAATTGGTTTTGTTGCCCTAAGAGGGCATTTTCTTTCTTCTAAACTTATGGAAGATTTATATACAGAAATCAAGGCTTTCTTTGACCTCTCACTGGAGGAAAAAAAACAATATGAAGTTGAAGGCGGTGGCGGACAACGAGGATATACTTCCTTTGGCAAAGAACACGCTAAAGACAGAAAAGTAGGGGATCTTAAAGAGTTTTGGCATTTCGGTCAGTACGAAGAAACTAGTCCAAAACTATATCCCGAGAATCTTAACGTTAACGAACTCCCCGTTTTCAATTCCGTTGGAAAAGAGACCTATAAACTTTTAGAAAAAACAGCACAGCATGTACTTCAGGCAATAGCGATTCACCTCAATTTAGAAGAACATTTTTTTGACTCTTTCATTGCGAATGGAAATTCCATTTTGCGTGCAATTCATTATCCACCCATTACCCAAGAACCCGAAAATGCACTACGAGCTGCTGCACATGGAGACATTAATCTGATTACTTTACTGATGGGTGCCCAAGGTAGGGGTTTGCAAGTAATGACCAATGATGGTACTTGGATTGATGCCATTGCTGAACCCGATGAATTGATCATTAATATGGGGGATATGATGTCGCGTTTGACCAATAACAAACTCAAATCTACCCTACATCAGGTTGTTAATCCGCCCAAAGAGGCCTGGGGAAGTTCACGGTATTCGATTCCGTTTTTTATGCATCCCATTGCAGAAATGCCGCTTAATTGTTTGCCGCATTGCATTTCTGAACAGCAACCCAAAGCGTACGACGATACAACAGCCGGAGCTTTTTTACATCAACGCCTGATTGAACTTGGTCTTATAAAAAAATAACACATGAACACAACTGAGCTTTTATTTACGATTTGTAACACCAGTATTTTAGCAGCCTGGGGATTACTCCTATTTACACCCAATTGGAAATTTACAATTCTCTTGTCCAAACGCCCTTTTATACCGCTTTTATTGAGTGTCATTTACCTCTACTTTATGATCGTAAATGGAGGCATGGGCAGTGTAGATTTTTCTTCTTTAGACGGAATCATTGCGCTATACGAAAACAGTACTCCAGAGCTAATTGCTGCTGGATGGCTGCATTATCTTGCCTTTGATTTTTGGGTGGGCTGCTGGATTTTAAGAGAAGCTAAGTCTAAAAAGATAAAACATCTTTGGCTTGTTGTTCCACTATTAGCTACCTTTATGTTGGGCCCTGTAGGGATCCTACTTTATGAAGTAACTAAATTATTCTTAAAAATAAAGCCACAAGATCATGCGCTATCAAACCATAAATAAGTTTAGGAAAACCCATCGTTTTTTAGGCATTTTTATTGGAATTCAATTCTTGTTTTGGACGCTCTCCGGCTTGTATTTTAGTTGGACGAATCTCGATGAAATCCATGGAGACCAGTATCGTAAAACTCAAGAAAAGGTCGTCTTTAATACGCTAATCGCATTAGATTCCCTTGAAGACAAAGCCAACCTATCAATCGAATCCTTGGAGCTCAAGACCATCGGTAAAGATCCGTTTTACTGGATCAATGATGATGATCTTTACGATGCAACAACAGGAAACAAACTTGATCTTATTTCAGAAAAAAACGCTTTGGAGGTTATACAACATAATATTCTTGATCAATATGTTGTTGAGAAAATCGAACGCATCGATTCTGTTTCTGAACATGACGAATATAGAGATCGCCCCTTACCAGCGTATAAGGTTTGGCTCAGTGGAGAAGGAAATCCGATTGCCTATGTAAGTGCGCGTGATGGATCTTTTCAACGCATACGGCATCGCCGCTGGAGGTGGTTCGATTTCTTATGGATGACACACACTATGGATTATGAAGGAAGAGATAATTTCAATACACTAACACTCCGTGTTTTCTCTTTTCTCGGACTAATAACTGTGATGAGTGGTTTTGCTTTAGCCTTTGTCACTTCAAAAAGAAGAAAAAAAGAAGCTAAACATTAATTTTCAGCTGTAGGCGTATTTTTATTTTTCAAAAAAACCACAAGCGACAATACGCCCAAAAGCCCAAAAAAGAAGCCAACTAAAAATCCTTTGTAGTGGGTTCTTCCTCTTTGCTCAGCCAAGTAAGCACCAACAGCACCAAAAAAAACACCTATAGCGATGTAAACAGCGGGGTGGAACATCAGTAATAATTCGTCGTTCATAAAGAATATGTTTAAAAGACTTTGAGCCTAAAGATTCGAAGTCGAAGTTTTGGCTTAATTTTATTGCTTAAACAAAGATATGAGTAAAAATAATGTTTCCTTCAGTTGGGCCTTCAAAGAATTTATTTGGCCGAGAAGAAAAGTAGTTTCCCTGGGTCTGTTTTTAATCATTGTTCGCAGTTTATCGGGCTTGGTGCTTCCTTATGCGAGTAAAAACTTAATAGACGAAGTCATCCCATCTAAGGATACACATGCACTAACGATGTTGTTGGTTGTGGTGTGTTCTGCCCTTTTATTTCAATCGATTAGTTCTTTTTCACTCACTCGTATTTTGAGTGTAGAGGCGCAACATTTAATCTCTATTCTTAGAGCCAAAGTGCAACAAAAGCTACTCACCTTACCCATAAGTTTTTTCGACAATAACAAATCAGGAGCCTTAGTCTCGCGCGTAATGACCGACGTGGAAGGCGTTCGGAATTTGGTAGGAACCGGCTTAGTACAATTAATCGGAGGAAGTATAACAGCCATCATATCCTTGGTGATTTTAATTCGAATCAATGCACAAATGACCCTATTTGTTTTGGTACCTGTTGCCATTTTTGCAGTGATTGCCTTAAAGGCTTTTGGCTATATCCGTCCTATTTTTAGAGCACGTGGAAAAATAAACGCAGAAGTAACAGGTCGTCTAACCGAGACCCTCAACGGAATTCGAGTAATCAAAGGATTCAATGCCGAAGCGCAAGAACAACAGGTGTTTGAAAAAGGTGTTGATGAGCTGTTTCAAAATGTAAAAAAGAGTTTAACCGCGACCGCCCTGATGACAAGTTCTTCGACTTTTTTACTTGGTCTAGCCTCAGCTAGTATCATGGGAATGGGAGGTTATTTCATTATGAAAAACACCATGACCTATGGGGAGTTTGTTTCATTTACACTCTTTCTTGGGTTTATGATTGCTCCCATTGTTCAGATGAGTAATATTGGAAGTCAGCTGACCGAAGCATTTGCTGGTCTAGATCGAACCCAAGAATTGATGCGTATTCCAGAAGAAAATGATTTGGACGTAAGAACCAAAACGTTGGATGAAGTTGAAGGAGCCGTTTCTTTTAAAAACATAACATTTAGTTACGACGATAAAACAGAAGTGCTACACGACATTTCGTTTGAAGCTCCAAAAGGAAGTGTTACTGCTTTGGTTGGATCATCTGGCTCTGGAAAAACTACTATTGCTGGGTTGGCTACAGCCTTTTTAAACCCAAGTTCTGGGCAAGTGCTAATAGACGGAGTAGATTTGTCGAAAGTAGACTTAAAGAGCTTTAGAAGCCAGCTGGGAGTTGTTTTACAAGACGACTTTTTATATGAAGGAACAATCCGAGAAAACATTCTTTTTCCACGCCCAGAAGCAACCGAAAAAGAACTGTTAGAAGCCGTTGAAGGAGCCTATGTAAACGAATTTACGGATCGGTTTGACGACGGTTTAGATACACTTATTGGAGAACGAGGTGTAAAACTATCTGGTGGGCAGCGCCAACGTATTTCAATTGCCCGTGCATTGTTGGCTCGCCCAAAAATTGTAATCTTAGACGAGGCTACTTCGAATTTAGATACTCAAAGTGAAGCTTTTATTCAAAAAAGTCTTGCTGTTTTGATGCAAGATCGAACCACCTTTGTGATTGCACACCGACTCAGTACCATTCAAAAAGCCGATCAAATCCTAGTCATAGAAGATGGAGATATTGTAGAACGTGGAAAACACGAAGAATTGATTGCAGCTCAAGGGAGATATTACGAACTCTACACTTATCAAACAAGGATGTAGCTTTAATGCGTTACTGTTTTTAGGTTCGCGTAATAAAACACATCTTTCCCTTTCAAGATTGAATACAAAAACACCCTTTACTTTATCGGTAAAGGGTGTTTGATTTAAAAAGGTTACGTTTAATAAAACCTACTCAACAATTACACTAAAAGTAGCAGCTATATCCGTTTCTCCGCCTGCAGAACTTAGACCTTGATTCGGTTTCGTAGGCTCGTGACGCAACGTAAATGTTAATGAACCATTACTTGCAGTATTTGCAGTTAACTCAAATTCTGTACCCAACAAATTCCCTTCTGAATCTAGATTGGTGGCTGTTGCAGTAACATCCAGTCCACTTCCAATTGTATAGAAAAATTGGTGCTCATCTGCTTCCTCCTCTACTTCCTCAGTTATGTCCTCTGCTGGACTTTTTGTTTCGTCAAGAAGCTCAATAGTTCCATTGTAAGTTACACCAGCTGTTAAGTTTGATGAAATCGTAATTTCGGGCTCATTGGGTCCGTCACCGTCTAAATCACGGGTCGTTAAAACAATAGAGCTTCCTCCTGTGTCAGGAACAAGTGTAACGGTAAGTGTTGTAATTAACTCCTCCTCGTTTACGACCTCTGGAGTTTCATTGTCTTTTGAACAAGACGCTAATAATAGTGTAAAAAGTACTGTTGCTAAAAAATATAAATTTTTCATTTGATTGTTTTTAATTATTAATAATTTAATTTAATGTTTACTGAAAAGTTTCTACCTAAATCGTCTGCAAATAATCGCAATCGATTGAGGTAATTTCTATAAGAAGTGTTTAACATATTGGTGATTTGAAAACCAACGGTTAGAGTTGATTGCTCAGAAAAATTGAAATCAATTGATGAGTTGAAATTTAGCAAATGATATGCGGGTGGAGGGGAACTCACCTCAACTATCTCATGAGTTTCAGTTTCAGGAATATATATTGGGAAATCGGTATTGGGAAATTCGTTTTGTCTGAATACATATTCACTTTGTAGTGCTAAACGTAGGTTTTTAATCTTGCTGGAATAATAAACTATTTCATTTGTTGTGTTTACAGGGGGCATGTTAATGAGGGCTTCCTCTTGAATTTTATCAAAACCTTTTACAATAGATGCTTGGTGATTGAATTGAAGCGCTTTATTAAAAACATAAGACGCATCAAAATCAACTCCCAACAGTTGAGCATTGGTTTGTCGATACTCCCATACTTGGAAAGTCCCTCGAATTGTACTGTTACTAGTGATAGGCTCTATTACAATAAAATCTAAAATGTTATTTAAATAAGGGTTGATCGAATAACTGAAACGCTCTTCTTTTCGTTCTAGAGTAAAGGACAGTTTCCGTCCTATTTCCGGATTAAAAGTTAGATCTCCTAATTCAATTCTTGAAGCAGAATGGTGCAAGCCTTCGCTAAAAAGTTCAGATGGGTTTGGGATTCGAGAAGTAAGAGAATAATTAAAAAAAAGTTTATGCTTCTCGTCCAGATTATGAACAATCCCAAAAGTACCTGAGCCGTTTTGAAAATTCAATTTTGGGTTGGTTAAAATCTGATTTCCGAATTCCTCAACAACCAATTCAGCAAAAAGTTGATCGTAATTTCTAGACTCCCAAAAGGAAGTTCGATAATACTTAAAAACATCCATTTGCGTATGATCGAATCGTGCGCCAATTTCAAAAAGCCATTGATCACTAGATCGATAATCTCCAATAAGATAGGCTCCAAAATCGTATTTGTCATAATCCGGAATCAACCTTCGTACACCAGTATTTGGTGCAATATTGTTTTGATAACTTCCCATAACTCCTATTTTGAGGTTTGATTTATCTGTCGCATTTGTATCCAAATCAAGCCTTAAAGTGTGGGTATACAATTCTAAATCCAACGAAGCATCTCCTTTATCTGACCCTCTTCGAATATCAAATTCAAGGCGTTTGTTTTTCTGATAATCATACTGAAAACTCAACTTACCAAGTTCGCCTATTCGCTTATATGCTTTTATACGTGCCAAATGGTGAGCTACTTCTTGCTTAGGAGCAATAATATCATAGGTGAATTCATTTATGACTAATGGTCTATCACTTTCAATAGCTCGGAATAAATCTTGAGCACTTCCTACATGAGAAGCTTTCAAAATTCCTATTTCATTTTTGAAAAAAGAATAGAATGCTTCAAAGCCATAGTCGAAACTATTGAATCCGACTTTCAAAAAAGCATTCCCTTGATTTACTCCAGTGTTACTTAAGCTATAATCTGCTGTTTCAAAATCTCCAAAACGCTTCAGACTCCCTTGCAAAGTTCCATACCAGCCACTTTCATAACTTTTAGTAAGTTCGGTAGTCATGAATGTGCCCTTACCATTTGAAGCGCCACCAAACTGAGTGGTACCATAGAGACTATCCTTAAAAGGAACTTTTGCAGTTTCAGCAATAATAACCCCTCCAATACCATCACCACTATACTGAAGAGCACCCGCTCCTTTTATCAGTGTTAGCTTGTTGACTGCATTGACATCAATATTGGGAGCATGTTCAGCACCCCATTCTTGATCTTCCATCCGCACTCCATTGTTTATAATAACAACGCGACTGCTGTGGAGTCCATTAATCATTGGCTTTATAACCGTATTTCCTGTATTCAATGAAGAAACCCCGCTTAAACTAGCCAGTGCATCACCAAGTGATCTGCTACCAAAACGTTCTATTTCCTCTTTTGTGAGAATATTTTCCTTGAGGGTTTTGGATTGGCTACTGATGATTCTTCCGTCTATGCTGATTTCATTAAGCACTTCTATATGATGTTCTAGTTCAAAAGACTTAAACGTATCTCCAGAGAGTGTAACGCTGAAACCTTTAGTCAAACAATACGGATGAGATACTTGAATAGAATAGGTCTCATTACATAAGTTTGAAATTATAAACTTTCCCTCAAAGTCAGTAACAACAAAGCGCTCAGAACCGGCAACAATAAGAGTTGCTCCTTCAAGTACAGATCCGTCATGAAGGTCGGTGAGTACACCCGAAAGCGTATAGTCACAACTTTGTGATAATGAAAGGAAACTGCTGAATAGCAGAATCACTAGAAAATAAATTCGCATAGATTGGCTGAATTAACATAAAAAATAGTTTATTATTTTTATGCTAGAGCCGGGGGGCCGCGAAGTTTAATATTGGTTGTGGTAAACGAATGAAACAACAAAGAAGTAAAATTCTCTTGAGTTGTTTCTGAAATCAAAAGAACTTCAAAGGACTTATGCTGAGCTAAATTATAATTTAAAGGTGTGAAATGAAAAGAACAGATTTCACAATCAACAATGGATTTATGGACATGAACCTGCTGCTCGGAACACACAACATGTTCGTGGTCCTCAAAAACCGATACAAATTGAAAAACAGTAGGCAACAACAAAAACATCAAAAGCAATGATGCAATTATGTTTTTACCAAACTGATTTTTAGTGTCCATTGTATTATTAAAATTGATGACAAATCTATAAAACCCTTCGGTCTAAAACTAACTAAACTAATATATTTAAGGGATTCGGTTTGATTTCTTACTTAAAAGAGAGTTCTAAAGCTTATCCTTGATGAAAATAAACATATACTCAGAATACGTGATTTATTTTTTTTAAATACTTTCAAAAAAACACCATCGTCATACTCGACATTCGTTTGAGCCTATCGTGGGAATAGAAATGGGTTGATATAAATTGGTTTTTAGGCATAAAAAAAGCCCGACCAAATGGTCGGGCTTCTTACACTATACTTTATACGAATTAGTCTTCTAGACTAACGTTGATAGCGCTAAGACCTTTTGGAGTTTCCTCTACGTCATAGCTAACTTTGTCTCCTTCAGTAATTTCGTCTTGGGTATTGTTTACGTGTACAAAAATATCTTCTCCACTTTCGTTAGTGATGAATCCAAATCCTTTTGCGTTGTTAAAGAACTTTACAGTTCCGTTGTGATTACTCATAATTATATTTTTTAATTGACTGCAAATGTAGGGATTAAATCAATGTAAAACCATTATACTGTTAATAAAGTTCTTTTTTTTGACCTGTTTCGTGTTTTTATTAACGTTGACCTTTGGCATTCATGGGCTTGAAAGGTGTTTTGGGATGTTAAAAAGAATTGAAAATAATTTGTATTTTATCCTAAAAAAAGTGCTAATAAGAAGTTAATTTCCTTTTAATCAACTGAAAGCCACTTTAAAAACAACAACAATATTTTCTTTTACATTTGAATTTCTACTTCATTTTATCTGTTTTTAGCAGAAAGACCCTAGGTTTCAAAAATTGTCTTAATTTTAAAGCATGATAATCAAGACTATTTCTTTCCGTCTTTTCCAAAATATCAAAAACCGAGACTCTTACATCTTGGCATAATACTTCTGTTTGCTCTTTCGAAAAGAGCCCTTTTTCAATTTTCAAATAACGAATATCCAATTGGTATGGACTTACCCTATATAGAACCCTATAAAATAAAAACAGTAGAATCGATTCAATTATCGACTCCCGAACAACGAAAAAAATGGATCGAAGAAGCATCCTATAACCTCTTCAAGTTAAACAGTGATCAAGTCATTATTGACTTGATAACCGACTCGGGTACAGGTTCAATGTCAGACAAGCAATGGTCCGAAGTAATGCTGGGTGATGAAAGTTATGCTGGATCGCGCTCGTTCTTAAAATTAGAAAAAACGGTGAAAGACCTTACCGGTTTTACTCACTTTATTCCAACTCATCAAGGAAGAGCCGCAGAAAATGTTTTGTTTTCAGCTTTAGTAAAAGAAGGTGATTTTATTCCTGGGAATGCTCATTTTGATACTACTAAAGGACACATCGAATACCGAAAAGCATCAGCAGTAGACTGCACCATTGACGAAGCATTTGACATTGCAATCGATCATCCCTTTAAAGGGAATATTGATTTGCAAAAGCTCGAAGCAATTCTACAAAAATATCCTAAAGGAAAAATCCCTTTTGTGTTGATGACCATCACGTGCAACTCGGCCGGTGGACAACCCGTTTCAATTGAAAATATGCGAGCGGTTCGTGCCTTATGCAATCAATACGAAATTGGTTTTTACATTGATGCTGCGCGTTTTGCAGAAAATGCCTATTTCATCAAAACACGAGAAGAAGAATTTGCTGAATACAGCATCAAGGAGATTATAAAAGAAATATTCTCTTTGGCAGACGGAATGACCATGAGCGCAAAAAAAGATGGGCTTGTCAATATGGGGGGATTCATTGCGCTAAACGACCCAAAGGTTTATGAAAGCTGTTCTACTTTTGCTATCATGTACGAAGGCTTTGTTACCTATGGCGGAATGTCGGGCCGGGATATGGGCGCTTTGGCTCAAGGGTTACTCGAAGGAGTAGAATTCGATTATCTAGAAAGCCGAATTCAGCAAACTGCCTATTTAGGCAAACGTCTCGATGCCTTTGATATTCCTGTTCTAAAACCATTTGGCGGACATGCTGTATATATTGATGCAGCAAAATTTGTCCCCGAGATTCCCAAAGAAGAATATCAAGCACAATCTTTGGCTATTGAATTATATATTGTTGCTGGAATTCGAGGAGTAGAAATCGGAGCTTTATTAGCCGATCGAGATCCCGTGACCAGAGAAAATCGTTTTCCGAAATTAGAAATGGTTCGCCTTGCGATCCCGAGAAGAACCTATACGCTTTCCCATATGGAATATGTTGCTGTGGCAATTAAAAAAGTATTCGATACCCGTAAGGAAGCCAAAAGGGGTTATTCCATCAAATGGGAAGCGCCCATCATGCGACATTTTACAGTGCAACTAGAAAAAAACTAACTTTAACGAAGCATTTCTCCATTAAAGCACGCTTGCATTTTTTTTACACCCACAAACTGGTATTCTCATTCGAAAGATTTTTGCTTTAGTCGCACGCAACTTCAAATTGAGTCCAGTTTTTGTTGAGTGTGTCTTCATTAGGGAAATAGAAGCATTTCGTGCTGCCATCAGGAAATTGAATTCGTTTGATAAAGCCCGAGGGTACATGTGCTCCTGTGGGCAAAACGCGATGGTTTGACTGAAATAGCACGTCTACTTCTACACTCATATCACCAAACGCTTCAGCCCAATCTCGTACTTGCTGTTCGAGCTGGGCCCACTCTTTTCGGTTTAACCTTTGGTGTTGAAGTGTGCAGTTCAAAAAAGAAAAGGTTGCTTTTAAATTGTCTTCAGAATCAGAAAAAGCAGCGGCAGGTGCCAAGTGTCCTTTGTCCCAAATATTGTTTTTATAATCTGCATTATTTGAAGTCCAAACCTGCGCCTCTCTCCGAAAATTATATCCTTTTCGATCTACATTCTTTGGAACATTTCGAACGCAATAGGTAATCCAATTGGGCTGCTCGTATAATTCGTTATAGGAAACCGTAAAAATCTTCCCCTGAATAATTAGGGCCTCGCTCCGCTCTTGAGCGAAAGTAAGGAAGGAAAGTAAAACAAGAAAAAAGAAGGGCTTTTTGATACGGGTACATTTAGTTCAATCAAGATAACCAATTTCCAGAGAACATGTATTGTATTCTGATATCTGGATCAAAAAACTAAAACAAACCTCCAGAACTTCCTCCGTCAACTTTAATTGCAGTCCCGTTTGTAGCGGAGGAACGCGGACTTGCTATATACGCAATCGTATCGGCAACTTCTTCTACTTTTGCAAACCGCTGCAACAAAGAGCTTGTCCGTACTTCTGTAAAAAAAGCGTTTTCTATTTCATCTTTTGTCTTCTGCTCTTTTTGTGCAGCATCTTCTAAAAACTGTTCTGCTCCTTCGGATAAAGTAGATCCTGGGATTACTGAATTTACGGTAACATTGGTTCCTTTTGTTAATTGAGCCAAACCACGAGAAACAGCTAAAATAGCGGCCTTGGTCATGCTGTATGCAATTAAATCTGGAGGAGTTAAACTGGCACATTCGCTGGAGATAAACAAAATCCGCCCCCAATCATTAGCCAACATACGCGGAAGCATACTTTTCGATAAGCGAACCCCGCTCATTACATTTACTTCAAACTGACGGTACCATTCCGCATCCTCGGTTTCGAAAAAAGATCCGGAAGAATACACCCCAACATTGTTGATTAGGACATCTATTTTGGGCAGGTTTTCTAGGAGATTATTCACTTCTCCTAGTATGCTGAAATCTGTTGCTATCCCAGTAATTGTTTCGTTAGGAAACATTTGTTCTAAGCGCTTAATCGCTGCTTTAACTGAGGCAGAAGTTCGACCATTGAGGATGACGCTAGCGCCCTCATTCAGTAATGCTTTTGCTGTTGCAAAACCAATTCCAGCTGTAGAACCTGTTATGAAAACCGTTTTCCCTTTTAATTCTAAATCCATTCTCTATGTTGTTTTCTAATGTGCAATTCCCCAAGGGCTAAACAGTGTCCAAAGCATTAATACAAGTCCAATTAATACGACAGTTAGTGTCATATCTGTTGACCATGTGAATTTAGGTCTAAGGTTTCTTGATTTAAAAGTAACCAATTCTAGTGTTTCTATTGGCTGTGGTTGTGTCAGTTTGCTAACGAGCATCAAAACGGAGCCACAGAAGAGGAATAAAAATAAGGCGAAATGCAAAAAGTTCACCCCTATAAAAAGCCCCAAAAGAGAGTCTTCTGCAACAACTATCGTACCTTCATTAGAAAGAAATTCTGCTACTAATCTAAAAATTCCAACAATAAAACCTAACCACAACGATACAATTGCACCTTTAGCATTAATCCATTTGTAGAATAATCCAAAAAGAAAAACAGCAGCAATTGGTGGAGAAATATAAGCCTGAACACTTTGTAGGTAGTGAAAAATTCCCCCGCCCATTAATGATTTCATAAAGGGTATCCACCCCAAACTAACTAGCACTAAAATAACGGTAGCAAATTGACCAAAACGAACCAGATCTTTTTGAGATGCCTTAGGCTTATATTTCAAATAGAAATCGATCGTTAATAATGTTGAACTAGAATTGAATGCTGAAGAAAGCGAGCTCATTAAGGCGGCTAATAATCCAGCAATTGCAAGACCCTTCAACCCTGTGGGAAGAAATTGGTTGATCATAGCTGGAAGAGCTTGATCTGCATTGTCAAGTGAAAAATCAATGGCTCCTTCTTGTAAAAGAGCATAGGCGATTACACCCGGAATAAAGAAAATGAATACTGGTAATAGTTTTAAATATCCTGCAAACAAGGCTCCTTTCCTTGCATTGCTTTCGTCTTTTGAAGAAAGTACACGCTGAACAATATATTGATCCGTACACCAATACCAAACGCCTAAAATAGGTGCTCCAAACAACATTCCTGTCCATGGATAGTCTGTATCGGCCATGGGTCTCCATAGATTAAAAAACTGTTCTCGTGGCGGATTTCCTTCTACTGCAGAAGCTTCGGTAAGTATGGCCAATAAATTATCCCATCCTCCTAGCGCGTAAAGTCCAAATCCTGTAACACAAAGGGTTCCTATGAGCAAAATAAACGCTTGAACCATATCCGTATAAATCACCGCTTTTAATCCTCCTAAGACCGTATAAAATCCAGTTGCGATAACGGTAATAATTGCGCCAGTCCAAAAAGAAATTCCAATCGTTTCGAATACCAAAGCTCCAGCAAAAATGATTAAAGAAATCTTGGTGATTACATAAGCCAAAATAGAAATTACTGAAAGGTAATTACGACACGCCACAGAATACCGTTTCTCTAAAAATTCTGGCATGGTAAATACACCCGTTCGTAAATAAAAAGGAACAAAAACCCAACCCAAAAGGATCAAAACTAAGGAGGCTATTATTTCAAAATTTGCCATGGGCATATTACCTCGGGCTCCTGCACCCGAAACCCCTAGGATAATTTCCGATCCAATGTTTGAGGCAAAAAGAGATGCACCAATTACCAGCCAACCAGAATTTTTCCCTGCTAAAAAATAATCAACCGCTCCCCCAGACTCACTTTTACTTTTTGAAGCCCATTGGGCTATCCATAGAATAATTCCAAAATAGCTTAGTATGATGAAAATGTCCAATAAACTTATTGATGTCAGCATTTAGTTCCGTTTTAATTCGTTTTATTTTTTCTTTTACCAGTTGTTCAATCCCAATAGTTTTTTACCCAACTCAGACAGTTCAGCTGTTTTATGTTTTTCTTGTTCCCAATTTCTTGGATCACCAGGAAATGCGTAACCTTCGGGAGCAATTCTGTTTTTCCAAGAGTTTACCCTCCAATCTCTGAGTTCCGGATTCTCTTCTTCTGCGGGCATCATCGAAATATACTGAGCGATTCTGACCTTATTATCCGATCGGTTGGGTCGGATTCCATGTGGTTCTGTACTGTTAAAAATAAGTAGATCTCCTGCTTCCATTACCACTTTTACAAGCTTATTTTGCAAAGCATCTAGATTGGGTTTAAAACGATCTCTGTCATCCGGTTGGGTTAGTTTCCAAGTATCATAATTTCGATACAACCACGGAATACATTGAAAGCCTCCCATGTTTTCGTCCATTTGATCGGCAAGTGCGATAACACCCTGTACGTTTTGTGGCCTGGTTTCAGGATCGTAATCCCAATGAATGAAGCCTTCTTTTTCTTCTCCAGGTCGCTGCGGAAAATTCAAGTTGACACGATCAATCGTTACCCACAGTTTTTCGGTGCCCCATACATCTACAAAGGCATCATATACCTTTTGCATTTGACGGTTGCTCCAAAGTGTTTGATGGTTGTATGCCTCGACCATCCCGGTACCAGCCAATTCCTTCATTTGCATTTCGGCCCGCGGTTTTGCATACCAGGTCGAAGGGTCATTTGGGTCTTTCTCATCAAATTCCCATATAAAATCTGCAGTAGCTTTTGCTTGATCTTTTGGAATTGCATTTTTTATTACGATATATCCATTGTGCATCCAAAATCGCCAATCCTCTTCCGATAAAACTCGCAAAGGCTTTCCATTTGAACGGTCGTTTAACTTTTGATTGCTGCTGGTAGAAACAGATGGGTTTCCTGGAATATCTTCATGGGCTTTATTAGCCATTGTTGTTTTTACTTCTTTCTTCATGCTTTTCCTTTTAAGTTAATTTAGAAACTTATAATTCAAATCTATAGGTATAAAAACAAGGCTACAACCTTGATATTGATTGTAATTTGAACTATATTGATAAAATCGTATAAATTAAGTGCTATAAATGATAATTTAATGAAAATTCAACTTGAAAACATTCAACCCGACGATAAGAGTTCGTTTCGATTATTACACGATCCTAAACTAAATGACTTATTTTTTTGGCATTTTCATCCAGAATATGAACTCGTATATATCGAAGGAGCAGATGGAATTCGACATGTTGGAAAGCATCGTTCCAATTACCTACAAAGCGACCTGGTGTTGATTGGATCTAATATTCCACATATGAATTTTGATTATGGAGTAAAGACCGTCTACAGAAAAGAGGTTTTGCATATTAGCCCTTCATTCAAAGAACAGGTTTTTAAACAGGTTCGAGAACTTTCGAGCATTCATACCTTATTTGAGCAGGCGCAACACGGAATTGCCTTTTATGGTGAAACAAAGAAGGCTGTAGGAGAACAAATCAAAATGCTGCATTTGCTGGATGCTTTTGAACAATTCATTGCAGTTATTCAAATTTTGAAAACACTTGCTTTGTCTGAAGAATTCGAGCTTTTACACAAACAACCCGTATATAACAGATCAGACAAAAAACAACAGCAGCGCTTACAAAAGGTATACTCATTTATTGATGAACATTACATCCGAAAAATTAAGGTCGAAGAAGTAGCGCAATTGGTTAACCTCAGCAAAGAAGCTTTTTGTCGATACTTTAAAAAACACAGCGGAAACACCTTTACAGCCTTTTTAAACCAGTATCGGGTTTCACAGGCCAAACGCTTGCTCCTTGCCGGAAAGAATGTAAGCGAGGCTTGCTATGGATGTGGCTTTGAGAGTTTATCGTACTTCAACCGTACGTTTAAGAAAATAAGTGGAGAAAATCCATCGGCCTTTAAAAACAACCCTACTGTCGAAGGTTAAATAATAAAAGTAAATGTCACTCAATTGCTGTATATTCGATTCATGATGATTTTTTTATTTACCCTAATTGATTACGCTGCTTTTGGTCTATGGATATTAATTAGCATTGCGCTTTCTTATGTTCTTGTTCAAAAACTCAACTTCTTTGGAGGAAAAAATTTAAGTCAAAAAATACTGGCTATCGGTTTAATTGCTGGACACTTATTATACCTCATCTGGAAAAAGCTTTGGCTCTATATCGTGAGTTTCTTTTGAAAGGAGCGCTTTTAAAAAGGGTGAAAAGGGTTTTTATAACTGCTTAGCAAAGTTTGTTATCCAGCATCAAAAGCAACCCTTTTCGAAGCTTTTCATATCTTGGTTGAACAGAAGTTGATAATCGTACTTGATGGAAGAAGAAAAAGAGTGGTGGGTCTATATTGTTGCATGCTCAGATGAAAGTTTATACACGGGCATTACAAATGACCGAGAGAGAAGAATCGCTGAACACAACGATTCAAAAAAGGGAGCCAAGTATACAAGAAATAGAAGACCTGTTGACTTAGTGTATTCTAAAATGCTTCCCAATCGATCGGCTGCATCTAAACGAGAATACGAAATCAAGAAATTATCAAGAGCGGATAAGTTGAAATTAATTGGGTCTTGATGTTTCTTGAAATGATTTAAAGAAAACCGATTCAACCGTTATGATTATCCCTTTGTTTAACTTTAAAATTTGTGCCTAATTATGAAGGACTGGATTTTTTATAGTTCAAACACTCCTACTATCGTGTTGGTTTACCTTATATTTAATCAATAGAAAGAACTATGAAATTAAACTTATTGTCTTGTGACGCTCAGCGACCCGATAGAAGAGCCATAGCCCAATGCATTGCGGAAATTTCTTCTAATGTAAGTGACTCGCTGTCCAAAGAGCTTACCGACATCCTGCTGGAAGGAGATCCTGTAGATATTGAAATAGGAGATAAGAGTTCTGGTTCTGCTCTAAGGTCTTTGCGGAAATTAAGTATTGACTATGAGGTTATAGCGTAATTCACACCCCTAGAGCCATTGCTTCATTGGGATAAACTACTCATCCAAAAACAAAAAAACCTCTACCTAATGTAGAGGCTTCCAAAGAGCTTGCGTAATTAAAAGGCTCTGTTTTTTGGTTTTTTGTCAGGAATTCTTCCTTGATTACCTATTCCGTCAAAATCATTTGTATCGTGCGATTGTAAATCTTGCCGTTCAACTTTGTGTTGTCTTATAATTATTTTAAAATAAAAATAGATGTAGATGACAAATATGACTGAACCAACAATAAACATTATTCCATTTTTGCTCATAATTTATTATTTTTATCATCATTCCTTCTTTGTCTTATAACAATTGCAAAACCTAAAATAGTTACAGGCCAAAGACCAACATAAATTCCCTCAAGCTCATTTCCTGAAAACCATAAAAAAACAGAGTACAAAAAACTTAAAAATGCCAGAATAACGGGATAGTACTTTTCTAAAAACTTCATTTTTTTTCTTTAAGATATGTATATTTTTCTAAATTTCACTTATTAATTTTGAAATTGATGTCTGAAAAATTTGATCTAAAGGTTGTTTGGAAAACACATTTTGATTGAGTTTTTATGTAAGAAATGATTCTAAAAAGCAGACAATCAACTTAATTTGAAGCAAAAAAAAGGCGCCAAAACGCCTTTTTACAAATAATTTTTTCTAGCGATCTTTACCTGCTAAATCAAAAATTCCTTTCTTCATATTCACATGTCCAATGTGAAGGTAAATTTGATCTTCATGTGCACCATCGACTAAGCTCCAAAATGTTTTCCTTGCTTTAGTAGCTTCTTCGGTTTCTTCAGTTCTTGAAGTTACCCCTTTTGCTAATTCAACTAGATTTGTATAACATTGCCATACCTCTACATCAAAACTCGTTCCAATATAGTGGTAAGAAACCCCACCAGACATTGATGATCCACTGTCTACAGCGTTTTTAATTGCCCAGTCAAAAAAAGCTGTTCCCATTTTTCCCCATGAACCAGAAGAATTATATTTCCCAACTACCATAGCAAAAGGAATATCGAAATCTGTTTCTTCAAGTTGATAAAAACCTGTTGCCTTGTTAGCTACTCGAACTTCATCGGAATGGTTATTTGAAAAGGATCTGTATTCTGCCCATTCTTTCATAAGCGTTTCTTTTTCACTTGTGTCTTTCGTAGTGTTTATTTTTGCTCTAATATTTTGATTTGCAATATCAGCGTCCTTATGAAAATCTTCCATAGAGTTGTATTGACTGTAAATAACAAAGCTATGACCTGAACCATACCAGTGTCTAAAGACCCATTCGCCCGTCATTGTTCTGTTTTCTCCTAAAGACATATCCGTGAATTTTTTGTGTAATTCGACAAATCTTGGCATTTCAGAAATAGCTACATCGTTGATGTAAAGAGCAGATTCATAGGTGTTGTCATCTTGTGCGTGTGCAGATATTGACAATAAAGCGATAAAAAGTAATATTAATTTTTTCATTTGAAATATAGATTGTGATTAGAAAATAAAAGTATAGATAATATCAGTAAGCTGAGCTTCTTAAACCATTTTAGTGCACTTGAAGTAAGTCTTGACAGCATTCAAAAACAAAAAACCCTCCACGAGGGAGGGCTTTAGAATATCGTTATTCTGTTGGTTTTGATCTTTCGTAAATGCTTACCTCTTTAATCATCTTGCCGACAAAATTAACGTCCAGAATTTGCTCTCTTTTTATTTCTTTATCATCGACTGTCTCGATAATTTCAATACCTGTCGTCAGCCAATGTCTGTTTTCTCCATCTTTAACCTCAACAGTATTAGTAGCCATCCATCTAACAGTCCACATCGGATTACTCTCAGGAAACCAATCTTCCAAAGCTTGTCTATGGGTAGCCTTTCCTTTTAATTCTCGAGCATCTTGAGTCTTAATTAAAATCGAGTCTTGAACCATATCCATGATTTTATCAATATCACGATCGTTGTGTGCCTGAATAAATTCCATATACGTATCAATTATAGCAATATCTCCGGCTATCAAGTTTTGTTTTTCACCTGCATCACTAAATTCATATCCAATAACAGTTGGTCCGTGGGAATGATCCGATCCTTTTTCGGCTGGAGCTTGGCATGAAATTAAAGACCCTGCAAGCACAGTACATAATAATAGTTTTTTCATTTTTAAAAAATTAATTAACAATTCTTAAATATAACAATATATTGCAATTTGCAAGTTGTTTTTTCAGATAAAAAAAGACATGTCCATTAGAGTATTGAAGCGACTAATGGAAACAAAAAAGCCTTTACACGGTGTAAAGGCTTCTGTAGTTTTTTGTCTCTTAAATAGTATTTTATAAAGAGGGTAATTCCTATGGTTTCTAGATTTTGTACTTAAAGATATTCCTCCAAGTTCTCATTTCACATTTATACAGTTTGATTAATGTTTCATATACAAAATCAGAATAATTTTTCATAGTGGTTTTTAGTATTAACCAAATTACTGTTTTTAAAGAAATTCTCAAAGTTAAATCTAATCAGAGCATTCTCCTGATGTAAATTCAGTGATTCCTTTTACTCTTGCCTTACAGTCATTGCTGTAGGTTATTCCATCAGAACCGCAAACAGGTGCGTATATTTCATAACAATAGACGGCATCTTCTTCAGCGTTTTTTT
>ERZ807291.320-NODE-320-length-80925-cov-11.769222_pt1 | contig 80925 bp, 82 predicted proteins | sample MGYA00521257_ERZ807291 | MGnify/ENA primary metagenome ERZ807291 (study PRJEB31413, sample SAMN03169783) | marine metagenome | biome: Marine; feature: Water; material: Subsurface seawater | place: North Sea | collected 2011-04-28 | depth 1 m m ... | reverse complement strand
TTTTGGTATATGGGAATGATTCCAGACCTTGCTGTTTTAAGAGATCGTGCCAAAGAAACTTGGAGAAAGTACTTTTACGGTGTTTTGGCAATGGGTTGGCGAAACGCAAACAATCACTGGAGAAACTTTGAAATGGCATATTTGCTATTAGCAGGATTATCTACACCTCTTGTACTTTCTGTTCATACGATCGTTTCTTTTGATTTCGCGGTAGCAAATTTACCAGGTTGGCATACAACAATCTTCCCGCCTTACTTTGTTGCAGGTGCTATATTTTCTGGATTTGGAATGGTATTGACCTTACTACTCCCACTAAGAGCAATTTTTGGTCTCCATGACCTTATTACAGAAAAACATATAGATAATATGTGCAAAATCATTTTAGCCACCGGAAGTATGGTTGGTTATGCATACTCTATGGAATTTTTCATAGCATGGTATGGAGCTAATTCCTACGAAGGATTTGCCTTCATAAATCGAGCGTTTGGAAATTATTGGTGGGCGTATTGGATAATGGTTTCGTGTAATGTAATCTGTCCCCAATTATTTTGGTTTAAATCAATCAAAAATAACATTCCATTAGTTTGGATCATTTCAATATTTGTTAATGTCGGCATGTGGTTTGAACGTTTTGTCATTGCCAATACAACCTTATCTCGTGATTTCCTCCCTTCCAGTTGGGGTTATTATTCACCTACAGTTGTAGACATTTTCACATTTTTCGGCACTTTTGGATTCTTCTCTATCCTGTTTCTACTTTTCCTACGATTCTTACCACTTATGCCAATGGCTGAGGTTAAATCTGTGATGCCTGCAGCGGATCCACACGGAGGGAAGCATTAATTTTACAATATGAGTAAAATCATGGATATCAAATATGGCTTTGCCGCAACTTTTAATTCAGCTAAGGAAATATACGATGCTGCAGGAAAAGTTCGTGAGGAAGGTTTTAAAGAATGGGAATGTTATACTCCGATCCCGGTACACGGACTTGATGCACAGATGGGCGTAGGGCGTTCTCATGTTCCCCGTTTTACTCTCGTTGGGGGAATAACAGGTTTTTGTACAGGTATGCTATTAGTCTGGTTCATGAATGCTTACGATTATCCCCTAATTGTTGGCGGTAAACCTTATTTTAGTCCGATTTATCCCTTCCCAGTATTTTACGAGTTAACTATTTTATTTGCCGCTTTTGGTACCCTATTCGGTATGTTTTTTCTTAATCGACTACCTAGACATAATCACCCCGTGTTTGAACATCCTGGATTTGGTAGAACTGGAGATGATAAGTACATGATCGTGATTGAGATTGAAGATCCAAAATTCGACGAAGAAGAAACTCCCGATTTTCTTAAAAGTATAGGCGGTAAGTCAGTAACTTTGATTCGTGAACCAATTGATTCCTAAGTGAGATATTTCATTCCAGTATTTATAATTCTAGTCGTTAGTATAGTTTCGATTTTAGGGTTCCGTGGATCCCTTACTAAAAATACTCCCATAGAGGTTTTTCCCGATATGGACAGACAAGCTAAGTTTAAAAGCCAAACCCGCAATTCTTTTTTTAGTGATAACAGTGCTGACAGATTACCAGTTAATGGCACAGCAATTCGCGGTAATCTAATTGATCAAGTTAATGTTTTTTCTTCCAAACCGAGCTTCTTATCCGAGGAAATTAAGACTGGAAAAGATTCGGCAGGGGAGTGGTTAACATCAATCCCTAAGGGAATTGACATTGATATTAGTTTGATGAGATTGGGTCAGGAAAAGTATGACATCCATTGTGGAATATGTCACGGAACATACGGGAACGGTCTAGGAGTGACTTCTCATTTTGGTATAGCACCGAGAAATTTATCCGATGCATCACAAGGAGGAACATATCTTGAATCAGCTGCTCCATGGACTGACGGTCAAATTTATAATGCAATATCAATGGGTTCAGCTTCTGGTATAATGCTTGGTTTGAAAGATAAGCTTACTCCTCGAGAACGTTGGGCAATCGTTCTTTATCTTCGTGCGTTGCAAAGCTATGTAAGCGATGCAACGAACCAACTGAAAAAAGATTCATGAGTTCTGTAAACACAAAAGATTTTGATGTAAAATTACTTGCAGGTGCAGTAATGGGTATCGGAGTCGGGCTTGCCGGTCTGCTAATGGGACTTTCTGATGGTGACAAAGCACCTTTTCTGGGTTGGCTTTGGGGATGTTCGTTTTGGTTCAGTATAGCCATTGGCTTACTCATGTTGGTGATGATCTTTCGGGTTTTTAACTCTCGTTGGTCCCCAGTTGTCCGTAGGCAACAGGAACATGGCTTAGCTGCATTTCCTTGGTTAGGTCTTTGCTTTGCTCCATTATTACTTGTTGCACTTTTCGGAGGAGAAAATGCTGGGATTTTATGGTCCTGGATTAATCCTGAAAGTCCAACAGTTGATGGTATTACTGTCGCGAATGATGTTTTACACCAAAAGAAATCCGCATACTTGAATCTATACTTCTTTAGCATCAGGTTGATTTTTTACTTTGCAATTTTTTGTGGCCTGAGTTTCTGGATGAGGCGCGTATCTTTTACTCAGGATCAGGATGGTGATCCGAAGTGGTCCATACTGGGAATGAAAATATCTGCCGTTGGTATACCTGCTACCGCATTAGCTCTAACATTTGGTGCATTTGATCTTTTTATGAGCTTAGAGTACCAGTGGTTCTCGACCATGTATGGTGTATGGTTTTTTGCTTCAGGAATGCGTTCAGCATTAGCAGTAACTATATTGGGTTGTTTGTATCTTCGTAATAGTGGTTCCCTCAAAGGTGTTTATAAGCAAGCTCATCAATATGACCTAGCCTGCTTGTCATTGGCTTTTACTGTGTTCTGGGCTTACATTAGTTTCTCACAATATTTCCTGATTTACAGTGCAAACATACCAGAAGAAACATTTTGGTATAATATCCGTGAAATCAATCCAAACACTGGTGAGACTTCTGCATGGTTTTGGGTCAGCATGGGATTGATTTTTGGACACTTTTTCTTCCCTTTTCTATATCTTCTTTTCTATAAAAACAAAATCAATGGTCCACGTATAGTCTTCATAGCACTATGGATCCTATCTTTTCATCTTTTAGATCTCTATTGGAATATTATACCAGGACGTGAGATTGTACCGGGAGCATATGTGGGTTATGAGGCAAGACCAGTTGTTGGTATGCACTTATTTTGGGGAGTTGCATCTCTAATTGGAGTAGGGTGCTTGTGTATTAGAGCAGTTCTTAAAAGCTTGAACTCTAATGTCGCTGAAATAATACCTGTCAGAGATCCAAGAATAGTAGACTCAATTAATCATCATGAGTAACGATAAGCTAGAACGAGCCAGTGGATGTAGTATCTTTTCCTCATTGATACTAGGTTGTTTATTTGTGAGTGCTTTTTTCTTTTTTCAAATGTACTTCCACACTGAAGAAACAGAAAGTCCAATGAATTCCTCTTCAGATGAGAGGTCTCAAAAAATTTCTGATTACAAGAAAAACTCTAGCAAATTTGAACATTCAATTGAAAGTTTTCACACCGAGAGAAATTCTAGTTTAGAATCGGTAATGTTTAAAACTATAAATTCTTATCATCCTAAACCTTCAAACGCTGAGTAAATTGTCTGTGAAAATTTCTGCTGAACAAATTATTGATAAGTCTGCTAAATGGGTTGTTTCCTTTTTTATAGCTTCCGCAGGTTTGTGGTTACTTGCAGCAGCATTCCTTGCTTATATTGCTGCCGCAAAATTAACAGACCCATTTTTCCTCTCCTCCTTTGAGTTCTTTACATATGGTAAAGTTAAAATAGCACAAGCAAATGCCTTTGTTTATGGATGGGGTGGTAATTCTATCTTTGCGATTAGCATTTGGATAATTGCTCGTCTATCACACGCTGAGGTTAGAGGACGGATACTGCTCATTGCTTCAGGAGTAATATGGAATCTAGGAATAACATTTGGCCTTCTGGGAATTTTGGATGGACACATGAATTCTCATGAAATGCTTGAAATGCCCAAAGAGATTTGGCCTCTGCTTTTTATATCATACGCTATCATTACTTGTCTGATTATTGTGCTCCATCGCTCACGCAAATACTCAGACACGATCGCACCCCAGTGGTTCATCCTTGCTGCGATCTTATGGTTCCCCGCACTTTTTATAATCGCGTGGAATGGTCTTGAGATTAACCCCTCACCCGGAACCGTTCAAAGTGTTTTATCTATGTGGTTTGGCCAAAATTTAATTTGGCTTTGGCTTACCCCTTTTGCTCTCGGTGTTGCTTACTACATTATTCCTTCAATTATCGGTAAGCCTATTGATAAGTACTATTTAGCAATTTTTGGGTTTTGGTGTATCGCAACTCTTGCCCCTTGGTCAGTCGTGCATCATTTAGAAGGTGGTCCCGTACCGATGTGGATACCTGCAATTGGTACAGTTATGAGCATTGCAATGATCTTCCCCATAGCTGTTGCCTCAACAAATTTTCACGCCACCGCATTTAAGGATATAGACAAAGCATGGAGTAGTTTACCTCTAAGGTTTGTTATATTTGGTACGCTCTCTTATACTTTATCAAGCTATATCGGTGTGATCTTTTCACTTCCCGCAGTAGCCAAGTTGACCCAATTTTCTATCATTAATGAGTTTCACTTCAATCAACGCGTTTATGGATTTTTCAGTATGATTGTTTTTGGTGCGGTGTACCACATGCTTCCCAAAATTACAGGAAAAGAAATTACCAAATCTGCAAAATCATTCCATTTTTGGACTTCAGCCTTGGGTGTCATGATGCTGTTACTGGCTTATCTAATTGGTGGTTTAACTCATGGTGTTTTGGCCCAACAACCTGCTCTTGACTGGACAAACTCTGTTATTGCTTCAATTCAACCCTATTTTCTAATCACCGAAATTTCATTTATCATACTAGGCTTTTCACAATTGGTGTTTGTAATCAATATTTGGAAGGTTCTTGTTCCTAACCCTTTTGAAAATACGGGAAGAAGTAAAAAGTTTGCATCTAAGGCTTCTACAGTATGAATAATATTTTTAAATTTTCATTTGGAATTTTCACCACACTCGCAGTTGCTTGGCTTGCCTTTGTAGTAGGTGCCCGCAAGCAATTTGGAGATTTGTCTCCGACTTCTTCTGTTTTAAACGAGGATGGAAATATACCAGAGGATTCTGATTTATATCCTGTTGCGTTTTCTGGTGTTGCTCAACAAGGTGCCGTCGAATATCTATCTCTTGGTTGTGCCACATGCCATACTCAACAAGTCCGATTAGTTGAAGCTGGTTTTGATGTGGAAAGAGGATGGGGAAAAAGACCTTCGGTCGCGAGAGATTATATTTTGCAGAATGAAGTAAACATAGGAAATACTAGAGTAGGTCCTGATTTAGCGAACCTAGGAATGAGAGAATATTCGGATGAATGGTTGCACCAACACCTTTTCGAACCACAATCTTTAAACGAAAAATCAATTTGTCCGCCGAGCCCTTTTCTCTATGACATTAAGGACTCTAATGTATCTGGCTCTATACAAATTATCTCAGAAGATAACAGAACAAGACTCGTAAAACCACGAATTAAAGCAAATCGTATCGTAGCTTACCTTCAAGAACTTCGTCAAGATTATGAATTGCCTGAGATGAGTTTCGTGGAGGAGGAGGAATCGGATGCATCGGAACTTGTTGTAGTCCCAACGACCTCAACTCAATTACCGACTTGGTTAGCGGACCAAATTTCATCCGGAAAAGAAATTTACACAAAAGTCGGTCCAGGCGGGGGAGGGTGTGTATCCTGCCATCAACCCACTGGTTTAGGTCTACCAGGTGCATTCCCTCCACTTGCAGATTCTGACTGGGTGCTCGGAGACAAGGAAAGAATAATTAAAATTAGCATGCATGGTTTAATGGGTGAAATTGAAGTTAATGGTGATAAATACAATGGGGTTATGATAGCCCCGGGAGTACCACCAGGTTCATTAACAGACCAACAAATTGCTGATGTTCTTACCTACATAAGAAATGATTGGGGTAATTCGGCATCTTCTGTCAGCCCAAAGGAAGTAGCAAATGTGAGAGCCTCCATTAAAGATCGGGGACCGATGCAAATGTGGACTGCCGCAGAACTAAATTCAAAAAATGAGCGATAAGACTAATAAAAGCTTAGAGGATAGTAAGGTTATGAATGATGAGGATATGGTTGAAGTTCATTCGGAACTTAGTCGACAAAAGCACCCCCCCACTAAGGGTTTCCTGATCGCACCCCTTATTTTCGTTTTTATGTTTGGTTGCTTGGTCTTTGTTTGCTCCATACAACTTGCACATTCAACTAATGGTTTTCAGCTTCATCCCCCGCAAGAAGTCGTTGAACTGACAGATGAAGAAAAAGAATCTCTACGTCTAGATAGAAAGGTTGCATCAGGAAAAAAGATCTTCACATTAAGGTGTGCATCCTGTCACCAAGCAAGTGGATTAGGAATAGCTACGCAATATCCTCCGTTAGTTGATTCGGAGTGGGTATCGGCTAATCCTGCATTAATTATTAATGTTATCCTGAAAGGTCTGAAAGGCGAAATTACTGTTAAAGGAGAGAAGTATGGAACAACAGCCGCTGTAAACATGGCCGCCGTACCAATTGATGATCGTGAAATTGCTAATGTTACTACTTATGTTAGGCAAGCTTGGGGGAATGATTCTTCTGAAGTTACTGAAGATGAAGTTGCTCGAGTTAGAATTGAATCAGCCGGTCAAATTGACCAATGGGTAGGTGAGACATTACATTCATTATACCTTCAGGACTCTACTAAAAAATAAATACTTCTACTTTTTGAACTCAATTCAATTCTGATTGAGTATTAGTAAGTATCATTCATAATCCAATTCTTGAGGATTATAATATTTAGTTTTGGTTTATTGTGCTATTGTATTTCATCTATTGAAAACTTTGGTAAAATATCTCCCAAGGAAGATATTGAATTTTATTTTCCATCATTGAGCAAAATAATTGAAAACATTGGTGAAGATGCCCCCTCCATTAAGATCGGAAAAGAGAATGTAAATGAAGCTGGTTTTAATCGTTTAATTGCTGATTCAGCACAAGGCACTTCGGTAAATATAAATATAAGTGGACAATCTATTCACGAGAATAGACCAAATCAGGATTATTATCAAAGTTACCGAACAGTAGGGTCAATCTTTGCAAAAAAACCACTTTTCCATTGGGGTGCATTAAGAGCCAAAAGCAGAATTGCTCAACTATCAGAGGAAAATACCATTAGGTTTAATGAATCCGCCAAATTCTCTTTTCTTATTAAAGTTAAATCTGAATTTATGGATATTGTATCCAACAAATATCAATTGGATTTAGCGAGAGAACAATTGAACTTATATACAGCTAACGAAGATAGTATTAAAAAACAAAAGGAATTAGGCTTTGTAACTGATTTGCAGGTTGAAGATGCTAAAATTGTTAAATTAAGGCAATCAATATTAATTGCGGAACTTGAGCGCAAACTAGAAGTTGGAATATCAAATTTTGTTTTTGATGTGGGATATGATGAGCAGATCGACTTTGGAATCTCTAAAGATTTTGAATTCTTTTACCTAAACCATCAGTTTAGCCCAGAAAATAAAAACATCCTAGGACATATTACCAATGATAAAATCGAACAGTTAAAAATTCAGATCGAGACCGAAAAAGAAAACCTTAAAATTGCAAATGCTGCGAGAAAACCTAAACTAAATTTGATTGGTGGATTTTTCCAAGATCAAATTGATCTGCCAGACTCCACCGATCCGGTTAGAAGAAACAATTTCCTGTTAGGAGTTGAAGCCAATTGGGCAATGTGGGATTCATCTCTCAGTAAAGGTCAGAAACTATTAGCATTAGCCAAGAAACGTAAGTTTAATCTGCAACTGGAAAACAGTATTCGTAAACTCCGTCTGGAAACAGAAAGTTTACATTCACAAATTGAAAATTTAACAAAACAAATTGATGCTTCCCGGAAGTTACTTACTTCCTCAATCAACCGTTTTGAAAAAAGTAAAATCGAATTTGAAGCGAAAAGAATTACCTCGCAAAATTATCTGTCTTCGAGATTAAGCCTTGCTCAAACAAAACTTATTTTAATCCAAACGATATTTAGTTATTTTAAAGTGAAGGATTTATATGAAATGCATTTAAATTACCCAAAATGAAATTTTATAAATTATTTATTTTTTTAATGATATTGAGTTGTGGATTTGCATTATATTTCTTTTTTATTGGTAAGGGGAGTAATGTTGTTTGCACTAAACTAAAAGTTGGTACGATTAGAGATACCGTATCTGGCAATGTTCAAGTTCTTGCTAACAAAACATACAATATAAAGTCTCAAATCCAAGGAGTCGTCTCTTTTGCCGCAGTCTCTCCATTAGGTAAACCTATATTTGTGGAACAAAATCAAAGCATCTTTCAATTCGAAATTACTGACTTGAATCGTAGTTTAAAACAAGCACTGATAGCAAAAGAACACCTTTTACAAAGAATCGAAAAGGGATCGTCTATTGCTCTTCAATTAGAAATTGAAGAAGAAGATCTCAAATCCCTTACAATTCTTTATAAATCTGACAAAATTCCCTTTGTCGATTTAAACAGAAAAAGAAATCTTGTTAATCGGCTACGAACACAGTTCGAACATGAAAAGGTTTCTCACAACGAGGCTATTCTAAACCATAATTTGAATATTGAGAGTCTTGAGTCTCGGATTAATAAAATGACAATTAAAAGTCCAATCAAAGGACAATTAATCTCATCACATGCAGGCAATGGTGATATGATTTTCCCCGGGCATCATTTAGCCGTCATTATTTCTAACGATCGACTTATTGAGGCATCTTTAAATGAAGAAGACTTTTCTGATATTAAAGAAGGTTTACCCGCAGGTGTTACACTCTTTTCACTAGGAAAAATTATTTATGACGCCAATGTTTCACGTATTTCTTCGACCGTTAACCCATCAACTGGTCGAAGAATTGCATACCTTGAAATAAAAGACAAATCAGTACCCCTTCCCCCTGGATCATCCGGTCGGGTTGAAATTATAAAAAGTATAAGGGAAGATCGGTTATTACTCCCACGTAAAGCTTTAATAGGAAATTCTGTATTTATTGTTAAAGATGGACGGGCTAAAATTAAGGATGTGAAGATTGGGGCACAGAATTTGGAAATGGTTGAAATTAAAGATGGGCTAAACACCGATGATATTATCGTTATTGAAACTCCGCATACCTTACATGACGGAGAACGAGTAAAACCCGTACTTATTAAAAATAATTAATTTCTTGTGAGTGTTTCCCTTCAACTTGCCCTACGGTATGTTTTTTCTCGCAGAAGGGCGATGGCCATGAGTTTGGTAGGGATTGTTTTTGGAATTTCTTTTTTTATTGTTACCCAAGCTCAAACATCGGGATTTCAAGTCTTTTTTATTAAAACAATTCTTGGTACAAATGGAGCAATACGAATATCCGACCGATTTCAGGATATGGAAGGTACGGTAAGTAAAGTATCCGACGGTAGTGAGATCAAATTTATCTTTAAAAGTAGAAAAGATTCAAGGTATGTGGAGGGAATTGACTATCCACAAAAATTAAGGCAAGCCCTTACGAGTTTTCAATCCGTAACTGGTGCTTCAGAAATCATTGAGGTAAATGGAATCATTGATTCTGAATCCCGTAGCCATTCCGTTCAAATACATGGCTTAAAAATAGAAGACCATATAATGGTTTCAGACATAGAGAACCAACTCCTCCAGGGCTCGATTGAAATTTTTAAAACTAATCCAATGGGAATATTGATTGGAAATCGTATTGCTGAACGATTGCGCTTACAAATCGGAGATCGGGTCAACCTAATCGGCGGAATAGAGGATTTCCGACTTCGAGTAGCTGGAATTTTTGAAACTGGCGTGAGTGAAATTGATAAAAAAAGGGTTTATATGCATTTGCCAGCTGTACGGTCCTTTTCAGGCAAGAGGTTTGGCGGCTCAGTGTTTCAGCTTGGATTGTCAAATCCGGATACTGCACCGGAAATTGCCTCTCAAATCCAACAAACATTTGGACATAGAACGGTCAGTTGGCAAGAGCGTGAAAAGGTTTGGCTAGATGTTTTTAAAGTCCTGAGAATTTCCTCTGCTATCACAGTTTCGAGCATTTTATTACTTTCTGGACTAGGTATGTTTAATGTGTTTGCCATTATGGTCATCGAAAAAACCAGAGACATTGCTATTTTGCGTTCTATGGGTTTTACCCCAAGGGATGTGTCCGCAATTTTCCTCTGGCAAGGAGGGATTGTCTTAACTGCTGGAATTATAATTGGCTCTGCGGTTGGTTTCCTTTCTACTTACGGGATTTCCAAGATCCCTCTTCGTATTCGTGGGGTCTTCACTGCGGATAATTTCGTAGTGAATTGGGATATCAATCACTATATTTGGGCCATTGTGATCGCTACAATTTTTGTTTCGGTGGCCAGTTGGATTCCTGCCCGTCGTGCCGCCAAGGTTGAACCTGCGAAAATCATTCGGGAAACAATTTGATGAATACTAAGGACTCAAATAGCCCACTGATTCGGGTTAGCGACCTCGAACATTCATTTATCGAGGGCGAGGGGAAGGTATATGCACTAAGGGGCGTCTCTTTTAGCGCTAGGGTAGGAGAAGTAACCGCAATTGTCGGACCTTCAGGTTGTGGAAAAAGTACTTTGCTTTATCTGCTTGGACTTTTGGATCGACCAGATCGTGGAGAGATTTATTTGGAAGATGAATCCCTAGCTCAAGCGAGCGATGAATCCCGTACCGCTTTGCGTAACAAAAAGATCGGTTTCGTATTTCAGTTCCATTTCCTAATCAAGGAGTTGACGGTCTGCGAAAATGTTGCACTACCTCTTCGAAAGGCTGGTGTCTCAGAAAAAGATTCCTGGAAAAGAGCTAAAGAAGTGATTTCAAGACTCGGATTGGGTGATAAATGCGACCGATTTGCCAATAAGCTTTCCGGAGGCGAGCAGCAACGTGTTGCCATTGCTCGGGCATTGGTCCATTCCCCTGATCTCTTATTAGCAGATGAACCAACTGGGAATTTAGATAGTACCAATTCAGAAAAAGTGTTTGAACTCCTTCTTCAATTTGCCCGCGAGGAAAGAATTGCGGTAATTCTCGTCACTCATAACCCCGAACTTGCCAAGAAATGTAATCGAACCCTCAGGATGGTGGATGGTTTGATGGTAGATGATTAAACCAAGCCATTTACTAACCAAGTAAATTAACTTTCACTTAATCCCACGGGAGACTCGAATCACTTCATATGCTTGATTGACACGCGCAAGTTGGTCATTGGCAAATTCGATAAACTCATTGGGTAAATTCTTACTGCTTAGCTTATCTGGGTGAAAGTCTGCAGCTTTGGCTCGATAGGTTTTCTTAAGCTCTGACTCGGTACAGTCACCGTGTAAACCTAACGCAGCATAGGCTTCATCTAAAGAAAGTTTATCCGTTGATGGATCATGTTGGGGTGGGGCATACCCACCACGAATCCAAGAACGAACTGTACCAGATTGAAGCTTAAGCCGTTCCTCTCCGCGTAAAAGAAAGCGAACCTGTAATTCGTTGAACTTCCCCTCGTTCGAACGAACGATTTCAAAAAGACCGCCTAAGAATGATTGGCCGACGGTGGAGTCGTATCCTATGAGGCGACCTGCCTCTTTGAAGTCATCGTCAACTGATCTTCTACTCACCTTGGCCTTCCGGAAGACATTCTTGGCAAATTCAGTCGTCTTTTCGTCCAGTCCCATGCGTTGTATGAGTGATTCAGTTATCGCAATTTCTCTTGCAGAGATAACACCGTCCGCTTTAGCCACTTTCGCTGCGCAGGAAAAGAAATAGGCAAGATAAAGGATACGGGCTTTACGCTCATCATGAGGAGTGGGATCATCTTCATCGTAAAGATGACCGATAGCCGCACCAGCAATTAAGCCAATCGGGCCGCCAATCATACCCACTCCTGTACCAATTAGTTTTCCCCACCAGTTCATTAAAATTAAATTTTCCTTCCTAGGATCATTTGAACAATCGAAAAATTAGAAATTACAAGCAAAGAAAAAGCCCGTATACACTGAAAGATGTAAAACCAGTTTTAAAAGAGAATTAAGCTTCATTACTTATATGAATTAACAGGACTCTTTAAATGGTCAAATATAGACAAAATATAAATTCAAAAAATTCAATTATACTGAAATACTAACTACAGATAATATTTATTAATTATTATACCATGTCAGCTTAAACATAATTTTTTCAACACAAAATCATTGCGTTAAAATAGTCCACGGTTGAACAACCTTTACTATGTTTAAGTACGATAGGGGTCGGACGCAGGGCCAACCGGGTTACCCGTGTTGGGAATTACCTGAACACAACGGTCATCCCAAAGTTCAATCATATCCATATCTTTGGCATTAGTAATTTCGAGTTCGGGCAAGCCATGCTTTTGTAACCATTTTCGAATCGGGGGAATAGCTTGTTCTGGATCTTGTGCACGAGCAGTTACTATTTTAACCCGATACCCCATTTCAATCCAAATCTTTAAACGCTTCATCATATTGGGCACAGGTTTACCAATATGCTCGAAACCTTGCCAAGGAACCGCCTCCGCTAATGTCCCATCTAAATCTACCCCGATCCACTGCTTTGACTCGGCATCTTCACCAAATTGCTTCTTATCACTCAAAGGCAGTCCTTTGGTATGAGGAACACGTACAACAAGTTTTTTGCCCGAGAAGGCTTGCATAAGGGAACGAAACATTCTTTATCGATCAATGTGAATCAGGATAATAAATGATTTTTTTTCCGCAAGTCCAATCAACTGAAAATTATGTTAACTCTTGGGAGTAGTATGAATTACATAAGTTTGGAAGGAGTACCCTGGGTTATTTCAGCTTGGATTGGCTTAATTTGCTTTCGACCCTTTGCTACTTTTTTTCATGAATTAGGGCATTTATTTTTTGCACTTATATTTACCAAACAAGAAGTTTTTCTTAGAGTAGGAGACAGTATTAACTCATGGCATGGAAACATAAGTAGAATTTCTTGGGAAATTACTTTAAGGAAAAGTAGTGAGGGATTTACTGGCTACGAGAAGGAGAGTCTGTCCAAAGTCCAACTGATCCTAGTCATCGCGGGTGGACCGTTGGCATCTTTCATTATAACCCTAATCAGTGGCTGGATTATTTTTAACTACAATCTAACAACCTTGAACGAAGTTATTTTAGTGAGTTGGTTTTCTGCAAACGCATTAGTTTTAGTACGCTCAAGCGTTCCTCTCAGACTAAAACCTACTACGATGTTTCCAGAAGGGCCACCTAGTGACGGGCTGGAGTTAAAGAAAATTCTATTTAAAAAGAAAAGGGGCAAATTAGGATAAACCTTCATTTTGTTGATCGTAAAGAGTACGGTATAATTCGCATTCTTCATATACTTTGTCATGAGAACCATCAGCAATTATTCTTCCCTTATTCATTACAAGAATTCGCGTAGCCAGTCGTAATGAGCTAAAGCGATGAGCAATAAGTAATGTGGTTTTTCCCTTGATGAGGTTTGCCATCGCCTCATGAATTTTTTCTTCATTCTCCGCATCTAAAGCCGAAGTCGCTTCATCTAAAACCAAAAGGGGAGAGTTTTTGTAAAATGCACGTGCTAAGGCAAGGCGTTGAAGTTGTCCGCCAGATAAACGATTTCCTTTCTCCCCAAGCCTTTCTTGATATCCATCCTCAAATTCGTTTACAAATTCGTCAGCATAAGCAGACTTGCAGACCTCCTGAATCGTAGATTGCGTATATATTGAATGTCCGAGCTTGATATTTTTCTCTACATCAACATCGAATAAAAACGGTTTCTGGGGAACTAGAGCAACCGCTTCTCGCACCTCATTGAGATAAAGATTACGTAAATCTATTCCGTCTAATAAAACTGAACCCTTCACTGGATCATGAAATCGTGGGAGCAATCCAGCCAAAGTAGTTTTACCACCTCCACTTGGTCCAACTAAGGCCACCACTTCTCCGGCAGATATTTTCAAATTGATATCAACTAAAGCAGGGATTGAATTTTGCTCGTCTTCACGGTTAGTGTAAGAAAATGAAACTCCTTTGAATTCAAGATCGCCTTTCACTTTATCTAATTTCATCGGATGATCGGAATTAGAAATAGTTTCCTCTCCACCTATAATATCCTCGAGACGATTTAATGAAGCCAGAGCCTGCTTAATTGAATTGTGGATACCGCCTAATTTCTTTATTGGTTCGTAGGACATGTATAGTGCAACAATTACTGGAACGACAGCATCTAATTGAATTGATTGTCGCGCTGCCTGAAAGATTGCGGCAGAGATACCAACTGCTGTGATAATCTCAATAATAGGGGTAAGCATATTCGAGTATTTAATTACTTTCATCCGTGCATTGATGAAGTTTTCTGATACCCCCGAGAATCGATCGATCTCTCTCTGCTCCAAATTATATGCTCGAACCTCCTTATAGGCACCTAGATTCTCGCTTAGAACTGAAGTTAAGTCACCGGCTTTTTCCTGCATACTTAGAGCTTTATTCATTAGTATTTCTCCAATCCGGCGAATTGGAAAAACACATACAGGAATGACAACCAGGCAAAGAAGTACAAATGCCATGCCTTCTCTTTGTATGGCCATTACGATCAAAGCTGTGATAGCACCAATAAAAGTAAGGGGTTGCTTGATTAAGTCGTTGCTCACTTGGATTACAGCGACCTGGAGTTGACCAGTGTCAGATATTACACGACTCAGAAGGTCACCTTCTTGGTTACGATGGAAAAAAGAGATTGGGAGCCTCTGAAGTTTTGAAAAAACTTGAGCTCTAATTAATTCAAGAACCCTGATGCCACAATAATTAATAAAATAGGTATTAAAATATCCACTTACCCCACGAATAAGGAATACAAATGGGAACCAAGTAATATACTGTATCAACTGCCAAGTCCCAAGGGCTGGCCCTGAATTATCGCTAGGAAATATCTTTGGAAAAACCTGATCTATCATGAAAGGCAATCCAAAGCCGCTCGCAATCCCGTACATTGCTCCACATGCCAGGGCAATAATAAAAGGTAACCAGTAAGGTCTTAAGAGGAGAAAATATGGAAAAAGCTTTTTCAAAAGGGGGACTATTTAGATACCAAAGCTTTCTCTATCTTCATGCGACCACATACTTTCGCCTGATCCCTAAGATAATGAGTGCATTCTGTGGTCACTTTAGCTAATTCCCAGGGTTTCATTCGCCAAGTCCAGTTGCCAAACGGGTAACCTGGTTCATTTAGTCGAGCTTCAGAACCCAGGCTAAGTAAGTCCTGCATGGGAATAATCACTAATTGTGCAGTCGTTCGGTATGCCATTCTTAGCATATCCCATGATGGAAAATCTCCAGGAATATTAAAGTAAGTCCTGAAGTTTCCTCGCACTTCTTCTTTGCAAGAATGATACCAACCACATGTTGTATCATTGTCATGCGTCCCAGTATAGAGAACTAGGTCTGGTGTCAGGTTATGTGGGAGGTATAAGTTTTCTGGATCACCGTCAAAAGCAAACTGCAAAACTGCCATACCAGGTAATCCGGCGTCGTGACGAAGCTTCCTGACTCCGTTAGTGATTAGCCCAAGATCTTCAGCCAAGAAGGGTAGGGTCGGAAAGCGCTTTTGAGCGACATTCCAAAAATCTACCCCTGGTCCTTCTTTCCAGTTTCCTAATTTAGCGTCGGAAGTTTCAACTGGAATACTCCAAAAGTCGTGAAACCCCCGAAAATGATCTATTCGGACTACATCAAAAAGTTTTAATTGAGAATCTAATCTTCGCATCCACCATTCATAGTTATCAGCCTGATGAGCCTCCCAATTATAGAGTGGATTACCCCAATATTGTCCATCTGAATTAAAATAATCAGGCGGAACTCCTGCCACATGAGAGAATTGCCTTGTCTCTGGATCTATTTGAAAAAGTTCTGGTCTCTCCCATACATCAGAAGAATCTGGAGCCACATAAATAGGTAAGTCCCCAATGATTTGTATACCTTTTTCATTGGCATAGGTCCGAAGTTCTTTCCATTGGCTAAAAAAAATAAATTGAAGAAAAACATGCAAATTGAATGTATTTAACTGATCAGATGAAAATTGATCCTTCAAATTTACTCTGTAGTTAATATCATCACCTTGCCATTGCCACCAAGGACTATTTTTGAATTCTTTTTTAAGGGTTTGATAACTGCAGTAGGGATTGAGCCAATCTTCATTAGTATCGAAAAAGTCTTTAATTTTACCATACTTCTCTTCAATTGGCTTTTTATTTTTTTCAAAATTAAAGTGTGCTTGCTTAGCTACTTCAAAAAAGTTGCGGTAAAGTTCCCCGTAATTGATTTCATTCTCAGGATGAGAGATTAATGGAGCGAGCGTACCTTCATCTATAACTCCAAGTTCGAGAAGCGGTTGCCAATCGATCAGATAGGGATTACCAGCAGAGGAAGAAAACACTTGGTAGGGAGAATCGCCATACCCAGTTGGTCCGACCGGACAGGTTTGCCAAAAAAGAAAACCAGCTTCTTGAAGAAAATCTACGAATTCTCTGGACGATAATCCTAAATTTCCAATCCCAAATTTACCAGGCAACGATGTAACATGAAGAAGCACTCCACATGAACGGGAATTCAACCAACTAGGCAATCCTTCACAAAGTGACATATAACAAACAATTAGACATAATGCATATTGTACGAAAAAGCATAGAGAGTATCCTAGGTCTTAAGTTAATTAGAAAAGCCCCATCTTTTGGTAAATGGATAATAGACAACGAAAGCACGACCAATAATTTCGTTCTCAGGAACAAACCCCCAAGCTCTTCCATCTAAACTATCTGTTGAATTATCTCCCATCGCGAAATAAGCATTTAGACCAGTGGAGTTATCAGGATCCTTTTTTCGAGGAACAATAAGGATTTCTTGATTAGTGAGCAGCCCTTCAGCTCGATAACCAGGATATTTGGATGGGTTTGGAGAATTTGGATCTATAGCCAGGTTTTCCGTTCTCTTATTATTTTCTGCAAATGCAATTTTCCCAGAAATTGGTTTATCATTTCTATACAGAACTCCTGGCGTGCCCTTACGAACATCAGTTCCATTGGTAAAGATGTTTTCAGGAACTTTAATCATCAAGCGGTCTCCTGGTTCTCCAACTAATCTCTTAATATAATACTTGTCTTCGCCAATAAAGTTTCGCACTGGTGTTCCGATCTTTCTATTGAATTCATCAATTGATCCAGTACGAAAAACTGCAGGGTCTCCGACACTGGGTTTAACAAAATTGTAAGTCATTCGGTCAACGAATAATGCATCGCCAAGCAAAATATCAAACGCGATGGCAATATCTCCTGCTTTGTAAGCTTTATCAGATAATTTCAAGCGGCTTCCAGTAAAACCCTGATCCTGGGAGACGATAAGTGGTAAATCTCTCAAGTTTTCGATCCCTGCAAACTTTTGTGCAATTAAAGTATCAAAATCAAATTCAGCAGGAACCTGCAATAAATGCTCTTTTCCGCCTACTTCAAAAACATACTCTTTAACACTGTTGGGAATAATAAAAAAGCGACCATCTGGAAATGTAGCCTGTGCAGGTCTGAAACTACCGCCATTTTGAAGCACAAGATAAAGACTGCCTGCACTTTCTAATTCTAAGCGATAATGTGATGCCCCTAACAACATCTTATCCATTCCCCTTTCAATTAAATTGGGTACATCTTCATTTTCTTGATATAAATTTGGTTGCATACCAAAAAATGAAGGGTACATCGAATTTGTCGGGATGATAAAGGGCTGTAAGAAAAAACTTCTAATTCCAATTACAACAATTGCGGCAACCATAAGCATCTCTACATTTTCAACCCAGCCTTTTTTATGATAAAACAAACCGCCAGAGTCCTTGAGTGCCTTATCCAAATTCTCGGCTTTCTCTTCTAGTTTACCTATAAAAACAGGCTTTTGCTTTAAAGTTTCTTGAAGTTCATTAATTGAAGACTCTAAACTTATTACCTGTTCACTATTCAGAATATCCCTGCGGTATGCTAAAGCTTTTTCACCTAAACGGAGAATTTCCTTGGCTCCTTTTTTCTGAGATCGACTCGCTTTTTTTTCTTCGTTCATTAATTTCTTTAAGTTGAACTTTTAAGGATTTGAATAAACGCTTCTTGAGGAATATTTACATTTCCTATCTGCTTCATTCTCTTTTTTCCCTCTTTTTGTTTTTCTAATAGTTTTCTCTTTCGAGAAATATCTCCACCATAACATTTTGCTGTAACATCTTTCCTCATTGCACTAATCGTTTCACGAGCGATTACCTTGCCTCCAACCGATGCTTGCAATGCAATCTTAAAAAGTTGACGTGGAAGAATATCCTTAAGTTTTGAGCAAAGTACCCTACCCCGGTTTTCTGCCTTATCTTTATGCACAATCGTAGAAAAAGCATCTACAGGTTCTGCATTAACCAAAATCTCCATTCGAACAAGAGAAGATTCAATATATTCCGCCATATCATAATCCATTGAACCATACCCATGAGTAACACTTTTAAGGCGATCATTAAAATCTACTAAAATTTCATTCAATGGAAGATGGCAGGTCATCATAACCCTTGTTTCGTCAATAGTCTCTGTATCACTACAGGTCCCTCTTTTCTCTGTAACAAGTGCAAGCAAATCGCCAATACAATCGTTAGGTGCATGAATACGTGCAAGGATGGTTGGTTCTTCAATTTTGAGAATTTCAGTCGTATCGGGTAGTTCCAGAGGGTTATCAACTTCCAGGATTTCACCTGCAGTTAAGTGAACTTTATAAATGACACTCGGATAAGTGGAAATAAGGTCAATATCGTACTCTCGACGAAGCCTCTCTTGTATAATTTCCATATGAAGCAGTCCAAGGAAACCACACCTAAATCCAAATCCTAAAGCAACAGATGTTTCAGATTGAAAAGTAAATGCAGCATCATTTAAACGAAGTTTGCCTACACTCTTTTTTAACTTTTCATAATCTGATGTATCTAATGGATAAAGACCGCTAAAAACCATAGGTCGCACATCTTTGTAACCAGGCAGCATCTTTGTAGCAGGCGACTCGGAAAGCGTAATGGTATCCCCAATCTTAATCTCTGCAACATCGCGAATCCCTGTTACAATATAACCAACTTCTCCAACACCTAAAGTTTTCATAGGAACCGGTTGGGGGCAAAACTTACCAATCTCCTTAATTGGAGTCTTCCTCTTGTCACTCATTAAAAGCAAGTTCGCGTTTTTAGTAAAACAGCCAGAGAAAACTCGCACATAACAAATTACGCCTTTAAAGGAATCAAATTGGTTATCAAAAACTAATGCTCGAGGTTGAGGGTAGTCTGTCCAACGCGGTTGGGGTAAGCGTTCGACCACGGCTTCAAGTATCTCCTCAACTCCAATCCCCGATTTGCCGCTTGCCAAAATTGCTTCCTCTGCGGGAATTGCCAAAATATCTTCTATTTGCTTAGATACTCTCTCAACATCTGCACTAGGTAGATCCACTTTATTGATCACCGGTATGATTGTTAAACCCTGTGCATCCGCTAATTGTGCATTCGCAAGAGTTTGAGCCTCAACCCCCTGAGACGCATCGACTAATAACAAAGCACCTTCACAGGCTGCTAAACTCCTAGAGACTTCATAAGAAAAATCCACATGTCCGGGTGTATCGATTAAATTAAACAGATAATCACTTCCGTCTTTATACCTGTAGTTCATGGAAACAGGATGGCACTTAATTGTTATGCCTCTTTCCCGCTCAAGATCCATTGAGTCGAGCAGTTGTTCCTTCATTTCTCGTGCAACTACCGTTTGGGTACTTTCAAGAAGCCGATCAGACAAGGTAGTCTTGCCATGATCGACATGCGCTATGATACAAAAATTACGAATCCTTTGAGTTTCCACCATTAAAAAGTTGACCACTGAAAAATTCCCCTTGAAAAAGAACATGTGTAAAAGAGGGAATAATCCTTTCTCGCATATTTATTTCAAATGGACAAGAAACTACTTCACGGAGCACATACTGCTCTTATAACACCTATGAAAGATGGGGCGGTATCCTATGCCGACCTAGAATCTCTAGTAAACGCCCAATTATCTTCGGGAATATCAGGGCTCGTACCTTGTGGAACCACAGGGGAGTCCCCTACTCTATCTGGTGAGGAACATCTTCAGGTAATAAAAGCCACGGTCGAGATCGTAGATAAAAAAATTCCCGTAATTGCCGGAACGGGTGCAAATTCAACGCAAGAGGCACTTGAGTTAACCAAAAAAGCAGATCAAGCTGGTGCCGATGCATTCCTTTTGGTTGCTCCGTATTATAATAAACCTAGCCAAGAAGGCCTTTTTGCACATTTTAGTGCCCTCGCTGAATGCACTGAAAAGCCAATTGTTCTTTATTCTATTCCATCCCGTTGTGGTATTGAAATTTCCACTTTGACTGTTGCAAGGTTATATGAAAAACATTCCAATATTTGTGCTTTAAAAGAAGCTGGTGGTCGGTCATCAAAGGTTTCCGAAACTGCTTGTGCGGTTGATGAAAACTTTGTCATTTTGTCTGGAGATGATGGACTAACACTTCCATTTATGGCTTGCGGAGCCAAGGGGGTAATTAGTGTTGCCTCAAATATCATTCCCTCAACTGTTGCGGAACTAGTTAACCTAGCTTTGCAAGAAAACTATTTTAAAGCACGTGAATTACATCTTGAATACTTCCAGTTCTTTTCTGATATATTTATCGAGCCAAATCCAGTTCCCATCAAAACACTGCTCAACTGTAAAGGAATCATTGAATCTGCTGAGGTAAGGCTTCCACTAACGCCTCCCTCTGCGAATAACTTATTATTATTACAGAAGATGGCTCAAAATTTAAATATCTAAACAATATGAGTCTGAAAATTTTATTAAGCGGCGCAAGAGGCCGAATGGGAAAAGCAATTCATTCAATTGCATCCGAACATGACTGTGAAATTAGTTTCCCGGTTGATCTTGGGGACAATCCAGAAGAAGGAATTGAAGACTGCGATGTAGTCATTGATTTTTCCCTTCGAGATGCGACTCGCTCACTTGCCATGTTGGCAAAAAAATATAATAAGCCAATGGTTATTGGGACCACAGGACATGAAAAAGATGACCGAACTACGATTGAAGAACTATCTAGTTCAATTCCGATGGTTTGGGCTGGAAATTTCTCAACAGGAGTTAATCTTTTGTTTTTTCTTACTCAACAAGCAGCAAAAGTATTGGATTTGAATTCCGGATTTGATCCAGAAGTAATTGAAATGCATCATAGGCTAAAAAAAGATGCACCCAGTGGAACGGCAGATCGCCTACTTGAAATCCTAAAGGATTCGAGAAATGCAAACGAACAAGATATTTCTCATGGTCGAGAGGGAATGCCCGGAGAGAGAAAGGCCAGTGAAATTGGGTCTCATGCCCTAAGAGGTGGAGATGTTGTAGGCGAACATACTGTCATGTTTGCTGGCATAGGAGAAAGAATTGAACTAACCCATCGGGCAACGGACCGAATAATTTTTGCTGCGGGTGCACTAAAAGCAGCTAAATGGGTTACCAAACAACCACCAAAGCTCTATTCAATGCAAGATGTTCTTGGTTTAACCGCATAATCTGATGATCGCATTTATAGAAGGAGATTTAATCGAATGCCAACTCAACATGGCAGTAATTCAAATTGGTGGAATTGGCTATGAAGTGAATATTCCCCTTACCACTTCTGAAAAACTTCCCGCCTTGGGTAAGGAGATCAAATTATACACTCAAGCGACCTACAAAGAAGACTCTCAAACCCTCTATGGATTTATTGATCGGGAATCTCGAGATTTTTTCCGCATGATAGTGAATAAGGTCTCTGGCATTGGTCCTCGAATTGCCTTAAATTTACTTGGCTCACTTTCATTACCCATGCTTAAAACATCCATTGCAAATGGAGATATTGGTATGTTATCTAAAGCTCAAGGTCTGGGGAAAAAGACCGCCGAGCGCATTGTGGTTGAGCTTAAAGACAAAGTTTTGCCAAAGGCGATAAGTGCGCCTCTCCCTTCAACCCCTGGAACTAGTACTGGAGAAGGCCAAGACAAAACAGCTGAAGATATAGGCTTTATCGCCTACCATGACGCAGTCTCTGCCCTACTCACTCTCGGCTATAAAGCGACCGATGCTGATCAAGCAATCCGAAAAGCATCCGATGAAATGGGTAAGAACGCATCTACAGAAGAACTGATTCGCAAAGCACTGGGAAGATAATTTGAGTTATAATCCAGTTTGTTGAGAAATATAATTACTAAGATAGGCAATTGCATTTTCAATCGAAAATTGCAGCGAATTACCGCATGCAATATAATAGGCAATAGCACTTGCTAAGCGACACCCAGTTCCACGGACTTCAGTACCATTAGGGATTCGCTCATGCACGAAACTCTTTTGTATTGCACCGTCAACCAAAAGTAAATCTTTGCACTGATGAGTATTTAAATGACCACCCTTGATCAATACCGCACCAGAGCCCAAGGAAATAAATTTTTGAGCAAGCTCAGGAACTCCTTCATAATTTAAGCAATTCTCGGAGGTCAATAGATTAGCTTCGTCCAAGTTCGGGGTGATTAAGGATGAAATGGGGAATAAGTTTTCTTTTAATGCTAATATCCCGTCTTTCGAATTCAAAAAATTTCCTGAAGATGTTTTAAGAACAGGGTCAAGGATTACAGTTGAACAGGGAATTTCATTAATAAATGCAGCTACAATTTCAACTGCTTCCCGATTCGGAAGCATTCCAATTTTAATTCCATCGATTTGCTGTTCTTTAACAGACTGAAGTTGTGCCTCCAATATTGATTTGGGAATAGTATAGGATTTAAAAAAACCATCGTTCCCCTGGGCAGTTACTGCTGTAATACATGGATAGCATACTCCACCAAGGTGATTAATGGTTCCAACATCTGCAGACACACCAGCACCACCAGAACTATCCGATCCACCAATAATCAATAAATTAGGCATTAATCGAGCGGGAAGCCATCTGCTTCCCATTGTAATATTCCGCCAGAAAGGTTATAGAGGTTTTTAAACCCCTGAGCCTTCAGTGATTCACAAGCCATTCGACTCCGAACCCCTGCCTTACAATAAACCAGTACATTTTGTTCACTGGGATCGCCTGATAAATTTACTCCATGGGTCGAATTGAATTCGCTTAACGGTATGTGAACAGATGGTGAAATCTTGGACATTTCTCGCTCCCAAGCTTCGCGGACATCCAATATCAATATGCCCTTATCTTCATTAAGCATTTTAAAAAATTCATTCGGTTCGCTTTCAACAATCATTTGATCAGTTTCCTCCTTTATTTTAAATGAACAACTCGAAGAGCTTTCCTCCAAAGAAATATTTTTTCTACGGTCCAACTGAGACTTTAGCCCAATTAATCGTGTTTTCTGATCTAAGGCACTATAAAGTAAAACTCTCCCTGACAATGGAGTTCCTACTCCAGTAATTACTTTTATACTTTCCAATGCTTGAAAACTACCAATTATTCCTGGAAGAACCCCTAGTACACCAACCTCTGAGCAACTAGGTAATGCATTTGAACTTGGCGGGTTAGGAAATAAGCAACGATATGTTGGACCATTTTTATAATTAAAAACACTAACCTGACCTTCAAATTGATAAATTGCACCATAAATTAAAACCTTATCAAACAGAACGCATGCATCATTAATTAAATACCTCGAAGAAAAATTATCAGTTCCATCCAAAATAATATCATACTCCTTTAATAGAGATTCTGCATTTCCAGCCGTAAACCGAACAGTATGACTATGAATTTCTATATACGGATTCATTCTCTGCAGTTTAATTGCTGCAATTTCTGCTTTAGGTTTGCCAACATTATCTTGGTTGTAGAGTACCTGTCGTTGTAAATTTGAAGATTCGATAATATCTTCGTCGACTATTCCAATCTTCCCAACTCCTGCAGCTGCCAAGTACTGAAGTGCGGGACATCCTAAACCACCGGCTCCAATAACTAGGACTGATGCACATTTTAACTTTTCTTGAGCTGCAATGCCAAACGAAGGCAAAGATAAGTGCCTTTGATATTGATTTGTTTCCTCAACCGAAAGCATCTCTAGACAATCTGATTAAATAAAATTTATTGAACGGAGGAAAGAATCTCTGAGTCAGAAATCGCAGTTTCTTTGGACAAACTTTTGAAAGGGCGATTTTGAGATCGGCAATGATAAGAAGAGTCCCAATCCTTCCAGACTGGTTCGTAGCCTTTAGATTTCAGCATCTTAGCTATTTCCGCAGGGCTTCTTTCATCAGAAATTGAAAATTGTTCGAGAGAATCTTCGTTTCCAGAATATCCCCCTGGGTTAGTTTTAGAACCAGCACTCATCGTAGTAATTCCAATAGGCAAAAGTTGCTCCCGTAATGCGGAGCTTTCCCTTGTAGATAAACTAAGTTCTAGTTCGTGATTAAATATTCGATAGGCACAAAGCAATTGGACCAAGTTCCTGTCAGTTAATTCTACAACAGGGTCCATCTCTCCTTCATATGGACGAATCCGAGGGAAAGACATCGAAAATGCAGTCTTCCAGTATTTTTTTTCCAGATAATCTAAATGCATTGCCGCAAAAAAAGAATCAGTCCGCCAATCCTCGGTTAATCCGTAGAGGCAACCAAGTCCAATCTTATTGATCCCTGCACGCCCGAGTCTGTCCGGTGTGTTAAGGCGCCAATTAAAATTTGTTTTCTTTCCTTTTTTATGATGCTCCGCATAACTGCCCGTTTCATAAGTTTCCTGATAAACCAAAACTGCATGTAAACCAGCCTCAATTAAATAGCTGTAATCTTCCTCTGCTAATGGTTGAACCTCCATAGATACATTTGCAAAACAGTCGTTTAGCACTTTAATTGCATCAAAAAGGTAATTAAGCCCCACCTTTTGGGAAGATTCTCCCGTAACTAATAAAACATGTTCAAACTTATCTTTTCTTAAAGCTCCGGCTTCACGAAGAATTTCAGCAACTGACAAAGTTTTCCTTGGTATTTCATTCCCCAAGCTGAAACCGCAGTAATCACAAACATTGTTACACTCATTTGATAAATACATTGGTGCAAATAATCGAACAACTTTACCAAATCGTTGAAGGGTTAGTCTGTGAGCAAGTTGGGCCATTTCCTCCAGATATTCCTTTCCCGCCAAAGGAGAAAGCAATGCGGCAAAATCCTCCAATCCTCCAGCTCCTTCTCTATTCAATGCTCGTTCAATATTTCGTTTACTAGAAGAAATAATTAATTGCGAAACAGAATTCCAATCAGTCTTGTAAAACTTGTCTTGAAATGAAATCATTTTAATCGCTATGAAAGAAAATTGGTTAAGGGAGAGGTCGCTTGAGCATTTTGGCGAATCCCTCCCAAGCCAGCAACATGAGCCATCCTCCCAGCTTCAACTGCTTTCCCAAAAGCTCCTCCCATCGAAACCGGATCAGATGATACCGCAATTGCAGTGTTAACCAGAACTGCACTTGCTCCCATCTCCATTGCCTCTGCCGCCTGTGAGGGTGCACCAATACCAGCATCGACTACAACTGGAACCGTTGCCTGCTCAATGATAATTCGTAAAAACTCTCGGCTTTCTAATCCACGATTACTACCAATAGGAGACCCTAGGGGCATAACTGCGGCAGCCCCCGCTTCTTCAAGTTTTTTACATAAAACCGGGTCAGCATGGCAGTAAGGCAGAACAATAAAGCCCTCCTTTACTAATTCCCTAGTAGCATCAAGCGTGGCAACAGGATCGGGCATTAGGTACTTAGGGTCGGGATGCACTTCTAATTTCAACCAGTTTGTCTGTAATGCCTCTCTCGCCATTTTAGCAACAAAAACGGCTTCTTTTGCATCTCTAACTCCAGAAGTATTGGGTAGAATTCTGACGGATTTGGAATCCAAGAAATCTAAAATAGAATCCTCTCTACCCTTTGGGTTTGCTCGCTTCATCGCAACGGTTACCATTTGTGAGCCACTTTTATCAACCGACTTTTTTAATACGGCACCAGATTCAAACTTTCCAGTACCGACAAACAATCGAGATTGAAATTTTTCTCCCGCTATTTCTAAATCGTCAAAATCAACATTCATATGGTAACGCAGTTAAGGTCAGTTAATCGATTCATAAAATCCTTCACATAAAATCCATACTGAGTTTCAGAAGATAGGGCTGCACAAACAGCTAAGCCAGCAAGATTAAATTCTTCAATCAAACCGCATTCCTCTAATCCAATACCTCCAATTAAAAAAACGGGAATGGGATACAGGTAATCAACAATTTCCCTAATGCTTTTGGTCGTTAAAATAGGATTCAAATCAACTTTTGTCCTAGAATGCCGATAAGGCCCAAGACCAACGTAATTAGACAACCCAAGCCTTTTAACGACCTTGGCCTCTTCAAAATTATGAACTGTGGAACCAATAATAGCATCATGCCCAAGAGCCTCTCTTGCATCCTGTACAGTACAATCATTACTACCTAGATGGAGACCCGCAAATTTAGCCCGATTCGCAATGTCCAAAAAATCATTAACGATCAGAGTCGCATCGTTCTCAATCGCATATTTTGAGGCAATATTAACCTGGTCAAATAGATTATGAGAACTCAATTCCTTTGTTCGAATCTGTATAAATTTAGCTCCTTCCTCAAGAAGAATACGAACCTGTTCTGAATGAGAAAGAATTGAATAATCACTTGTCAGACATAGCAAACTGCTGAGCGAATTCATACTTTTCAACCTCTATTGTTTAACATGAATTCAATATCCATTTTAAGAAACTCATTGAGTGCTCTCAATGGATCACGACTCCCCCAAATTGAACCCAATAAAGCTACGCCATCAAAGCCTACCTCAGATAATCTTTTTATCTTCTTTTTACGAATTCCCCCAAGGGCAAAAACTCTTGGCTTTTTGACAAGCGTCTTCAATTTCCCCGATTGAAAAAATGAAAAAATATTGCTTAACGAAATTTTAGGACTGTAGCCTTTTTTCGAAATCGATTCGTAAACTGGTCCAAAAAAAACATAGTCTAAATCCTCGTTGAGATTTTTCAACTCGCTTAGCTTATGAAGCGAACGACTAGCGGTACCTTTAATGTCTTTAATTGTTTCCGTTGAAGTGTGGTGATATCCGGCAAGGGGAAATTTTTTTAATAATTCCGGTGATCGATGAACGACAATCTTGGATAAATGTTTTTCAGGAACCTGCTCTAAATATTCGCATAACTCTTCGAATGAAAAGTTTGGCTTTCTTAAATGAAATCTCATCAATCCAGCCTCAAAAAAATCAACTAGCATCTTAATTTCCTCGTTTTTCTTGGATGGAGGAGAAATTAATATTGTACTGGGTAAATCAGTCATCCGCCCTGCGTTGCCTGAACAAATAATAAACGGTCCCCTTCAAATAGGGTTTTATCCTTGATATGGTCGGAGGGGATCACTTCCTCGTTTAATGCAATTGCCCAACCAGAAAGCTCACTCATTCCAATCTTAGTTAAAAAAGAATGCAAAGATGATTCTGCGGGGATTTCATGAAGATCATCATTTACAAAAATTTTCATTTTTTCTCACCCTGGGTATAGATCTCAGCTCCCGAATCGAGGAATTCTTGTGATTTCTCAGCCATTCCTTGTGCAATTGCAGAACCTTCATCATCTATTCCCTTTTCACGTGCATACTTTCTAACATCCTCACTGATTTTCATAGAACAGAAATGAGGTCCGCACATGGAACAAAAGTGTGCGGTTTTTGCATTTTCTTGAGGCAAAGTTTGGTCATGAAACTCCCTTGCTTTTTCGGGATCAAGCGACAAATTAAACTGATCTTCCCAGCGAAATTCAAATCGGGCTTTAGATAAAGCGTTGTCCCGAAATTGGGCAGCTGGATGACCTTTTGCTAAATCTGCGGCATGGGCAGCCAATTTGTAAGTAATAACACCTTCACGCACATCCTCCCGATCAGGTAAGCCAAGATGCTCCTTAGGGGTAACATAACATAGCATAGCACAACCATACCATCCAATCATAGCAGCACCAATGCCACTGGTAATGTGATCGTATCCAGGGGCAACATCAGTGGTCAATGGTCCGAGTGTATAAAAGGGAGCTTCATGGCACCACTCCAATTGCTTATCCATATTTTCCTTTATCATGTGCATGGGCACATGTCCCGGGCCTTCATTCATAACTTGCACTCCATATTTCCAAGCACGGGTTGTGAGTTCACCCTGAGTTTCCAACTCAGCAAATTGTGCCTGATCGTTTGCATCTGCAATCGATCCAGGACGAAGTCCGTCTCCAATTGAAAAAGATACATCGTAAGCAGCCATAATTTCACAAATTTCATCCCACTTTTCATAAAGAAAATTTTCTTTATGATGGGACAAACACCACTTCGCCATAATCGAACCGCCTCGGCTTACGATACCAGTCATTCTTTTACTAGTCATTGGCACATAACGTAAAAGAACACCTGCATGAATCGTGAAATAATCAACTCCTTGCTCAGCTTGCTCGATGAGTGTGTCTTTGAATATTTCCCATGTTAAATCTTCTGGTTTACCTCTTACTTTTTCAAGTGCCTGATAAATAGGAACCGTACCTACAGGCACGGGGCAATTTCGAATAATCCATTCTCTGGTGCGATGAATATTTTTACCGGTGGATAAATCCATCAGTGTGTCAGCTCCCCATTTTGTGGCCCAACGCATTTTTTCAACTTCTTCTTCAATTGATGAAGCAACAGCAGAATTACCTATATTTGCATTAATTTTGACCAAGAAATTTCGTCCAATGGCCATAGGTTCAAGCTCCGGATGGTTTATATTCGCTGGAATAATAGCACGACCTCGTGCCACTTCACTACGAACAAACTCAGGGGTGATCTGCGATGGAATAGATGCACCAAAAGATTCTCCACGGTGTTGATGATTAAGTGAATTTCTTACAGCATCAGGTGAGGTCTCGAGGTTCTCAGCGATTGACTGAAGCTTCATATTTTCGCGAATTGCAATAAACTCCATTTCTGGAGTTATAATTCCATTGCGAGCATATTCTAACTGAGTAACGGTTTTCCCCGGTTTGGCACGAAGAATATCACGGCTTGTACGATCAAAATCTGGGAGTTCTTTGGTTCGTGCGTCAGATCTCTCGGCATGCTTACCAGACAAGTAACCATTATCAATAGGTTGAATAGAACGGCCTTCGATATGTGTTGTATCATCTCGTTGTCTAATCCACTCCGAGCGCAAAGTTGGAAGTCCCTTGGTCGGATCCTTATGAAAATCAGGATCACCCCAAGCTCCGGAAGTGTCGTAAACCCGAATAGGAGAGTTTTCTGCAGTTCCTCCTTCTGGCAAATTACTGACTGACTGTGGAATTTCCCTCATTGGAACGAAAACATCAGAGGATTCCCCTTTAACATAAACTTTCCGGCAATGGGCAAAGGAACTATGCTTTGCATCTTTATTAGTTTCTACTTTTTTGATCATGGCATTTAAATTTTCGCCAGAGATCGCCAAACACAGAGTGTTAAGTTTTCCCTACGGCGTATGGTTTCGCATCAGGTTCGAAGGGTCGCTTGTGGAACGAACAAGCCTCTCAGTCTAGCGCCAAATTGACTCCCCTAAACAAGTCTACCAATCTATCTGGCGAATTCCGCAAAAGCAATCAAAAGAATTTTGAATTTTCATTAATGAAATTTCAAATTGGCTCGGAATAAAAACTCCTTTAATTGACAACTTTACACCTCTAATTTTGACCCGAAATATTTGTTGTTAACCACGATTTTCATTATCAAATTAAAAACAAAAAGATGATACTGTTACGATAAGCTTCCAGCTTTCATATGAAAATTAATTCAGGTTTTATTTTAATGGAAAAAAAGTAGAAGCGATCAAGCACATTATTAATCCAGCAAGAGATACTGCCGTAAGTAAAACAGACCATGTTTTTAAAGTTTCTTGTTCTGTGAAACCGCTCAGTCGTTGAACAACCCAAAAACCACTATCGTTCATCCAAGAAAGGGTAATTGAACCGAAACCAATTGATAAAAAAATGTAAAGTGTATGATATTGCAACTCACTACCATCGCCCAAAATTGCAGCCATTAACCCGACTCCCGTGATCATCGCAACCGTAGCAGAACCTTGTGCAATTCGAATAATTGCAGTAACTAACCAGGCGAGCAAAATATAAGAGATATTAAATTCGGAAGAAAGGCTTTCTATCGATTGCCCTACCCCGCTTAATCGAATCATCCCGCCAAAAGCACCTCCTGCACCCGTAATTAAAATAATTGTCCCTGCGGTTTTTAATGGTTCTTCTAATTGCTCAGATAAAAATTTTGAAATGGTCAGGTTTTCATTTAGGCACTCCCTTAAAGATTGTTTAATCAAAATATACGCCGATGAAAGTGCCGCCAAAGACATCGCAATATTTGGTTCACCCAAAAAAGAAAGTAAACTGTAATAAAAATTACCGGAGTTGGGGCTTATTATGCCGAGGTTAAATCCTTGATCCGCTAAAACATTAACAAGTGCGACAGCAGAAATAAGAATAATTGGTAATGCGATAGGTAAAAAAGATGAAAAAACTGAAGGCAGCTCTTCGTCAGGTTTTTTAACGATAACTTCAAGGCTACTAGTAGATGCACCAGCAAGCTCCCGCATAGGAAAGTTATATTTATCGTCAAACCATTTTGCCATATATAAAACAAGGCATGCAGGTAATATACTTGCCACAAGTCCGGCAATTAATGCGTAACCTAGATCCAGTCCAAGCCCGTCTGCAATCATTAATGGTCCAGGAGTGGGTAGAACCATTGAGTGAGTAATCGCACCAGCCCCGGCCATCGCCATCACAAAAAATAAATACTTACCTCCCGTACGGACTGCCATTGCTCGAGCTAAGGGAATTAGCAGAAAAAAGACCGTATCAAAGAAGACTGGAATAGACAAAAGAAACCCACTTATTAACAGAACCAAACCCGCTCTTTTTAGACCGAATACCGCAAGCAGAAAACGGACAACTCGATCAGCAGCACCACTGTTCATCATGCAAGTGCCAACAATTGCAGCAAGTGCAATGATCAGACCCACTCCTCCCGCAGTATTACCAAACCCGATGAGAGACCACTTAACTGCCAATAAAGAATCAATTTGACCGGATGGATTCAGGTCAACCCGGCTATGAAAAAGTCCCTTATTTTCAATCGAAACCTCTGGCAAAGGTCCGGAGAGCAGCCCAACCATGACCGAAGCAACCATAAGGGTAATAAACGGATGAAGTTTTAATTTGGTGATTCCGAAAACAACCCACGAAACGCTGATAAATAAAACGAGCAATGGCCAATTTGAAAAGTTATTTGAGACAGTAGCAATAAACATATTTTTTCTTAGTAAATTTTAATATCCCTATCCCATTGTTTATTTAATTTACAATCAAGTTGTAAACTGAGATTAGAAAAAGAATTTATTTCAAGTTATCTCATATTTTCCGTTAGGCTGCTTTTTAACTCGACGATTAAGTTCAAGCAGAGTGAGTGAGGACATAGCCTCTGGCATAGCAAGTGAAGTTCTTTTACTCAATTCATCAAGTGAAAGTTGCTCTCCTTCCTTTAGTTCGTTGATCACTAAGTTTTCGCTTTTACTCAATTCACTCAAAAAAGCAGATTCTGCCACAGGCTGAACACCTTGATCTTTAAAGTTAAGTAGAAACTGATCATCTTTCATATATGGCCTAAGATCTTCGATTATATCTCTAGTAGAGGAAATCAAGGTTGCACCTTCTCGAATTATTTTATGGCAACCTGCAGAACTGGGCTGATCAATACGCCCGGGCACAGCAAAAACAGTTCGTCCCTGATCAGCCGCAAACTGAGCAGTAATTAAACTTCCACCGGATGCGGCGGACTCAACCACAAGAACTCCCTGAGATACCCCCGAGACAAGACGGTTACGCATGGGGAAGGTTCGACGATCTGCTCTCCTGCCAAAAGGAAACTCAGAGATTACAGCACCATTCTCAATAATTCTTTGATACAGATTAATATTTTCTGGAGGGTACACAATGTCAAGACCACTACCGAGAAATGCAATAGTTGGACCACCAGCATCAAGTGCACCTTCATGTGCAGCAGAATCAATCCCACGGGCCATACCACTCACAACGCAAAATCCAGCTAAAGTTAATTCGCTTGCCATTGAGCGAGCTTGCTTCTGTCCATACATTGTTGGATTTCTTGTGCCAACTATAGCAACGAATGGTCGATTGGGAATTTCACCAGCAACATAAAGGCCAATCGGAGGGTCATAAATCTCTAGAAGCAATTCGGGTAGTTTTGATTGCACAAGAAAACTAACGTTTCTCTTTTTAATCTTACGCTTTTCCTCAATTAGCCATTCTTCGTTTCCAGGATCGTTTAACGAATCAATAATCTTCTCTCCAATCCCTTTAACATTATATAGATCATTTCTACTCGCCTTGAAAATTTCGCGAGGATCGTCATTGTAGAATTCAAATAAATTCCTAGCTGTAATTGGGCCAACCTTTGAAATCCCATTTAATAAAAGAAATGCGTCTTCTTTATTTGTTTTTTGTATACTGCAAGCCACAATTAAAAGATACTTAAGAGGGAAAGAAGTAAAAGTGAAACCTAATTATTTATTCCAACGCAATATAAAGTAAATTAAAAACGATGTTCATTCAAAATACTGATCCTTGATGGATGCCTAAGCTTTCTTAGCGCTTGAGCCTCAATTTGCCTAACTCTTTCCCTCGATACATCCATAATTAATCCTATTTGCTCTAAGGTTAGCGTTCTACCGGGGCAGTACTTGGAGACCCAGCTACATGCTTGCCTAAGACGCTCGTCACAGGAACCGTTAAAGCTCGGTATATCCAGTTCTTTAATTTTTAACTGACTCACCATTTAATATAGCATTAAACAGTAGGTTAAACCAAAAATTCAGGATAAAATTTAACAGAGTTAAGTATTAACTTCAAAATCGCCCAACGATACTGGATGGCCAACGAGCATATCTCTTGTGGCTTTGGATCCAAGAATTTGATGCCAGTAGCTTGGACATAATCCATCTCCGGGGCGTGCAACCCTTAAATTTTTTGAGGTTAGTAACTGCCCTTTAGATATATTCGAAGATACTAGGATTGATCTCTTAAAAAATGAACCTTTGGCTGAAAATTCTGAATTATAGAAATTCGATTTACCCATTGCGTCGTGAGTACACTTAACTGCATCCGATAACTCCATAAATTCTCGAGGAAGCATTGAAAATGCACCATCAATAGAATCCTCGTCCTTATCCAGTGTAAAATGCTTTTCAATTACACGAGCCCCTAATGCAGTTGCTGCGACTGCAATTGTATGACCGGGAGAATGATCGGACAATCCGATCTCTACTTCAAATTGCTCCTTCAATTCACTCATTGAACACAAATTGAAATCTTTTGCTTTAGCGGGATATTCACTAACACAATGCAAAAGAGTAATATGAGGGCATCCATTCGAAATTAAAACATCTAAAGCTTTCTTAATCTCATCATTGTTAGAGACTCCCACACTCGCAAAAACCGGCTTACCAGTACGACCAATTTCTTCAAGCAATGGAAAATGATTAAGCTCGAAAGATGCGACTTTATGTAAAGGCGGATCCAAAACTTCTTCAAGGAACTCAACGGCCGTTTCATCAAAGGGCGAACTAAAAAGAAACACCCCCATTTCCCTGGCCTTATCCGCAAGTGGTTGATGCCATTCCCAAGGAGTCATAGCATCTTGATATAAGTCATGCAGGTAACGACCTGCCCAAAGCCCCTCTTTAAGCAAAAACCGATCGTCTCTTCCCTCAACGGTGATAGTTTCAGGCTTGTAAGTTTGAAGCTTAATCGCATCAGCTCCAGATCTCACGGCGGACTCAATTAATAGGAAGGCTTTGTTTATATCACCACCATGGTTACCCGATAATTCAGCAACAATTAAGGGATAATTATTTGAGTTGGAAATTTTTTCAATAATATCCATCAGAAAAGATGGAGTTCAAATTAACCAAGTTTTGAATGAGGGAGAAAATCCGCCAATAGCTCATTCAATTGTTCCGAAGAGAATTTTTCACAGTTACAATTACTTGCATACCTAAAACCTTCAGAGCAAGAAACACCGCCAAGAATCCCAATCTTATTTCCCCAGAAAGATTGAATAGGTTGAATTACATAATGATTATCAAATTCTAAAACATTTTTAGCCTCATCTTCGGGAATTAGTATTTCATGCATTTTCTCACCGGGTCTTAATCCGATTGTATTCCATGAACACTTTGGTGCGATTACATTTGCTATTTCTCCTACCGTACATGCGGGAATTTTGGGGACATAAAGTTCTCCACCCACCATTTGCTCTAAGCATTGTAATACAAAATCAACCCCCTCTTTTAAGGTAATCAAGAATCTAGTCATTTCAGGATTTGTAATTGTTAGACTTCCTGATTCTCTTTGGTTTGCAAAAAGAGGTACAACACTTCCCCTGCTACCTACCACATTACCATATCTAACAACTGAAAAAATTGTACCCGCATCTCCGGCATAGCTGTTTGCAGCAACAAAGACTTTATCTGAACACAGTTTTGTAGCTCCATAAAGATTGACAGGGTTAACTGCTTTATCAGTGCTAAGCGCGATAACTTTTTTTACCCCGGCAAGTAAAGATGCTTCAACAACATTAGTTGCCCCATCAACATTTGTTTTGATAAATTCGTGTGGATTATATTCGGCTGCAGGGACTTGTTTGAGTGCCGCTGCATGGATAACATAATCAACTCCACGCATGGCAAGGCACAGACGTTCCTTATCACGAACATCACCCAAGAAAAACCTGACTCGCCCTTGAGTAAAGTCCTTATCTTTTTGCATCTCAGATTGCTTCCATTCGTCTCGGGAGTAAATAATTACCCGACGAGGTCGATATTTCTCCAAGACGGTTTTAACAAATTTCTGTCCAAAAGAACCGGTACCGCCGGTTACGAGAATTGATTTGTCGTTAAGCATAGATTATCCATATTCAGTGATATTTATAAAATAGTCGATTCCAAAGATTCATGAATGATTTAATTAATAAAATTCGGATTTCATATTTGAATATTTATCCTCACAAGTTTGCTTATGCCTACTGATTGGCTCTCAGAATCAATCTCTGAAGGGGCGAAGACAGTTATTTTGCTTGGTCCACTTTCGTCCGATTTGATAGAGGATCATTCTGATCAATTTCCACTGGGAGTTCTTTGGTTTGCACCAGTTGATTTAGAAAACATTTCGTTTGCTGAGAATATTAAGATAATTAAGCGAAATAAAAGCCTTTCAGAATTAAAACAGGCTTTATCAGATTTTATACTATTAGATTACGATTCTCCACCGAGTGTAAAAGTAAGTAATGAAATTTCTAATAATTCTTTAGAATCTTATACAAAGATTCTAGATTTTGTAATTGCTGAAATTGATACAACGATGCGGGCAAGAAGAACTCGTGCAGAGACTGGCTTTATCAGGCAAAGACAAGTTTTTGTAAACCTAGCTGGTTATTTAAAAAAAAGAATTCCGAATGAGTGGAGCAAACTTGGCCAAGGTGCATTGGGAGTAGTTGTTGGTGCTGGACCATCTTTGGATGTGACCTTACCGTTAATAAAAAACGATATCCCCCGTCCACTCATAGTGGCTGCAGATAGTAGTTTGCGTGCCTTGATGAAATTCGACTTGGAACCTGATTTTGTTGTGAGCATTGACCCGGAAAAAACATTCCAATCGTGTAGCGAACAGGGGTATACCCCCGGCATTGCTGTTTTATCAAGCCAATCTCACAAAAGCTGGGCTTCTCAGTGGGGCGATAAATGCTGCTTTTTATCTGGTCGGGTACTGACAGAAGATTGGCTTGCCGAGAAAGGAATTTCCAAAACAAATCTTCTTGCAGTTAATAATGCTGGCCTTACTGCACTTGTCTTTGCCGATTTTTTAAACACCTCTGCATTACTGACCGTTGGCTTAGATTTAGCGGGAGGCGGACAAGGTGAGGTGAGATACGCTGAAATCACAGGCAGGTCTCAAATGCAAATACATGCTTCTCATTATCATGAGGTTCCCGGAAATTTCAATAATACAGTGCTGACACCCTTTCTTTCGGACTGGCAAGAAACATCTGATCACACTAAAAAGATCACGAAAAGAAAAACTCTGATTAATCTGAATGATCGGGGGGCAAAACTTGAGGGGGCTTCCTTAGTACACCCAGACCAGATCAATGAACTGAGAGAAGTTCTAAATGAAAGCTTTTTACCGTTTACTGATAACGCGAACTCTCTTCTTGATAAACGAAAAACCCTTGGTGGACACGGAATGAATCAATTACTTTGCCAGTTGGTTGCTCATTGTGATCACACTTGGTCTACTATGCCTGCAGACGATAATACAGATTGTAATCTTACCTTAAACTTCTTTAAGGAATTAATGACGGGTAGAGATACGGCATCATTACTGGGCGATTTTGCATTTTCAATCATCCCCAAGCTCTCACCTGGAAAAGTACCGACAAATCATGAACTGGAAAATGCAATGGCAAGCCTACGGGACTTGTTGTGGAGACTTGAAGATTCAGTCTTAGATTGTGCACCTAATGAAGAATTCTTGGTGCGTTTTCTCACAGAAAAATTCAGCTAAGTCCGCTCAAATTCACTCAAGTCCTTCATTGCTTCATCAGCAAGTTCAAGTGCTTGATCCAAATCGCTGTATTGATGTGCATTTGAAATAAACCAATTATGATGAGGGTGAAAATATAAACACCTCTTCGCTGCAAACTCACAAAACTTTTGAATACGAAATAAATTTTCATCTCCCTCAAACCAAGGATATGGCATTGAACTTGGACCTGTCATGCACAAAGGAAACCCGTACTTTTTTGCTCTATTTTGAAGACCTTGGCAAAAGTAATCCCCTTTTGTTAAAACTGACTCAGCGACTCTTTGACTCGATGAAATCTCAAGGGATTTTAATGCTGCTGCCATTGCGACAGCATCATTCCAACAACTACCAGTTAAAAAAACTTCTTTGGATGCATTTCTTAAAAATTCTTTTCCCACACAGGCAGAAATAGCGTAGCCGTTCCCCAAGGCTTTAGAATAAATTGATAAATCCGGTGAGAAATTAAAATATCGATGAGAACCATAGTCATGAAGGCGCCCGCCCGCCCTCACATCGTCAAGAATTAATACAATTCCGAGATCATTACATTTCTTTTCAATATTTGGCCAAAAATCATCGGCGGGTAGAACCGAAGGAGCAAATGCAGCATGATGATAAGGAGTGAGTATGATGGATGAGACCTGATCTTGGTGGGAATCCAAAAGTTCATGCAATTCATCTAAATCATTCCAAGCAAATTCTAAAATTGACGACCGATCATCCTTAATTCTCCCGCCAAACCCAGGGTCACACCAAGCATCTACCCCATGGTAAACTTCCTTTGCTTTTATAACATAAGGCCTTCCGGTATATTCTCTTGCCACTCGTATCGCCCAAGTAGTTAAATCAGATCCATTTTTTGCAAAAACACTCCAATCAGCAAAATCAATTTTGCAGGTTAATAATTCCGCAAGCTCAACCATAACTGGGCTTGGTTGATTAAAAATTGCTCCTTTTGATCTTTGAGTATTTGCTGCATCGTCAATCTCGGAGTTTGAATATCCGTGTAGGATTGCTCCAAATCCACACATAAAGTCAAGCCACTCATTCCCATCCACATCCTCAAAACGACAACCCGATGCACTACTAATATAGTGAGGAAAGTTTCTTGGCATCCCAGCAATTGGAGCAACATGTCCGTAAATACCGCCAGGAATTACATCAACTGCCCGGGAAAATAAATGATCAGATTTGTCACGCCTTACGGTCATAATATTGAAGGTACAGATTTTTGAGCCAAGCGAGATATGTATCCAATTTTATCTAAAAGAGGAAGGTTTCCAGATATTTCGACTTCGCCATGCCCAGGATCTCCTAAATGATCAAGTCTTCCGCTTATAGCTCTTTCAGCAACTGCCAGGTTTTTAAATGTAAAAATTGCAGATGGAGCTTCACTCACTACTCCAGTCCCTACGGTACAAATTTTATTACAAGATATTGAGAGCCAACTCGCAATATCTGTATTTGCAACCTTGAATAAAATAACCCCACCCTTTTCGTCCTCTAATAATTTTTGACACTGAAGATGGTAGGTAGCAAAGGTAGCGGTTGCACTAAGCCCAGCTATTAGTCCAACTGAAATCTTATTTAAAGTCGGATTTTTTTGTAAAAGAATGCTCCTAATCTTCAGCAACATGCAAACTGAATGAAAACTACTTTTCAAATTTAAAAGTAGTGGAATGTATTGCGGAAGTGCAAAACCGTTTTTCACGGCTTGTAGAAGTTTAGCATCTAGGAAGCACAACCCACCACCGAGTTGAATGGAAATTTCGTCTATAAACTTAACACTTAGAATCTTACCGACTTTCGTTCGGTTTACAACCTCAGCACTGGAAGCTTCTAAAGAACAAGCAGCAGCATATGGTATCAGTCTATGACTTTTAACAATCACAACCTTAAAGAAAGCATTTCTAGAGAATTTAGCAATCTCTTCGGAGTGGAATCTATCTCAATTTTAATACTTGGAATATCCTCTGCAATATAATGCCTAACATTTTTTGGCTTATTCGTTTTTATAATTTTTGAATTCCGACTTTTCCAGAAATTCAGATTATTGATCTCCTGGGGCATTACTCCACGAGAAAGGTCAAATATCATAGGTGTGCCACATACAACTGCCTCAGTGGTTGTACCTGCTCCCGGACGGGCAAATAAAAATTTTGCCTCACGCAAAAAAAGTGCCATTTCTTGATCATTTACTGTCAACAAAGGAATCACATTAAATTTCAGCTTTTCTTTCATTACCTGAATTTTTGAAAAAGTTTTTCTGTTTGAGCCACAAAGTGCAATCACTTGAAAGTTTGTATTAAGATTCCTCAATGAAAGTAAAACTTCATGGTGTCTATTAACTCCATTTGCACCTGTACCAAGTAGAATGATAGGACAATCGGGATGAATTTTATATTTATTAAAAATTTGTAATTTAATGCTCTCATCAGTGCTCTGATAGAAAGCAGGTCTTAAAAGTGGACCGACTTCCAATGTTTTTTTAATTGGCATCCCACGATCCTTTGCGGCCTTACAGGTTTCTTTAAATGGACCAAGAAATAAATCAGCGTTTGGATTAATCCAATGCCTGCTAAAGCCAACACCATCTGCTAATTCACCACAATAAATGACAACTTTTAATCTTTCATAAATGTGTTCTTTTAAAAGATCAATATAACCATGATTTAAATGTGCATGTACGCTTACGACTATTTTCGGATCAAACAAGGAAACATCTTTCAACCAAGATCGTGCTCCCAAAATTTTAGACTTTTTACTGTGTAGACAGGCAAATTCCAAGAAATGAAAGTAAACATTATGAAATGCAGGATAATACTTTTGAACGAAATTATAAAAATTGCTTCCAAGTTTGTATAATTGAAAGCTATTTTCCAATGGGTGGGAGATCTTTGCTGATCCGCCATTTTTTTCCCACCAATACTTAAGGGCGCTTGCCCGCATATTGTGCCCGCCACCAGTTGATGAGCTTAAGATTAATAAATTCACACTCTATCAGTTCAATCGGTTCTTGATATCTTTAAATAGAAAAATTCAAAGATATTAAAATCGGACAGTTTATTCCAGGTCGTGTACAAATAAGCCACTCCTTAACTTGGGTTCAAACCAAGTGGTCTTAGGGGGCATAATTTCACCTGCATCAGCAATATTTAATAATTGTTGCATGGTAACGGGATAAAGTGCAAAAGCAGCTTTCATCTCACCCGAATCAACTCTTTTTTCTAGTTCAGCTAATCCTCTAATACCACCAACAAAATCAATACGATTATCCTTTCTCAGATCGATAATATTGAGTACGGGAGCAAGAACTTTTTCAGATAAAATCGTAACGTCGAGATCGCCCACAGGATCGTTATCATTCCAACTTCCTTCTTTTGCAATGAGCCTGTACCATGATCCCTCAAGATAAAGCGTGAATTCTCTCATCGCACTTGGTCTAATTTCACCGCCACCCTCAATTTTGGATACAGAGAATGAATCCTCAAGTTTAATAAGAAATTCAGATGCAGATAAACCATTTAAATCCTTAACCACTCTATTGTAATCAAATATTTTCAACTGATCCTCAGGAAATAAAACAGTCAGGAAAAAATTATACTCTTCCCCTCCGCTGTGATTGGAGTTTGCATCCTTCCTTTTCTTTCCGATTCTTGCAGCTGCAGCTGTCCTGTGATGGCCATCTGCTACATAAAGGTAGGGAACATCTTTAAATGCCTCCTCAATAAACATCACATCATTGGGCTCAGAAATAGACCATAGTTCATGCTGAACACCATCATCTGCTTGAAAATCAAACATTGGATGGTCCTTAACTTTTTGCGAAACTAGTTCATTTATTGAATCCATGCCCCTGTATGAAAAGAATACAGGTTCAGCATTGGCATTAAGGCACTCAACATGGTTAACCCGATCATTTTCCTTTGCAGTGCGAGTGAGTTCATGTTTTTTGATAATTCCATCAAAGTATTCTTCAAAAAAACAGCATCCCACTAGTCCAGTTTGGCTTCGCCCATCCATCGTAAGGCGATAGACATAAAATGAATTTGCAGCTTCCTGTACTAAGATTCCATTGGATCTTAATCGATTAAAATTCTCTTTTCCCTTTTGGTATACCTCATCGCAATATGGATCAGTATCAGACGGCAAATCGATCTCCGGTTTAACAACATGAAGGAAAGACAATTCGTTCCCCTCTGCTTCTACTTTCGCTTCATTCGAGTTTAATACATCATAGGGTCTTGAAGCAACTGAACTTGCGTGATCAGGTAAAGGCCTGATTGCCTTGAATGGCTTAAATACAGACATAATATATATTAATAAATTGAGTTTATGTAACAGACAGAAATTTAAGATTCTTCCTGATCAGGCGTACTCTTTTTTGCGGCTTTCTTAGCTCGAACCTGTGCAATTAACTGCTTAGCAGAGCTGGCAGCTAAAGTGCTTTTCAATGTACTCTGTATAGGAACATTCGTAACAGCAGCTGCAATATTGGAAGTTTGCATTTCCTCGAGGATTTCACGTCTTAAAATAGAAATCGAGCGAGGCGCTGAAATTCCAATTTTAACTGAGTCTCCTTCAATTTTTGTAATTGAAATCTCGATCTCATCTCCAATTGTAATTCCCTGATCAACTTTTCTTGATAATATCAGCATTAGTCTCTTTTAAATATATTTTGGTTAGAGACCTTCGCCACCAACATCTAAAACATGGCGGGCTGAGAATTCTTCATGGTTATTAATAATGCACTGTTTTCCAGTTAATGTTTTACGATTAACGATGATAGGACCAACTAAATTAAGGGAAATTTTTCCACTTTGATCAGGTGGTAAAGTGACAATGTTCAAAATCATTGTATCCTCCGGGCCAGTAATACCCAATATGTTAACATCCCCATCAGAAATCTCTACTGAATAGTTTGAAATAATTCCACCCGGTTCAAGAACAATGAACGCAAGACCGTCCTCCTTCTGTTCACGTAACCACATGAAAGGAAGTTCATCTTGATCGAAAATGAGTTCCATTGAACGAATTTCAGGGAATCCAAACAATCCCTGAGGTAATTTTATCTCACTTCTAGTCTCCGAATGTCCTATCTCAGGTGCATTGGAGTCATCATCTACTTTAAGTTTCATTCCTGTGAATTAAAAATTAAAGATAATTAAGGAGTGAAGTGTTCAAAAGTTGAGAACCAATTTGTAATGATGCCTGATATGCAGTGGAGATTTGCGTCAGGCGCATAATTGCTTCGGAGAGATCAATATCAACATCTCTTGATATTCTCTTGTCCAACTCCATGAAATACTCTTCGTCATGGGCTTTCGCTGTGTCCATACGAACAATATTAGATGTAATTTCTCCCATTTGATTAATTATAACATCTTCGTGTGAAATAAGAGTTTTCTCGGCTTCTTCCATTTCTTTCGAGAAGCTCAACGGATTAGAACTAAGCAAACCATCTCTAATGGTCACTAATGATTCAAGCGTGGTCGCAAGTTGCTTAGTGCCATCATCCTCAGCAGATAGAAAAGCTGACACCTTACTATCTTTGCCTATAGAGAATTCGGAGTTTTTAGTCGATCCTTTGTAAGTTACCCCTGTTATATCCCCATTTTCATTTCTGTGCTCAAGAAAAGTCTTTGTCCCCGTAGAAAAGGTAAAAGTGTCACCAGTATCAGATCCATGGGGAAGATCAGAAATAAAATCAACGAGCTCGTTGATTTCATGAAACTTATATTGCCCGTCATCAGAAACCTTTTCACTTAAAACAAAACCATTATTTGCAATATAAAACCTGTCGTTAGCAACATCATGAATCGTATCACCAGCTTCAATTTCTAAGCCGGTAACATTATCTCCGTTGTTGTAAGTATGGGTAATTCCCGAAGAACTGAGTTGGTTGATTGAGAAGCCTGCAATTTTGTATGCACCGGGGTCCGAAGTATCCTGCCCCCAAATTATATCGGCCTCCGTTTTTCTGCCATCATCAAGCAAAATCGATATCTTCCGAAAACTAGGTGGAGCTGCACCATCCTGATCAACACCAAAGAAATACCGACCAGGATTCTCAAGCTTAATGCCAGAAATATTTCCATTTGCATCTATTATTGGTCTTGCTTCAGCACTCACTCCTGCTCTTCCTGCATCAGGCAATGTAAGGGAAGGCACTGAATCTGGTAAGGACTTAAACTTAAGCACATGGTTCAGTGGTTTTCCAAAATCATCAATTTCACGCCATCGGTCATTTGATTTTAAATCAACTCGAATTAGGCTATCTCCTTCATCATAAACTGGGTCAGAGATAAATTCGTCATTTGGTTTTATCGGAATCGGCGAAACCACAGAAGAACCAGGCTCACCAGGGACGGGAATTCCTACAAAGTTCTGCCCAGTGTAATCGATTCTTTCAAAGTATTTACCTTCAAAATATACAATTTGCCCATGTTCGTAATTTGTGTCATATGACCACTCTTTTCCTTGGTCAGCAATTGAAACACTTATACTTTTAAACTTGTCGCTATTTGCCGGATCAGTTGGGTCAACTGGGCCAGTTACATCTTCTAGTGCGACATAATGCTTATTCTCTTGCCCCCCATCACTATCGATAGAAATGTATTGTCCTCTCTTGACTGATGTCAAAGGAGTACCATCAAAATGAATTTCCTCTCCTTGAACGGGGAGTTTGTCCAATAAGAAAGAAGAACCATCGGTGTGCTCGCTTACTAACTGAAGCTCAACTTTGCTCAAATCGTCTGCGGATGCAATTGAAACCGTATCGGTAGCAACATAATATTTATCGCTATGTAAAACATATTCGCCCGCTTTCATATCTACGGTTGCACCTCCATCTTCGTAGCTATGAATTACTCCGCTGGGTGGAAAATTTGCCTGAAGATAAGGCCAGGTAGCTTGATCTGCATTTTCGGGGTCAGTAATTAAATAATATCTTCCTTCGTGCTGTATAACTTGGTCCTGGGTAAAATCATTTTCTATGTAATTAGGGTCCGATGTTTTCGAGTGAGTACCCTTAAAATATTCACCCTGAAAAACATTTCCACCATCAGAAACTGAACTTAATCTGTACTCAAGAGTTTCTGGGTCAAATGTCACAAGTCCACCGGATTCAGAACCAGATGCATTGTAATCGTCAACGGATAGAAAAACCTTAGTTACGCTTGGAGATGGAGAATTTGCGTCAAATAGCAACGGAGTAATATTCTTCAATGTATGATCATTTGCATCCTGTTTGGATGAAAAAAGTTTTCCATCTGAACACATATAATAAGGAACTGTTTTTTGACCGACATTTTCAATCTTCCAATCTTCGCGTTCTGTGGCATAGCCACTTTCCAACTCTCTCCAATAGTCAGAACCAGTAGAACTTGGGATATGGTTACGATTATTCTCGATTTTGGACTCGAAAAGTTTGCCTTCAAACTTAATTACATCACCCCGTTCGTAAATTTCTAATCTGCGCCAATCTCCAGCATGGTTAATATCGATGGTGGAATTTCCATTAACGGAACTTGAGTCAACGGTTAGCTCTCTAGAAATATAACCTGTAAAAATATCAGTTCTGATATTATCCTGTTCGTTTTGGGAAATCTCATCGAATGGTTTCTGGAAGCGTAATTGAGATTCTCTGTCCAATTCATTAGAAATCCAATTTCGTGATAAAACTTTCGCTTCAATCGCAGTTCTTTCGTCTGCCGAAAGGCTTGCTAAAGTTTTAGTGTTATCTGTCCCCTCATCTAACTCGGCTTGTGTAAATAAATTCTTAAGTTCAAACTCAGGTAAAAATAACTCTTCTCTAACTTTTGCTTGATCCGCTGCATCCAGATCTAAATACTTTTTATTTTCATAATCTGATGCAATTCGTGATGTGTTCTGCAAAAATTCACTACTCCTCGCTGGGTCTGCTAAAATGTTGCTTAATTCATTATCCAAAGCCTCAGTGTAAAGTTTAATTGACTGTGCTTCACGGTCAAAAATTTCCTTCAAACGGTCTTTTGAGAAAACTGCAAACTGAACTAAATCTTTCTCGGATTCGGTAAGTTCATCAAATGAAAGGCCAGGGAAACGGTTTTCAGTTTCCTTACTAAGTTGATCCTCAATTTGCTTAGGGAAATATAGATTTGGATTCCACCTATGTACATAAGTAGCATTTGCATCGAATGTCTCTCCGGTTGATCCAAAAATCTGCAAATTTCCATTGAGAGAAACTTCTGAGCTTAAATCAACTCTGTCGTTTCGGGACAGCCAATTGTCCTGTGAACTACGCACGCTGCCCTTGAGGTTAACATTTGGATTTGAATCCTCACCAATTGATGGTGAATCACTCAATTCCCCCTTATCGTAATTAATCAGATAGGACAACGCATCGTTTACTTCCGTAAGGCTGAGGTTGTCTCTTTTGGATTCAACAATGTATTCTCGACCATTCAATTCAAGTACAATTTGTTCGCCTTTATTGATAGAGCGAGTTCCGTTGTTTTGAACAAAACCAACTTGATTAAGCGGAAATGAAATCTCTTTCTTTTCCTTTTGACCAAGCTTAATTTCCGAGTTATCAAACTCTGGTTTTAATTGTGTACCACCAAAGATTGAGCGCTTGCGATGCGATGCATTTAATCGGTTAAGAACCTCCTCTATGAGTTGATTTAACTCTTGACCATAAGTTTCTGTAGCAGCTCCACTTAATCCGGTTGATGATGCTCGTGCGATTTCTTGCCCCCGGACATTAACCTCGCGTAATTTATCAAGATTCAAGTAACCGGTATTAAGAAATTCAGAAGCGTAAGAAGCGTTTCTTTGATACTGGGTAAGCGTGCTTTTCTGAGTTTCTATGTCAATGACTCGCCCCATTGTCATTCCATCATCCTCTGGCAAAGATATTCTTTGCCCGGAAGAAATTTGTTGATCCAAAGTAATGCGCTGCTGATTTAGCTTACTAATTGTCTCAGTGACATTAGTTGAAACGCTAAGATTTGGAACTCTCATAGATTAAAATAAAGCATTATTTAATGAGACCCATTACAACTAATTCCAACATTTTGTCGAGTGTATTAAGAACTCGGGATGAGGCTTGAAACGATCTTTGAAACTGCATTAAATCAGCAACCTCTTCATCAATAGATACAGAACTAACTGCATTTCTTTGATCAACAAGCAGAGTTTCCACAGTTTTTTGATGCTCTAAATTATCATTCAGATCCTCCAGAGAGTTTCCTAACTGAGTGTTCATGGTTGATACGCTATCAGTAAATTCTCCGTTAATCATCTCGCCAATTGCTACAGCAACCTCGTTTGCTCCTTCAGCAAAATCGTGGGATGACTTCAATGAATCGGCAGTTAGATCACGATCAACATTAAGGCTCTTGGCCAAGTTCCAAGTGTTACCTGGGATTACATCAAAAGAAAAGTTATCTCCCAAGAGCATAGCTTTTGTACCTTGATTTATTTTAAAAGGGATATCCTCGTACGCCAACATTATGGACCTACCATCATCTCCATTGCCCAACTGACGGTCTTCCCCTGGATAAAGGCGATCTTCTTCCATGGTCACATATTGCATTCTTCGTGCGGCACCATAGATCGAATAATCAAGGTCTGGTAATTGCAACTCTGTGTGTGCTTCACCACGAATCAAAAAACTTTTCTGCTGTTCTTCCGTTAGCCCTTGGTATTGCTCAGAGTTTAGAAAACCTTCGGGTAACACGGGTGTGCTACTTACCACCGTAAATGTATCGTTTTCTGGATAAGGGGTGGTCATATCTACTTCATTTCTGAAAATTTCCATTTCCGCATTCCCTTCAGTCCCATAAAGGGGACTAGACAATCCTTTACTAGCATAATCTTCTTCCCAAATCTTGTTCGTACCTTGAGTTGGTCTGCTGATGAATGCATCAAATCCAAAAATAAAACCCTTAGGATCATCATCTGGATTGTAAACCTGATTAACTTGAGTTGCAAAATTCGTTACCAATTCATTAAGTGAGGTTCGAAATGCTTCCATTTCAACATTTCGAGCGTGTTGGTAACCATGAATTGAACCGGACTCAATTTTAAGCTCTACCCCTTCAACGAAAATAGAATCTGAGGAAGGGAAAGAATTCCCTTCATTAATAACATTAAAACCAGTAATTTCTCCATCCGAGATAATCGCTTCCGCAATTCCAATATTAAGTTCCTCAAGTCCGCCATTTCCTAACTTGTAACCAGCCGGTGTAGTGCTTCGAATAATTTCGGTTTTACTTGAACCATCACCTGCAAGAGTGGCTTTAAAAAAATGAAAATTACTACTGGAAGTAGGGTCAAAATCTGCTATACCTCCCTCAGGAACAAAGGTGGTGGCATCAACATAAAAATGTTTATCCTCCGGTTCGTAATAATAAATTTCTCCGGAAGTTAAGGATATTCCATCGATGTCATCATTGTTGGTAACTGGTGGTAAACCTTCAGCTCCACTTTTAAATGTCTTAACACTACTATCAACATATGCACCGAGGCGAAGTTGAGAACCATCAGCTAGATCAATCATTGGTGCACCGTCGAAGAAATAAGGATTTTCATCCGGTGCTGGAGCGTTCGATTTAGTGGGCAAAGAGTTACCAATCACATAAAAATTTTTGTCATCTGACAACTCGCCAGGAACAGGAAGTGGATTGTCCCCCTTGAATTGGACTAGATTTCCTGATCCACTTAAAACCTTCTTAGCGGCTTGCAAATAAGTGCCGTTATAATTAAACACTTCCCCCTGTGAATAGGTTTTGCTCGTTTTAACCTGTGCGATACCATCCACTTCAGTTTCTCGTCCGACTTCCGTGGTTACCGGACCAAAGTCTTCAACTGCCTGATAAACCTTACCATCGATATAAACTTGTTCGCCCTTATCAAAACTTTCGATATCAGAAAATCTTAGCTTTTTCTCGTCTATTACTCCGCCAATAACAGGTTGGGTAATTTTTAGAAACTTATCGGTGTTTTCTAGCGAGTCACCCACCTGAGTCGGTGACAAAGCTTGATAATACTCGCCGTTTCGATGGAAGACTTCGCCTTCTTTGTATTTTACATCAGTAAGTGGGTTCCCTGAACTTAAAGGATTACCTACTGTCTCAGCTGTTTCACCTCCACGGTCAGTTGCTTGATTTGCATTTGGTGCAACATTACCATTGGCATTTCCCAAAACCGCTCCAGCGTCATCTTCCTCAATGAAAGTAGAGGCTGGCGGAAGAAAACTTACTAACATTGGTCCTTTCGAATCGTCATACTTCGATCCACCTTTCAAAACCTCAACTCTGCCTAATTTTCCATCCGAATCAATTTTTGCCCGAATTTTCGCAGAGGATGCACCAACCACTCCCGTGGAAGCTAGCTCAATCTCCTGCCCCCAGTCATTCGTCATGGGTTTAGCCCCCTGTGGTGCGAGTAGATTTATTTTTTCTCCATCCACTCCATTAGCAAAAATATTAACAAATCCAGATGGTTTACCATTAACAATATCATCCTCAGTGGTGAAATCAATAATTTGAGAAAGTTCCTCGAGCAAAGCCTGCCTGCGATCAATGTATGAGACTGCGGTCCCTTTATCTTGTAATTGGAATCTTCTTACTTGCTTATTAACTTCATGAATTTGAGCAAGGATTCGATTTACATTATCAATTGATCGTTGAACGGAAACAGTTAGATCTTCTTCAATCTGTTCCAGACTCGATCCAGCCTCGTTGAATCTTCTAACTACTGTATCAATCGCATGAAGTAGTCCCTGTTTAATTGTTGGTTCATCCGGTGATGCGGATAGTTCCTGAAACGCATTAAAGAAATCATTCAACGCTCGGGTCAAACTACCCGCGGATAGATCACTTTCATGACTTGAGTCCAACCCTCCGGTTAATCCTTCTCGATCAATTTTCTCTCCCAGAGCACTTTGAAGAAGGTCGAGAACCTCTTTTCTTGCTTCAAGAGATGCAGTTTCGCCCAATTCGTTAATCACACGGGAATCTAAAACAACATTGCGAGCATGATCTAAACCGGCAGATTCTAAGCCCGATGTGCCAAGCCCACCAAAGTTGCTCGAGTGCATGACGCCCTCTCTAGCTAATACTCTCTGCCTCGCATAATCCTTGTCATTAACATGAGCAAGGTTCTGACCCGCAATTTCCGCACTTTTCGAATGATATCGAAGTGCTTCTGAGCTTTTACTTATTTCGCCTAAGAGTCCCATTTAGTATAATCGTAAATTATGCAGATTCGTTTAAAATTGAGCGACTATTTTTTGCAAGTTTCTTCAAATCACCGGATTTACCATAAGTTTTAGAATGGGTATGTGGTTCAACCACACTCAATATTTGATCGGTTACCTCAGATAAACGGGAAAGAAGTCTTTGGTTCTGTTCAATCTTCCTGCGTATATTGGAAATTAAATTATTAATTTCTTCAATAATACTTTCAAACATAGGCTGTGTCACATCCGGAAAGTGAGGAACTAACTCAGACAGACTTGCCTTACTGGACTCACCATAAGTGGAGGCTAATGTTGAAACGAATCCCTGTCTTCTTTTGTGCAAAATTTGACTCGCTTCCATCTGAGTCTGGACTGACTGGTTGAGTTGAAGAAGGTTTTCAGGTTGTCGATTAAGGATATTTTGCTGTTGGGCATTAAGTAATCCAACCAATCCACCATACTCCTGAAGTTCATCCCTTAAAAGGGAAAGCAAGTCCTCCCAGGTGAAAGTCAGGTTTGGGTTAGCTTTTTGTGCAAGTTGAACCATTACGAAATTATTTACTTTTTTCTATTATAGATGCAGATGGCTTATCATTTGCCTGAAGTTGTTGCTGAAGAACATTCGAGACACCAAACCCTCCTCCACTTGCAATACTTTCTGATATAGCATCAGTGAAAAAGTGACGATACATACGATGTGCTCCACCATCCTCATTAAAAACGCCTTTAAACATAGGCTTAAGTGCTTCCTTAAGGTATTGTTTAACCAAAACTGCTTCAAACTGATCACTAACGGCAGCCACTTTCTGATTTTGAGTGGTGTGCTTCGAGTGGGCCATCTCCATAAGCATGGAAGAATCCATTCCCACATATTGCTTAGCTACTCCTTCGGTTTCCATATTTGTTTTAGTTAATGATTAATTCTGCCTGAAGAGCTCCTGCATTTTTTATTGATTGCAGGATTGATGTCATTTCACGGGTAGTAAGCCCAAGTTTATTTAATGCTGAAGCTAGTTCATTTACCGTCGAGCCACCCGGTTGATCAAGTTCGTCAAGAGTTTCAAATCGACCAACCTCCTCAATTAAATCAGCACTTTCCCCCTCAAGCACGGTAGTTGCACCCTGAGAAAAGGGCAAAGGCTGGCTGACTCCAGTGGTGGGGTTCAAGAAAATTGTTATGTTGCTACTACTCACTGCTACTGGAGATATTCTCACGCTTTGGGTGGCAACAATAGTACCAGTGCGTTCATTGATAATAACACGAGCAGGAACATTTGGTTTTGCATCTATTCCACCAATTGCAGCAAGAAAATTAGTAGTTTGCCCACGGAAATCAAGTGGAAGCTGTACATTGACGACACCAGCATCAACTGCAAGTGAAGTACCAGGATAGTACTTGTTAATCGCATCTGCGATCTTAACTGCAGTTAAAGAATCAGGAGCTCGTAGAATGAGTTCAATCTCATTTCCATTATTGAGGACCTGGCTTTCAATCTCTCTTTCTACCAATCCACCATTACTAACAATGCCAACCGTAGGGTGATTCACCTGAACATTTGCACCCCCACCACCACCTGCAGACAAACCGCCGACAGAAACAGCACCCTGTGCAACCGTGTAAACTTTGCCGTCTGCTCCGTAAAGAGGGGTTTGAAGTAACACACCACCCTGTAGGGAATCTGCATTACCAATTGAGGAAACAGTAACATCCATTCGAGAACCTTCTTTTGCAAAAGGTCCAATATCCGCAGTAACCATGACGGCAGCAATATTTCTTGACTTGTCTGCCTTGTCTGCACGAATTCCAAGAGTCTCAAGCGCATTAAGTATGCCTAACTCGGTGTATTCAATACGGGAGTCACCCTGCCCTGCCAAACCGGTAACGATGCCGTAACCGTAAAGTTGATTACTCCGACTACCACGAACATCGGTTAGGTCTTTTATGCTGGCACCAAATGCAGAAGAGAATGCCGAAATAATTAGGCATCCCAAACTTAATTTAACAATGGATAAGTATGACATTTTCTTAAAATGGATTAATAACAGATGCAATTTTCTGGTACCATGTTTCCTTCTGGGCATCATTTAAACTGCCCCTGGAGACAAATTCAATCTGTGCGTCTGCAATGTACTGGGATGAAACAATATTTTTATACCTTAATCCCTCTCGAAATCCTGCTCCTATATCCTCTTGGCGAACCATACCTTTTAGCACTGCATAATAACTCTCCCCGGAGAAGGTTACCATGCGTGCTCCCTCAAGAACAAGTACGCCGTTTGGCAAGACATCTATAACAACAACGCTTACGCGACCTTTTAAATTTTGGGTATTAGCAATGGATCCACCACCTTTGTTACTAGATTTAGATTCTATTTCAGTTCCAGGAAGTCCTCCATTATGAGTTCCCATTTTACTATTCGCAAAGAGGAATTGCTTCACTGCATTTTCAACTTGGGACTCACGACTTCTAACAGAGTTTTGAGATGCATTCAGGGACGAGCTTTCAGACACATCAATCGTAATTAAATCACCTACCCCAAATGAGCGCTTGTCTCCATAAATCCCACGCTGATTGTTTGTGCTTTTCATCCAGAGTGAAACTGCAAAAATACTATTGCAGGACAAAAGAAAGAGAAAAATTTGCAGATATTTTATCATAATTTAAAGTTGCACCTTTACACTGTTTTCATTGAGAACCTTGGCCTGGAATTTTTTGGATGAAGAAAGATTTTCCACGGTAACATTTCCACCCTCTACCCCATCCTCGAGTGCCTTGCCTTTCATTGTTACATAAATACCGTTTCCCGAAGCAAATACATCTACAAGTTGGCCCTTCTTTACTAAGGTGATTTTTGAAAGGTAATTCCATTTGATTGGTGTATTCGCTCTAATATTGGTAGATAACTGGTACCCCCTTATGTTTACATTAACTGGGACGGCACCTGCATATTGCTTAAGAATATCGACTGGTTTTGAACCAAGCTGAGAAGGATTTAAGCGTGCACCACGGGCGATAGGCGAATCTGAAAAGAAAACATCGACATATTGGGCGACCCTTAAAGGCTCTGCAAATTGACCAACCAAATTACCATTATCCCAAATGCTAAAACGCGTAAATGTACTTGGGCAAAGTTCATCCGGCGAGCAATCGGTAATCTTAATTAGATAGTTAGAACTAACTTTCACTGGAGTCCACTTACGCGTAACAAATGCTACAATTCTTCCGGACGATTGATAACGATGTGCTATGCTTTCCCCTAAACGCTTCTCCAAAGTTTCACGATCCAGAGTGATAGTTTTTACCTGAGGTAATTGATTTGAACCAAATGACCTTAATACCGGAGATCCACCAGAAGAAATAAACGCGGAAGATTTAGTAATTACTCTAGTGGTATGCGACTCTGGAAAATCAATAGAATCAATGAAACGGTTCACATCGGCAAATAGTATGCTACCGAAAGAAAGTAAGAATAAAGATGAAATCCGCATCAAAAATTATCGTTTAAGTTGATTAACTCTGGAAAGCATGTCATCTGATGTTTGAATTGACTTGGAATTAATCTCATAAGCGCGTTGTGCGATAATCATATTAACCATTTCTTCCACAACATTAACATTCGACATTTCCAAATAACCTTGCTGTAAAACTCCAAAACCATTTTCCCCAGGCGCTCCAATTTCGGGTGCACCACTAGCCTCAGTCTCAGTAAATAGGTTTCCACCACTTGCTTTCAATCCAGCCGAATTGGGAAACCTTACCAGTTCAAGTTGTCCAATCAATTGAGTTCCATCTGCTGTCTCGACAGAAACATCACCTGTGGGAGATATAAAAACATTTGTTACCTCGGGATCAATTTGTAAACCTGCTGCCAAAGGCAATGCATCCGCAGTAGTAATTTGACCATCTGGACCAACCTTGAATGCTCCATCACGGGTATAAGCCTGAGTACCATCTGCTTTTTCCACTTGAAAGAAACCAGTACCATCAATCGCAATATCCATTTTCTCCCCGCTTTGCGTGAGTTGACCTTGAGTGAAAATTTTAGCGGTCGAAACTACTTTCGTACCATTACCCATTTCAACACCAGTTGGAACAACATTGCCCGCACCTGTCTGACCGCCTGATTGCCTTGGATTTTGATATAATAAATCTTGGAACTCTATCTTGTTCTTCTTGTATCCAGTAGTATTTACATTGGCTATGTTATTTGAAATTACATTCAAATTCATTTGTTGAGCCTGCATTCCAGTTGCTCCAGAGTATAATGATAAGTTCATAATTTTTTATTTAATAGTATACTTATGAGGTTTGTCCCAATGTTCCGATTGCTTTACCGATATTTTGATCAAAAGTCTGAATCATTTTCTGATTTGCTTCGTGGGCACGGGAAACTTCGATTAAACCAATCATTTCCTCGATCGCCGAAACATTACTTGATTCAAGGTAGCCTTGCATCAATGTAAAATCTTCGGGATTGGCCAAGGCAGGTGCAGTCTCAGCCTCCTTTGCCACAAATCCACCACCAACTTTTTGAAGATCCATTAATGGGTCCTGAAATGTAAAAACTCCAAGCTTACCAATATTTTCCTCACCTTGAAAAACTTGCCCTTCTTTATCTATAGATAATTCACCACCACCTGGTATTGTCTGGATGTTAGCACCGCCTTCATCAGAAAACTCATGCCCCATACTATTTACCATTATTCCTTGAGCGTTAACATAAAATTGCCCGTCGCGAGTATATGTGGACTCCCCGTTTTGATTAAGTAAAGCAAAGAAGCCTTCGCCTCTCAATGACATATCCATAGGGTTACCAGTTTCCTTCATCTCTCCTTCATGATAATCGACTTGATTTTTCATAACGGGAAATGAACCTGGCATTTCGTTCTTCAATCTATCGTGGGTGCTCCTTGCAATTTCTCCTCCTTCAATTGCTTCAAAGCTCACTGCCACCTTTTTAAAGCCAGCTACATGACTAGCTGCAATGTTATTTGCAATTATATTTTGATACTGTTCAAGGCCCCTGAGGGCTGACGCATTTTCATAGAGAGATAAGTTCACGCCCTCATGAAAGCAAAAAACATGCCAAGTGGCATGTTGTAGAGGGGAAAAAGAGTATAAAGAGAGACTAGCTTAATATTCGCAACTAAGATCAATGATCCGTCCATCTGGAATTTGGATCAAAATTTTACTGGGTGTGCCATCAACTGAAACAACTTCCACCTTAATTCCAGATTCATCTTCATGGATCGTTTCTTTTAAAGAATCGACATCAGGCACAGTTTCTTCAGGCGATGCAATTGCAGCATGTTGCTTTCCTGGATCGGATAGGTAGGAACCAAAAGAGTTGGACTCTTGACTTGAATCGTTTCCGTCAATATTTGCACCTCTGCCAGCTAGATAACTTTCCATAACAATGATTAAGCAGTTAGCATACCCAAATTAAAATTATTTATATTGAGCAAGGTCTTTCTTGCTCATATCCAAGACTAAGCTTAGCTCAACCCTTCGGTTTTTGGAGGGTTGATTTGGGAATCGGGTATTCGGTTTGGTTGATCCATGTGCGGTAATTCGCTCAAGTTTGCCCTTCAACTCCCCTGCTGAATAATGCACGAGAGCGTCGGTTATTTCAGCACCTTGATCTAAAGACATGGTCCAATCATTGGCACCAACTGTATCTTTTTTTCCTGTTGCTAAATGATTTGTATGGGAATCAACTCTGTAAACTAAAACATGCTGAGCTAGCAGCCAAGACATTCTCTGCATAACTTTCCGACCATGACTGGTGAGTTGCGAAGAAGAAGGCTCAAAAAGTGGTTTGTCATCACCATGGAAAAGAGTTACTTTTAGTCCCTCAGAAGTCGCTTCAATTTGTATTACAGAGTCATCAATTTCATGAAGCTTCAACCTTTCAAACCAATCTTGTGCAATACGGTGAAGTACATCAATATCTATGGATGTAGTGTCATCCGTATTTCTCATAGTAGTATCTGACCTACCTACAATTTGATCAACCATACTGCCAGGACGAGCATCTTTTTGCTCAAGAGGAGTCGATTTAGGTACGCCAGCTTTGTAGGGATCTCGAAAAAATCGCGTGGTAGCAATAATTACCTCTTCATCTTGGGATAAAATCCATAATACAAGGAACAAAGACATCATTCCAGTAACAAAATCAGCATAAGCTACCTTCCAAGCACCCCCGTGACTGCCCTTCAGACGAAGCTTTCTTTTATATATACCTTTAAACATGTAGAAAAAGAGCGAACCTTCTAATCAACCACCACCTTTAGCGGCATCCTTACATTTTTCCTCCAACTCATCAGCAGTTGGTTGAATAAGGTTATCAAGAGAGCGCCGACCAATTTCAACTGCCATTATTGGCGATAATCCAGTGGCAAATCCTGAAACAGATCTTTCAACAATGCGATAATATAAAAACTCCTGAGTTTGATTAAGAGAGACCAAGCGACCCAGAGGAATACCGATTCCATAGGCTAAAAAGATTCCAAGGAATGTACCACTAAGTGCCGCTGCAACCTTAGCACCAACTGAAGTGGGATCCTCAAGGTTTGACATGGTATTAATAATTCCAAGAACGGCGGCAACAATACCAACTCCAGGCAATGCATCAGAAATCATTTCAATGGCTTTAACGGATCTTCCAGCCTCAGCTTCTCTGCTTTGTAATTCCGAATTTAAAATTCCACCAATTTCTGCTGGTTTACATCGCCCATCAACAATTGGCCGAAGCGAGTTACAAAGAAACTCAACTAAACCCGCATCATTCAGGAAAGATGGGTATTTCGTAAAAATTGAACTATTTTGGGGATCACTGACATGCTCATCAAGGGCAGGTGTTCCCTTTCTTCGCCCAAGCATGAATAATTCATATAGGAGGACTAAGAGATCAATAAATTTATCCTTACTGGCAATCCCCCCCTTGAAGGCTTTAAGGATATCAATTTTAAGCCCGACAAGAACACTCTTGGGACTAGAAACAACTAAGATTCCTAAACCAATACCGCATATAATAATAATTTCACCTGGGTGTACAAGCGAGATTGGATTTCCGTCGCCAAGGATGAAGCCCCCAAGGCAAGACGCGATTACTATAATAATACCTACGGTAAGAAGCATGGCTAGAAGTTTTTGTTAGAGTAAAGATTGGAAGTGCGAACGGAGGGCAAGCACCGAGTGAGAAAGAATTTGACTAATTCGACCTTCTGACAACCCAAAAATATGTGCAATCTCAGAAAGTTTAAGTTCTTCATAATAATATAACATAAGAATCTTTTTTTGAGGGTCAGGTAAATCCTTAATTTTATCACGAAGCAAGAGAACTTTTTCGCGGTGCTCGGTTTGCTCAAGTGCATCCAGCTCAGTTGGATCTGAAATTGTCTCAGAAAGCGGAGCTGCATCCCCATCAGTTGAAGCAGTTCCTGATGGTGCATCCATAGGAACAAAAGTAATAGGTTGTGTCTGCCTGAGCAGCAACTCGTATTCAGAATCAGTCAACTTCAACTCTTCCTTCACCTCTTCAACACTTACCGGCCTTTTCAGGCGGGCTTCCATTTCCGCAATCGTTGACTGTAAAGATCTAGCCTTGGCTCTGTTAGCACGGGGAAGGCAGTCAATTTTTCTTAACTCATCAAGTAAAGAACCTTTAATTCTAAGAGCAGCATAATTTCCAAAAGATTTACCCTTGGAAGGCTTGAATTGATTAACGGATACGACTAAAGCTTTAACTGCAATGCCGTACATATCCTCAATGTCATAATGATCAGGAAAATGAAACCGCATCCTGGATACTATTGATTTCACAAGGGGAAGATAATCCTCGATTAATTGATCTCGGGATTGCTTACTACTCATAGCATCACGATATTTTTGTGCTGCTTCCTTCATCCGCAAAGAAGCTGGAGCCGACTGCATATGATTGGCTTCTTTCTTTTGGATGTTTTGAGATTTCATGAAATTAAAATTTCTAGTTTATGCTTTCGTTTCAACTATATGGTTCGATCTTAATGCAGACTCATTGACATCTGCAACTGACAATTTTGCCGCATCTCTTTCTTTGGTTGAAGGTAGAGTTGGTGATAAGCTAGGTTGAGGTTTCTGATTACCCGAGTCTAAAATAATACCATTTAAAATAAAGCTTAATAAAAACCGACCGCAGATCCCAAAGAATAAACAACCAAATGCACTTTGAACAAGGGCGGTTACAAAATCCCTTGAGATCAATGTACCCAAAAGAAAGAACAGCACGAATCCAACGAAGCCTGAAAGGTAAAAGAAAAATCGTGCGTCGTTATTCATTTTATTAGATATTCCTGTAGGTTGAGAATCCTCTAGCGTAAAGTTCTTCTGGGAAAGTTCTTGCGATCATTTGATTAAGAACATTAGTACTAAAGTCACCTGTAACATTTTGACCATTGCAAATGCATAATGGCGAAAGATTATTTCTTAAAATAATGGGCCATAGCTTTGTTGAGTTCGACAACTCATCAAAATGAGTGAATGCAAGATGTGTTGCGTCAATATTCTTCCCTAAGCTAATTGATTTATTTAATACCTGCTTATCGTAAGCTGCATTAAGGACTAAAACCCGAGTTTGAATACCCAGTTCGTCTAATGTCTCTTTTGCATTCGTCCATTCATCAGGTTGCCCAAGCGACAAACCTGGCAAATCTAAATATAGGGGGGAATCGGCAGAACTTGGGGGAGTCTTTCCAGCTTCTCTAAATAGAGTTACCCCAACCACCTCGCAAAATATTCTAAGTGCGTCGTCCGGATTAGGAACTCCGTTTTCAACTTTTAAAACATTAGGCGTTTTCTTATTCATGAACACCTCATGAGCCAAAAACTTGCATAATGTAGTCGTTTTCCCAACACCAGGCGCACCGATCAAGGCAATGCGATCATGCGTAGGAGTAGAGTTGGTGGAACGAAATCGATCTGACAGTCCGATCGTTACTTCTTTTAAAGTTTCTGCAAGAGGTAAATCCTTAATAGCAGACCAATTCGACCACATTTTAATATCGCTTAATAATTGTGAGTCGAAACCAGTTTTATCTAAAATATCAAAAGAATTACTATCTTTATTTTTAGCACCAGCCTGTTCATCATTCTCTGCATTTTGATTTTTGGATACAGATTCAGGTTCATCTAGAGGAGGAGGAGCGATAGTCCCGGAGTTAACTTTAGTATCCGCAGCTCCCCCAATTGTCTCGTCTAATTTTGCAATGTCCCCCTCTTCCTCTTCGGGAGGAATTTCGGCAATGACCTCAAGTTTAGGTGAGGAAATAAATTTTTTCAGCCCGACACCGCCAATTTGCTTAACCGATAAGACTTTTGCCCTGTCTCCTAACTTTTCGCGAATTACCCGAACTGCCTCTTCAGCAGACTTAACAGTCAGGCGAAACCTTTTACCGCTTTTTGAGCCAGATTGATTGTCAGTTAAAGTCTCCATTATATTATGCGGCAACCGTTAGTTCTTCAGAGCCTTGATCTGGTTTAGGTTCATTCTCCATCGCGGAGATGATATCAGGTGGTAACGACTGAGATTCAATAGCAATCGCACCAAAAGGCTCAATTTGCGTCTCGGTTGGCAGCTCTTGGTAAGCAAGGACTATCAACTGTGGATAAGAAGGTTCCATGAACCGCCTGAAGGCCAACCTCAGTTCACTAGTCGTTACGATAATTGGGGAAAGCCCCCGTTCTGTCATTTCTTTAATTTTTGGATCAATTTCTCTGATAATACCGTCGGTTAAAGATGGATCCATGACCAATCCAATGTCAAACTGACTACGCTTGACCCGGTTAATAAGTGTCTGTTCAAGCCTGGGTTCAAAGGTCATGGCGAGTAACTTATTAGGCTCAACCTCATATTCTTTGACAAAATACATACCTAATCTTTTCCTGGCTTGCTCGGAAAGGTCATCTGGATTTTTAGTAATCGCCGCCATATCTGCTATGGTCTCCAAAACTATGGTGAGATTTTTAATAGATATCCTTTCTCTCAGTAAATTCTGAAGGGTTCTTTGAATAATTCCCACATTTACAAGGTCTGGAAGTAGTTCACTGACTAAAGTGGGATTTTTATCTTTGATCAAATCCAAGAGTCTTTGAGTGCCCTCACGTTCTAAGATTAAATAAGCTATTCTCTTTAATGCATCCGCAAGATGGGTGACCAAAACAGAGGATGGGTCGACCACAGTACAACCTTCAATTTCTGCATTTCTCCTTTCGTCTTCAGGGATCCACATTGCCTGTATGCCAAAAACAGGTTCAATCGTAGGTATCCCTTTAAGCTTAGTTGCATCGCCACCTCCCATACTCATTGCCAATACACGGTCAGGCATGATTGTTGAACGGACAACCTCTTTACCTCTAAGTAAAAACCTGTACTCATTAGGTTCTAGTTCAATGTTATCGCGGACGCCAATAGTTGGCAAAAGCATACCCATTTCCCTCGCAAAATTCGTCCTGGCACCTGTAATTCTCTCGAGTAAGTCACCACCTTTCTTTTTATCGGCAAGAACGAGTAAACCATAGCCCATTTCCAATCCAAATACTTCTTGCTCTATTGCACTTTCCATGGGCGAAAGTTTTCCTTCCCCACCCTCTTCTGCATTCATTGCAGCAGGGGCATTAGCGGAAGCCCCCTGTTGAGCTGCTCCAGCAACCGGTGCACCCGTTTGACCCAATTCTTCAAGCTCCCCGTCTTCAAGTAATGACTTTTTGCTAAAGTGCCTAGCGGCCCCAAAACACACCATAGACAATATAAAAAATGGCCAAAAGGTTTCATCAAGAAACAATGCAAATAATAGAAGCATTGCTCCGGAAATTGCAATAGCTCTTGGATAAATGGTTAATTGCTTCCCCACAAACTCACCGAGGTCTGATTCCTCAGAAGACCTAGTGACTAAAATACCAGCTGCAATCGAAATAATAATAGCTGGAATTTGACTTACTAAGCCATCGCCAATGGATAGGATAGTATATTTTTCTAGCGATCCGGAAATAGTCATGTCTTTTTGGAAATACCCAATAAGAATTCCGCCAATAATATTTACCACGGTGATAAAGATACCAGCAACAGCATCACCACGAACAAATTTGCTCGCTCCATCCATTGATCCATAAAAATCTGCGTCTTTTTGAATTTTAGCTCTTTTGCTTAAAGCTTCAGCTTCAGTGATAACGCCAGAATTCATTTCAGCATCTATAGACATTTGCTTACCGGGCATGGCATCAAGGGTAAACCTGGCTGTAACCTCAGCAATACGCCCAGCACCCTTAGTTATGACGACAAAGTTAATAATAACTAAGATAAGAAAAATTACGGTACCAACCACATAATTCCCCCCCACAACAAAAGTTCCGAAAGATTCGATGACTGATCCAGCGTCACCATCAAGTAAAATGAGCCTAGTTGAAGCAACATTGAGGCCTAATCGATAAAGAGTAACTGATAATAATAAAGTCGGGAAAACTGAAAACTCAGGAGGATCCCTAACATATATGACCGTTACAAGAATAAGCAACGAGATGGCAATACTGATAACGAGGAGGATACTTAGTATATCTTTGTGTACCGGAACAACCAACAATAAAACCGCACCAAACAAACCGAAGATGAAACCAAAATCGCCAATCCCTCCAAGCTTCTCCTGAAGGGATTTTAACTTTATTGAAAGACTATTCATCAACGAGGCTTCTTAGGAAATAGGTCGAGCCAATAATCTGCGGGCTTTAACACGGTGGAAATAGTAAGAATGAGACTTGTAAACCTGAGCCAGAATTTCCGCAACCACCTGATAAAAATCAAGCGGAATTGGTTCACCTACCTTACCAAGTGCAAACAAGGCACGGGCCACTGGTTTATTTTCAATGGTCGGCACCTCATATTCTGCTGCAAGTAATTTTATTCTTCTGGCCAATAGATTTTCTCCTTTCGCAACAACAACTGGAGCAAGATCCATGCCTTTTTCATATCTTAGTGCTACAGCATAGTGCGTAGGGTTAGTAACTACGACATCTGCAGTACCTACATCTGATAAATTTTGCCCTGATAATAACTCCATAGCTTTCTTTCTTTGAGCAGATTTAACTTCGGGGGCGACCTCCTTACTTTTATTCTCTTCTTTTACTTCGTCTTTTGTCATTTTCATCTCCTCGTCATTTTCCTTCTTCTTGATCAAATAATTAATGATCGCGATAACCAGAAGAAGAAGAACAAGTATGGCAAACATGACTACAAAAAGGTCATAAATGAAGATTGGCAGATGCTGAATGGGGATCGGGGCATAAAAAATTGGGTCATCCAAAAAAACCAGCAAAGTAAACACAACCACAGATGCAATTACTGAAAACTTCATGAAATCAATCATGAAGGTTTTTAAACCTTTAATCCCAAAAATCTTCTTAACTCCACTAATAGGGTTAAACTTGCTTAACTTGGGCTCTATTGCCTTTGGGGTTAAGCGAAATCCAGTCTGCAACCCCTCTGCGATAAAGGCCGCAAAAAAGGTAAGGGCAAGCATAGGAAGAACAACTAATCCCATTACAATAAAAGATTCTTTAAAGGTATCAACAACTCCTTCCTGAGTGGGATTGAATTTATGGAGGTTCTCCATAATTAGTTTAGTAAAGGCCATAATTTCTTTAGCCTTACTCGGTGCATAAAATAATATAACGGTTAATCCCGCTAAAAGCGTCAAGGTCATCCCAATTTCCGGAGCCTTTGCAAATTGCCCCTTTGCTCTTGCATCCGATAACTTTTTGGCGGTCGGCGGTTCGGTTTTCGAGCTCTTATCTACATCAGCCATTTAATCAGAATTATCCGGGTTGAATAATATCAAGCATTACCTCGACAGACCGCCTGCTATTATCAACTATGTACGAGCTTATTAAAAGTATTAAGGAAACAAAGAGCACCAAGCCAGATAATATTCTAATAGCAAAGCTAGTCATAAATACATTCATTTTGGGGACTGCTTTACCTAAAACTGCAAAAGAAATATTAATAAGAAAATTTAAACCGATAAAGGGTGCGGCAATAAGAGTGCCGAGTACAAAAACATAACTAACCTCATTCACAAACTCTACTGTTGGGTTAACGGAGAGAAAGAATGATCCAATCGGTAGTAATTCAAAGCTGAGAACGAAAGCCTTAAGCACATCATAATGAACCCCTGTTATAAAGAAAACGAGCAGGCTGAAATAATATAGAAGTGTTGTGATAGTTGAATCAGTTGACCCAAGTAAAGGATTCACACTGTTACTTGCCATGAGTCCGATTTCGTATGAAATCAAGTGACCGGCCAACTCGATTGCAAAGAAAACCATTCGAACAGTCATAGCGAGAAGTAAACCAATACAAATCTCATTAATAGATAAAATGATTGCTCCTGCGAAATGATTGGCAATTTCAATGTCTGCTGGAACCAATGGATTAATTAATAAGGAAAGCAATAATCCAAATGCAGTTCTAACTTTAACGGGGATCATCTTACCCGCAAATAAGGGGATTCCTAAAAAAAAAGCACCAGTCCTCAAAAATACCAGAACCCAAACTACAATCTGACCAGTCTCTATTGTCACTGTGCCATGGTCGGGATCATATTGATCATAGATATGCAAAACTCCGTCAAAGTTTTTAAAATAAAATTGGCAGAAATAATAATTGAAAGAGCTACGCACACAAGCTTAGGCACAAAGGTCAGTGTCTGCTCTTGAAGGCTTGTGATTGATTGAATAAAGCTCACTAAAAGGCCAACAACGGTTGCCGTTCCCAAAATTGGCATGGCCAAGATCAAACCAGTTTGGAGTAGGTTTCTCATAATATCCACTGCCAGTTCCATTGTCATAACTTTAAAACCTCCCCCTATGCTATGTTAAAACTGTTTACTAAGGACTGTATAACTAAATACCAACCATCTACTAGAACAAATAAAAGCAACTTAAATGGCATTGAGATAACCACCGGAGGCATCATCATCATTCCCATTGCCATGAGCGTTGATGCAACGATAAAATCAACAATAATAAAGGGTATAAATATTAAAAACCCCATTTGAAATGCAGTTCTTAATTCGCTCAAGACAAAGGATGGAACTACAATACTCAAGGGCAGCTGGTCTCGAGTCATCGCCCCTTGCTTTGATATTTCGAGAAAAAACTGAACATCCTGCTGGCGAGTCTGGTTCATCATGAAATCTTTCATATGGGCAGTTGCGACCATTAAGGCGTCACTAGATTTTATAGATGCACTCATGTAAGGCGTAACTGCATCATCATATATCTTATTCCAAACTGGCCCCATAACAAAAAAGGTAAGAAAGAGAGCAAGGCCAACAATAATTTGGCTAGATGGTGCGGAATTTACCCCGATTGCATTTCTGACGAAACCAAGCACGATAATCATCCTTGTAAAGCATGTCATCATCATGATCACAGACGGCCCCAAAGACAAAATTGTCATTGCGACAACAAGTTGAATTGCTACACCAAAATCACCCTCGTCATTTGACCCAGTTACATCAATTCTTAAACCAGGTGCTCCTGTTCCAGAAGTTTGTGCCTCCAGTTCAGAATGTGAAAAGCTGAAAATAAACAGAGTTAAAAGAAGTAAAGATAGGTATCTAACCTTCCTAAATATTTTGAGCATTCTAACCAGCTTCATTTAACTTTCTTCCATTTTATTACTTTCGCTTTGCGTAGAGTTTAAGTAATTTTCATTTAGCTTGGCCAAGTGGTTAATGGAACTGGAACTTACACCCAATAAATGTTTTTCATTTCCATATTGAGCTACCATAAGAAACTGACGATTTCCGAGCGAGCATGTATCTGCCACAACAATTTTACCATGATTTTTATTGTTTAATTTGGTTCTTTTTTTATTCGCGTACTGTGACAGGAAATACGCACTCGCACCCAACACTCCAATAAATGCAATCACCCTAACCCACAGCCAGAACATTTCAGAATCAGAGTCTGCTAAGGAGAAACTTGATGCTAAATGATAAAAAATCATTTTGTAAGGGCACTCGCCATTCAACCGCTAATTGCAGATGAATGGAAAATATTTAGGAGGCGGAATCAACTATCTCAGTTATTTTAAGCCCAAACCGGTCATCAATTACGACAACTTCACCATGAGCAATGAGCTTTCCGTTCACAAGGAGGCTGACAGGGTCTTTGGCGTTTTGCTTTAGTTGAATTTGAGCACCAGGACTTAATTCCACAACATCTTTCATTGGAAGTTCTGCGGTTCCTAATTGGACTGTGACACTAACTTTCACATCCATCACTATATCCATTTTTTTACTATCCATGTTTTTTTCCGATTAATTTTACAGCTTCAATAATGCTTTCATTTACCTGAAAGGCTACTTGATTTCCTTCAAGACCAATTTCTCCAATAAAGCAGGTTCTACCCTCAATCCTTAACTTTGTTTTATCTATAAGTGACGGGGACATTTCAATAACATCGTCAGTTTCCAAATTTGATAAATCCCTCAAACTTAACTCAAATGCGTCCCACTCCGCAGAAACAGAAACTGGAATAGCGTCATAGATCTCATGCCACCTCGGAGGTTTGCTGGTTTTTTTCTCAGTTGTTGTAACTGAATTAAGCAGTCTAGTAACAATAGGTTCAAGGGTATAATAAGGAACCGCAATTCGCATTGGACCAGAAACATCACCAAAGGATGCTTCCATACTAATAATCAACATCATCGCGTCAGCTGGAGATGTTTGCAAAAACTTACCGGAACTTTCACTACCGATTATACTCGGAGTCAGTTCCATTGTGCTATGCCATTGCTTACACCACTCTTCCAATATAATTTGATTAAAGTCCTCAACCAAGGCCTTTTCTATGTCTGTGAGCCCTCGCTCCTCTGGATTGGTTGAACCCCTTCCACCTAATATTCGATCAACAACAGTTGCTGAAAGATGCGAATTAATATCAAGTAGGCATACTCCATTTAATTCCTGGAGTTTAAACATTGTAATACAAGAAGGATTCTTAACTGATTGGGTGAAGTTCGAATACAAATCAGCAGTTAAATCCTCCAACTCTAAATTAAACTCAGTCCTCAGGAACATCGATAAATGTCCAGATAGATAGTATACAAATTGTTCAGATTTGGTCTTAAGTTTGCTCAAGTCAGCATCAGATAAAACAATTGGATTAGTAAAATCATATTTTTTGATTTTTACTGATGATAGATCGCTAATTTTCTCACCAAGAAAATTATACACAGGTTGTGCATCGGCACTACCTTGCAACTCGCTTAAATCAAAGCTCTCGTCCTCAAAATTTGGATCAGTTGACATGAGTTGTTTTCCGAGTAGTTCCTATTGAACAACAAACTGAGTGAAATAAATTTGGCGAATCAAGTCACTTTCACCATCTCTGTATTTTCGCAAAATGGCAGAAAAACCTTTCTTCAGGTCGACTCGGACTCTTTCTTGAAACGCATCCAATTGGGCATCTTCATAAGTGTAGCCCCCCATAATTGCCAATGCTTTGTCTCTAATCCTATGCTCATTCATTTCGAGAACTTTCTCGAAATCTCCAGCCTGCCCTTCGAGACGAAGCTCTAAGTTAATATAACGAGATTTAATCGGCCCACCTAAATTTGTAATGAGAGACTTTAACTCATAAAACTTTTCCTCACCAGACGGTTCCATATCCAATGGTTGCCCCCCTTCGGTAATTTGAGGTTTTAATGTTTCTTCAGGCTTATTCATTTTAATAAGCAGAAACATTGCACCCACCGTTAAAGCTGGAGCAAGGATTATTGCAATAAGAGCTGGAACTAGGTTGCCTCCGCCTGACTTTGGCGCAGGTGTGTCATTAGTTTCAGGAAGTTCATCAAGTTGAGCGGCACACATGACTTATAATGGATATAGGTTAATACTATCGTTTTAAATTAATTGCTTCAGAAAGAATCATATCTGAAGTTGTAACAACTCGAGACCCAGCTTGGAAGGATCTTTGGTGGGAAATCATAGATGCGAATTCATTAGTAAGATCCACATTAGATAACTCAAGAGCATACTGCTTAAGTTTTCCGTTTTTACCTGTTGCAGGAATTGTATTTTCAGACAATCCGGCGATATTCTCTCCATCCTGACCGTTCGAATAAAATCCATTACCAACACGCTGAAGATATTGAGGTGCTAGAAAATTTGAGATTTTAATTTGGCCAGAACCTCTTATTTCATCACTACCGTCTTTGTTAACTACTAAATTTATTTTACCATCCTCCTCAACTCTTCTTGCCAAAAGAGTTTCACCCTCTTGTGCTCCAACAACAAGCGGACCATTGACCCCCTGCAATTGGTAGCGATATTGATCTCGAGTAACAACAAATCCCTCGACGGTGGATTCAAAAGCACCGGAACGAGTATAAAAAAGTTCACCGGAAACAGGATCCGCAATTTCAAAAAAACCTCCTCCATTAGGTAGTGCCTCACCTTGAATAGCTAAATCTAAATCTAAACCAGTTACCTCAATTGTACCCTGAGTAAAGTCCGATGAAATCGAACTTACATGAACACCGGTTCCATGCTGTTGAAGATTGTTACTCGGAGCTCCACCAGCACCTGATTCAGCATCAATCATGTGCATGTAGAAATTATCAGAATAGTTTGCACGGGAAGCTTTGTAACCTAAAGAATTAACATTAGAAATATTATTCCCTAAAACTTGCAAACCCTGTGTCAGGCTCTTGAGGGCAGAAACTCCGTTGTGTAATGAAGCAATCATGGGTTACTCACCTTGGTTATGTTTGCCGGAAGGTAACTTTTCCCCTCAACGCTGACTGAAACCTGTCCGTCCCTGCCTTTCTCCACAGAATCCACAATGCCTGCAATCTCAGCACCATCTTCAGAAATTTCAACTTTCTTCCCAAGATACGCCTGTGCAACCATGTCCTTATGTGAATCTGCGAAAGTTTCAAAGCCCTTAGTGAATTGTTGCATTTGCTCTAAAGATGCAATGTTAGCCATTTGAGAAATAAACTCAGTATCCTTCATTGGTTCTAAAGGATCCTGGTTGCTTATCTGGCTTGTAAGTAACTGTAAAAAATCTTCCATTTGCATCGCAGAATTAGAGGTACTTGATGCTTCGGATAGGGAGGATGCCCTTGGGTTTTGGCTGGCTTGAGTGGCTGCTATGGCGTCTATCATAATAAGGATGGTTAAATAAAAAAATTAAGCGGCTTTGAGAAAAAATTCGTCCATTTCAGAAAAGTTAGAAAAAACCTGCACTTCCAATTGATTTGATTGACTGGAATTAACCTTGGATTTTATTCCATTCTTGCAGTTATTCATGAGGTCGCGAATCTCATCTTGTGGAGCAATCAGGCTGAGTGATAAAGTACCTTGCTTCTTTTCCAACCTAACTCCGAGTTTTCCACCACCTGGTAAATCGATGGCAAATCTTACTATTTTCTTTTGAAATTTGTTAACATAGGCAACTCTTGGAAGAACTGACTTCCCAACGAAGTTAGAAATTTTAGAAGAATTATTTTCCCCGCTGGGCACAGAAACGGGTAAGGTTGCTGCTGTATTAGCCTTATCTGTATCTTTAATTTCCACTGGAACCGATAAGTGAGCATTTCTTGTGCCATGCTGCTTCTTACCCCTACCCTTTCCTTGATTGCCTGAATCACGATCAAGCGGGTCTTTTCGAGATTGGGATTCAAGTACTTCTTGTTTCTGAAGTTCCTTAGTACTTGATGAGAATGCAATTGGTTTTGCAACAACGGCCCTAACCTTAATGTTAGTGGCAGGCACTAAAATCTTAGCTAGTCTGGGCTGGGTAAATTGTTGACGAGATTTTGCTACATTGGCTTTAGGAGCTTCTTGTGAGTTGTTTTTTAATTTTACCTCCGTGCTTTTCTCGGCAGAGCGTATGAGACCAGCAAAACTTCTATTTCCTTGGTTAACTGTTTTTGGCTGGGAATCGACGGATTGATTATTTGGCAAATTTGCTGAATTGGAGGGGCCCTTAGAATGCTTAGTTTGAACATGGGCATTTGATCCTGAAACCTTGGGTGCTACTGGAATATCTTTAGGCATCCAAAAAGAACCATTCCTACCAATAGCTTGATGCCTAGGGATTGCACTCGCCTTAGAAGCAGCTTGATTGTTCAGACTTTCAATCATCGGTAATCTTAATTTGCTGGTTCACCCAGACTTAGATTGGGTAATAAACCTCGGTCCCTCATTGCCAGTGCATCTGCAAGCTCGATCAGTGAATCTTCGTCGCTACTAAGCATAAATGAAATAATGGGGGCTTTATCTTCAGCTTTAAGGAGTTCGAAAATTGTAAGTGCTTCCTCAAATCTTCTTTTTTGCCGCCAATTCTGAATTTCCATACTTGCGACTTCCGGTCCCATTTCCACCCATCTTTTAGATGTATCTTTGTATTCTTTTAACTTCTCCTCACTAAGGTCCTGACCTTGACGCGATTCGAAGTCTGCCAAGCGGTCAGAAAGATCTTCTCGAATTTGGTTCAACTCTTTTTTTTGTTTTTCAAGAGCTTCTAAATCCATCGCAATTGCTGACTCTCTTGAATCTAAATCGTTTTCTTTATCAAGGAGCTTTTGCTTTAGTGCAGCTAATTCCTTGGACAACTGGTTCATTGAATGCGTTTCTGCAGGAGAATAACTTGTATCATCTGCATCGAACTCTACGCTACTGAATTCGGCTTTAATTTCAGGTTTGGGCTTAAATAATTCGTCGTAGTTAAGTACGACCATAAAACCCGCAGAACCTACAGATAGAAAGACGGCTAAAAAAACAAGGATTACTGGTGATATTTTCATAATTAATAAATTTATTGGTTAAAAACAAAACGAGCTCCGATTATGTCCTCAAGTTCGGCTTCTTCTTTTTTCTCTTCACTTTTCAAATGTTCTTCTTTTTTCTTTTCCTTAAGTTTTAATAAACTTTTACAATTTGAATCAGCGGTTAAATAAATTTTCCTTTTGGCAGATTCAATATTTTTAGATTCAGCAACCTTCGAGTTTAATCCGATGATATCCTCCTTTAATTGAACAATCGATTGGTTAAAACCATCTTGCTCAAATCCGACAAAACCTGCAGCTCTTCTTTGTTTAATCTCTTCGTTTGAACTTTTTAAATTCTGAACTGCTTTCCTTAAGGATAATTCCGCCTGCTCTCTTTTTGAAATCGATAATGCATAATCCTTAATAGCCTGGTCTTTTGCTCTCTCACGAAGATGTAGAAGTGTTTCTAGCCTAAATGTAAATGCTTTCATTTCTCTAGAATTTCAGCTAATTGACCGAAGGCATTCCCCCTCGATGACACCTGGTCATAACGTTGCTTAAGGAAAGTCTGCACACGATCAAACTTTTCAATCGCACGGTCGATCTTTGGATTACTTTTTTTAATGTAAGCACCGACATTAATAAGATCCTCGTTTTGTTTATAAACAGATAGCAAATCCCGCGCTTCGGAAATAGTTGCAATTTCGGACTCACTACAAACTGCTCGGTCTAACCTGCTCACACTTTGCAAAACATCAATTGCAGGAAAATGATTAGCGTTTGCTAATTTTCTACTCAGTACGATGTGCCCATCAAGAAATCCTCTCACCGCATCTGCAACAGGTTCATTCATGTCGTCTCCTTCAACAAGGACAGTGTAAATCGCAGTTATGGCACCAGATTCGCTTGTGCCAGTTCTTTCCAACAACTTCGGTAAAAGTGAAAAGACTGATGGCACATAACCACGAGATGCTGGGGGTTCTCCTGCTGCAAGTCCAATTTCTCGTTGTGCCATAGCAAATCGAGTTAGTGAATCCATAAGGAGTAAAACCTTTGCACCTTCATTACGAAATCCTTCAGAAATCGCAGTGGCAAGGATCGACGCACGAATCCTCATCGGAGCTGGTTGATCAGATGTTGAAACAACAATCACGGTTTTCTTCATTCCCTCTTCACCTAAATCCTTCTCGACGAATTCTCTTAATTCTCGACCACGCTCACCAACTAAAGAAATTACATTAACATCCGAGTCGCTTCCCTTGGCAATCATTCCTAGAAGAATAGATTTACCCACCCCACTTCCTGCAAAAATTCCAATTCGCTGACCAACGCCAAGGGGAATGAAAGTATCAATAGATTTAATCCCTGTACTGAAAGGCTCAGAAATCATCGAACGGCTTAACGGATTTGGTGGTTCTGCATAAAAACCATCACGGCGACCAGCCAATAACGGACCCTTGCCATCTAATGGGCGCCCCATGCCATCAATAATTCGACCAAGCAAAGAAGTACCAAACGGAACGGAATTATTATTTCGCTGGGAAGAGACTTTGCAACCTGGATGAATAAGGTGAACGCTATCCAGAGCCATTAACAACACAAAATGATCACGAAATCCCACGACCTGAGCCTCCACCTTCTCATTGTGCCTATCCGATATGATAGAGCAAACTTGCCCAATGCTTACTTCGGGGCCTTCAGACTCAATAATGAGGCCCGTTACCCGACGAACCGTACCCACTTTATCGTAGGTCCTAACACCCTTGATGCCATCTTCCATAAACGCAAATCTCTCATCTAATGACTCAATCATTACGCTTTAATTCTTCTTCAATTTTTCTAAGCTTGGTGGAAATTCGTCCATCTAAAAGTCCAAAACGACTCTTAATCTGACAGTCACCAGAATTCAGACTTGAATCCTCGAAAAATTTAACATTAGGGTAACCATCCAAAAGTTCATCGTCTCCATCCAAACCGTCAAAGATCCCTGCTATGGCAGATGCGAAACCTTCTTCCTGATCAGATTCGTTCTCCTGAACTGGAGCATCTTGTGGTTTAGACAAAGCTTTAAGTAAAGTAAGATCTTGTGGACAAAGATAAACTTCCAACTTTTCATTATCCCCAGAAAAATCAGATACCATTGATTTAACAATTTTTTCAATTGCATCTCGATCCAAGTCAATTTGGCCGAGTACTCGTTCAGCTAAGCCAATGACCAAGTCAGGGAGCTTGTGGTCTAATTTTGCGAGAACCTCTTCAGTTTTGGAATTAATACCTGTAAGAATTTGTTCCTGAAGTGACGCGTAGTTTGATTTTAATTGTGAAATCTCTGCTTGGTAGAAACTTGATGCTTCCATTTTCCCTCTCTCATACTCTGAAAGTGACTTTTTTTCAGATTCATCCAAGGAAATAGGAGGTAAACCAATATTGCTAACCTTAAACCCAGTTGGCTGCTTTGGAAACTTAATTGACCTATTGTACGACAACGTCGCTTCCTCCAGTATCAAGGATAATTTCCTCGTCCTCCTCGAGTTCGCGTACGATTGCTATTACCCGATCTTGAGCAGATTCGACCTCTGACAAACGCTTGGGTCCGAGGAAGGATAGCTGTTCCTCCAAGGCTTCAACCGCTCGTTTGGACATAGTAGAATAAATTATTTTCTTTAACTCGGCAGATGCATTTTTCAATGCGATCACTAAGTCATCTTGATCCACTTCTTTTGTAATTTTACCAACATCTCCAGGGCTTAGCCTTACTAAATCCTCAAAACGGAACATACGTTGCCTGATTGAACCACCAAGTTTGGGGTTTCTTTTTTCAATGCTTTTAAGAAGTTCTTTTCCTTCATCTTTATCAAACCAGTTGAGCATATCAGCCGCAGATTTAACCCCGCCTGTCTTGACCCTTGGAGATTGCCCCTTCTTACCCATTCTTGCACCGAGCGTATTCGCCACAACCTCAATCTGATCAATGGGTGTTGTTTCCATTGAACCAATTCTTTCGATTACCTGCTCCTGTACATTGGGCGGCATCATTTGAAGAACCTCCGAACCTTTATCAGAATCAACATTCGCAAGGATAAATGCAATTGTTTGGGGTTGCTCAAATCTTAACACATTGTAAATCTGCCCAGAATCCATCTCTTTTATGTCATCCATAAAATCGAGTGAATCACGCACCGGTGCAATTCGGTTCATCATGTTATTCGCCTTGTAATCACCGTGAGCGAGCTCAAGTGTTTTTTGGGCAAAATTCAGCCCCCCGAGATTAGAGTTAACACTGGATTCAATCATCTCTGAAAATTCATCCAGAACACAATCTTTTAACTCTTGATCAACTATAGGAAAATTACCGATTTCTTTACAAATTCCTTCTGTATCTTTATTATCAAATCTCTTAAGCAATGTTGCCGAGGCTTCCGGACCAAGTGCGATCATTAAAAGCCCAAGCTTTTGATGCCTCGACATCCGAGAGTATCGATCGAGTGCGGAATCTTCTTCGGTTACTTCCTCCATTACAAAATTATGATCAAATTAGGAAGATGAACCTGTCTCGAGGTACCTGCGGAGTGCAGTACCAACATTGTCAGGTTTTTCTTGAATTAAGTCGTTAAGCAACTCAGGGGTTAAACCGCTTCCTAGAGTTCTTGTTCCACTAAGCATTTGCTGATCGTCTTCATCCAAGACCTGAACTTCAGCTTCGTTTGGCTTAAATTTCTTAAGCATACGAATGAAAATAACAAACATAGCTATGGCAATGACCACGCCTAAGAGTGTTTTCAAATGTGGTCCCCAAGTTTCGACGAAATTTTGAAATTGATTTAAAGTTTCTCCTGCTGGACCAACAAATGCAGGTTGAAATACAACTTCGTGCACAGTCACATGGGTGGTAAGATCAGCCTCCTTATCAAATCTTGCACCAATAGCATTTACAACAGCTTCATGTATACTGCTTATTTCATCTGCAGTTCTGGGAGTTTCGCCCTTTGCAATTAAGACTGCTGCACTTCGCCCAATAATTGCTCCTGGTTCCTGTACCTTTTCAGTTAAATTACGGCTGATTTCAAAATCAGTAGTCTTGGACTCTCGGCTTTCATCACTCTTTGCCATAATAGCTTCTTGCTCGGTTGCATCCTGACTTGCAGCAGGTACATTGGCCCCCATTCCTGTAGCGTTATTCTGGGGTTGCGTTTCAACTGTTGTGGCGTTGTCCTTATCAGTCGTTTGTGTTCTTGGGACTTGTCCATCTGGATCGAACTTCTCATCCAAAATTGTGGATGATTGTGTGTCCAAGTTTACAGAAACTTTAGCTACAACTTTATCTCGACCTACAATGCGAGCAAGCATAGTTTCTATTTTCTCCTCAAGTCTTCGTTCCTGCGATTGATAGGCTTTCATCATTTGCCCAGCAACCCCAGCAGCTCCGCTCGCCTCACCTTCCTCTGAAAGTAAATTCCCTTGGTTGTCCATCACAGCAACATTGGATTTATTTACTCCCTTTACAGCTCTTGCTACGAGAAATTGAATAGCGTTAACATTGTTTTTATCCAAAGTACTTCCTCCTGTATCTACATAGACAGATGCACTAGGACGGTCATTAGGATCTTCGCTAAGGAGAAGATTGTTTTCTGGTTTAACAACGAAGACTTTCGCAGAACGGATCGCGTCCATCATGGTTATAGTTCTGGCTAATTCACCCTGGATCGCACGCGTGTGATTGGTCCTTTGGACGAAATCACTAATACCAAAATTTCCTTCATCAAAAATCTCAAACCCCACATCTCCACTTCTGGGAAGACCTTTCATTGCCAGTTCCATTCTCATTGCTGCACGCTTATCCGCAGGAACTAAGATAGTGTCACCAGATTCACTGTATTCAAACTCAACTTGATTTGATTTCAGGACATCTACTACTTCAGTTAAGTCTTTTGCTTCCGCTCCGCTGACTAAAACTCTCATCTGCGTACTTCCGCCCGACCATGCCAAAATTCCAATACTTAATGCTAAGATGCCCACTATTGCTACAACAAGTGAGAGCTTCCTAGAAGCACTTAAGGCTCCCCAGAGTTCAGTTAATTTATCCAATCTTTCTTTCATGTAAAAATATAGTTATTTAAAATACTAGACCTGCATCCTCATCAATTCCTTATAGGAATCAACAAGCTTATTTCTGACTTCGATCATTAAATTGAACGCAACACCGGCCTCTTGTGACTTAACTACAGCTTCGTGAATATTGTCTGATCTACCCAAAATAAGATCTTGGGTTTCTCGGGCAGAAATCTTCTTCTTCTGATCAACTCCCTTGATAAAACTCTCAAACATTTGAGAAAAACCTGGTGCGGTAACTCGACTTGTGGGCGTGGTCTTGTCAATAGGTACAAGGTCGATCCCGTTGGAACGCTGAGATTCAGAAATGCCTCCCATCCCCATTTCGCTTGACTTAACAAAACGATCAAGCTGCGTATTTGCTTGGAGGTTAGAGTTTTGGGTGAGCAGATCGCTCAGACTAGGTAAGGATGATATTTCGTTCACAATTTAATTATTTCCCAATTGACATTGCTTGCTGAGCCATTCTCCGAGAGGTTTTGACTACAGTTAAATTAGCCTCATAGGCTCTTGATGCACTGATCAAATCTATCATCTCCCTTGAAACATCGACATTTGGCATTTCAACCATACCGTCATCGTTGGCATGAGGATGCCCGGGATTAAAAATCATACGACCTGGTGTTTGGTCATCATAAACATCGGTAACCCGAACACCTTGGTATAAATTTTCATCAACATATCCGGGGATTCTTCTTTCAGGAGTTTTAATAAATTCTTCAAAAGCCACTTCCTTTCTCTTGTAAACCCCGCCTGAAGCATCTTGGGTTGTATTAGAATTGGCGATATTCTGAGCGATAATTTCAAGTCTTAGTTTTTCAGCAGTAAGTGCACTTCCGGTTGATTCAATTCCTGGTATTAAATTCATTGTCATGGTAAAATACTCCTGTTTTAGATTCTACCCCTTATTGCAGTATTTAATTCCTTGATCGTTCCGCCAACTGCACCGCTTAAATATTCGTAGTTTAAAGCATTACGGTTCACGGCAAGCATCTCCTCATCAAGTTGAACGGTATTACCATCCATGCGGACAGGTTTGGCTTGCCTGTCTTCCATACTTCTTGGCAGTAAACCTTTAACGCGACCAAAATCTTTTCTGTCAACTGCACGTCTTAATTCAACGGAAAAGGATTCGGGGAGGTCTCTTCTTTTGAAACCAGGTGTCTCAACATTTGCCAAATTATTCGAAAGTGCCTCGTGTCGGAGGTGCGTAGCATCAAGGAGTTTCTTAGAAATTAAGTAATTCTGTTGACTGTATAAATTATCGAGTACGACTGCCATGTGCCCTCACAATGCAATACTTGTGCCAAAATCATTTCAGGTAAAAAGTTTAGATCTTACCCATAAGTTCAGCATTTTTTACAAAGAACAGGGAAGAAAGTAGCATTTTTTTCCTAGGTAGGAATAAATTTCTTATTTCTTTTATGCTCTTACTCGTTCTCCCTTTTCATAAATGTTAAATTAAGATTTACTACAAATTAGTGAAGTCACCAAATTTTGAAAATTGCCAAGTTGGTCTAAGTAAAGACGGAAGAATTGAAAAAGTTTCCGATGCGTTTGCTTCATGGGTTGGTAAAGCACCAATTGATTTAGTCGGCGAAAACTTTCGGCCTTTTTTCCTTTCTTTGGAGAAAAGTTGGGGTCTAATTTTACCCAAGGATTTTAACAGAAAAGATTTTGAAGCGTTTTTTCCGCTTTCTCCCGATAGTCATAATTCTTCCATTGGCATACATTTTCAAAATATCTGTTATTCAAACATCTCGGTCATTTCACTTTCTCCTGCCCTCGCTCCCCATGACTCCTTAAAGAAAGCCTTTATGGGCGATTTAATGAATGACCCACGGGCGCTAGCCAATACCCTGATACGCCTTCAAAAAGCAGAGAGTCGATTATCGGATTATATAAGTAATTTCCCTGGGATTTTCTTTACGCAGAGACCAGATATGACCTTCAGTTATCTTTCTCGAGGTATTAGTAAACTATTCCCAGATGACCACACTGAACTCGCTCGAAATGGAGGGTTATTTTTAAGTAAAATATTCGAGAAGGACCGCGAGCATTTTCTTAAGGAATTGAATACGAACGGAAAAAACCGTGAAATGTTTAGTTTTACCTATCGAGTTACTATTCCTCCGTCCGGTCAAATTATCTACTTATTGGATGTAAGAACCCCAATAATTACGGCAACACAAAAACTTCTTGGTTACGATGGTGTATTTGTCGATATTACCCGGCAGGCAATTGCAGAGCATAGGCTCTCTAGTTCTGTATGGCGTGAAGGGCTAGCGACTTTGACTAATGGATTAGTTCATGACTTCAGTAATCTCATGGCCGGGATTTACTCGATCAGTGAGCTCTATCATGGAATGATGGAGAAGGATGACCCGATGGCAAAAGGAATGGGGCAAATTAAAAAAAGCGCAATGCAGGCTCAAAAACTTGTTCGACGAATTATCGATTTGCATAGAGATAAGGCAGCTTCCCGTACAATACATGACCTCAGGTTACTCCTTAAAGATCAAATGGACCTGGTCGATATTATTATTCCTAGAAGTGCAAAAATAATAACTGATTTCGGTACTGATTCGATGCCTGCATTTATTGAAGAGACAGGATTTCGGCAAGTCATACTAAACTTAGTGATAAATGCAAAAGATGCCATTGAACGAAATGGCAAAATAAAGATAACTTTAAAATGTGTAAAAAAAGGTCAGCGAATTATGATAGGCTCTAGAGGTATGCAAAAAATTGCTCCAACTCAAGGGGCAGAGCTCACGCTTATCGACAATGGAAAAGGCATTCCATCCGAAATCGAAGAAAAACTGTTTGACCCTTTCTTTACAACAAAATCCTCGGGTAGTGGTTCAGGCTTTGGTTTATATAACACCAAAGTCTTTATGGAAGACCACAATGGATTGATCGGGTTTTCCTCTAAAGTAGGAAAAGGAACGACCTTTTTTCTTTTCCTGCCTTTGGAGTCAGATGAAGAAGATAGCCATGCCGACCAAGAGAGGCGAACAAAGCGAGCTACTCGAGCATTTATTAAAGCAAGAGAAAGTTGAATAATCGATTAATCAAGCTTCTGTCTTTTAGATAATTTACCATTTTCGTAGTGTAAGATAGTTCTTACATTACCGTTTTTGCTGTAGAAAATCATTTCGCCATTCAATTTACCATTTTGATAGTGTGCTTTGACCCAAGATCCATCTTTTGATTTTTTAATACTTGCACCGTTCAGTTGCCCCTGGCTGAAACTTTGCGTGGTGGAGGTTGTGCTATTGTTTCTTTCAATAGTGCCATCAAATGGAAGCGAAGAACTCGAGGAAATTAAAATTGTGGAATTATCCTTCGACTGGACACTAAAATCTTGATAAAAATCTTCCTCAGCCCCACTCCAATCTTTTGGAGTTTCAATTTTTTCTTGTTTTACATCCTCTGAACAGGAAATATTCAAGAATAGATTAACAATTAAGCAAAATTTAGTTGAGCTATACTTCATTCCTTCAAGAACTCAGAGAATTCATAAAGTTTTGGATCTCGGATCATTTTTTTCTTAAGTAGTTTCTTGAGTCTCGTCTTAACAGATTCTGTGGACTGTCCTTCCGTATCACTTGGTAATCCCTCGTTATTCTCGTCACCAAGGAAATCGCCCATCCTATCTTCCAACTCATCAGGATCAGCGCCTTCTTCAAGTTTTCGGACAACCTCCTCCATTGGTTCATCCATACTTTCGCCAGTCATTTCACACATTTTCCTCATCAATTGTCCCATTTGCCGAGGGTCAGGGTTCTCATCATCCATTCCACCTAGTGAACCCTCTAATTCTTTCATAATTTTTTCAGCCTGTGCACCGTCCATACCAGCAAAAGGATCATTAGGGTCACTTTCACCAGCGGGCATTTCCGGAGGTTCATCCTTTTTTCCTGTAATAGAAAAACCAGACATTAATTTTTGCATCTTGTACCTCTTACCATCGGGGCAAAGAGGTGTTTTTTCTGCATAGGAAATAGAATGAGCAAAGAACGAATAGATCTTGCCCGTATCTCGGCTAACAAATTCGTAGATTGGCATAGTGTAAAAGTTCTTGTAGTTATAAAAAAAATTAGGAATCACTAATGAAGCAATATTTCCTTACTAGCAATCTTTTCGAATAAAGCATGTCATCTTTTATAAAATTTTTGAGCGTCCGGCCTCCCGGTAAATATTTTATTTTCATCCCCCTTGGATATACCCTCTTTCTACAAATCTTAACAGGATTTCCCAAAGCCGACAGCCTAAAGAGTTTGGATGCTAGTGAATTATTTATTCGGTTTTCCGAAGAGCTTTTTGATTATCCTTTTTGGCTCCAAGACTTAAGTCATTTACCCCTGTTCTTTATTTTAGCATGGCTTTGGTCATGGCAGCTTGGCCCGATCAAATGTGCAATGGGCATATTAACTAACAAAGCCTGTCTCTTTTCAATCTTTTACGCAATTGCTAACGAAATGGCACAAGCCTTCATACCCGATAGATTTCCCTCCTCTGGGGATCTAATTATGAACCTTCTTGGGGTATCCCTTGGTCTGTATTTACATTCCAGACAATTCCACAAAATAACTTCCAAAAGTTTTCAAACGCAAAAAACTTAACCCTAAACCATCTCCATTGCCTTTTCACGTTCAAGCAATGTTGGGTGGGAATAATGAAACCCAGCGAGTAACGGATGAGGTAACGGGTGAGAAAGATTCTCCACATAAAGTTTCCTCAATGCTGATACTAAAGGTTTATGACTTCCCACTGCTTCTTTTGCAAAATTATCGGCCTCAAACTCGTGCTTTCTTGAAAATAAATTACTCAGCGGAGTAAGCCAATAAGTAAAGAAACCAAGCGTCAAAGAAAGGCCAATAATTAATGGACTTAAGGAAGAAACCAAAGATGAATTAAGTCCTAACCCAAGATAAAACCACTCACTTTGCAGCAAATATCCCATCAATCCAAATCCAGCCAACCCCATAGCAAAAGACATGATCAAACGCTTTGGTATATGCCCCATTTTGTAATGTCCCACCTCATGGGCAAGTACAGCCTCAATCTCTTCAATAGACATCTGGTCAATCAAAGTGTCATATAATACAATTCGACGAAATCTCCCGAATCCAGTAAAGTAAGCGTTTGAATGCCCAGATCGTTTACTTCCATCAATCACTTCGATGGTATTGGCTTTAAATCCAGTTTTATCTGAAAGCTTAAGCAAGCGGTTCTTTAACTCTCCGTCCTCCAAGGGAGTAAGCTTATTAAATAACGGTAAAATAAGTTTGGGATAAAGAACCATGAGCGAAAGCTGAATCGCAAAGAAAACAATAAATGCAAATACCCACCAATATTGAGGTGATGCATCCGATATCGTACGATACATCCATATTAACAAAGCAAGTAAAAGAAAGGAAAAACCGAAGCCCAATATCGAACCCTTTAATTTATCTGTTACCCAAAGTTTCTTAGTCGATTTATTAAATCCATATTTTTCCTCTAGAGTAAATTGATTGAACCAGTCAAAAAATAAACCTGGGATTTGCAAGACAGTTAACAATGCAGTTGCAACAAAGGCTCCCCACCAGACTGAATCCTCTTTAGTTACCGACCAAACTTCAAATACTTTGGGCAAAACATAAAGAAAAATAGGAATAAACAAAATGAAACCAAAAATTTCTTCGGCTCGGGAAAACTTACTTTTACTTAAAGAATATTTACTGGTCTTGTCCCAAGTTTCCTCATCCATCAATGATTTAGAGTTCTCTGGTTGCTTTTCCATTAATTTGGAAATGTGCCCTTCGTTCAAAACCTTGAGGTAATACTCGAATAAAAATTGGCACACTGCCAACACTACTATGATTATCTGCAATTCAGTCATTTAGCATTATCTCTAATCATCTACCCTCCGAATGTCGACAGCAGAGCATTCGATAAGTGCAAATTAATTCTCTACACCCTCCCTAACTAATTAAAATTCATGCATTTAACACATTTAACTTTAGCCCGAACCACGGTTAAAAAAGAAATGAGCAAGCAGATTACCATCGGCTTTAAAAAGCATTTTCTATCATCTAAAAAGGCGATCTGTATACAAAAGTTAATATTTCTTGTTCAATAACTCCAACGACGGACTTACCTGGCAGTTAAATTCTAAGAAATTACCAAAAGTGGGTACAAACTTGAACCTTCGAATACGAATTTCAAGGAAAACGGAGAATAAATAATTTTAGATACAATATCCCACTACCTTTATTCAGAAAAAATTTTTGGGCAGTCCCTGCCGACCTCGGGCTGAATCTTAAGTTTCCAACTAAACAGGACTCTAAAACAAATGAGGCAATACCTGTAAACTTTTACCATCCCGGGTTCCAGTAAAACTAGGTTCGACCTTAAGCAAGTCCAGGCACTTCTCCATGCATTACCAATCTCTTCAATGGGGAATTTTTTTTTCCAAATTTAGAAGTTAATGATCGGTGGGGATAAAAGAAAAATAGCAGGGTAAGACTTCTTCCTCTCTTTGCATAAGGAACTTTAATGTAAGAAATAATCGTACTACTCAAAAAAAAGAAACCTATTATTCTGCCATGGTGGTGCCTGCAATATACCCTGTTGTCCACGCACCCTGAAAATTAAAACCACCAGTTATCCCGTCATAATCGAGGCATTCCCCGGAAAAGTATAAATGAGGGATTAATCGGCTTTCCATCTTTTTAAAATTTACCTCCTTTAAGCGTACCCCTCCACAGGTTACAAATTCTTCTTTATTCATTGTCTTTCCAGATACTTGAAACCTGGCTGAAATGA
>ERZ807291.306-NODE-306-length-82088-cov-7.672766_pt1 | contig 82088 bp, 74 predicted proteins | sample MGYA00521257_ERZ807291 | MGnify/ENA primary metagenome ERZ807291 (study PRJEB31413, sample SAMN03169783) | marine metagenome | biome: Marine; feature: Water; material: Subsurface seawater | place: North Sea | collected 2011-04-28 | depth 1 m m ... | reverse complement strand
GTATCAGGCTCGACGTATCGTAGCGGCTGCCGCCTTTGGCCTGAATTTCGGCGTAAAACTTGTCCACCATCTCTGCCACCGGCAGCTTGGCGCCGTTGCGTTTGGATTCATCGATACAGATGCCCAGGTCCTTGCGCATCCAGTCCACGGCGAAACCGAATTCGAACTGTCCGTCGACCATGGTGCCGGCGCGGTTATCCATCTGCCAGGACTGTGCTGCCCCGCCCGACATCACTTCGGCGGCGCGTTTTGCGTCCAGCCCTGCGGCCATGGCGAAATTCATCCCTTCAGACAACGCCTGTACCAGGCCTGAAATACAGATCTGATTGACCATCTTGGTGAGCTGACCGGCCCCCGCCTCGCCCATGCGCATGACTGTCTTGCCGTAACACTGCATCACAGGTTCTGCCGCATCGAACGTCGCCTCATCGCCGCCGACCATTACCGTCAGCGCACCGTTTTCGGCCCCCGCCTGACCACCGGAAACCGGGGCATCGAGAAAACCAAGGCCACGCTTTGCGGCTTCTTCTGCAAGTTCGCAGGCAACCACGGCAGAGGTCGTCGTGTGATCGATCAGCACGGCGCCCTCCTTCATGCCGGCGAAGACACCGGTTTCACCCAGCACAACGCTGCGCAGGTCGTCATCATTACCGACGCAGGTCATCACGTAATCCGCACCATGTGCCGCTTCTGCCGGTGTCGGATGTGCGGTTCCCGCATATTCCTGTGCCCATTGGGCAGATTTTGTCGCGGTCCGGTTATAGACCCGCATCGGATGCCCCTTGGCGGCAAGGTGTCCTGCCATCGGGTAGCCCATCACGCCCAGGCCGACGAATGCGGCCGCTGCCTTGTCACTCATATCAGATTTCCCGTTTCGGAATTTCAGGTATCGGACCGACAGTATACCGCCTCGGCGGATTACTTGAAGGTGGCGATAGCCTCCTGGATCGGATTTTGCAGCACTTCCCATGCCTCGGCATCGGTCGCGAGCAGGATACCGCCCTCGCCCGGCTTCCCGGCAAGGTAAGGCGTCCCGTCAAGGCACCGGTTATAGCCGCCCGCCTCCGTATGCAGCAGCCAACCCGGCGCATGATCCCATGCCCGCACGCCACGGTAATGGGCAAAATGAATATCGCCGTTCACCAGCGCGCAGTAATCGACCGCGATGCAACGGGTCGACGTCACCCGCGCGACCTGGTCCGGCAGGTCCGTGTGCTTGCGCATATAGCCGCCGAGCGAGCCTTCCATATCGGCCATGTCGCGCGGAGATGGCTCTATCCGCAGGCGCTCACCGTTGCGAAACGCCCCTGCCCCTTTTTCACAGACATACATGTCGTCATCGACGGGACGAAATATCCAGCCGCCGATGGTTTCACGCTTCAGCACCAGCGCGACCATTACGCCGAAATCTTCGCTGCCCCGCGCAAAGTTGGAAGTCCCGTCTACCGCATCGAGCACCCAGACCGGCGCATCACCGTCCAGCAGCTCCAGCGCTGCAGGGTCATCCTCGATCATCTCTTCCCCGACAACGACCGAGCCCGGCAGCAATGGTGGCAATTCACGCAGAAGAAACGCCTCGGCCGCGACATCTGCCGCCGTCACGATTGACCCGGGACGCTTTTCCCATTTTTCGTCGTGTGACAGTGTTTGGAACCGCGGCATGATTTCAGCGGCCGTGATCTCACGAATGAGGGTTTCGATTTTATCTGAGGGGGGAATTGAGATCATCATATTCCGTTTATACCCCGCCCGGCCGCTTCGTGCCGACTCGATAGCCTAAAAAGAAACCGCCGCGGAAATTAATCCACGGCGGTTCTTTTCGTTCCGTAAGCGGGAACGGCTGACTTACATCATGCCGCCCATGCCGCCCATTCCGCCCATGTCGGGCATCGCAGGCATTCCGCCGCCGCCTTCGCTCGGCTTCTCAGCGACCATCGCTTCGGTCGTGATGAGAAGGCCGGCAACCGATGCTGCATCCTGCAGCGCCGTGCGGACAACCTTGACCGGATCGATGACGCCGGCTTTCACCAGGTCTTCGAACTTGTCGGTCGCAGCGTTGTAACCGTAGCTGGCGTCTTTCTTTTCGAGCAGCTTGCCAACAACGATGGAGCCTTCGACACCGGCGTTTTCAGCAATCTGACGAACCGGGGCCTGAAGGGCCTTACGGATGATCTCCATGCCGACACGCTGGTCGTCATTTTCAGGCGTCAGCTTTTCAAGGACCTTGGAAGCACGCAGAAGCGCGGTTCCGCCGCCCGGGACGATGCCTTCTTCAACCGCAGCGCGGGTAGCGTTCATCGCATCTTCAACACGATCGCGCTTTTCCTTAACTTCGATTTCGGTCGCACCACCGACACGGATAACAGCAACACCGCCGGCGAGTTTCGCCAGACGTTCCTGCAGCTTCTCACGGTCGTAATCCGAGCTGGTCTCATCGATCTGAGCGCGGATCTGGTTGCAACGGCCCTGGATGTCGGCCTTCTTGCCGGCGCCGTTCACGATCGTGGTTTCTTCCTTGGTGATCGTGATTTTCTTGGCGGTGCCGAGCATGTCGAGCGTGACGTTTTCGAGCTTGATGCCGAGATCTTCAGACACAACCTGACCACCGGTCAGGATTGCGATGTCTTCCAGCATTGCCTTGCGACGATCACCGAAGCCCGGCGCCTTCACGGCGGCGATCTTCAGGCCGCCACGAAGCTTGTTGACCACGAGGGTCGCGAGAGCTTCGCCTTCAACATCCTCAGCGAGGATCAGAAGCGGACGACTGGACTGAACAACGGCTTCGAGAAGCGGCAGCATGGACTGCAGACCGGAAACCTTCTTTTCGTGAAGAAGGATGTAGGGGTCTTCGAGCTCGGCAAACATCTTTTCCGCATTCGTGACGAAGTACGGGGAGATGTAACCGCGATCGAACTGCATGCCTTCGACAACTTCAAGCTCGGTCGTAAGCGACTTGGCTTCCTCGACCGTGATGACGCCTTCTTTGCCGACTTTCTGCATGGCTTCGGAAATCATCGTACCAACATCGAGATCACCATTGGCAGAGATCGTGCCAATCTGGCGAACTTCTTCGTCGGACGAAACTTTCTTCGCCTTCTTGCGAAGCTCGGCGATAACGGCGGTGACAGCCGCATCAACGCCGCGCTTGAGATCCATCGGGTTCATGCCGGCGGCGACGGACTTGCAGCCCTCGCGCACGATGGCCTGAGCCAGAACAGTCGCTGTCGTCGTGCCGTCACCAGCTTCGTCATTGGTTTTCGACGCAACTTCACGGACCATCTGGGCGCCCATGTTTTCGAACTTGTCTTCGAGTTCGATTTCCTTGGCAACCGTCACACCGTCTTTGGTGATCCGCGGTGCACCGAAGGACTTGTCGATGATTACGTTACGACCCTTGGGGCCAAGTGTTACCTTGACCGCATCGGCCAGGATATCGACACCCTTTTGCATCTTTGTGCGGGCGTCGCCTTCAAATTTAACTTCTTTCGCAGCCATGTTTCGGCGCTCCTACTCGATGATTCCCATGATGTCAGCTTCCTTCATGATGAGAAGGTCCTTGCCATCGATTTTCACTTCCGTGCCCGACCATTTGCCATAAAGGACCTTGTCGCCCTTTTTGACGTCGAGTGCTACGGTCTTGCCGTCTTCACCGCGTGCGCCGCTGCCGACGGAGACAATTTTGCCTTCCTGGGGCTTTTCCTGCGCTGAATCCGGAATGATGATGCCGCCGGCTGTTTTCTCTTCAGCAACAAGCGGTTCGACCAAAACGCGGTCATGTAGAGGCCTGATTCCCATCTAGCCTTCTCCTTAAAATGTTGAATTTATGACTCTTTTTTCGACTTGCTAGCACTCTCTGCTAACGAGTGCCAGATATATAGGGATGGCCCGCCTCAGTGTCAAGGCGCGGTTGGGTTTCGCCTAGCTGTTTGAGTGATTTTTTTCGAACCGGGCGAGCTGATCCGGGGCTATGGACACTTCAAGATGCGCGAAGTCGTCCCGGTCATCCCGGCTCAAAACATCGGCATGGCGGTAAAGCCAGGAGATCGCCGCACCGTCGCCCTGAGAAAGCTTGAGGTTTATCACATCCCTATCGGATGACAAGAGACCGTCCAGGCAGTGCAGAAAAGCCTCATTTTCAGCCCCGGTGACCGCCGACATCGCAACGACATTGTCGTCCCGGTCAGCCTGGTTCCGGACCGCATCCTGCTCGTCAGGGCCAAGCAGGTCTATCTTGTTGAGGACTTCGACAAACGCCCGACCATCGCCGAAATCTACGCCGAGTTCGTCCATCACCCGTAGGACGTCTTTTTTCTGGGATTCCGTGTCAGGGTGCGCGATATCGCGGACATGCACGATGATGTCGGCACCAATCACCTCTTCGAGCGTCGCCCGGAAGGCGGCGATCAGCGTTGTCGGCAGGTCTGACACAAAACCGACCGTATCGGACAGGATTGCCGAGCGGCCCGACGGCAATTTGATTTCCCGCATCGTCGGATCCAGCGTCGCAAACAGCAAATCCTTGGCGAAGACGTCCGAATTGGTGAGTGTATTGAACAGCGTCGATTTGCCGGCATTCGTGTAGCCGACGAGCGCAATGACAGGATACGGGATGCGGCGGCGTGCTTCGCGGTGCAGCTCGCGCGTGCGGGTCACCGTTTCAAGCTCGCGCTGGATTTTGTTGATCCGCACCGCAATCATGCGCCTATCCGCTTCGATCTGGGTTTCACCCGGACCGCCGAGGAAGCCGAAACCGCCGCGCTGGCGTTCAAGATGGGTCCAGGTCCGAACGAGACGACTGCGTTGATAATTCAGGTGCGCCAGTTCTACCTGCAAAACACCTTCCCGGGTCCGCGCGCGCTCTCCGAATATCTCGAGAATAAGCCCGGTACGGTCGATGACCTTCGTATTCCAGGCTTTTTCCAGTGTCCGCTGCTGGACCGGAGACAAAGCCGTATCGACACAAACGATATCGGCTTCTTCTTCCTCGACCAACTCACCCAGGCGCTCAACAGTGCCTTTGCCGAAATATGTCCCGGCATTGATCTTGGGAAGAGAAACAGCTTCGCTGGACACAACGTTAAGCTCGATCGCGGCTGCGAGCCCGATTGCTTCCTCGAGGCAGGAAGCCACCGCACGGCCGCCCGACTGCCCCGATTTCTTGTAAGGATGAAGGACGACAGCGCGGGTCCGGTCGTCCCTCGCGCTTTCGTGGCTCTCCGTCAAATCGGGCTTAAACCTCGTCTATCCGATCATCGTTTTCATCCAGATCATCATCATACAGCGAGACTGGGGTTACCGGCATAACGGTAGAGATCGCATGCTTGTAAACGAGCTGGGAATGACCGTCCCGGCGAAGAAGAACACAAAAGTTGTCGAACCAGGTAATAATGCCCTGAAGTTTCACGCCATTGACCAGAAAGACCGTAACCGGCGTTTTCTGCTTGCGAACGTGGTTGAGAAAGACATCCTGGAGATTCTGGGGTTTCTCTGTAGACATGATTTACCTTATTGTTATCTTTAGTGTTTTTGATCTGCGAGAGCCGTTCCGAAAGATAAGCCTACCGTTCCGGGTTCACGCATTCCGCGCGTCATATATTCTATATGGAACGTTGAATTCCTCTGACAACCTCCAGAAACGCCTGGACCGTAAAATAGTTCTCATGGGGCGGATGTTCGCGGAATTCCTCGTCTTTTGGATCATTGTCTCCGATCAGGATAGTGTGACAATTCGCCGCCCGCCCGCAAGCAATATCCACCCATGTATCGCCGACAAACCAAACATCAGGATGCGGGTCGATGCCGGTGCCTTCAAGCGCCATGTAAATAGGGTCGGTTGCCGGCTTATCCCGCGCCGCATCGGTCGCGCCGACAAGAAATCCCTCAAAAAAGCGATCCCACCCAAGTTTTTCAGATTCCGCGCGCAAATGACCACCTGATTTATTGCTGACAACACCGAGATGGCTGCCATGCGCCTGTAACAGCGCAAGCATCTCGTCGGCTCCATCTATCTTTTCGACCCGTTCAAGATGAACTTCCCGATACGCGCCATAGAAAATATCCCGCGCGTCTTCCCAACGGTCACCAAAAAGTTCCGGGAACGCCTCGCGTAGCGATTTTCGCACCCGCGTTGTGGTTTCTTCCATCGTCCAGACCGGATGCCCCATCGCTTCAAGTGTCCGGTTCATGCTTTCATGAATGATGGGCCAGCTGTTCACCAGGGTTCCATCCCAGTCGAAAAGAACGGCTTTTGGCATACGGTCAGGCATTATCGCTCCATAAATGATCCTTGTAGCGCGCGAGAAGCTCTGTCGCGATTGGTCCGGGGCTCCCCGACCCTATCGCTGTATCATCGATTTTTACGATCGGTACGAGGAACGCGGAGGTGCTGGAAAGAAAGGCTTCATCCGCTGAGTAGGCTTCTGCAACTGAAAATGGCTTCTCAACGATTTCGATACCAAGGTCGGTCGCAATTTTCATTAACGCCAATCGGGTCACACCGTTGAGGATTGCGCTGACGGCGGGATGTGTAATCAACCGGCCATCTTTCACGATCCAGGCATTTGTCGACGTACCCTCGGTGACGATCCCCTCATCGTTCACCAGCCAGGCTTCGTAGACATTCTGCTGAACAGCATCGTCTTTCGCCAAGACGTTGGGCAATAGCGCAACCGACTTGATATCCGGCCGCTGCCATCGAATATCGGGCACCGTGATAATCGGCACGCCCTTCTCAACCACGTCAGCCGGCACGCCGCGCAGCGGCCGGAGCGTCATCACCACAGATGACTGCATCTCACCTGGAATCATATGAGTGCGCGGGGCAACTCCTCGGGAGACCTGAAGATAAAGGGCCCCACCGGAGACCCGGTTGAGCCTGAGCAACTCGGCGACTTTTATGCGGAAAACCGCTGCAGAAAACGGCAGCTCCATCCGGATACCGCGCAACGACCGCTCAAGGCGTTCAAAGTGAAGCTCTTCATCAATCATTCGCCCCCGGACGATCGCGATGACCTCGTAGATCGCGTCGGCGAACTGATAGCCTCTGTCCTCAATGTGAACAGCGGCGTGGCTATGCCGGATAAACCGGCCATTTACGTATGAAATTCTGGGCATAAAGGACTACTGCGGTTTAGAAAAATTCAAGGCTGACGGCAAACAGGCGTTCAATTTCCCGCACCGCTGACGGCCGGACAAAGATCACCACAAGGTCCCCCTTGTTCAGGACAGTGTTACTGCGGGGCGTAATAATTTTTTCGCCGCGAATGACGGCACCGAACATAACGCCTTCGGGCAATTCCATTTCACGAATCTGAAGCCCCGCAAGGCTCGATGTTTCGAGGATCTCGGCCTCCATAACTTCGCCGAAATCCTCTCCAAGCGAATGGACAGCGCGAATGCGCCCCCGCCGAACATGCTGAAGGATGGTGGATGCGGTAATCGAACGTGGGCTTATGACGGCATCAACACCCAGTGTCGTGATCAGCGGTGAATAGTTGGTGTTGTTCACCAGCGCGATCGCCCGCTGAGCGCCATGACGCTTGGCAAGCAATGAGCCCAGGATGTTGGTCTCATCGTCATTCGTGACCGCAACGATCGCTTCGGTCACGGCAACACCGGCTTCTTCCAGGATCGACGGTTCCAGCGCGTTTCCATGGATTACCGTCGTTTCCGGAAGCCGGGCCGCTGCCAATTCAGCACGTTTGCGGCTGGATTCAATAATCCGCGCATTCACGCCCGGGTGCTCATCACGGATCAATTGCGCGAGGAACACGCCCACATTACCGCCACCTGCGATGATGATCCTGCGGGCCTGTCGTTCTTCGTGCCCGAAGATCGTCATCGCACGGGCCACATGCTCATTGTCCGCGACGAAATACACGTCGTCGCCGGGAAGCATTTCCTCGTCAGCACTGGGCACGATTGTCTTTCCGTCGCGGATCAGCCCGACGATAACGATACTCAGATCCGGAAACACCCCCGTCAGCTGACGCAGCGGCGTATTGATGACGGGACAGTCTTCGTTGCAGCGCACGCCGATCACACGGACACGGCCTTCGACCATGGGGATCGTATCAAACGCGCCCGGGACGACAAGATCGCGGGAGATCGCACGGGCGACCTCAAGCTCCGGCGAAATGATCACGTCGATGGGCATGTTGTCACGACTGAACAGATCGGCCCAGATCGGCTGCAGGTAACTCTGGTTCCGGACGCGCGCAAGTTTCGTCGGCACGTTGAAAAGCGAATGCGCAACCTGACAGGCAACCATGTTGACCTCGTCCGACTGCGTCACCGCGATCAGAAGGTCGGTGTCAGCGGCATTCGCCCGCTCCAGCACGTCCGGATCGGAAGCAAAGCCCCGGATAGACTGCACGTCGAGGGATTCATTGACCGTTCGGATATTATCAGCCGAAGAATCCACAACTGTGACGTCGTGGTTTTCAAGCGAGAGCTGCCGCGCGATGTTGTAGCCAACCTGGCCCGCACCACAAACGATGACCTTCATGTTTCTGTCGTCCTGCTATTCCGGCGCCGTCGCGCCGGTCTGTTCAGATATTTCCCGGCTGGTTACGCCGAGAGATTTAAGTTTCCGGTGCAGTGCCGAACGCTCCATACCCACGAACTCCGCCGTCCGCGACACATTTCCGCCAAACCGGGATATTTGTGCAAGTAAATACTGACGTTCGAAATTTTCACGGGCATCGCGCAGGGGGAGCGCCATCATCTTTGCGCCCTCCTCCCAGCCCTGGGGTGCCGGCGTGCCAACGCCGATATCCGGCGGCAGGTGATCGACTGTCACCGGTTCTTCGGGCTGGCCCGGCGCCATGATCAATATCCAGTCAACTGCATTGCGCAACTGGCGCACATTTCCCGGCCAGTCATATGCCTGAAATGCGGCTATCGCGTCGCGAGACATTTTCCTGGGTGCGACGCCGGAAATCAGAGCTGATTGCTGCATGAAGTGTTCAACCAAAGCGGGGATATCGTCGGGGCGATCTCTCAGCGGCGGAACCTCTATCGGAACCACGTTCAGGCGGTAAAAAAGGTCCTGGCGAAAATTGCCCGCAGCCATTTCCGCATCCATATCGCGGTTTGTCGACGCGATAACGCGGACATCCACCTTTACCGCAGATTCGCCGCCAACCCGCGTAAAAGTCTGTTCCTGCAGCACACGAACGATCTTTCCCTGTGTCTCCAGCGGCATATCGCTTACTTCATCAAGCAGCAGAGTCCCTCCGTGGGCCGCTTCAAGGGTACCGACATTCCGCGGCGCGTCGTCTCCCGCAGTTTCATGGCCGAACAGCTCCATTTCCATCCTGTCCGGATTCATTGCTGCACAGTTCAGGACCACGAACGGCCCATCGGCTCTGAGAGACAATTGATGAAGCTGGCGCGCGAATACTTCCTTCCCGGCACCTGGCGGCCCCGAGATCAGTACCCTGCTATCCGTTGGCCCCACTTTTTCCAGCGCACTTCGCAAGTGACGTATCACCGGAGACACGCCGATGATTTCTGTTACGTCGCTGGTGCGCTGACGGAGCTCCTGATTTTCACGCTGCAGGCGTGCAGCCTCGACAGCACGCGTCACGGTAAGAACCAGCCGGTCCGCTTTGAAAGGCTTTTCGATGAAATCATACGCGCCAAGCTTGATCGCATTCACGGCGGTTTCAACATTCCCGTGACCGCTGATCATAATGACCGGCATCGTCTCATGTTCCTGATGAACCCGCTCAAGAATTTCAATTCCATCCAGCGCGCTGCCCTCGAGCCAGATATCCAGAATCAAAAGGTTCGGTCTGCGCTCTTCGATCGCGTTAAAGGCGGTGCTGCTGTCACCTGCGGTCCGGCAGACGAAGCCCTCATCGGTAAGAATATCCGCGATCAGCATCCGGATATCCTCTTCGTCATCGACGACAAGAATATCACCGGCCATAGGCAACACCACCTTCAGGACCATCTTCGGGGACCTCGCCTTCACTTTCATCCGCCGAAAGCAGGTTTTCCTGCAGAAGAGGTAACATTACCCGGATAGATGCCCCGTTTTTTCCGTCCGGCCGGTCTTTGAGTTCCAGCACCCCACCATGGTCTTCCAGGATCGTTTTAACGATGGCGAGACCAAGCCCCGTGCCCTTTGTCCGTGTCGTCATATACGGCTCTGTAAGCCGGTCACGCTTCTCAACCGGCAATCCTTTTCCGTTATCGGTAATCACTATCTCTGCGTCTTCTTCGGTCAAAGACAGGCTGAGCTGAATTTCGCCCGCAGCCAGTTCGGCTTGACCGTCCGCTACCCGACCATCGATCGCGTCGATTGCGTTCTGGATCAGGTTGGTCAGAACCTGCGAAAGCTGACGGGAATCGCCGGTAATCATCACGGGATCACCCGGTATATCGGACACGAACTCTATCTCCGGATGGGCACTTCGCGGCAGGACTAGCGCCTCGCGGCAGATTTTACCGATATTTTCTCTTTCCATTTCCGGTCGGGGCATCCGCGCAAAAGCAGAGAACTCATCAACCATTCGACCTATGTCGCCCACCTGACGAATTATCGTATCGGTACAATTCGAAAATGTTTCGGGGTCCGATGTAATTTCGTTCATGTATTTTCGGCGAAGGCGTTCCGCGGCCAATTGGATTGGTGTAAGTGGATTTTTGATTTCGTGGGCGATGCGTCTGGCGACATCAGACCACGCTGCCTTGCGTTGTGCAGCCACAAGTTCCGTGATGTCGTCAAACGTAATTACAAAACCTGAAACCTTCCGGTCAACGACGTCTGCGGCCAGGCGTACCAACAGGGTGCGGTCACGACCGACGCGTTGCATCGATATCTGCGCCTCTACAAGTCGGTTAGGCCGGGTGTGGGCATCTCCGATCATCGCGGACAGTTCAGGTACGACCTCACTGATATCGGCACCGATCTGTTCATCAATATCCATGGCAAGCAACGAACAGGCAGAGCGGTTCGCAAGATTAATGCGTCCCTCAGCATCGACTCCTATGACGCCCGCGGAAACCCCGCCAAGAACAGTCTCGATAAAATGACGCCGTTCGTCGAGCTGGCGGTTTGCCTGAACCAGTTCATGACGCTGCCCCTCAAGTTGATCCGTCATCCGGTTGAATGCTCTGCTCAAAAGGCCGAGTTCATCCGAATCCGGCCCTTCTTCCACCCGAGCGGACAGATCACCCGCCCTGACACGCTCAGCAGCACCCGCTAAATCGGAAATCGGTCTCGACAACCGGTTCGCAAAGACAAGTCCGACCCAGATGGCCACAAACAGCAACAGCATTCCGACCAGGATGAAAATCATCGCAAAGGTTATTTCGATGCTGGACCGACGCCCTTCGATATTCGCGTATTCCGCGGCCGCCCGCTCAGTCTTGTCGATATGCTCCAGGACCCTGGGTTCAACGAACCGTCCGACATACAGGAACGCGTCGACGAACCGGTCGAGTTTAATGATCGCGCGCAGCCGGTCATCGGCTTCACTGGTCAACAATACGACCTCTCCGCTCCGTGCTCTTTCTATGATTTCCGGCGCAACGGGATCCCTGTCGATGACGAATCCAAGCGCCCATTTCGCCAAAATGCGACCGGATCCATCAAATACGTATATTTCGCTCAAATTCCGCACCAGCCCCTGCCCGGCCAGAATTCTTGAAAACTGACGGGGGTTTTCAGTCAGCAGCGGTAACGCGCGCTCAAGATCCCGCGCCATAGAAAGGACGTCTCCGCGAATAACCTGCTTGTGCTCTTTCAGGTAGGCTTCGGCGACCGCACGGGATTCCACAATCGCGGTTTTAACCCGGTCATTAAACCAGTTTTCCATGCCGAAATTGAAGAACACAGCGGAAAAGACCGAGACGATAATGGCCGGCGCCAGCGCAATCAGACTGAACAGCATTGCCAGGCGCATATGCAGGCGTGACCCCACCTGACCGCGGCGGCGTTCGATCCACAGCCCAACCAGGCTACGAGCAACGACAAGCCCGAGGAGCAAAAACAGGACCAGATCGATCTGGAGCAGGATAAGAACGGTCTGGGTGTCTGCGCCGAGCGGAGATGAACCGGTGATTGTCGCATATGTAGCGAAGGCAAAACCGAGGGCGATGACGGTCAACGCAATAGACAGCTTGCGCCCCAGGCCCACACGACGACCCCACTGCGACACCCGGGCATAACCCGCGACCGCAGCCGACGGCCGGGATATCTCGGCCGTTAAATCAATCGCTTTGTCTGTCTCTGCCACCGCACAACCGCCTGGGTTATTATGGTTGTTAGCGTGCGCCCCTAACGACCTCGATATCGAGTTCTCTGATCTTCTTGCGGAGCGTATTCCGGTTCAGCCCCAGAATCTCTGCCGCCTTGATCTGGTTCCCACGCGTCGCCGCCAACGTCATAGAAATCAGCGGACGTTCCATTTCGTGCAGCACCCTAGAGTACAGTCCGTTCGACGGCAAACCATCTTCGTGGTTGAAAAAACTCTGCTCCAAGTGCCTCTCTATCGCCTCAGACATAGTTTCATCATCTCCGGGCGCATCAGAAACCGTGGCCACGGCTTCTGCCAGTTCATTACTTACGATTTCGGCTGAAATCGTATCATCGGCGTACAAAGCCGCCAGCCTTTGAACCAGATTTTCCAGCTCCCGAACATTGCCGGACCACCTGTGACGCAACATGATATCCATGGCCGCAGGTTCCAGGGTTTTGAACGGCAGCCCTGTTTCAACCCCTCGGGCAAAGAAATGCTCAACCAGTTCAGGCAGGTCTTCGACCCGTTCCCGCAATGGCGGTAGTCGAATCGGAACGACGTTAAGCCGGTAATAGAGATCCTCACGGAAGTGACCCTGCTTCACCTGCCGTCCGAGATCACGATGCGTCGCCGCGACGATCCGGACATCGGCCTTTATCGGCGTTCTGCCGCCGACAGTGGTGTATTCACCATCCTGCAGCACCCGGAGAAGACGGGTCTGCGCATCAAGCGGCATGTCGCCGATCTCGTCGAGAAACAAAGTCCCCCGCTGCGCCTGTTCAAAGCGGCCGACACCTCTGCCTGTCGCGCCGGTAAACGCGCCACGCTCATGGCCGAACAGCTCTGCTTCAACAAGGTCGCGGGGGATGGCCGCCATATTAATTGCAACAAAGGGACCGTTTCGGCGTTTGCCGTAGTCATGCAGCGCCCGCGCAACCAGTTCTTTGCCTGTGCCGGACTCTCCGGTGATCAGAACGGTTAGGTCTGTCGCCATCAGGCGCGCCAGCACCCGGTAAATATTCTGCATCGCCACGGAACGCCCGATAAGCGGCAGCTTTTCTTCGGTGTCCAACGGCGCGTTCGTATGCACCTCGGACGGGTCCTGCAGCGCGCGCTCTATGACACTGATGAGTTCCTTCAGATCAAACGGCTTGGGCAGATACTCGTATGCGCCCCTCTCATTGGCCTTAACCGCCGTCAGCAGAGTGCTCTGGGCGCTCATAATGATGACTTTAAGGTCTGGGCGAATCTCGCGAATACGCGGAATGAGGTCCAGGCCGTTCTCGTCAGGCATAACCACATCGCTGATCACCAGGTCGCCCTCCCCATCGGCAACCCAGGACCAGAGCGTACGCGCGTTACTGGTCAGGCGGACATCGTATCCCTCACGCGTCAGCGCACGTTCAAGGACGGTTCTTATCGCGCGGTCGTCATCAGCAACAAGTATTGTGGATGCCGCACTCATACTATGTCCTTGTCTGCGGCATCGTTACCGCCGGTTTTACTGGTGTGCATCGGAAGCCTCAGGCGGAACTCTGTGCCCTCTTCCGATGTTTCAAACTCTACAATCCCGCCATGATCGCCCATGACCTTGGCGACGAGCGCTAGCCCAAGGCCTGAACCATCGGCCTTTGAGGTGACAAACGGATCGAAAAGGTTGGCCGCAACGTCCTCGGGTATCCCCTTCCCGTTATCCTGTACCGAAACGATCAGCGGTAACTGGACACGGCTGGTTCCGCCCGGCAGGGCGAGGCGAATGCCATGTTGAAAAGAGGTCGTAATTGTTATTTTTCCGTTCGTCCGTGGAACAGCTTCACACGCATTCTTGACGATATTGAGGAACACCTGGATCAACTGATCCGCGTTGCCGTATACCGCCGGCAATGACGGGTCGTAATTCTCCACGAACTCCACGTGACGCCCGAACCCGGCCTGGGCCACTCGGCGCACCCGATCAAGCACCAGATGAATGTTAACGGCGCTCCGGTTTAGTTCCCCGTCCGAGAAGAGTCCCATCCTGTCGACAAGATCACATATACGGTCGGTCTCTTCACAGATCAGGCGCGTCAGATTGATATCTTCAGGTTCGACAACGGCCCCCTCGAGAAGCTGGGCCGCGCCGCGAATACCTGAAAGCGGGTTTTTGACCTCATGCGCCAGAAGCTCTGCGAGCCCGGTAACAGACCGGGCCGCGTTACGGTGCGCGATCTGGTTGTTGATCCGGCGAGCTATCGATTGTTCATGAAGCGACACGACCGTCAGCGACGAGCCGTCCATCATCGGAGCAGCGGTAATCGCCACATTTCGCGGCCGCCCCCTCGGAAACGAGATTGAAACGTCATATTCAGCGACACTCGTCTGACCGGCAATGGACTGAGCGATCAGCGAAAACAGCGGACTGTCCGTCGGCAAGAGCTGATTTAGCCGGCGTCCGCGAAGTCCCGTCGCGCCCTGTTCGAAGAATTGTTCTGCCGCACCGTTCATATAGGCAATACTGCTGTCTCGCTCGATCGCGAGCACAGCAAACGGGAGTGCGGAAAGCGCATTGAAAGGATCAAATGCGATCGGTTTTTCGAGATCCGGATGAGTTGAAAACTGCATCATGCCGCCTTTGGGAGCCATGCCCCGTCAAAAAAAGCACCAATCTCGGATATCACCTGAGAAGAATTATCCATCGTATTGATTTTGTTTCGAAATTCAGAAGAAAATTTATGCCCACGACTGTACCAGGCGATATGTTTTCGAGCCATTCGCAGACCGGCATAGTCGCCGAAATGGCTCAGCATATGATCGACGTGTTCACAAACAATCGGTCCCTGCTCGACGGCAGGTGGAGGTGCGAGCCTTTCACCGGTCTTCAGGTAATGCATGACATGCCCGAGAAACCAGGGACGTCCAGTCGCCCCACGTCCGATCATGACACCATCTGCGCCCGATTGTTGCAGGGCCGCATCGACATCGTCGAACGACCGGATATCCCCGTTGACGATGACGGGTATATCAACGACGTCACAGACATTGCGGATAAATTCCCAGTCAGCCGTCCCGTTATACAGCTGGCAGCGCGTACGACCGTGTACGGTCAACATCCGAATCCCGGCATCCTCTGCAATCTGCGCAAGCTCCGGCGCATTCAGGCTATCGTCATCCCAGCCCTTGCGCATCTTCAGTGTCACGGGAATATTGACGGCCTCGACCGTCGCTTCGATAATTCTCCGGGCATGGTCAAGGTCACGCATCAGCGCCGAGCCTGACTGCTTGTTCACGACCTTTTTTACGGGGCATCCCATATTGATGTCGATGATCGCGGCGCCACGGTCTTCATTCATACGCGCAGCTTCAGCCATCAGTTCCGGCTCATAACCCGCAAGCTGAACCGCCATGGGCTGTTCGTCGGCGCAATTGGTCGTCATCTTCATGGTCTTGCGGTTGGCGTTGACCATGGCTTGGCTGGCGATCATCTCGGACACGACGAGACCCGCCCCCCACCTTTTGACCAGGCGCCGGAACGGCAGATCCGAAACGCCCGACATTGGCGCAAGGATCACCGGTTGATCGATCTTGATAGGCCCAATGGCAATGGTCATTAATTAGGCAACCGAATCGTTATGACTAAAACACAGGCAGACCATAATGCTGCAGCGCAATAAAGACAATAATTCTATGTGACTAAGTTAATACGACATCCGTCACAAATTTTACGCCCGGATAGGCCAGCGTGATCAGCAGATACGCTACCAGGAAATACCTTGCTGCCCGCCGCCCGCGTATCCCCGTTCGGATATGGACAATCAGCAGGGTCACGATAATCAGGAACGTCGCAAAGGAAAGCGCCGTTTTATGCGAAAACTCGACAAGCTCGCCCGTCTGAAAATACTGTGCAGCCATGCCGCTTAGCAGCCCAAAACCCAGGATCACGGCACCCGCACACAGCAATGACACCTGAATCCGCTCGCTATCCGCGACAGAGGGAAGAATACGCGTCCAACGGGTCGGCCTTTTCAGCTTTAACGCGCGCTCCTGAAGGACGACGGCCAAACCGCCAACAGCACCGATCGTTAACAATCCGTAGGTCAGAACAGAAATCAGGATATGAAATCGGACCCAGTCCGAGGGTAAAAACCCGGTGGCCGGGTGCGCGGGCTGATGCAGCCAGACCGTCGCCAGGCAGCCGATAACCCCGAGATAAGGCAATAGCAGCGGGGTCAAGCGCCAGACCTCGCGCATGAATACCGCAAGAAGCGCAAACAGCACCAAACTCGCGAATATCGTAATCCATAGTGCCGAGGCCAGCCCGGTCTGCCACCCCGCCCCGAAGACATTCCATATCCAAAGACCTGGGCCGGCAATGGCGACGGCGTGGGTCAGCCAGTACACTGCATCACGTGATGGCGCGCGTCGAAACGGCAGCACCGCTGCGGGCAGCAGCGCTGCGACGGCGGAAATAGAAAGGGTAAGCGTGCTTATCATCTCGCGCTTTATAGCACCTGCGCTCATTTGGCGAAGCGCCGTATTTACGACCCCCGCGAAAATGTTTGCCAATTTCCGGGAGTTGGCGCGCCCGCAGGATTCGCCTAGTTTGGCGCAGCAATTAAGGAATTTCGCAAATGGCCCGTTGTGCCGTTCTAATTCTCGCCGGAGGTTCCGGCTCCCGCGTTGGATCCGATATTCCAAAACAGTATTTGAATCTGGGTGGCGTCCCGGTCATCCGCCGTACAGTCGAGGTATTCCTCTCTCACCCCGCAATTGACCTCATACAAGTCGTCATCGGTGCAGAGGACAGCGAACGCTGCGGCGAGGCGCTGGCCGGGCTGGGACTTCCTGCCCCTGTCACCGGCGGCGCGACACGTCAGAACTCCGGGATGCGCGGCCTCGAAGCTCTTGAAACTGCCGAACCCGACTACGTCCTTATTCACGACGCAGCCCGCCCCTTCGTCGATCACGGAACCATCGACCGCGTGGTCCGGGCCCTTGAACAGGCTTCCGCCGTTCTGCCGGCTGTCCCGGTTGCAGATACGCTTAAACGCGGTGCCGGATCGCCAGCCATCGTCACAGCCACGGTCGACAGACAGGATATGTGGCGCGCACAGACGCCCCAGGGTTTCCGTTTCACCGAAATCCTGTCTGCACACAGGGCCACAACAGGTCTTGAATTAACCGACGATACAGCGGTCGCAGAACATGCCGGAATGACCGTTTCGCTGGTTCCCGGTGCCGAGGATAACTTCAAAATCACCACGCAGGAGGATCTCCGGCGTGCGGAAAGGATGGCAGCTGCCATGACCGGTGAGACCCGTATCGGAACAGGATTTGACGTTCATGCGTTTGGCGAAGGTGACAAGGTCATCCTATGCGGCGTCGAGATTCCGCACGATCAGGCGCTCGAAGGACACTCGGATGCCGATGTTGCACTTCATGCGGTTACCGACGCATTGCTCGGCGCCATTGCCGAAGGCGATATCGGATCACATTTCCCCCCGTCAGACCCGCAGTGGCGGGGCGCGCCGTCTCGCCTATTCCTGGAACACGCTGCAGCGCTTGTGACCGGACGCGGCGGATCGATCGGCAATATCGACCTCACTATTATCTGCGAAGCTCCCAAGGTCGGTCCTCATCGCGATGCGATGCGGCAGTCACTGAGCGAGATACTGAAAATTGAGGCAGGTCGGGTGAGCGTTAAGGCAACGACGACGGAAAAGCTCGGGTTTACAGGTCGCGGCGAAGGCATCGCAGCGCAGGCCGCCGTCACCGTACGGCTTCCCTGAACCGTGAAATTCGGACAGCTCCCCTCCGGATTATCCTTCTGGCACCCCGCGGCGTTTCTGTCGACCTGGGGTGGCTCCGGCCTGTTGCCCAGTGCTCCGGGTACGTGGGGGTCGCTCTTCACCCTGCCCTTCGCCTGGGTGATCGCCGAGACATGGGGCAACGAGGCGCTGTTCATCGCGGCGGCGCTCGCGTTCTTCGTCGGTCTCTGGTCTTCCGATCGCTATTTGAGACATTCGACAAGCAAAGACCCGGGCGCGATCGTGATCGACGAGACAGCCGGGCAGTTCCTCGCACTGGCACTCGTTCCCGTGGAACTATGGTGGTACGCCGCAGGCTTCGTCCTCTTCCGCCTTGCCGATATCTACAAACCCTGGCCGGCATCCTGGGCCGACCGGTCGCTCAAGGGCGCGCTGGGTGTAATGACCGACGATATTTTTGCCGCGGTATACGCCCTTGTCGTACTTTACTGCGCACAACTCATTCTGGCGGGCTGACATGATCGATATAGACGTCTTCGAGCGGGCAAAGGCCCTCCTTCAAAAGTGCATCGACGCGGACGTTACCGTTGCGACGGTAGAATCCTGTACAGGCGGCCTCGTTGCTGCCTCCTTGACCGAAGTCGCCGGATCATCCGCTGTGGTTGATCGTGGTTTCGTCACATATACGAACGAGGCCAAGAACGAGCTTGTCGGCGTGCCGATGCACCTGTTTGAAGAAGTCGGCGCCGTCAGCGAGGAAGTCGCCCGTGCTATGGCGGCCGGTGGGCTGGCCCACTCGAACGCGACAATCGCCGTCGGCATTACAGGTGTCGCCGGACCGGGACAGAGCGAAAACAAACCGGCAGGACTCGTACATATCTGCGCCGCCCGCAAGGACAGCGATATCCTGCACGAACGCTGCATGTTCGATGGAGACCGCGCGGCTGTGCGCAAGGCATCGGTTCTCAAGGCGTTCGAGATGATTGACGCGCTGGCGTGAGCCTTCGGGAGCGGGTCGCAGGCGTTGATTTTTCCGGTGCACGCGATGCCGGGAAAAACATCTGGATCGCCGAAGGCATTGTCACCACCACGGGTGTAAAGATCGAACGACTCCAACGTGCCGCCGACCTTACCGATGGTGGAACCGCTTTCGCGCCCGCCTTGAACGCCCTCGTCGGCCACGTCGAAACGCTTAACGATCATGTAGTCGGTTTCGATTTTCCATTCAGTTTACCGGCACAGCTGATACCGGATACGAACTGGTCCGCTTTCGTCCACCGTTTTGCCACGGAATTCAAAACCGCTGATCAGTTTCGCAACCACTGCCGCGACCTAACCGGAGGGCGGGAGCACAAACGGGCGACCGATACCGAGGCACGAGTTCCCTGGTGTGCCTATAATCTGCGGCTATACCGCCAGACCTGGGCCGGAATTCGGCACGTTTTGTATCCTTTGATCGAGCACGACACCGCGCGGATCATCCCGACCCAAAAACCTGTTTCCGGCAAACCGCTTATCGCGGAAATCTGCCCCGCCTCCACTCTTAAAGCCGAAGAGCTCTACGTTCCCTACAAGGGACGCGGAGATGACCTTCGATCCGCACGCGCGGACATTCTGAAAAGTGTTACACGCCGCGGGCTGCTTTCTCCGGTGCGTGGCAGGCTCCGGGATACCATTATAGATAATTCCGGCGGTGACGCGCTCGATGCGGTTTTGTCGGCCATCGCCGCCGCCCGCATCGCCGATACTGAACCGCGCAGTGGTCTCGATCAGATTGAATGCCGGGTTTTTTTCTAGGCGTAGCGTTCCGTCGCCCGTTTTTCGAATGCACGCACCATCCGGCGCACAGCTTCGTGAAACAGCGGTTCCATTATTTTGCGCAGCAGGCGGGACCGGAATTCGAAGTCGATGAAAAAATCAATCTCGCATCCGCCATCCTTATCGATGAATAGCCAACGATTTTCCAGATAACGGAACGGCCCGTCGAGATACTCGACGTCGATGCGTTCCTTCGGTGTAAGCGTCACGCGGGACGTGAACTTTTCGCGGAGCATCTTGAACCCGACCACCATATCGGCGCGGATTTCATTATCATCCCGGCTCGTCACCCTCAGGGCGACGCACCACGGCAAAAAGTTCGGATAGTCATCAACATCCGATACAAGATCGAAAAGCTGTTCTGCCGTTTGCGGCAGAAACCGGGTTTCATGATGGGTCGGCATTGTTCTCGAACTACTTACTGTGTTGCCAGTTTGGCCTCACGAGCGGCACGCATTTCTGCGAAATCGCTATCGGCATGATACGAAGACCGTGTCAGCGGCGAGGATGAAACCATCAGGAAGCCCTTGCCGTAGGCTGCGTTTTTGTAGGTCTCGAACTCGTCCGGCGTGACGAACCGGTCAATTGCGTGATGCTTGACGGTTGGCTGCAGGTACTGACCGATGGTGAGAAAATCGACGTCTGCGGCCCGCAGGTCGTCCATCACCTGGAGAACCTCATCCTTGCCCTCGCCCAGACCGGCCATCAGACCCGACTTGGTGAAGATCGTCGGATCGAGCCGTTTGACCTCGTCGAGCAGGCGCAGCGAATGGAAATACCGCGCACCGGGACGCACCGTTGCGTAAAGCCTCGGCACAGTTTCGAGGTTGTGGTTGAAAACATCGGGGCGTGCCTCGACGACGGTTTCAATCGCGCCCGGTTTCTTCTGAAAATCAGGCGTCAGAATTTCAATCGTCGTGTCCGGAGAATTTTCGCGGATGCGGCGGATAACTTCAGCGAAATGCGCAGCACCACCATCATCCAGATCATCCCGGTCGACCGAGGTGATCACCACATGGGCAAGGCCGAGTTCCGCGACCGCGATTGCGACATGTTCGGGTTCCAGCGCATCAAGGGCGCCCGGCATACCCGTCGCGATATTGCAGAACGCGCAGGCCCGGGTGCAGATATCGCCCATGATCATCATGGTCGCGTGTTTCTGTGCCCAGCATTCGCCAATATTCGGACACGCGGCTTCTTCGCACACCGTCACGAGGTTGAGCTTGCGCATCAGATCGCGGGTTTCCTGGTAAACCGGCGACGTCGGCGCTTTCACCCGTATCCAGGGCGGCTTGCGCTGGATCGGGTTATCCGGCTTGTGCGCCTTTTCCGGATGACGCGGGCGCGAGGTTTCTGCAGGGATGCTCATGGATCAGAAATGGACCGCGCGGCCATAAGCGTCAAGGACCGATTCATGCATCATTTCCGACAAGGTCGGATGCGGGAACACGGCCTCCATCAGCTCGGCTTCGGTCGTCTCAAGCGTTTTACCGACCATGTAGCCCTGGATCAGTTCAGTAACCTCGGCACCGATCATGTGGGCGCCAAGCAATTCGCCTGTCTTGGCATCAAACACGGTTTTGACCATGCCTTCGCTGTCACCGAGTGCAATGGCCTTTCCATTGCCCATAAACGGGAACCGGCCGACTTTGACTTCATGCCCGGCCTCCCTGGCGGCTGCTTCAGTCATACCGACACTGGCGACCTGCGGGCGGCAATAGGTACAGCCCGGAATAAGGGAAGTATTCAGCGGATGGGTTTTCTCTCCGGCGATTTTCTCGACGCAGATCACCCCTTCATGGCTTGCCTTGTGGGCCAGCCATGGCGGGCCCGCGAGATCACCGATAGCATAGACACCGGGCTCACCGGTTTCCATCCATTCATTGATAACGACATGGCCACGGTCGACTTCCACCTTCGTGTTTTCAAGACCGATATTCTCGACATTACCGGTAATCCCGACGGCAAGAATAACGCGGTCGACGGTGATCTCCTCGACTTTGCCGTCGCCCATTTCCACCGTTGCGGTAACGTTGTCGGAACCGGTTTTCAGCGCAGAAACCTTCGCCCCGGTATGGATCGTCATACCTTGTTTTTCGAATGCTTTCAGCGCCATGGCTGAAATCTCTTCATCCTCGACCGGCAGCACGCGATCCATGACCTCGACAACAGTCACGTCCGCGCCGAGATCGGAATAGAAGCTCGCAAATTCGATGCCGATGGCACCGGAGCCGATCACCAGCAGCGATTTGGGCATTTCTTCCGGCACCATGGCTTCACGATACGTCCAGATCAGCTTGCCGTCCGGTTCCAGCCCCGGGAGCGTCCGAGCCCGGGCACCCGTCGCGAGAATGATATGCTTGCCCGATAGTTCAGATGTTTTACCGGCGGCATCCGTGACTGCCAATTTGCCCGCGCCCGCAAGCGCGCCCGACCCCATAATGACGTCGACCTTATTCTTCTTAAGCAGATGCCCGACGCCCTGGTTAAGCTGCTTGGCGACCCCACGAGAGCGTTCGACGATCTTTTTGACGTCGAAGGAAACTTCGCCAACGGAAATCCCGAACTGTTCGGCATTTTCAATCAGATGCTTGATCTCCGACGTCCGCAAAAGCGCCTTGGTCGGGATACAGCCCCAGTTCAGACAGATACCGCCGAGATGCTCGCGTTCGACGACAGCCGCTTTCATGCCAAGCTGCGCCGCGCGGATCGCGGCGACATAACCGCCCGGTCCGCCGCCCACCACGATGATGTCGTATTTGGTTTCAGCCAAGGGAAATCCTTTCTCGTCCTTCGGGAATCAGCCAGTCGACTATCCCAAATCATACCGCGCATATGGTTAACGACGTTCTACGGGATATGCGTCTCGATTTCGAGTGTCGAATTAACCAAACAGCCGCAAATTCTTGCGCAATCATAGGGTTACCGCTAGATCGTGCCGGTAACCTACCCCAATTCGACAACTAGTTTTTTAGTGTCGTCGGGAGAGTAAAGATCAACAAATTCAATGAGCTATTGCTAGGTACCAGCGCGCTGACGCTGGTAACGCTCTCTTCCGCGACGGCTGCGCCGGTTATCGAAACCGGTGATTTCGGGGATACTTTCGCCACCCGTACGATTCTCGCAGGCCAGGGCCCGGTATACGGCACGCTCGGCGGCGCCGACATGTTCGACTATTTCCAGCTCTCCGGATTCGGCGCAGGCCAATCGATCCGCATCGTCCTGACACAAATCGCCCAGCTTCCGGATCCGAGCGCAGAAGCCTCTGCCAGTGGCAGCACCGACGCCTCCGGTTCCGAAGAACCGACAAGCAGCACCGATGCCAGCGGAGAACCGACCGATGTCGGGTTTACGCTTCATTTACTTGACGAAACCGGGGCGTTCGATCCTTTGGCTGGCGACAGCGGACCGGATGCTTCCGCAAGCGCCGGCGCGTTCCCGGACGGGCAGGTATTCGGAGACCGCTCCTTTACCTTCGACCTGGACACCTCAACGCTGCCGACCGGCGATCTGAATTTACGATTAGCGTTTGACGGCACCGGTGACACGTTTTACCAGGTCACCGTGACGACCAACGCCGCTTCAAGTATTTCCGAACCGTCCAGTCTTCTGCCGCTTGCCGCCGGCGCAGCAGGCCTCGGTTTCCTCGCCGCCCGACGCCGTCGGCGCAAAAAATAGCCCTAGGCAAAGTGCGCGCATGACGGAGCCGACGCCAGAAAGCCCCGTTCGCGTATATATCGACCTTATCGGCGACCTGTTTCACGCGGGTCATCTGCGCCACCTGGAAAAGGCCCGCTCCCTTGGCGATACCCTTGTCATTGGCGTTTTTGACGACGAAACCGCCGCGCAGATCAGCCACGTCCCTGTTATGAATCTCGACGAACGCGTCGCCGTGATGGCGGCATTACGCTGCGTCGACGAAGTAATTCCGGCGGCACCTCTGGTCCCGGACCAGGCATATCTGGCAGTTCACAGACCTCGAGAACGTTCATGTCGTCGAGACGCTCGACGATATCCCTGAACGGCCCGAACCGGCGCCTGCGATCATGATACCGTTCGACATGGATTCCGCCATCAATGCCATCGTGACTGGCTTCGAACGCAAATCCACACAGTAAGATATGAGCTGGAAAGATATATGGCGGGCCAAGGGCGCAAAAGCTCCCAGCGACCCGACAATCACAGATCTGATGGTCCTGAATGGCTATGATTCCGGCGCAGGCTTAGCTGCGTTCGATGCGCTCGATGCATTCTCGGCACGGGTCGGTGTCCGCCTCGACATAAAGTCCGGAGATCGTTTGCTCGAGGTTGGGTGTGGCAGCGGCGCGTGGCTGAGACGTCACTACCTGAACGGCGTGCACGTCTCCGGCGTGGACTTCTCTGCCGCACATCTGCGCGTCGCACGGCACATGATGCCCGCAGGCGGATTTGTCGCGGCAGACGCGCGGTCCCTTCCCTATCCGGATGCCGAATTCGACGTTGCGGCTGCGGGGTCCTGTTTTTTGTATCTTCCGGATGTGCAAGCCGCGTCAGACGCCTTCGGCGAACTCATTCGTGTCCTCAGGCCCGGCGGCCGCGGCGTCGTGACCGATCTGCCCGATGAAAAAATGCGTATAGAAAGCGAGACCTTCCGGCGCGACGAGCTTGGGCAGACGGAATACGAACGTCGGTACGCCGGTTTGGTTCATCAGTATTTCAACCGCGACGGCATGATTTCGCTAAGTGAGCAGTTGGGTTGCCGCGCAACGACGACAACACAGGAAATTGCCGGCTACGGCAATTCCCCTTATCGGTTCAATCTTTGGATCGAGAAGCCCTGACGCGCAGCGTTAAAGCAGCATCAATGCCGGGTTTTCGATGTAGCGTTTGATTGCCGCCAGCAATTCCGCGCCTATCGCGCCGTCGACGACACGATGATCCACAGACAGTGTGCATGTCATCACGGTGGCCGGCACGATCTCGCCTTCCTTGACGACCGGGCGTTGTTCCCCTGCCCCGACCGCCAGAATACAGGCCTGGGGCGGGTTGATGACGGCGTCAAACTGTTTGACGCCAAACATGCCGAGGTTCGAGACCGAGAACGATCCGCCCTGGTATTCTTCCTGTGCCAGTTTGCCGTCACGGGCGCGCGTGGCCAGGTCTTTCATATCCGCCGATATCTGCTTGAAGCCTTTTTGCTCGGCCGCGCGCACGATCGGTGTGATCAGACCGCCCGGAATAGCCACCGCAACAGAGATGTCGGCTGTATGGAACTGGCGCATAACGCCTTCGCCTTCATAGGCGACGTTGGCGGCCGGGACTTCCATCAATCCCATAGCACAAGCGCGGATGACGAAATCGTTGACCGATATCTTCACCTCTTCCTGCGCGGCATTCAGGGCTTTGCGAATATTCAGGAGTTCGTCGAGTTCGCAATCCATCGTGAGATAGAAATGCGGCACCTGTGATTTGGATTCGGCCATGCGCTGCGCAATAACCTTGCGCATCGTCGATAGCTTGACGACCTCGGACGTGTCACCAGGTGCTGCCGCCTGTTGTTCGACAGGTGCAGTGCCGGTCGCAGATTCCGGTTCAGCAACGTTCGAAGCACCACTGGCGATCGCCTCGTCCACATCGCGTTTAACGATACGGCCATCGGGACCGGAACCCTTGACGCCGCCGAGGTCTACGCCTGATTGCGCCGCCATGCGCCGCGCGAGCGGGCTGGCGAATAAACGGTTACCGCTGCCATCTACAGCGGCCGGTAACGCACCCGACATCGAAATGTTTGCCGTCCCGGACTTTGCAGCCGGTGCGCCGCCTGTCATCGCAGCCTCTACATCGGACCTGACGACTTTTCCGTGTGCACCGGAACCCTGCACAGCCCCCAGATCAACGCCCGCCTGGTCCGCAATGCGCCGGGCAAGCGGGCTCGCCTTTACATCACCTGACGACGCTGCTGGTGCTGCCGCAGGCGCTGCAGGAACGGCCTCGGCCTCTGCTGCAGGAGTTTCATCCGCTGCCGGGGGTGTATCAGTCGTCTCTGGCGCGGGAACAGCCGTGGCTGGCGCTTCATTGGCCGCGGAAGCGTCTTCGCCGTCTTCGAGCAGAATACCGATTACCTGATTGACCGGAACAGATTCGGTTCCTTCCGCGACGAGGATCTTGCCAACGATGCCTTCATCGATGGATTCAACCTCCATCGTCGCCTTGTCGGTTTCTATCTCGGCGATAACATCGCCCGGATTGACCTGATCGCCCTCCTTGACGTGCCACTTGGCAAGATTGCCCTCAGTCATCGTCGGCGACAGGGCCGGCATGAGAATTTTAATGGACATATCCGCGATCCTGCCCGGTCAGTCCGCGTAGCAGACGGCTTTTGCCGCCGTTACGACATCCGCAACCTGCGGCAAGGCCAGCTTCTCAAGATTGGCTGCATAGGGCAGTGGAACGTCCACTGCACAGACACGTTTCAATGGCGCATCTAGCCAGTCGAATGCTTCTTCCATCATGATTGCTGCGATCTCAGAACCCATTCCCGCAACCGGCCAGCCTTCCTCGACCGACACGATACGGTTGGTTTTCTTGACGGAGTTCACGATGGTTTCGGTATCGAGCGGCCGCAAAGTGCGAAGGTCGATCACTTCGGCCTCGATACCCTGCTTCGAGAGTTCCTCGGCCGCGGCAAGCGCATGCCCCACCATGACCGAGAATGCCGTAATCGTAACGTCGCTGCCCTCACGCACGATCTTCGCCTTGCCGATCGGCACGGTCCAGTCATCGTCGTCGGGGACATCAAAGCTCTGTCCATACAGAATTTCGTTTTCGAGGAAGATCACCGGGTTCGGGTCACGAATAGCCGATTTAAGCAGCCCCTTCGCATCAGCCGCCGAATACGGCGCCAGAACATAAAGACCCGGCACATGGGCATACCAGCTCGCGTAACACTGCGAATGCTGGGCGCCGACACGTGCGGCAGCGCCGTTCGGCCCACGGAAGACCGCGGGGCAACCCATCTGACCACCGGACATGTAATTGGTTTTTGCCGCAGAGTTGATCAGATGATCCATCGCCTGCATGGCAAAGTTGAAGGTCATGAATTCTACGATCGGCTTCAGGCCGGCAAAAGCGGCACCGACACCGAGCCCGGTAAACCCGTGCTCGGTAATCGGTGTATCGATCACACGCATCTCGCCGAACTCGTCGAGAAGTCCCTGGCTGACCTTATAGGCTCCCTGATACTGACCGACTTCTTCGCCCATCAGGAAGACGTTTTCGTCGCCGCGCATTTCCTCTGCCATCGCATCACGCAGCGCGTCGCGGACCGTCGTGCTGGTTGTCGGGCCGGTGAATTCCTTCTCAGCCGCAACCGGTTTAGCCGCCGGCGCACTCACCGTGGCCGCAGGTGCAGCCTCTTCGGTTTTCGCCTCGACATCCGCATCTGCCGGTGCTGTTTCAGCAGTGGCTGCAGGCGCGGCAGCTGGTGCCGCATCGCCGATATCACCGGCACTTTCACCTTCTTCAAGCAACACACCGATCACGGCGTTCACTTTGACGTTCTCGCTGCCCGACGCAATTACGATCTTGCCGAGGACACCTTCATCGACGGCTTCGACTTCCATGGTGGCCTTGTCGGTTTCGATTTCGGCGATCACATCACCGGCCGAAACCGTGTCGCCCTCGTTCTTGTGCCATTTAGCCAGGTTGCCTTCCGTCATCGTCGGCGACAGAGCGGGCATCAGAATATTGATAGACATTTGCTTTTCCTTATCCCGTCTCAGGCTTCGACCAGAACGTCGGTATAGAGTTCCGACGGATCGGGTTCAGGGCTTTCCTGTGCGAATTCTGCGGCTTCGACGACGATTGCGCGCACCTCCTTGTCCATCTCTTTGAGGTCGGCTTCGGTCTTGGAGCCGGACTCAACGATGACCTTGCTCAGATTGGCAATCGGGTCGTGGTTATCACGCATATCGGAAACCTCTTCCTTCGTCCGGTACTTCGCCGGATCGGACATTGAATGCCCGCGGTAGCGGTAGGTGAGCATCTCCAGCACGTAGGGGCCGTTTCCGTCACGGCAGTGCTTAACGGCTTTTTCGGCGGCAGCATGAACCGCGAGGACATCCATGCCGTCAACCTGTTCACCCGGCATGCCATAGGGTTCACCCAGACGGTAAAGCTCCTTTGCCGCCGAGGCACGCGCAACGGACGTTCCCATGCCGTAGCGATTGTTCTCGATTACATAGATCACCGGCAGATCCCAGAGTTCCGCCATATTGAAGGCCTCGTTCACCTGGCCCTGGTTGACGGCGCCATCACCGAGATAGGTCAGCGAAACACCGCCGGTCTTCTTGTACTTCGCGGCAAACGCCAGCCCCGTCCCGATCGGCACCTGTGCGCCGACGATGCCGTGCCCGCCGTAAAAATTCTTTTCCTTCGAAAACATATGCATCGAGCCGCCCTTACCCTTGGAGTATCCACCGATACGTCCGGTAAGTTCAGCCATGACACCCTTCGGATCCATACCGCAGGCCAGCATGTGCCCGTGGTCACGGTAACTGGTTACAACGGCATCCCGTTCATCGATCGCAGCCTGCATGCCGACGACGACCGCTTCCTGCCCGATATAGAGATGACAGAACCCACCAATCAGCCCCATGCCATACATCTGGCCTGCGCGCTCCTCGAAACGGCGGATCAACAACATATCCCGATAATATTTTAATAGCTCGTCCGCGTTGGCCTTCGGCTTCGCGGTCCGGCTGCGGGGAGCGGCTTTCGTCTTCGCCTTACCCTTGCCGCCTTTGGCTTTCGAAGCTGCACTCTTGGGAGCTGTCGCCATAAAATCCTCCGTCTGAAATACGTGCATATGCGCGTATTTTCTTCTGATTACCTGCGCACAGAATATAGCAACCGCGCAAAGCCGCAACCGCGACCTCGGCAAGTATGTATCGTATTATATGGTTAAGATTTTAAGATAATTTCAAAAAATCGAAAGCTGGCCTCAAACTGACAAGCTGCCGTCAGAACGCTCTATCGATTACCGGAGGTCAGTGTGTCGATGACGATCAGTTCATCCGGCCGCACCAGACCGGCCATGATACGGGCGCGCTCATCGAGCATATCCGCGTCCAGCTGCTCGGATCGCAGAAGCGAAATACGCCTTTCCTGGTCCGTCCGAACGGTGCGGGTCTGCTGGAGCGTTTGCTCCGCCACGGTAACCTGCTTCTGCAGATGCATCCATGCCAGTACACCCCGGTCACCCTGGAAGGAGTGAACGAGGAAATAACAGACGAACAGCGCCCCGACGATCGGAACGATCATCCGGCGCGACCTGCGTTTGATTTCGTGTGCTGCTCCCATAATCGAATCGAATCACATTTCGATTCGTCAGGTCAAGAAAAAAGACTCAGATAACGAAAATTATTGTGGATAACCGCAGAAAACCGGGGCCAGAAGACTCACAATTTTTAATTGACTCGAAATTCAATCCTTAGGCAAAAATATCCCGCCCCGGATAAATCGCCGCCGGTCCAAGGTGCTCTTCGATGCGGATCAGCTGATTATACTTCGCCAGCCGGTCCGACCTCGCCAGCGATCCCGTCTTGATCTGTCCGCAATTCGTCGCAACCGCCAGGTCGGCGATCGTCGTATCCTCGGTTTCGCCGGAACGATGAGACATGACGGCCGTATAGGATGATTTGTGCGCCATGCTTACAGCGGCAAGGGTCTCCGTCAGCGTGCCGATCTGGTTCACCTTCACCAGGATCGAATTCGCAGCCCCCTGCTCTATGCCGTCGCGCAGCCGCGTCGGGTTGGTGACGAACAGGTCATCACCCACCAACTGGACTCGATCGCCAAGCGCCGCTGTCAATGCACACCAGCCTTCCCAGTCATCTTCGCCCAGGCCATCCTCGATCGAAACAATCGGATAGGCATTGCAGAGCTCTTCGTAATAAGAAATCATTTCATCTGAAGAAAGGATTTTCCCTTCTCCTTCAAGATGGTACTTCCCATCTTTGAAGAATTCGGTCGAAGCGGAATCAAGCGCCAGCTGGATATTGTCGCCCGGTTTGAAGCCTACTTCCTCAATCGCCTGCATGACGAAATCAAGCGCATCGCGCGTGCCGCCCAGGTTGGGCGCGAAACCACCCTCGTCGCCGACATTGGTGTTATGGCCTGCCTGTGCCAGCTTGCTCCGGAGCGCCTGAAAAATTTCCGCGCCCCAGCGTACCGCATCGTTCAGGCTATCCGCGCCAACCGGCATGATCATGAATTCCTGGAAATCAATCGGGTTGTCCGCATGGGCCCCGCCATTCAGGATATTCATCATCGGTACTGGCAAGACACGGGCTGCCGCCCCGCCGACATATCGGTACAACGGCAAACCGGCATCGTCTGCTGCCGCTTTCGCGAGCGCCAGGCTGACCCCGAGAATTGAGTTAGCCCCGAGGCGCGCCTTGTTCTCTGTCCCATCCAGTTCAATCATCCGCTCATCCAGAACGGCCTGCTCATCGGCATCCATCCCAGACAGCGCTTCGAAAATCTCGGTGTTGACGGCTTCGACGGCGTTCAGGACACCCTTCCCGCCATAACGGCCCTTATCGCCATCACGCAGCTCGACTGCTTCATACGCCCCCGTCGACGCACCGGACGGAACCGCAGCACGTCCCGCTGCACCGGTTTCGAGTTCTACTTCGACTTCGACGGTCGGATTTCCGCGCGAATCCAGAATTTCGCGGGCGTGAATATCAACAATGGCAGACATGGTTTTTCCCCGGGGAAACGTTTGAAGTTAAGGCCGGATTGATAGCGTTCACGCCCACTGAGCGCAACGTCTCACGCCGGTATTCAGTCAGATACAGGTCAAATCTCGACGGGGTTCGCCTTGGCGATACGATCGATTTCGACCAGAGTCTTCAAAATGGCCGGCAAATCTTTCAAATGGACCATGTTGGGCCCGTCCGAAGGCGCGCTATCCGGGTCCTCATGGGTTTCCATAAATACCGCGCCGACGCCAATGGCCAAGGCCGCCCGGGCAAGAACCGGGACGAATTCACGCTGGCCGCCGGAGACATTCCCCTGCCCGCCCGGTTGCTGGACCGAATGGGTCGCATCATACACCACCGGGCAGCCGGTCTGGGCCAGAATGGGCAGCGAGCGCATGTCGGAAACGAGCGTGTTATAGCCGAACGATGCGCCGCGTTCACAGAGCATCACCCTGTTATTACCGGCCGCCTGGGCTTTCTTCACGACATTCGCCATGTCCCACGGGGCAAGAAACTGGCCCTTTTTGATATTCAGGGCTTTACCGGTTTCAGCGGCGGCGACGATCAGATCGGTCTGGCGGCTCAGAAATGCGGGAATCTGGATGACGTCCACGGCCTCCGCAACCGGGGCACATTGATCCGGCAGATGGATATCGGTCAATACCGGGCAGCCATGGGTTTCGCGTACTTCGGCGAGGATCGGCAGGCTTTCAGCCAGCCCCATGCCACGCGGGCTGTCCAGAGATGTCCGGTTCGCCTTATCGAAAGAGCTTTTATAGATGAGCCCGATGCCGAGCTTCGCCGTGATTTCAACAAGCGCCGCAGACATCTCCATCGCATGCGCGCGGCTTTCCAGCGCACAGGGCCCGGCGATCAACACAAACGGCGCGTCGTTGGCGACTGTGACGTTGCCGATCTCGATACGGTTCGGAGATATCATGCCCTAGACCAGACGCGACCTGTCCATCGCAGCGCGGATGAACGAGGTGAAAAGCGGATGCGGGTCGAAAGGTTTCGACTTGAGCTCAGGATGAAACTGAACGCCCACATACCAGGGGTGGTTCGGTAATTCGATTATTTCAGGCAGGATACCGTCGGGTGACAGGCCGGAGAACCTGACGCCTGCGGCCTCCAGCTGGTCGCGGTAATTGATATTTACTTCGTAGCGGTGACGATGCCGTTCGCTGATGTTTGTTTCGCCGTATATCTGGCGGACAAGGCTGTCATCGGCCAGCGTGCAGTCATAGGCGCCCAGCCGCATCGTACCGCCGAGATTATCCCCGCTCGCACGCCGTTCGACTTCGTTTCCGCGGGTCCACTCGGTCATCAGGCCGACAATCGGATCTGTACAGGCGCCGAACTCCGTCGATCCTGCGCCTTCAATTCCGGCAAGGCTTCGCGCAGCCTCGATCACGGCCATCTGCATACCGAAACAGATGCCGAAATATGGCACGTTGTGTTCGCGCGCAAACTTCACGGCGGCAATTTTGCCTTCCGCGCCACGCTCGCCAAATCCGCCCGGCACCAGAATACCTTCCACATCGGACAGATGATGAACGGCGTCTTCGGATTCGAATATCTCGGAATCGATCCAGTTCATATTCACGCGAACATTATTTGCGATCCCGCCGTGATCCAACGCCTCGGCAAGTGATTTGTATGAATCCAGCAGGTCCGTGTATTTCCCGACAACCGCGATCGTGACTTCACCCTCGGGGTTTTTCACGCTGTCGATGATATGGGTCCAGCGGCTGAGGTCGAGATCACCCTCCGGTTCTTCCAGACCGAAATGCTTGATCATCTGCTGGTCCATACCGCGATCATGGTAACAGATGGGCACTTCGTAAATCGTACTCACATCGGGTGCGCTGATCACGTTATCGACCGGAACGTTGCAGAACAGCGCTATCTTGCGGCGTTCGCCTGCTGGAATATCCTGCTCGCAACGGCACAGGATCATATCGGGCTGGATACCGACACTTTGCAGTTCCTTGACGGAATGCTGGGTCGGTTTGGTCTTCAGCTCACCCGCGGATTTCAGGTACGGCACCAGCGTCAGGTGCAGGAACATAGAGCGTTCGCGCCCGAGCTCGTTGCCCAACTGGCGAATTGCTTCAAGAAAAGGCAGGCTCTCGATATCGCCGACCGTGCCGCCGATTTCACAAAGAACGAAATCCTCGTCATCGACGTTGCTGAGCGCGAATTCCTTGATCGCATCAGTCACGTGCGGAATTACCTGGACGGTCGCCCCCAGATAATCGCCGCGGCGTTCCTTTTCGATCACATTCGTATAGATCCGCCCGGTCGTGACGTTATCCGTTCGACGCGCAGAAACGCCGGTAAAGCGTTCATAATGGCCGAGATCCAGATCTGTTTCGGCACCGTCATCGGTGACGTACACCTCGCCATGCTGGGTCGGGCTCATGGTGCCCGGATCGACGTTGAGATAGGGGTCCAGTTTGCGCAGTCGCACACGATAGCCGCGCGCCTGAAGAAGCGCGCCGAGGGAAGCCGAGGCCAACCCCTTGCCGAGTGATGAAACCACGCCGCCGGTGATGAATACAAACCGCGTCATGGAGTGGCAAACTACATTACTTCTGGGGGATTACGAACCCCGCCAAGAAGGCTATTTCAAAAAAAAACGAATCGTTTCTGTGGATATCTACTTCGCGACCGGCACAGCGGGCACAATCGGCGCTATCGGCGCCGGAATTGTCTGCTGTGTCTGCGGCGCACCGGGACGATCAAGTATAGATGTCGGTGCACGGTTCGACGAAGACAGAATAGCGAGCAGAAGGCTGGTCGTCAGGAAACACGCCGCGATAACAGCGGTTGCCCGCGTAAGCAGGTTCGCTGACCCGCGCGTCGTCATAAGACCGCCCATAGTGCCACCGCCGCCGCCGCCCATACCGAGCGCGCCGCCTTCGCTTCGCTGCAGCAACACGACGATCACGAGACCTATCGCGAGAAAGAGATGGATTATCAACAGAACCTGGATCATGAGCTTTCAGCCTTAGTTACGCGGCGGAGATGTAATGCCAATTTGTACATTTGACCAGATAATTTGGCGATTACGGCCTGCCGGTAGTGTTTCCCGTATCTCAAGGCTTATGCAGCCGCCTCGGCAATCCCCCAGAAATCATCCGCTTTAAGGCTCGCACCGCCGACCAGAGCCCCATTCACGTTACCGACAGCCAGTATTTCCGCCGCATTTTCCGGTTTGACCGACCCGCCGTAGAGAATTCTCACTTTTTCAGCATCACCGGCAATGTCTGCAAGCGCCGCCCGCACAGCATCATGAACTTCCGCGATATCTGCGAGCGTCGGGACCCGCCCCGTCCCAATCGCCCAGACCGGCTCATAGGCGATAACGATATTCGATGCAGACGCCCCTTCGGGAACAGAGCCGCGCAGCTGGCCGGTGACCACTTCGACAGCCCTGCCGGCCTCCCGCTCCGCAAGGGTTTCACCAATGCATATAACAGGCACCAGGTTACTTGCCTGCGCCGCTGCGGCCTTTGCTTTAACCACCGCATCATCTTCGGCATGATCCGCCCGCCGCTCGGAATGGCCAACGATCACATATGAACAGCCTGCATCGGCCAGCATTGTCGCCGATATATCCCCGGTATGGGCACCCTGCTCCGCTGCATGGCAATCCTGGCCGCCGAGCGCGATCCCGGACTCGCCGATAGCCCCCCGAACGGCAGCGATTAACGGTGACGGCGGGCAAAGAAGCATATCGACCCCGTTGTTTCCTGCGGCAGATGCCTTATCTGCGAGGGAACCGGCAAGATCGGAGGCAAAGGCCGTTGTGCCATGCATCTTCCAGTTTCCGGCGATCAGTTGGCGAAGAGATTGGGTCATTACTATCCATTTGGCATATTTCAGGGGACGGCGAGGTTTTTAACACATGGCAGACACACAGCCAATTATCTTGGCTTACTGGCCCACTAACCGGTCTCAGGACCGATCACGACGGATTGCCTTGCCGCCCAATGGGGGCCTGCCTATGATGCGCGCGCTTTAAAACGACTTTTCCGCTTGCGTCGCGGAGAAGTACTGGAGGACGAATGCTGCTCGAGAAAATGAAAAAAGGTGTTGGCAAAGTTGTCATCACGATACTCGCCGTTCTGCTGATCATCAGCTTCGCGGTCTGGGGCATCGGCGATATGGTCACACCGGGTGGCAATATCAACCAGGTCGCAGAGGTCGACGGCACGGCGATAACGCAGCGTGAATTCCAGGATCAGTTCCAGCGGGAAATGAACCGTATCCGTGCCCGTATCGGAAATATCGACGCCCAGCAGGCCCGTAACCTCGGGCTCGCGGATTCCACCCTGAACGGCCTTATTTCGCGCCGGTTACTGGGATTGCAGGCCTCTGACCTGGGGCTTCTGGTCAGTGACGAGCAAGTTATCGAGCAGATCCAGCGTCAACCGGCATTCCGCAATGCTCTTGGACAGTTCGACCGCTCAATGTTTCAGATAACGCTTGCGAATAACGGTATCTCTGAACGAGCTTACGTGGCATCGATCCGTCAGGACACACAACAGGATTACATCGGCGGGGTTATTACTGCCGGTGCGGCAGCTCCGCCGCAGCTCGCAGAGACGGTCTATCGCTACAGGAACGAACGCCGCTCTGCCGATGTCATCAAAATCAAACGTGCGTCAGCTGCAAGCGCACCGAATCCGACCGATGCAGATCTCAACGCATATCTCGAAAAGAATGCCGATCAGTTCAGAGCGCCGGAATATCGCCGTTTCTCCATCCTTCATATGGACCCGGTACAGGTCGCCAAAGAACTCTCGCCTTCTGAAGAAAGAATTCAACGTGAATACGAGGACCGGTTAAGCGGTCTGTCCGTTCCGGAACGGCGCCGGCTCGAACAGATCCTGATCAAAGATGAGGACGCTGCGAAAAAGGCATATGCCTCTCTCACCGAAGGAAGAAGTTTCGCTGCTGTTGCCAAGGATACGACGGGCAAATCCGCCGACGAGATCAAACTGGGAATGGTAACGGCATCCGACCTGCTGGCCGATCTCGCAACTGCCGCTTTTGCCTTGCAGAAAGAACAGTTCACGCAGCCCACCAAGTCACCTTTGGGTTGGCACATCCTGCGCGTGACGGAAATTCAGCCCGGACGAGAGCCCACGCTCGCCGAAGTCCGCACCACGATCGTCAACGACCTGTCACAGGAAATGGCACAGGATGATCTCGTTACCCGGGCAAACCGGGTTGAGGACGCCCTCGCCGGCGGCGCATCGATAGAAGATGCGTCACAGGAAGCGGGCATCCGTATAACCAAAACCCGCCCCATCGATATTGCCCGAAAGGTTCAGTCGGGCGGAGCAGCAACCGGCCTTCCGGAAGACGCACGGTTCATCGAGACAGCCTTCTCATTGAACAAAGGCGCGACGAGCAATCTTGTCGAGACAGCTGACGGTGGCTACTTCATGGTCCGCGTTGATGAAGTGATTGAAGCTGCAAAGAGGCCGCTTGACCAAGTCCGCAATGACGTCGTCGCCGCCTGGAAAACCCAGAAACTGAACGATATCGCGAAAAAAACCGCAGAGGAAATTCGCGACGCAGCAAAAGGCGGGACCCCTCTTGCGGAAGCCGGCAGGAAGTACAATCTGGCTGTGGAAAGCAGCAAACCGGTTTCCCGTTTCGGCACCGGCACGGACAACATCATCCCGCGCCCGCTTCTGCCGGCCCTGTTCAAGGCCAAAACCGGCGATATCGTCATGCAGCAGACCGCTGACGGTTATGCGGTTGCCCGTATGAAGGATATCCAGAACAATCCACCTCCCGCGGATGATGGTGACTTCAAGCGGCTTCAGGAAACGCTCACCAGCGCGCTTGCGAATGACGTCCTGTCGGAATACACGCGGGCACTTCGCAATGAATATTCTGTATCCGTCAATCAGGCAGGTCTCGAAGCATATTTCTCCGGCCAGGGATACGGCAGCCGGTAATCAGAGCCGCCCCGTTCAGGGGTCAGAGATTAAATATATCGATACCGTCATCACCGTCTTCACGAGGCGGTAGATCTTTCTGAACGATTTCGGCCTGAGCCCGTGGGTCCGCCATCACGACAGACGTCTCAACCTGTCGTTCCGGGATATCCCAGTAGCGGTTAAGCAGCCGGTTTTTTTCATCGCCTTCGACCAGGCCGAAGCCGTGCTTCTCGTAAAACCGCAAAGCCCAGCTCGCCGTTTTCCACGTACCTATCAAAACGGGCCGCGGTGCGTTTGAAACTAGGTGGGTCAGTAATTCCGAGCCCACGCCCCGCTGCTGCAGATTGGTCTGCACGTATGCATGGCGGATCAGAATAACGTCGTCCACCGGCTGAACCCCCATCACCCCGACGAGACTGCCGCCGGCTTCGGCACCTGAAAAAGAAACGCCGGAGGCTATTTCGTGCCGAAGTTCATCCGCCGGCATATAGGGTTCTTTCCAACGATCCGCTGGAATAATACCGCGATAGGCTTGTGCGCCGTCATTGATGATAGCCAGGATTGCGTCGAAATCGGCATTGGTACATGGGCGGATCAAAGCGGGTTCTCCGAGAAATGGGGTCGTTCCGACGTTATTCCCCCGTCCGGGCCTGCGCCAGTTTTTTCCTGATGTCCCGCTTCAACAGGGTATCAAGCCGCACAAGTTCGAAGCCTCTCTCCTTTAATCGCGCCACCCAGGGCGCGATGGCTTTCATCGTCGCAGTACGCGGATGGCCGATAGCGATCGCTTGACCGGTTGCCCGCGCGATACGTTCGGTTTCCGCAATCTGGGCTCTTATTTTTTCAGGATCCGCTTCATGATCGAGGAAAACGTCGCGAACGGCGTAGGGAATTCCGGCATCGGCTGCGGCAGCCCCACCGACCGACCCGCCGCTTGTGCGGGAATCCAGAAAAAACAGTCCGCGTTTTCTGAGTTCAGACATCACGATATCCATTTTCGCCCGGTTTCGGGTGAACTTGCTGCCCATATGATTATTAACGCCGGTATAACCGCCGAAACGGCCCAGAATATCCGTCAACTGGCGCCTTAGCTTTTCAGGACTAGACGCGACCGACAATACATTAACGCCTGGTTTGCCACCGTGATCCGGTGCCTCCATGGGCAAATGCAGCATCACCGGATGCCCTTTCAGACGGGCACGGCGGACCTGGGCTGCGGCTTCGGGCGCAAATGGCAGGTAGGCAAGCGTGACTTCGGGCGGCAGCCGCAAAGCACGGGCTGAATTGTCTCTGTCGAACCCCATGTCATCAATAACGATCGCAATCCGGGGACGACGCGGGCTTTCGACCTCACGCAGTTTCGTTTTTGCGGCGATAATGCGGTTTACACGCGAGACCGCGACAGGTGTTTTGACTGAGGGAACATCTCGCCGGGCCTTGTTATCAGGGCCTTGCGCGACTTCCAGGGTGGCGGGCCGGGACTGAAGTAGCAGCGTCTGCGAGCTCCTCAACGGAGCAAATGGAGCTTTTTGATCCATCACCGGTGACGAATGGACGTGGTGCTGCGGGCTCGAACCCGATGGCAGGTCAGGCTGCATCAGCGAGAACGCTGCGAGCAACGCGCCTCCCACAGAAAGCCCGGCCGGCACCGGCCATAGGCATGGCCCGGTCAACGGCTCAAGAAGTTGCTGAATGCGTTTCCACAAAACGGTTCGCCCGGAATCAAAATGATCCTGCGTTATTTTCAGGTGTTTATGGTTAAGGAATAGTTTCGACTTTCAGGGTCCGACCATAAAACCGTTTCGTGCAGCTGCGTTTCCGCGTACTAACGCTCTTGGCCAAGGTGTTCTATAAACACTCTGAATTAGAGACCGGATCGGGGAGTCGATGGACTTCAAAAGCTTACTTGCCCTAACCGCAGACGGTGGGGAACTGGATCGCGACGAGGCAGAAACCGCCTTTGATATAATCATGTCGGGAGATGCGACGCCTGCGCAGATCGGCGCGTTCCTGATGTGTCTGCGCATGCGGGGCGAGACCGTAACTGAGATCGCGGCTGCCGCGACCGTTATGCGCGCAAAGGCACTTAAAATCTCCGCGCCGCCGGATGCAATCGACATCGTCGGCACGGGTGGCGATGGAAGCGGCACACTGAATATCTCGACTGGTTCGGCATTGACCGTTGCCGGGTGCGGTGTGCCCGTGGCCAAACACGGGAACCGCGCGCTGTCCTCCAAGTCCGGCGCAGCAGACGTCCTCATGGCGCTGGGCGTGAATATTGATGCCGATATGCGTCTGATCGAAAAATCGATTGCCGACGCAAAAATCGGTTTCATGATGGCGCCACGACATCACAGCGCAACCCGCCACGTTGCCGGCCCCAGGGTAGAACTGGCCATCCGCACCGTGTTCAACATGCTCGGGCCGGTGTCGAACCCTGCCATGGTCAATCGCCTGATGGTCGGTGTATTCGCGCCCGAGTGGGTCGAGCCGATGGCGCACGTGCTGGCCGAACTTGGCGCGGAACGGGCATGGGTTGTTCACGGCGAAGGCGGGCTCGACGAGCTTGCCACCAGTGGCATGGCGCATGTCGCTTCATTGAAGGACGGCAAGGTCGAGACCTTCGAGGTCACGCCGGAGGATGCAGGCCTGCCCCGCTGTGATCTCGAAGACATCAAGGGCGGAGATGCCGAGTTCAACGCAGACGCCCTCACAGCCCTGCTCGCCGGAGAACCCAGCGCTTATCGCGACACTGTTCTGTTCACATCTGCCGCCGCCCTGATCGTTGCAGGAAAAGCAGACACCCTCAAAGACGGCGCGGCTGTTGCGGCAGAGAGCATCGATACCGGCAAAGCACGCGCCGCGCTGGACCGGATGATCGAGATTTCACACGAAGTGATCATCGAAGAAGAGGAAGACTCCGGCGATGAGTGACGCCCTGACAAATATATGCTCCGACAAACGCGAACACGTTGCGGCATCAAAAGCACGTGTATCGATTGCCGACGTTGAGGCCGCTGCAAAACAGGCAGAAGCACCTCGCGGCTTTTACCGCGCACTCAAAGCCGCCGCGGATGCGGGCCGTTACGGTCTGATTGCCGAAGTTAAAAAAGCATCACCCAGCAAGGGATTGATCCGGTCTGATTTTGATCCCCCGGCTATTGCCAGGGCATACGAAAATGGCGGTGCCACATGTATGTCGGTGCTGACCGATATCCCCTATTTCCAGGGTGAAGACGCTCATTTCATTGCAGCGCATGACGCTGTCTCGCTCCCGGCAATCCGCAAGGATTTCATGATCGACCTCTACCAGGTTCCGGAAGCCCGGGCACTCGGTGCAGATTGTATTCTCCTGATCCTCGCGGCACTGGATGACGGTCTTGCAGCCGAGCTAGAAGCCACGGCAACCGACTGGGGCATGGATGTGCTGATCGAGGTGCACAATGCCGAGGAACTGGACCGGGCGATGAAGCTTAAATCCCCCCTTCTCGGCATCAATAACCGCAATCTCAAAACCCTGAAAACCGACATCGAAACCACGCGCCAGCTTGCGCCGCGGGTCATCGATGCGGATCGTCTGGTCATCAGTGAAAGCGGGCTCTATACGCCGGAAGACCTGGCATCGATGTATGATTCAGGTGCGCGGTGTTTTCTGATCGGAGAATCGCTTATGCGACAGGATGACGTCGAGGCGGCAACCCGCATACTGCTGGATAGCCAGAAACAACTTCGGGCGGCCGAATAGATGGCAAAGCTCACCCATATTGGCGATGACGGGGAAGCCCGCATGGTCGACGTGTCCGACAAGGACATCACCGATCGGACGGCAACCGCGCGTGGCACAGTGCTGATGGCGCCGGAAACCCTTAAACTCATCATCGACGGGACCGTCAAAAAGGGAGACGTGATTTCCGTAGCCCGTCTCGCGGGAATAATGGCCGCCAAGCGGACATCTGACCTCATTCCCCTGTGTCATCCGCTCGCCCTGAACAAAGTCGACGTTGATCTGGTCTGCGATCCCGCCAGAAACGCCGTCGATATCGAAGCCACCTGCCGTGTCAGCGGCCGCACCGGCGTCGAGATGGAAGCACTGACCGCTGTCTCGACGGCAGCGCTCACGGTCTACGACATGTGCAAGGCGGTCGATCGCGGCATGCAACTGACCGATATCCGCCTGGTCCATAAGGCAGGCGGAAAATCCGGTGAATTTATGTCCAGCGACTTCGGGACCAGCGAATAACCATGGCCGGCAAGGACCTGCTTCCCGTCGCGGAGGCCCAGCAACGCATTCTGGATGCTGTCTCTCCCCTCCCCGCGGAACAGATATCACTGGCCGAGGGGCTCGGCCGGGTTCTTGCGCGGAACGTTGCGTCGCGTCGCGACCAGCCGCCGATGGCGATGTCCGCAATGGACGGCTATGCGGTCCGCGCGGTCGATGTCGCTACCCTGCCCGCAACGCTCAAAGTCGTGGGCTACGCGCCGGCGGGACACGCCTTTGACGGCAGTGTCGGGGCGGGTGAAGCCGTACGCATCTTTACCGGCGCACCGGTCCCGGAAGGCGCCGACACAATCGTCATTCAGGAAAACACCGAACAATCGGATGAAGTCGTCCGCGTCATAGACGGTACGGCCCCTGTCGGCAGGTACATTCGCCCCGCAGGTCTGGATTTCGCGACCGGCGACGTTCTCCTGCCATCCGGAAAGGTACTGACAGCGCGGGATGTCGGACTCTCAGCGGCGATGAACGTGCCGTGGCTGAATGTTCACCGCAAACCACGTATTTCTATCCTCGCGACCGGCGACGAAATCGTTATGCCGGGCGATCCCATCGGACGTGATCAGATTGTCAGTTCCAATGCGCTTTCACTCGCGGCTTTTATCACCGCACAGGGCGGCACTCCGCTGGATCTGGGAATCGCCCCGGACGAGGAAGACGGTCTTCGGGCCCTGGCCGCCGGCGCCCGTGGCAGCGACATCCTTGTCACCACCGGCGGCGCCTCGGTGGGCGATCATGACCTGGTGCAAAGCGTACTCGGCGATATTGGGCTGGAAGTCGATTTCTGGCGTATTGCAATGCGCCCCGGCAAACCACTGATGTTCGGTCGGATCGACGGAACATTCCTGATTGGTCTGCCCGGCAACCCGGTGTCATCACTGGTCTGCGCGATCATCTTTCTTGCCCCTGCGATCCGCAAGATGCTCGGCATGGACAATCTTCTGCCTGAAACCGGCACTGCGCGCCTCGGAACCGACCTGCCCGAAAACGACGAGCGTGAGGATTACCTGCGCGCCAGCCTTTCCCGCGACGACAAGGGCGATATCGTTGCGACGCCCTATGGCAAACAGGACAGCTCCATGTTTGCGACAATCGCCCGCGCGGATGCCCTTGTGATCCGAAAGCCCTTCGCGCCTGCGCTAAACGCAGGGTCGGCTGTGGAATTCATCGCCCTGAAAGACAGTATCTTCAGTATCTGAATACCGCGAACATCGCGTGATTCTTGACGGTTCAGGAGAACCAAACTAGAACATTTACCTGTGTTTATGATTTGTTCCATATTTGGTGGGCAACCCGACGGAGAAACTGAATGTTAACGCGCAAGCAACATCAATTGCTGACTTATATCGACAATCACCTGAATACCGACGGCGTGCCGCCTTCCTATGACGAAATGAAGGATGCGCTCGGACTTAAATCCAAGTCAGGTATTCACCGTCTGATAACCGGTCTTGAAGAGCGCGGGTTTATTCGCCGCCTGCCGCACAAGGCCCGCGCGCTGGAAGTCCTCAAAAAACCCCAGAACATGATTGATGATCCGCCTGCGAAGGGCGGCTTCGAACCGCGTATCGTCGATGCAAGCTTCGGTGTCACCGACCCCGCCCCCGCATCGGTTTCTGCTCCGGCCGCCGCCGCCGAGGAAATGGTAGGTCTTCCCTTCTACGGTAAAATCGCCGCGGGCACACCGATCGAAGCACTCCGAGACAGCTCCCGCACATTCGAAGTGCCGCCCGGCATGCTGGGGCGCGGAGATCACTATGCACTCGAAGTCGAGGGCGATTCCATGATCGAAGCCGGTATTCTGGACGGTGATACGGTCCTCATCCAGCGAACAGATACCGCCGATAACGGCGAAATCGTTGTCGCGCTGGTTGAAGGCCACGAAGCAACCCTCAAACGCCTACGCCGCAAAGGGGCGTCAATCGCGCTTGAACCGGCAAATGCGCGCCATGAGACCCGCATTTTCGGGCCTGATCAGGTAAGGGTGCAGGGCCGGCTGGTCGGACTTGTCCGCCAGTACTAAAACGAACAGATACTATTCGATATACTGCCGCCTCTTGTCAGAAACCCGGCTCCAGGGTCGGTCACCGCGCCTTTCACGGGATGTCTCGACAGTGGGGCCTTCAGGCCCGAAACGGATTGCGTGCGCACCGTCCCGCCAGATGTGAAATGTGGACAGGACAACCCTTTCGTCATCACACAGCCTTCGGGGAATGCGCGTCAGCAGGATAATGTAATCCGCCCGGCGACAATCCTCGATGGCAGATACGGGATCAGACACGATCGCGACGGTCTTTCCGGCAATCTCTGTGATGCAACCGGAAGGGTCACACCCGATCCGGGACACCCTGTCGATTCCGCCGGACGGCCAGGGATCAGGGCTATCAACAGCTAGCCGGCGTTGCCACATATCGCGCTCGAAACCATTACCGTTTCCAGGGGACATCACCACCCTGCCCCCGCCCAGATTTATCGCAACGAGACCGCCATCACGATTGATGATGATGTCCGGTGCTTTGACCAGCAGGATGGTCATGAAACCGGCTGTGATAACCGGGAGTGCGCACAAGCGTATCCTGTTGCGCAGGACGCAAAGCCATATCCCGCCTATTGCCACGATTACGAGACCGGCTGTCGGCATCGCGGGCACAAGCGCCACCGAACCCGGCAGGGTGGCGACGCTCTCCGCGATATCCAGAACGATTGATATGCCCCATCCCATCGGCACCAGCGCCAGGCTTTCCAATCCCGCCGGCATCAGAAGAAAACTGATGATCCCGAGCGGCATAATCCACATCGCCATCACCGGCACGGCGACAAGGTTGGCCATCAGCCCGTAAAGGGCGATACGGTTGAAATGATAGATCGCAAACGGCGCGGTCGCGAGACTGGCCACCAGCGTCGTCAAAAGCGTCGCCACGATGAACAGCCCGATACGAGAGCCGAATATGCCACCACGCTGACGCATCGCGGACATCCGCGACGCGGTGACCTCATAGATGGCAACCAGCCCGACCACTGCAGCGAAAGACATCTGGAAACTCGCGGAAAGCAGGCTTTCTGGAGCCGCCAGCAAAACCGCCATCGCCGATAGCGCGACCAGACGCATTGAAATCGCGGTCCGGTCGATCATCACGGCCAGCATCACAATCGACACCATCAGGAAGGCCCGTTGCGTCGGGATCGTCGCGCCGGAGATCAGCAGATAGGCAAACGCGCCGAGGATCGCCCCCAATGCAGCAACCTTCTTGATCGGATAACGCAGAGCAACCGGTTCAATCATCGCCAGGCCAAGACGCACGGCAAAGAAAAGCAGCCCGGCAACAAGCCCGATATGCAGCCCGGAGATCGCCAGCAGATGCGCCAACCCGGAATCCCGCATATTTGCGAGCGTTTCCTCGGGAATTGACCTCCGTTCGCCGGTCATCAGAGCCGTTGCAACCGGCCCGATTCCGTCGCGGTCGCCGATCCCTGCCGCAATTCGCTGCGTCAGGGTGAGACGAAGCTCCGCAAGCCTTATCCGCCAGGAGGTAGAGGCCGGATTTTCCGAAATCGTCATACCGCCAAGTGCAAAACCGACCGCGCCGATCCGCTCGAACCAGGCCTTTCGGGCAAAATCATACCCGCCCGGTAAAGATGGAGACGGCGGCGGTTGCAGGATCGCCCGGCCAGAAACATTGTCTCCCGGGTTTGGCGGACCCCTCTGCGAGCGGACGGAGATCCGCAATCGTCCCGGTATTTGGTCCGGGCCAAGCCTGTCGATTGCAATCTGATCAAGGGTCAGCCGATACCCTTTTTCTGATGGCTCAACCCTGATCACCCTGCCCGAAACGGCAACCGGACCGATCTTGCGCTCTAGCACCGGGGCCATTACTGCCGCATTGTGGACCTGCACTGTCGTGAATCCTGCCGCAATAATCAGCGATGCGAGCATCGCGAAAAATGCGCTGCCCCGGCGCCTGTGAAGACTGAAAGCACCAAGCCCCGAGGCCGACAGAGCCGCTATACCCCACCAGAGAGAGGGCTCTAGGGGCAATGTGAAATATCCGCCGATCCCAGCGGCGAAAAGAACCGGTGTCCACAGGGCCAGCCGCCCCTGGTTTCGGTTGCCTGAATGCGTTGCCCGCCCTGAAGCCAGACGCAGACGCAACGACGACGCAAATAGCGCCGCATTCCCCCGTATCTGTGCCGTTATCGGTGCCATGGAATCACCCACGATCTCTCGAACCGTCAGAGTGTACCGCAAGTGATCGATATGTGTTAAACCCCGCGCGCATAACCATTCACCGATCCAAGAGCGAACCGCGCATGAACGTTGTCACACGTTTTGCCCCGTCCCCGACGGGCTTCTTACACATCGGCGGCGCTAGAACCGCCCTGTTCAACTGGCTGTATGCCCGCCATACCGGTGGCAAATATCTTCTTCGTATAGAAGACACCGACCGCAAGCGGTCAACGCCTGAAGCCATTGAGGCTATTCTCGATGGGCTCTCTTGGCTGGGGCTCGAGTCCGATGAAGCGCCGGTTTATCAATTCGCGCGCCGCGAACGTCATGCCGAAATCGTCCAGCAGCTCATCGATAGCGGCGCCGCCTATCGCTGTTACTGCTCACCGGACGAACTTGCCGAGATGCGCGAAAAAGCCAAGGCCGAAAAGCGCTCCATGCGCTATGACGGCACATGGCGCGACCGCGATCCGGCAGATGCTCCCGCCGGCATTGATCCCGTTATCCGCTTCAAGGCACCGCAGACCGGCGAAACAGTCATCGAAGACGCTGTTCAGGGGACCGTTACGGTTGGCAATACCGAGCTCGACGACCTGATCATGCTGCGGGCGGACGGTACTCCGACCTATATGCTCTCTGTCGTTGTCGATGACCATGATATGGGCGTCACCCATGCAATCAGGGGCGATGACCACCTGACGAATGCTTTCCGTCAGACGCAGATATTCAACGCGCTTGGCTGGGATGCCCCGGTTTATGCCCATATTCCACTGATCCATGGGCCCGACGGCGCCAAATTATCGAAACGTCACGGTGCGCTTGGCGTCGATGCCTATCGCGATATGGGCTACCTCCCGGAAGCTGTCCTCAACTATCTCTGCCGCCTGGGCTGGAGCCATGGGGATGACGAAATTTTTTCGATGGAACAGGCTACTGCGTGGTTTGACATTATCGACGTTAACAAAGGTGCCACGCGCTTCGATTACGACAAACTTTCCAGCCTGAATGCGAAATATATCGACGAGAGCAGTAATGACAGGCTGATCGCTCTCGCCCTGCCCGGCATCGAGGCCGCCCTGGGTAAACCGGTTTCTGATACTGTGCGGCAGCGCCTCGTCAATGGTATGGACTCTCTGAAGTCCCGTGCGGATACCATCCCACAACTCGTTGATTTATCGATGTTTTATTGCCTCGACCGCCCGCTCGCCTATACCGACAAAGCGGCTAAAATGCTCGACGATGATGCAAAAGCGCGTCTCGCCGATATCAGGGCCCCGCTCGCGGAGCTCGATACGTGGGACCAGGAATCGGTTGAATCCACGGTCAAAGCACATGCAGAAGCATACAACCTCAAGCTTGGCATGATCGCGCAACCTCTCCGTGCCGCGTTAACGGGATCGAATGTTTCTCCTGGTATTTTTGAAGTCGCTGCAGTTTTGGGCAAGAACGAAGCTCTGGGCCGCATCGAAGATGCCGTCGCACCACGATAAATTATTGTGCAGTGCAACGTTTGATTAAACTTGGTTAAAGAGCTATTTTCCGCCCATCAAATCGGCCGGTTCCGCACTGGCCCACAGGATACACCTAAAAAATTGACGAAGAGGGATACCGACATGAGTCAGGAAACCGGAAGCAACGCCCCGAAAGACAGCGTCACGCTGATCGATCATTCATCGGGACGTGAACTTAACTTACCGCTGATGGAAGGCACCGTCGGCCCCAAAGTAATCGATATCCGGAAACTCTATTCGGAACTCGACTACTTCACGTTCGATCCAGGCTTTATGGCGACAGGCAGCTGCGATTCCAAGATCACCTATATCGATGGTGACGCCGGCATCCTGCTTTATCGTGGATACCCGATCGACCAGCTTGCCAAGCACTGCGATTTTCCCGAAGTCTCCTATCTTCTCCTGAAGGGTGAACTCCCCGACGCGGAAGAAAAGAGCAAGTTCGTCAACGACATCACCTACCACACGATGGTCCACGAACAGCTGAACCATTTCTATAGCGGTTTCCGCCGTGATGCCCATCCGATGGCCATCATGTGTGGTGTCGTCGGAGCGCTTTCGGCCTTCTATCATGACTCCACGGATATTTCTGATCCGCGTCAGCGCGAGATCGCCTCGTACCGCCTCGTCGCAAAGATGCCGACGATCGCCGCCTGGGCGTATAAATATTCGCTCGGTCAGCCTTTCATCTATCCGCGCAACGACCTGACATATGCGGAAGACTTCCTGCACATGATGTTTGCGACACCGTGCGAGGAATATAAAGTCAGCCCGATTATCGCAAAAGCGATGGACCGGATCCTGACGCTCCATGCGGATCACGAGCAGAATGCATCGACGTCGACAGTACGCCTTGCCGGTTCGTCGGGCGCCAACCCCTTTGCCTGCATCGCAGCCGGTATCGCCAGCCTTTGGGGACCTGCCCATGGCGGCGCCAACGAGGCTGTGTTGAGCATGCTGCACGAAATCGGCAGCGTCGATAACATCGATGAATATGTCAAAAAGGCCAAAGACAAGGATGACCCCTTCCGTCTGATGGGTTTCGGCCATCGCGTTTACAAGAACTTCGACCCGCGCGCGACACTGATGCGCGAAACATGTCACGAAGTTCTGGGCGAACTCGGTATGGAAGACGAGCCCTTGCTCAAACTTGCGATGGAGCTCGAACGCATCGCGCTCGAAGACGAGTATTTCGTCGAACGCAAGCTGTACCCGAACGTCGATTTCTATTCCGGTATCATTTTCCGGGCCATCGGCATCCCGGAATCGATGTTCACGGTGCTCTTTGCTGTTGCCCGCACCGTCGGCTGGGTATCACAGTGGAACGAGATGATCGAGGACCCTTCACAGAAAATCGGCCGGCCGCGTCAGCTCTATATCGGCGAAACACAGCGCGATTTTGTGGCGCTCGACAAACGCTGAACCAGGTCAGAGACCAATCAAAAAGCCCCGCAGAAATGCGGGGCTTTTTTTATTGATCGAAAACGAGATGTTCAGGCGCGTTCTATCAGTTCGATCTTGTAGCCATCCGGATCTTCGATAAAGGCAATAACGGTCGTCCCATGCAGCATCGGTCCCGGCGGACGCGGAATGCTGACGCCTTCTTTCGCCATCTGTTCACAGGCGCCATAAATATCGGGCACTGCAACGGCCAAATGTCCGAACCCGGACCCATGGGTATAAGGCTCTTCCTGATCCCAGTTATGGGTAAGTTCCAGCACGGTGTGATCAGTCTCGTCACCATATCCCATAAAAATATTCGTGAACTTCCCGCCAGGAAAATCCTTGTTCCGCAGCACTTTCATCCCGAGGTGACGAGAATAAAAATCAATCGATTTTTCGGCGTCCTTCACACGGAGCATCGTGTGCAGCAGTCTGAAACCGGATGTTTCGGATGTCATGATAGATTACCTCTTCTCTGAATCGGGTTGATGTAAAGCGTCAAGTAACGACACTACCACCGATGCCGCCGCATCGCTTGGCAAGCCGCTCTCCGGACGAAGCGTTGAAAGCGCGTTCTCCGTGAATTTCAACTGCTCTTCCCGAACAGCGTGATCGTCGAGCAATTCGCATATCTTCCCCGCTATCAGGTCACTACGGCATCGTTCCTGAATGAATTCCGGGATAATTTCGCGGTCGAGCAGGATATTCACAAGATTGGCGTATTTTTGGTCCACACCGTAAAGCAACTTAACAATCCAGACCGTGAGCGCGTTCATCCGATAGGCCACCAGGTGGGGCACCCGGGCCATTGCAAGTTCAAGAGACACCGTCCCCGATGCGGCCATGGCGACGTTACAGGCCTGCATTGCATCGAATTTTTCGGTTATTGAACTCACGACAACCGTACGTCCCGGCCAGCTCTCAGCAAGTTCGCTGACCCGTTCGCGTAAATAAGACACCGTCGGAAATACAAATACGGCATCCGGATGTTTCTTTACGATCTCGACCGCTGACTGCCTGAATACCTCCGCGAGGCGTTTGAGTTCACCCCTCCGGCTACCCGGCAGTACGCAGATCGCCGTCTCTGCCGGTCCGATCCCATGCGTCTCCCTGAAGTCGACCCCGTTACCCTGGTCAGCGCCCCCCTCCAGAACTGGATGTCCCACGAATGTGCAATCCAGTCCCTCTTTTTCGAAATATGGTGGCTCAAAGGGTAGAAGCGCCATCAGGTGGTCGAGTTCTCGCGCAAACTTCTGAGCCCGGTCCGGCCGCCATGCCCAGACTGTCGGGGCAACATAATGCACAAGCGGAATGCCCGAACCGCGCAGACCTTTCCAAACGTCATAGCAAAAACCCGGGACATCGATCGACACAACGATTGCCGGTTTATCGACTTCTATCTGCGCAATAGTCTCCCGCATCCGCCGTTTTATAAGGGGGATACGCGGGATGATTTCAATAAGCCCCATCACCGCGATATCGGAAATGGGGAATCGACTTTGAAGCCCCGCCGCCTCCATTGCTTCGCCCCCGATCCCCGTGACCCGAATCCGATCACCTGTCAGTGCCTTTAGCGCCTCTATAAGCCGTGCGCCGATCAGATCACCTGATGGTTCACCGGCAATCAGCCAGATCAAAGGAGCATCGTCGCTTTTGGTCATCCGCGCGCCGGTCAGTGATTATTGCCGGAGACGGCGGGTTCGAAACCGAAGAAATACACGCCCGCCCGGTCAGCTGCATCTGTCATTTCCTGACGGTCGACCACAAGTACACCACCGGTCTCAACGGCAATACCACGCAAACCGGCATCGATAATTTTTTGCATTGTCGAAAGGCCGACGGCCGGAAGGTCAATACGGCGCTCCTGTGATGGCTTCGGCGCCTTCACCAGCACACCGCCAGGCTCTTCCTTGATCACAAACTCGGCGCATCGCTCAATTAAACGGTCCGTCCCCTCGGCGCCTTCAACGCCAAGTATTCTTCCATTCTGCACAATAGCCGCCTGACCGATATCCAGACCGCCCAGGACCTTGGCGGCATCGATCCCGCGCTCAATATCAGCTTTATCATCAGCGCCGGGCTCTATCGCTCCATAGCAGCCAGATCGCGCAAGAATATCTTCAAGAACGGCTTCCGGACCGATGATATCAAAACCCTCGGACTCTTCGATTTCGCGCGCCACAGCCGATAACAGATTGTCGTCACCCAGCATTCGCGTGCCGACCTTGGCGAGGAACTTTGCAGACCTGACATCGCGCAGGAGATCGAGCATGGAGGGACGCTGGATTCCACCGACCAGAACCAGTTCTTCGATGTTTTCACGGTGAGCTATGTCCATGGCGCGGCTCAGGCTGGATATGCGTATCCACTCCAACGGCGCATCGGCCAAGGGTGCCGGGTCAGCGCTTCCTTCAAAGGCAAGAACAAAATGGGGCCGTCCGGTGTCCCGGCAGGCGGAGAGTATCTGTCCGGGCAGCGCACCGGCGCCCGCAATTATACCAAGCTTACGCACCTTGCTCGGCTTTTGGCTGACAGATAGCCCGGCTGGAATCTGACCGCAGAAAGTCCAGAATTTCCATAATCGCTTCATGCTCGTTGAAGCTTTCATGCACGTCATCAAGCCGCTCGGCCAACGTGCCCTCTTCCGCAAACATCAAACGATATGCTTTACGCAGCGCGGTCACGTCAGAACGCGAAAACCCCCGCCGCTTTAGGCCAACGATGTTCAGTCCACTTAAGCGCGCACGATCCCCCATGACGGAGCCGTATGGGATCACATCGCTCTCAACACCGGACATACCACCGACCATCGCGTGACGACCAATTCGACAAAATTGGTGGATAGCCGATAAACCGCCGATAATCGCGTAATCATCCACAAAAACATGCCCGGCAAGAGTGGCATTGTTCGCCATGATAACGTGATTACCGACCATACAATCATGCGCAACATGTGCACCGACCATAAACAGGCAGTTATTTCCGATGGCGGTCACCATGCCACCGCCTTCCGTGCCGGGATTCACCGTCACATGTTCGCGAAATATATTATTTGCGCCGATTTTCAGGGTCGAGGGCTCCCCATGGTACTTCATATCCTGCGGCTGATGGCCGATCGACGCGAAGGGATAAATACGGCAATTGGGCCCCAGGGTTGTTCGCCCCTCGAGCACAACATGGGAGAGCAAAGCCGTTCCGTCGCCGATTTTGACATCGGGCCCCACAACGCTATAGGGACCGATTTCGACGCCGTCGCCTATCTCTGCCGATGTGTCTACGATCGCGGTGGGGTGTATTTGGGGCATTAAACTCTCAATCGGTCATAATCATGGCGGCGTAAGTGGCTTCCGCGACCAATGTGTCGCCAACCATTGCGCGGCCGGCAAATTTCCAGACGTTCCCGCGTGACCGCTGCTTAACAACCTCGACATGAATTTGATCGCCAGGCTCCACGGGCTTCCTAAAACGGGCACCGTCAACCGACATGAAATAAACCAGTTTTCCTTCAGCCTCTTTACCGAGCGTATGAACAACCAGAACCGCCGCCGTCTGAGCCATTGCTTCAATAATAAGCACACCCGGCATGACCGGTTTCTCAGGGAAATGGCCGGCAAAATAGGGTTCGTTGATGGAAACGTTCTTTACGCCGGTTGCCTTCACGCCCGGCACAATATCGATAACCCGCTCTATCATCAGGAAAGGGTAGCGATGTGGGATCAGTTCCATGATCCGGTTGATATCGATCAGATCCAACTGGCCAGTTGTTTCCACAGTATCCATTCTACCTTCCTTTTTCTCCTGCTAGTCGCGCAACGATAGTCAGACGCCTGAAATACTCTCGTATCGGTAAAGCCGGAGACCCGCCAATTGTTAATCCCGCCTCAACGTCCCGATGAACGCCCGACTGGGCCGCAATACGCACCCCATCGCCAATATTCAGATGTCCGGCCAGACCAACCTGTCCACCCAACTGAACACCGTTCCCGATTACACAACTGCCCGCAATACCGGTCTGCGCGACAATTATGCAGCCTTTACCAATCCTCACGTTGTGCCCGATCTGCACCAGATTATCAATCCTCGTCCCTGCGCCAATAACGGTATCCGGCCCTGCCCCGCGGTCGATGGTCGTATTTGCGCCCACCTCCACGTAATCTTCGATCAGAACACGACCGAGTTGAGGTACAGTCACAGCACCGACAGGCGACACGGCAAATCCGAATCCAGGTTCTCCGATCCGAACGCCAGCGAACAAAGAGACATGGTCCCCAATAATCGCAAAACGAACCGACACCTGCGGGCCGATCGTGCAGTGGTCACCAATCCGAACCCCGCTGCCGATATAGACATTCGGTCCGATCCGACAATCAGTTCCAATTTCCACATCGGGGCCAACGACTGTGCCAGCGCCAACTATGGTCCCGGTACCGACACTTGCTGATGGATGAACCACCGGGTCCGAACCGGTCGGACAGTAAAAATCTTCGCTCCCCGGATAGAAAACCTCTGCAATCCGCGCATACGCAAGATAAGGAGTTTCCGTGACCAGACAGATCATACCCCCAGGCGCATCGGCGACAAATTTCGAAGCCACGATGCAGCACCCGGCTTCAGTCTGCCGGTATTGCTCGACATAGGCCTTATTATCGAGAAAGCTTACGGAGTTCGCATCGGCCTCATCCAGCGCTGCAACAGCCGAAAACAAGCGCTCGGCTGCGCCTTCCGGCCCCACGATCTCTGCATCCGCGATTCCCGCAAGTCTCTCGACAGATAACGGCCCTTCTACGGGAAAAAATCGGGGATCCGGTGGCATGCCTAGTTTTTACCCTTGCCGGCGTCCTGATTAGTCTCGACCAGGTTCACAGTGAGCTTCGGTAAACGTTTATCCAGCCGTGCGATAACCTCTTCGGTGACGTCGATTGTTTTTGCGGAGAGAAAGACGAACCTTTTCTCAAGCAACATATTCAGCTTCCGGTCATCGGCCACTTCGCGGGCAACGATAATCAGGTTCTTCAGAATTACGTTCTTCGTATCATTGAATGACTTATCGAGGAGCCGCCGTCGTGCCTGAACGGAACTTTGCGCCTTGCGCGCCTCTTCGCTAAAAGCACGACGCTTTTGTGTGAACGCTTCAGGTGCGAGAATAGCGCGCTGACGGCTCAATTCCTGTTCAGCCTGGCGCAACTGCTGCTCCTGCTCACTTACCTGTTTCTGAAATGCCTTCCGCATTTTGTCGTATTCAGGCCGGATACTTTTCGCAGCCTTCGAGTCCCTCAGGACAAGCTGAACGTCAACAATACCAATTTTTGGCAGCGGGATTTCCTGAGCATTTGCGCCAGGCTCCGAAACAACCAAGAGCCCTACACAAACAATTGCCCATAGAAACGACAGCCTGATCTTATATGTCAAAATCTTGCCCCAAAACTAAACTTCAACAGTTCTGTCTCATCGAAATCTTCCTTCAATATTGCTTCAGACAAATCGATGCTCACAGGACCGAAAGGAGAATCCCATAATATACCCGTTCCTACCGACATTCTGAGAGACGACTTATCCACTATTGTCGCAATGGTACTATCATTCTCGCCGATACTCCCTGCATCAGTGAAGAGCCGCCCCCTTAACCCAAATTCATTGGGCAAGCCGAGAGGAAACGTTAACCCAAGAGTTCCTCGATAAAACCAGTTTCCACCGATAGCATCACTGGTCGCGGTATCACGAGGGCCAACACCGGAATCCTCGAAACCCCGGAGGTTCTTTCCACCAAGAAAGAAGCGATCAATGATGCGAATGTCTTGCCCTAAACCCACTATATAGCCGGTACTGGCGCCCAGATTGACAATCCACTTATCGTGAACCTGATAATATTTAGCGCCAGAAACCTCGTTTTTCAGATATTGAGAATCACCACCAAGTCCTGCCAGGATGTTCTCTAGTTTTACGAAATATCCTTTGGTCGGATCGAATCTGGAGTCCCGTTTGTCATAAAGAAGCGCCTGACCAATGGAAGAAGTGATGAACGCCCCTTCCTGCTCCTGAATTGCCAACGAGGCGTCGCTCGCTATGTCGGTGATCTTGTCCTCTCGCAGGGTATAACGCCAAGTCTGCGATAAGGGTTCTGTGATCCGGTAACCCGACCTGAGGGCGAAACCCAGCGAATCGCGGTCGAACGAGCTTTCTGTCTGAAGGTCGCTACTTGTACTAAAAACATCAAATCCAGCAGCCAGGTTTTTCCCGAGGAAATAGGGTTCCGTGAAAGACAAATCGACCTGCTGCTGTCGTTCACCGACCTGGAGGCTAAGACTCAGGTCCTGCCCTCGTCCCAACAGGTTTCGTTCTCGGATACTGGCATCACCCAATACGCCACTAGTGCTCGAAAAGCCTGCGCCGAATGAAATCTCACCTGTAGAACGCTCCTTTACAGACACATCTACAACGGTCTTATCCCGCGCTGACCCGGCTTTATTATCAATTTCGACACGTTCGAAAAACCCAAGATTGCGAATGCGCGACCGTGTACGCCGCAACTTGGACGTATTAAAAGCATCGCCTTCCAGCAGCAAAATTTCGCGACGAATAACCTTGTCCAGTGTGCGCACGTTGCCGGAGATATTCACCAATTCGACGAAAACCCGCGGACCTTCCTGGATAACGAAGGTTACATCGATTGTCCGGTTCTTCCGGTCGCGCCGTACACGCGGTCGTATATCGACAAACGCATATCCCAGAACACCGACCGCATCGGTTAGCTTGCCGATCAGGCCCTCGACTTCATCGGCGTTGTACCACTGCCCCTCCTCGATCGACTGCTCTTTCTGCAGTTTCTCAACATCGAGGTCCTTGAGCTGCGTCGTAATATCGATCTTTCCGAATTTATAGCGCTCGCCTTCTTCGACCGTGAAGGTGACAAAAAATGCGCTGCTGTCCGGCGTCAGTTCCGCCACACCGGAAATAACACGGAAATCCGCATACCCGTTCGTTAAATAATGTCGCCTGAGCAACTCTCTATCGAACGTCAGACGGTCCGGATCGTAAGTATCATCAGACGACAAAAAGCGGTACCAGGCAGATTCACGTGTCTGAATAATTTCCCGCAGATCACCGTCGTCGAAATGCTTGTTGCCGACAAAGGCGATCTTACGTATTTCCGTCAATTCGCCTTCACTTATTTCAAAAATAAGATCGACGCGATTTTGCGGAAGCTGAATAACCTTCGGCACGACCGTCGCCGAGAAACGACCGCTTCGCCGATAAACATCCATAATCCGCTGAAGATCCGTCTGAACCCGGGCCCGCGTGAAGACGATACGGGGGCGCAGTTTTACTTCATCGCCAAGGATATCATTGGAAACCCGTTTGTTTCCCTCAAAGGCGATACGGTTGATAATCGGATTCTCGACCACCCGCACCACAACATCCTGCCCATCCCGGCGGATATTCACGTCCGCAAACAAGCCTGTTCCGAACAGTGCCTTCAGAGCTTTATCAAGCGTCGACGCCGTAACCGGATCACCCGCGCGCATGCCCATATAGGACCGGACAGTATCCGCTTCGATGCGCTGGGCACCTTCAACCCGGATATCGCGCAGGCCGTTATCAACCGTCTGCGCGTTCACAGTCTGTCCATAAACCGCAATAAAAAGCGGGATTGCGACGAGTATCGAAAGGAGGCTGTTCGACACCCTCCTCAAAGCTCGCAGCCCTTTATTCATCACGGCGTAATTCTTCACGTTACAAGATTCACAAAAAAGTCGACGACCTGCAGCTGTACAAGATCGTTCCAGGTCGCAAACACCATCAAGGCCAGCACCATCGTAATCCCAATTCTCAATCCGTATTCCTGCGCTCGGAGCCCCAGTGGCTTTCCTCTAAGGGCCTCTATCGCATAGAAAAGCAGGTGCCCGCCGTCCAGCATCGGTACAGGAAACAGATTTATAAGCCCCAAGTTAATCGACAGCACGGTGGCAAACATGAGAACGCTGATCAACCCGGCCTGCCAGACATTACCTGACATCTCCGCGATCCGTATCGGTCCGCCGAGTTCCTTCGTCGAGCGCGTCCCTCTGATAATCTGCCCCAGGGCCGAAAAAATACTCCCCGTCAGCACATAAGTTTCATGAGTCGCTCGCCATACCGCGGTGAAGGGATCATGCTGTATCAGCTTCATATCGGTACCGACACGCGAAATTCCGAGCCGGCCGATCCTTTGCTGATTTCCGAAACGGTCTTTCTGGTCCAGCACGTCCGGCACGGCCGTCAGCGAAATCTCGCGACCATCACGCTGAACCTGAAAGATCAGCGTCTCCCCGGGGCGCAGTTGAACACTCCTGATCACCTGTTCAAAACGTTCGACCCGTGTGCCATCAATGCCCGTGATGACGTCGCCTGGCTGGAATCCCGCACGTTCCGCTGCCGAGTTTGGAATTACCTTTCCAATATCAGAGGGCGTGAACGGCTGACCGACGGTCATGAACATGCCGGCCAGAATCGTTATTGCAAACAGGAAGTTCGCTAACGGTCCCGCAAAGACCACGAACGCACGCTGACCTAACGACTTTGAATCAAACGCATCAGGTGCACCGGTCGCGATCCCGCTTTCGTCTGCGCTCGCCGCAGCGACGGGGTCGTCATTCTCATTATCGGTTGGCGCATCCCTGTGGGTCTGCATTTCGCCGAACATTTTGACGTACCCGCCAAAAGGAATTGCGCTCAGTTTCCAGCGAGTACCGACCTTGTCCGTCCAGCCGAAGAGTTCACGCCCGAAACCGACCGAGAAAACCTCAACCCGAATGCCGCACTTACGCGCAGCGAGGTAGTGCCCCATCTCATGCACGAAAACGAGCACGGTCAACACCACCAAAAAGGGGATCACGTAATTCCAGATCATTGCTAATAATTCGAGCATCAAATCACAATATCTATTGTTTCGGTCCTAACCGTTTCACTATCAGACCCGAACACGCGTATCGGACATGATCTCTTCCGTCACTTGCCGCGCAGCCGCATCGACCGAAAGAACGTCGTCGACAGAACCGATCGCTCCCACTGGCATCTTGTCGAGGGTTTCCGCAACCGCCCTCGGAATATCCAGAAAACCAAGATTGCCAGCGAGAAAACCTGCCACAGCGACTTCGTTCGACGCATTCAGAATAGTAGGGGCTGAGCCGCCGGTTTTCAAGGCTTCACGTGCCAGGCTTAACGCCGGAAACCTTTCAGAATCAGGGGCTTCAAAGGTCAAAGTTGCTATTTCACCCAAATCGAGACGAGCGCTTGGAGCGGTCATCCGGTGCGGCCAGGCAAGGGTATAGGAAATTGGCGTCCGCATGTCCGGCGTACCAAGCTGTGCAAGAACAGATCCGTCAATATACGAGACCATGCTGTGAATAATCGATTGTGGATGAACCAGAATATCGATCCGGTCCTCAGGGATACCGAAAAGGTAATAAGCTTCGATCAATTCGAGGCCCTTATTCATCATCGTCGCCGAATCGACAGAAATCTTGGCGCCCATATCCCAGTTGGGATGTGCGACGGCCTGCGCGGGCGTAACTTTGCGCATATCTTCCAGGCTGGTTGACCGAAAAGGTCCGCCGGATGCGGTCAGAATGATCTTTTCAATAGACTCCCGGCGGTCGAAGTCGAACACCTGGAAAATCGCATTATGTTCGGAATCGACAGGCAGCAGAGTGGCGCCACTCTTGGCAATTTCGTCAAGCATCAGGTCGCCGGCGCAAACGAGGCATTCCTTGTTCGCAAAGGCCACAACGCCCCCTGCCCTGACCGCCTGCAAGGTCGGTTCCAACCCTGCTGCGCCAACGATACCGGCCATGACCCAATCCGCTTCCCGGGCAGCCGCTTCAATCACAGCCTCAGGCCCGGCAGCGATCTCCGCCGAGGTACCGGACATTGTGGTTTTCAAGGCATCGTAATAGTCCGGGTCCGCGATGGCGACAAACCGGGCATTGAAACGCCTCGCCTGCTCGGCCAGCGCATCCACGTTTCGATTTGCCGTGAGGGCTTCGACCACATAGGACTCCGGATCACGCGCGATCAGGTCAATCGTGCTGCACCCGATCGAACCCGTTGATCCCAGAATTGTTACCCGTCTCGGAACATCCGTACGAGCCGGTATTACGTCCGACATTAAATCCACCCTTTGGACGTTAACATTAGCACGAAAGCGACCGCCGGCCCCGTCAATAACATGCCGTCCAACCGGTCCAAAACACCGCCATGTCCCGGTATCAGACCGCTGGCATCCTTAACGTCGAAACGCCGTTTTACCGCCGAAACCGAGAGGTCACCAAGTTGTGCAAGCACTGCAATTCCTACCGCTGCGGCGATTGCCGGCCCTGCGGCGTATCCTCCGAACCCGGACGCCGCCGCCGCGCTCCAGAGGCCCGCGAGGAACATACCGCCCCCCAGCCCTGCCCAGGTCTTGTTCGGGCTGATTCGCGGCGCGAGCTTTGGCCCACCGATCAACTTCCCGAAAAAATAACCGCCTGCATCGGTTAGCCACACGGCAACCACCAGCCAAATTACCAGCATTAACCCGGCATCAGGTATTGCCCGCAACCAGATAAACGACAAGCAAAAAAGACTGATCATCACCGTACCCATCGCCAGTCGCCGGGGGCTTTCTTGGCCGCCAACAGTCGATATGACCGCAACAATCCCCGCGACAAACACGACTGCAATCAATGACAGGCCCGGGCTGCCGCCAAACATGGCGCCAAGACCGGCCGCCAATCCGATCGCCATCATCCAGCCATGGATATTGAACTTGCCGTCACTGCACATCGTTGCCCATTCCCAGACCATTATCGCACCTGCAAGAACGATGAGGATATCGAACCAGGGCGAGCCGAAATAAATACCGGCAAAGACAGGGGGCGCGAGGACGGCGGCAGATTTAAGCCGCAGGCCGAGATTCCGGAAACCACGATTACCGGTTATGCGCTCAGGCGGTAGTCGCGCCATAGCGCCTTTCGCGGCGACTGAATTCTTCGATAGAATCCTCGAGTTTTTCGCGCGAAAAGTCCGGCCAGAGGACATCGGTAAAGACAAACTCGGCATAGGCCGACTGCCACAGAAGAAAATTGCTGATGCGCTGTTCGCCGCTGGTGCGGACGATCAGGTCCGGGTCGGGCATATCGGCCGTATACAGCCGTCCCTCAAGCGCATTTTCATCAATAGCATCCGCGCTGATTTCGCCCGCAGCGACGTCTTCGACCAGTTGCCGGACCGCCGCGGTGATTTCCTGCCGGCTGCCATAGCTGAGCGCAATAACCAGATCGAGCTTGGTATTCGCCCTGGTCTTTTGCTCCGACATCTCGATCAGCGAGATGATATCTGCCGCCAGCATCGAACGGTCCCCGATAAAGCGGATCCGAACGCCTTCACGATGAAGTTCGGAAATTTCCTTACGCAGATAAAGCCGCAGAAGCCCCATGAGATCCGCGATTTCCTTAGCCGGGCGTTTCCAGTTTTCAAGTGAGAAACCATAAAGCGTGAGGTACTGAATCCCCAGGTCGCTCGCCGCTTTGACGGTACGACGCACGGCTTCCGCCCCCTGCGCATGCCCGGCAGCGCGCGGCAGGCCTTTGGCCTTTGCCCATCTCCCGTTGCCATCCATGATGATGGCGACGTGAACAGGGATGCCGTTTGATTCCGGCTGGGTGGGGACCGGTTTCATACAACTACACCTGAAGGATTTCGGTTTCCTTCGAAGCAACGGATTCATCGATTGTCTTGATCGAACTATCCGTCAGCTTCTGGATTTCATCCGTCCAGGCACGCTGTTCGTCCTGGGAGATTTCACCGTCTTTTTCCATTTTCTTGAGCATATCAATGCCATCGCGGCGGACGTTTCGCACTGCAATCCGCGCCTGTTCGGCATACTTGCCGGCAATCTTGGTCATTTCGATGCGCCGGTCTTCCGAAAGCTGGGGCACCGGCACGCGGACAACGTTACCTTCGGTCTGCGGGTTCAGACCGAGATTTGAATCCCGGATGGCTTTTTCGACCGAACTGATCAGCGAATTATCCCAGACCTGGACCGCCAGCATGCGCCCGTCAGGGGCACTGATCGTACCAACCTGGTTCATCGGCATCGGCGAGCCATAAGCATCGACCGTAATCGGTTCCAGCAGCGCCGGAGAGGCGCGGCCGGTCCGCAGACCGCCAAATTCATCACGGAGCACTTCGATAGCGCCGTTCATCCGTCGCTTCAGATCGTCAATATCAGGGTCGGCCATCGTCTAAAATCCTTCTCACTCGACCTTCATCGCTTATGATTCACCGCTAATGATCGTGAAGGTGCCTTCGCCGCGAACGACCGCCGCAAACGCGTTGGGATTGTGTATCGAAAAGACCAGAATCGGTATGTTATTTTCGCGCGCGAGAGAGATTGCCGAGGCATCCATGACCCGCAGGTCCCGCGACAATACATCCATGTAGGTCAGGGTGTCGTAACGTTCGGCATCCGCGACCTTGTGCGGGTCCGCAGAATAAACGCCGTCGACCTGAGTGCCCTTGAAAATCGCATCACAATTCATTTCGGTCGCGCGCAGGGCGGCCGCCGTATCCGTCGTGAAATAAGGGTTCCCGGTACCCGCCGCAAAAATCACGACACGGCCCTTTTCCATGTGCCGGATCGCCCGGCGGCGGATAAACGGCTCACATATCGTCGACATTGGAATGGCGGACTGCACCCGCGTCGGCACGCCGATATCTTCCAGCGCGCCCTGCATGGCCAGTGCGTTCATCACGGTGGCAAGCATGCCCATGTAATCCGCGGTGCCGCGTTCCAGTCCCGCTGCCGCACCGGAAATGCCGCGAAAGATATTACCGCCGCCGATCACGAGGCATACTTCGGCCCCGAGGTCGGTTACCGACTTGATTTCATTGGCAATGCGGTTGGCTGTGACGGGGTCGATGCCATATGCGCCGTCCCCCATCAGGGCCTCTCCCGAGACCTTCAGCAGGACACGTTTGAAGCGAAGTTGGGCGCTGTCATCCGGCATGAGTCTACCCCCTGCTCAGCCGCCCGCCGTTGCGGCGACCTCCGCTGCGAAGTCAGATTCTTCCTTCTCGATACCTTCACCGAGCTGGAAGCGGGCAAAACCCGTGATCTTGATCGGCGCACCGGCATCACCTGCCGCGGCTTCGACCGCCTTCGAAATCTTGGACTCGCCGTCAATGACGAAAGTCTGATCCATCAGGCAGACTTCCTCATAATACTTGCGCAGACGGCCATCGACCATCTTCTGGACGATTTCTTCCGGCTTGCCCGATTCCCGGGCCTGGTCGGCGAGAACTTCACGTTCGCGGTCAACGGCCTCGGTATCGACTTCGTCCTGCGACACCCAGAGCGGGTTTGCGGCGGCGATATGCATGGCAAGCTGCTTGCCGAACTCTTCGAGCTTGCCGGCATCACCGGCAGATTCCAGCCCGATCAGCACACCGATCTTGCCCTGGTTCGGCGCAACCGCACCGTGGACGTAGCTTGAAACAACGCCTTCAGAGACAGTGATCCCGGCCGAGCGGCGGAAGGACAGGTTTTCACCGATCGTCCCGACCATTTCAGTCACCGTATCGATGACCGACTTGCCGCCATCCATCATTGCGGCGCCGGCCTTGTCGAAATCGCCGTCCTGGGTCAGGGCGGTCGCCGCAACGCTGCCGACGAAAGCCTGGAATTCAGGGTTACGCGCAACGAAGTCGGTTTCCGAATTAAGCTCGATAACCGCGCCCTTCGTGCCCTCGGTCACCACGGACACAAGACCTTCAGCCGCGACACGGCCGGACTTCTTCGCCGCGGCCGCGAGGCCCTTCTTTCGAAGCCAGTCAACGGCTTCATCCATGTTGCCGCCGGTTTCGTTAAGTGCCTTTTTGCAATCCATCATGCCGGCACCAGAGGATTCGCGCAGTTCCTTGACCAGCGCAGCTGTAATTTCAGCCATAACTTACCTTCTCAATAAAAGTCTATAACAGACTGATAAGAAATATTTTTCTTATTCAGCCGCAGGTTTGTCTGCAGCGGGCGCCGCATCAGCCGCAGGCGCCCCTTCGACGGCAGGTGCCGCTTCAGCAACCGGTTCAGCAGCAGCTGCCGCCGGAATGGCTTCAACCGGTGCTTCTTCCGCTGCGCCGAGATCTTCGCCGGAAATGATCGCTTCCTGCTGCAGACCATCGAGCACAGCCGCCGAGACGAGATCGCAATACAGCGAAATCGAGCGGATGGCATCGTCATTGCCCGGGATCGGGAATGTCACGCCCTGCGGGCTCGAATTGCTGTCGATCACCGCGATCACCGGAATATTCAGCGTCGTGGCTTCTGCCACGGCAAGTTCTTCCTTGTTGGTGTCGATGATGAACAGCATGTCCGGCAGGCCGCCCATGTCCTTGATGCCGCCGAGCGAACGGTCGAGCTTGTCGCGCTCGCGCGTCAGGTTCAGCTGCTCTTTCTTGGTCAGGCCTTCGGAGATTTCCACCGAGCCGAGCATTTCTTCGAGCTCGTGCAGGCGTTTGATCGACTGCGTGATGGTCTTCCAGTTGGTCAGCATGCCGCCGAGCCAGCGATGGTTGACATAGTACTGGCCGCAACGGCCGGCGGATTCAGCAACAATCTCGCTCGCCTGGCGCTTGGTGCCGACAAACAGCACGCGTCCGCCGCGGGCGGTTACTTCACGCACGGCCGCGAGCGCTGCACTAAGCATCGGCACGGTCTGCTGAAGATCAAGAATGTGAACTTTATTGCGAACGCCGAAGATATAGGGCCCCATCTTGGGGTTCCAGCGGCGGGTATTGTGTCCAAAGTGAACGCCTGCTTCCAAAAGCTGACGCATCGAGAATTCTGGCATAGCCATTTTCTGTGTCCTTTTCCGGTTAGACCTCCGCAGGGATTTGGTCAGGTATTTCAGGGGCTTGGAGGAATTCCGAACCCGTTCGGCCTGACACCGGATCGAACGATCAGCCTATGACGCCGCCGCCCGTAACCCCGCGTGTGGATTTACGCAGCGGTTGATAGGCCTAAAGCGATGATTTCGCAAGGGGTTTTGTTGAGAAACGCCCCCCGCCGGTAAAGTCGCAAAACAACCCCATGCACCCGAAGGGAGCGAACCGGAGCGATAGCGTAAATCCGACGCGCGGGCCGGACAGCCCCGCCGCCGGGCACGTCAGTTCTGTATGGGCAAGACCTCCCCGCGCCTGTGATGTGATTTATGTCTGTTGAGCCAGCCGTTAGCATATCACAAAAAAAGAACAAACCAAAAACACTCGTGCGACAATTTCGTCACCTGCTAGCGGAGCGCCACGTCATCGGCCTATCGCCCCACCGGCGCAACATTTCTCATTCTTCGCCATTCCCGGCGAAATCGGGAATAACCGGTAAACCTTGATTTGGCATCGATGGGTTCAATATAGAAAAAATTGAATCCCCTATACTTACTTTTGAATATTTCTCCGGATATCAAAAATCTCGTCAAATTTTTGTCTTACCTGGTGATACAATTCATTTACATTCTCTATATTTTTTTGTTCATAAACGAAAGATACTAAAATTTTATTGACCTGAAATTCAGTTCTACAATTTTGAGTAAAATGACCAACCAAGCAATATGTCACAAAATTATATTTTTTATCTATATAATACTTACGAGTAAATGAATCCCGAACCAATCTATTTCCATTTACTATATTTATAATATAATCATCTTCTGTATTCAAAAGAAGACTAACCGATATTATTTTATAATTCAAACCTAATTGATCAGTATTCAACCAAAGGTATTTTAATTTTGTATTTTCATTTATAAATCTTCCAACATATTTTCTCTCCACAGAAATTATCTGCTCTCCAAACGTTGTAAATTCGACCACATCAACGTTTGCACGTACTGGCTGAACGATCTGCACGAAACAAAAAGTCGCAAACAAAAAACCAAAACAATTCGTAGAGAGAATACTCAAGCCCTGCCCCCTAAGGATCCAGCACCGCCGCCACCCCCGGCAGATGCGCCACCGCGGCGCGGAAATTGCCTGTCAGCGCAATCTTGCGCGGCAGTTTGATCTCGACCTCCTGGTGGTCGCCCACCTCCATGATCAGCGCTACCTTGCATTTGCCCGGCTCGCCGGTCTCCAGCGCCTGTTTCACGCCGTCGATGGCGATCGCGTCGGCGATGACGATTTTCAGCTCGGTCGAGGCGTTGGCGAGCACTTCGTCGAGCGGGCGGACCATGGTACCTGACAGCCGTGCGGCATCTCCGTCATCGGCGCGGATATCGACCGTGATGATCACGCGCTGGCCGGGTTCGAGCAATTCACGGGACGTCGCCAGAACTTCGGAGAACAGCACGACCTCGAACACGCCGGAGCCGTCCGACAACTGGACAAAGGCAAAGCGGTTGCCCTTGGCCGATGTGCGTTCCTGCTTGCTGATGATCACCCCGGCAACATTCGGGGATGTCCCCGCCATGCGCGCGCTGATATCGGCGGCCGGTGTCACCCGTAATTTGCGCAGTTGCCCGGCATAGGCATCGAGCGGATGAGCCGAGAGATACGATCCCACGGCTTCGAATTCATGGGTGAGGCGTTCCATCACCGGCCAGTCGAGCGTATCGGGCAGGCGGAGACGCGCGTTGTCGTCCTCGGCCACGGCACCGCCGAACAGGCTGTCCTGGCCGCTATTGCGTTCCTGCGCGGACGCATTGGCGAGGCGCATCACGCCCTCGGCGCCCTCGTACAGGCGTTTGCGGTTGGAATCGATGCTGTCAAAGGCCCCTGCCCTGACCAGGTTTTCCAACTGGCGTTTATTCGCACCCGAAGAGCCCAGCCGGGTCGCGAAATCGGCAAGATCGGCATACGTGCCATTGGCATCGCGTTCCGCCACCACATCGGCCATGGCCTGCTGGCCCACATTCTTGATCGCGGCAAGCGCATAGCGCACGGCATAGGTCGTCGTCCCATTCGTGATCGTCTCGACCGTGAAGGTCACGCCCGACTTGTTCATGTCCGGCGACAGCAGCGGGATATCGAGGCGATCCAGCTCCTGGCGGAAGATGTTCAGCTTGTCGGTATTGCCGAGATCGAGCGTCATCGACGCTGCGAGGAATTCGACCGGGTAATTGGCCTTCAGATAGGCTGTCTGATAGGCGACCAGCGCATAGGCCGCCGCATGGCTTTTGTTAAAGCCATAACCCGCGAATTTATCCACCTGATCGAAGATCATGCCCGCCTGCGCCTTGTCGACGCCGCGTTCCCCGGCACCCTCGACGAACGCTTCGCGCTGGGCGGCCATTTCCGCGGCAATCTTCTTGCCCATCGCCCGGCGCAGCAGATCGGCGCCGCCGAGCGAATAGCCGGACAGGACCTGGGCGATCTGCATCACCTGTTCCTGATAGATCATCACGCCGAAGGTTTCCTCGAGGATCGGCTGCAGCTCCGGGTGGAGGTAATCCGGCTCTTCCAGGCCATGCTTACAGGCGATATAGCGCGGAATATTGTCCATCGGACCCGGCCGGTAGAGCGCGACCAGGGCGATGATGTCTTCAAACGTATCGGGCTTGAGCTGGCGCAGCACGTCGCGCATGCCCGAACTTTCAAGCTGGAACACACCGACCGTCTCGCCGCGAGACAGCATTTCGAACGTTTTCGGGTCGCTGAGCGGCAAGTTCAGCAGATCCGGCGCTTCCTCGCGCAGCTCGATCAGTTCGATCGCGCGCTGCAGCACCGTCAGCGTTTTCAGGCCGAGGAAATCGAACTTCACCAGCCCGGCGGCTTCGGCGTATTTCATCGAGAACTGCGTCGCCGGCATGTCGGAACGCGGGTCTTTGTATAGCGGCACAAGTTCTGCCAGTCGCCGGTCGCCGATGATGACACCCGCCGCATGGGTCGATGCATGGCGGTACAGGCCTTCCAGCTTCAACGCGTTATCAATCAGCTGGGCGACCGTCTCGTCACTGTCGCGCATGTGACGCAGTTCGGGCTCGCCGTCGATGGCTTCCTGCAGCGTCGGCGGATGGGCCGGGTTGAACGGCACCAGCTTGGTGATCTTGTCGACCTGGCCGTAGGGCATGCCGAGCACACGGCCGACATCGCGCAGCACCGCGCGGGCCTGCAGTTTTCCGAAGGTGATGATCTGGGCGACCTTGTCGTCGCCGTATTTTTCCTGAACGTAGCGGATCACTTCGTCGCGGCGGTCCTGGCAGAAATCGATGTCGAAATCAGGCATCGACACACGTTCCGGGTTGAGGAAGCGTTCGAACAGCAGCCCGAATTTAAGCGGGTCGAGATCGGTAATCGTCAGTGCCCAGGCCACAACCGAGCCCGCGCCGGAACCACGGCCCGGCCCAACGGGAATGCCCTTGTCCTTCGACCACTGGATAAAATCGGCAACGATCAGGAAGTAGCCGGGAAAACCCATTTCGATGATAACGTTCAGCTCGAATGCCAGTCGGTCGCGATAGGGCTTGGCCACTTCCTCGCGCGCGGCGGCATCCATATCGTCGGTATAGACCTGCGTCTCCAGCCGTCCTTCAAGCCCCTCTTCGGCCATCAGCTTCAGCGCTTCTTCCTCGTTCGACACGCCTTCAACCTCGAAGGGCGGCAGGATCGGCGCATGCTCGGTCGGCATGAAGGCGCAGCGCCGCGCGATCACGACCGTGTTGTCGATGGCCTCGGGCAGATCGGCGAACAATTCGCGCATTTCATCGGCGGAGCGAAAATGGTGCTGGTCGGTCAGGCGGCGGCGTTCGGATTCCGACACGTACCGGCCGTCGGCGATGCACAGCAATGCGTCATGCGCCTCATACATGTCCTGGGTCGCGAAATAAGCGTCATTGGTGGCGACGAGCGGGATATCGCGCTCATAGGCGAGTTTCAGCAGGCCCGGCTCTATCTGGCGCTCTGACGCGAGCCCGTGTCGCTGCAGCTCGATATAGAACCGCCCGGCGAAGATATCCTTCAGCCGGTCACACATTTCCTCGGCCGCGGGAAGCTGTCCGTCGCCGATCAGGCGGCCAAGCGGTCCATCAGGTCCACCCGACAGGCAGATCAGGCCTTCAGAGCATTCCCGGAGCTTTTCCAGCGTCGTGTGGGTATCGCCGTGTTCGGTCGTCAGAAACGCTTCGGACGAAATTTCGAGCAGGTTCAGATAGCCCGCCTGGTTCTGTGCCAGCATCACAAGACGGTCGTGGCGACGTGACGATGCGTTATTACCGCCCTGACGCGCCGCCTCGCCTTCGCGGGCGACATCGAACTGGCTGCCGATGATCGGCTGGATACCGGCCTTCGCTGCCGACAGCGAAAATTCAAGCGCCCCGAACAGGTTATTGGTATCGGTCACCGCGACCGCCGGCATTTTGTGCTCGGTCGCCAGCTGGATCAGCTTGGGCAGCTTGATCGCGCCCTCGGACAGCGAATAGGCGGTGTGAACGCGGAGATGGATAAAGCCTGAATCAGTCATGCGACCAGTTTAGACCGAATCGTGCGCAGGCATAGCCTCAGCCAGCGACCAGAAGCCCGTTTTTCAGGGTTAGTTTCCGATCCATACGGGCCGCGAGGTCAGGGTTATGGGTCGCGACCAGGGATGAAACGCCGGTTTCACGAGTCAGACGCATCAATAGCTCGAACACGCGCTCGGCCGTTTCCTGGTCGAGATTGCCCGTCGGCTCGTCCGCGATAAGCACTTTCGGGCTGTTGGCGAGCGCCCGCGCAATTGCCACGCGCTGCTGTTCACCGCCCGACAGCTTCGCCGGGCGATGCCCTTCTCGCTCTGACAATCCGACCATGCCGAGCAGCTCGGATGCCCGTTTGCGGGCCGCCGATTTGCTGACACCCGCGATCATCTGCGGCACCACGACGTTTTCGAGCGCCGTGAATTCGGGCAATAGATGATGAAACTGATAGATAAAGCCGATGGCCGTGCGCCGCAGCGCCGTGCGCCGGTCATCCGACAGGTCGGAACAGGCTTCACCGTCGACGATCACCTCACCGCCATCCGGGCGTTCCAGCAGTCCGGCAATATGCAGCAGCGTCGACTTGCCCGCGCCGGACGGCCCGACAAGGGCGACCGTTTCGCCGGATGCTATCGATACCGCAGCACCGCGCAGCACCTGCAGGTCATTCCCCGCCTGATGAAACGTGCGCTGGATATCGCTCAGAACGAGCGCGTCACTCAACCCGCCCTCACTCATAACGCAACGCTTCCACGGGATCGAGGCGTGCAGCCCGCCATGCCGGGTAAAGTGTTGCGAGGAAGGACAGACCCAGCGACATGCCGACCACGCTGACAACATCGCTGGTTTCCACCACGGAGGGCAGTTGCGACAGGAAGTAAATTTCGGCGGCGAACAGCTCCGCGCCGGTCAGTCCCTGTATCCACTGGCGAATGGTTTCGATATTTCCTGCAAAGGCGACACCGAGCCCGAACCCCGCCGCCGTGCCGATAATGCCGACCGACGCGCCCGCCAGCAGGAAGATGCGCATGATCATGCCCCGGGTCGCACCCATGGTGCGCAGGATCGCGATATCGCGCCCCTTGTCCTTCACCATCATGATCATCCCGGAAATGATGTTGAACGCGGCCACCAGAATGATCAGCGTCAGGATCAGGAACATGACGTTCCGTTCGACCTTGATCGCATTAAAGAAACTGGCATTCGCCTGCTGCCAGTCCACAAGCCGCAACGGCACCCCCGCCGCACGCAGGATTTCAATGCGGATGGAATTGACGCGGTCCGGGTTGTCGAGGAACACCTCGATATTGGTGACGGCACCTTTCGACTGGAAATAAATCTGGGCGGCTTCCAGCGGCATGAACACGAAACCGGAATCGTATTCGAACATGCCGACCTCAAACAGAGCGGCAATCGTATATTTCTTTGACCGTGGGACGCTGCCGAACGCGGTCGCATTTGATTGCGGTGACACAAGCCGGATCGTGTCTCCCGGCCGGACGCCGAATTTCTGCGCCATGCGCGTACCGATGATGACGGTGGACTTGCCCTTGAAGTTATCCAGCGTTCCTGCGCGGATATTGTCAGAGATAATTTTCCGCGCCCGGATATCGGATTCCCGCACACCGCGCACGATGGCGCCTGCCGCCACGCGGTTGCCACTGACAAGCACCTGGCCCTCGACCGTCGGGATCACGCGGATGACCCCGTCGAGTTTTTTGATTTCCGTTGCCACCCGGTCGAAATCCCGGAGCGGCTGATTGGTCAGACTGTAGACGCCCATATGACCGTTCAGGCCGAGGATGCGGTCGAGCAGTTCGGCGCGAAAGCCGTTCATGACCGACATCACGATGATCAACGTCGCCACGCCCAGCGCGATGCCCGCCAGTGAGAACCCGGCGATCACCGATACAAAGCCCTCTTCGCGCCGTGCGCGCAGGTAGCGCAGCGCGACCATGCGTTCGAAGGCGTTGAAGATCATGCGGTCAGCCGTGCCATGGCGGATTCAGCGGATATTTCCTCGCGCTCGCCGCTGGCCCGGTTCTTGAACTCGACGACGCCGTTTTTGACACCGCGCGGACCGACGACGATCTGCCACGGAATACCAATCAGATCCATGTCGGCAAACTTGGCGCCGGCGCGGACATCCCGGTCGTCATAGATTGGATCGCATCCCGCGGCTTGCAGCTTCGCATACAGGTCGGCCGAAACCGTATCGCAAGCCTCGTCGCCCGATTTCAGGTTGATGATCCCCGCTCCGAACGGAGCGACCGCTTCCGGCCAGACAATGCCGTTCTCGTCGTGGAAGGCCTCGATCAGCCCGCCAACGAGGCGCGACACGCCGATACCGTAGGAGCCCATTTCCGGGAACACCTGGTCGCCGTCGGGACCCACGACGCTCGCATTCATCGCCTTCGAATACTTGGTGCCGAAATAGAAGATATGGCCGACCTCGATACCGCGTGCCTTGATCAGGTTGTCGCCAAGCTTGGCGGCCTCGGCCGGGTCATGCTTTTCATCCGTTGCGGCATACATGTTCGTCCAGCGATCGACGACCGGCTGCAGATCGGAGTCGTAGTCAACGCTCTCGCCGAGCACATCGATTTCCAGCAGGTCCTTGTGACAGAACACTTCGCTTTCACCGGTATCGGCAAGGATGATGAATTCATGGCTCAGATCGCCGCCGATGGGACCTGTATCGGCCGCCATGGGAATTGCCTTCAGCCCCATCCGCGCATAGGTGCGCAGGTAGGCGACGAACATCCGGTTATAGGTGGCGCGGGCGTCTTCATAAGTGAGGTCGAACGAGTAGGCATCCTTCATCAGGAATTCGCGGCCCCGCATGATCCCGAAACGGGGCCGGACCTCGTCGCGGAATTTCCACTGAATGTGGTACAGGTTTTTGGGCAGATCCTTGTAGCTGCGGATATGTGCCCGGACGATCTCGGTGATCATTTCCTCGTTGGTTGGCCCGAACAGCATATCCCGGTCGTGCCGGTCGCGGATACGCAGCATCTCTGCGCCATAATCGTCATAGCGACCACTTTCCTGCCAGATCTCCGCCGGCTGGATCGTCGGCATCAGCAGTTCCTGACAGCCCGCCGCGTCCTGTTCTTCACGAACGATAGCCTCGACCTTGCGAAGGACTTTCAGGCCAAGCGGCAGCCAGGAATAAATCCCGGCGCTGGACTGGCGGATCATGCCCGCGCGCAGCATCAGGCGATGCGAGACGATCTGGGCTTCGGACGGGTCTTCTTTAAGGGTCGGCAGAAAATAACGCGACATGCGCATGGTGTTTGCGAGCCTCCTGAGGGTGCGACGCGAACATAGGCAAACCCGCACTCACCCGCAATGCCCCGTCGCAACGGGGAATGCGACAGGCTCGGTGCCTAAAATAACCGTCCTGTCAGCGTCAGGCTTCGCCCCAGATCTCCTCCGCCGTCTTCACGACCAGGTCCAGCTTCCGACGCTGATCGTCCATGGTGATCTTGTTGCCGTGTTCGGTGGACGAGAACCCGCATTGCGGCGCGAGCCCGAGCTGGTCCATATCGACGTATTGGGATGCCTCATCAAATTTGCGTTTCAGCTCATCGACGGACTCAAGCCCCGGTGTCTTCGTGGTCACGAAGCCGGCCATCACGCGCTGCTTGCCTTTCGGCAGGAGCCGAAGCGGTTCCAGCCCGCCTGCCCGGTCGGAATCGTATTCCATGAAGAAGATATCCACGCCGGTACTGAAAATGGCTTCGGCCGCCGGGTCGTAGCCGCCGGACGCCGCGTAAGTGGACTGGAAATTGCCCCGGCACATATGCATGCCGATCACCATATCGTCGGGGCGGTCCCTGATCGCCTCGTTCATCATCCAGGCATATTTTTTAAGCAGCATGTCCGGGTCCTGCCCCGCCGCCGCCTTCTCTTCACGCTGTTTCGGATCGCACAGATAGGCGAAATAGATATCGTCCATCTGCAGGTAGCGGCAGCCCGCCTCGTAGAATTTTGCGACGGCTTTCTTGTAGGTCGCCGCAAGGTCGGCAAACAGGACATCCATGTCCTTGTACTCTTCCGGCAGGATATCCTCCGGCGAAGTGCGGAAGTGACAGCAGCTCGGCCCCGGAATGGAAATTTTCGGGGTCACCTTCGCTTTCGCCGCGACAAACCGGAAATGGTCGAGCATGGGATGGTTGTCAGGAAAGTCGAGCTTGCCCTTGATGGTCGGGTAAAGGGGCGGCAGTTTGACGCCTTCGAACTGGACGCCCTCACCACGCGTCTCCATGTCGAAGCCGTCGAGCATGCCCATGAAATCGTAATGCCAGAAATAGCGCCTGAGTTCGCCGTCGGTCGCAACCTGAAGACCGGCGTCTTCCTGCATCTGGATCACATCCGCGATCGCCGCGTCCTCGATCGCGCTCAGTTCCTCGGCGCTGATCGTCGGCGTGTCGGTATAAAATTTCTTACGGGCTTCCGCGACGCTGTCCGGCCGCAGAAGGCTGCCGACATGGTCTGCACGAAATGGGGGTTTGTGGGGGGTGCTCATGGACGTTTCCTCATTGAATTCTCTGTACCGCTTCTATGGGCGATTGGTCGGCCAAATCCTCTGCTATCAGGGCCACAGCGGCAACCGAAAAACGCGGCGAGGTTGGAATTTTTCACAGTACAGGCGCAAACCGCGCCAGACAGCTATCGGCCTCGCAGCTTCCGGCAGGCGCGGATAATGGCATTCTGCGAACCGGTGTTCAGTTCCTGGCCGTTATACGTGATCTTCCCGTCCTTGAATTCGACATTTCCTACGTTCAGCTCGCCCATGTACTGCCCTTTATTCGCGGGCAGACCAAAGCGTTCCTGAAGATCGATTATGACGGGCATTGAAAATGATTTCGGCAGCTTGATTCCGGAACCACTGCCCGGAAGTTCTGCCGGTGCAACGCGCCAGCCATCCGCCGTAACACCAGGGGTATATGCAACCGATGCATCGGGCCTATGCATGACGAGGTTCCGGCAATCCGCCTGCGTGACGGTTATCGTCCGCGTTTCCGCGAATGCCGGTAACGCGAGCAAGCACATCACGGGAATATAGAAAACTCTCTGCATACGCAGAGTTTTACGAAGTCGGGTTAACGAAAGGTAAGGAACGAAGGATCGCTCGGGGCTTCAAATATCGGAGAGCACGCTCAGGCGGTTTTCTTCAGAATTGCATACATGTTGTCGCTGGTCGGCAACCGCTGGCTGAAGGCCGATTTCACGCTGTAACCACATTTCTCCGCCATTCTCCGCAACGAGGCCGGTGTGAAGTAATTCAGATGGTCCGGGTAGCGGAACCCGCACCATTTCCGGCCCATGATCATCCTGTTGATCGCGCCGTAATTCGGCACCTTGATAATCGCCACCCCATCCGGAATGAGCGTCCGATGAAGCTCCTGCAGGACCTCCTGCGGATGGGTTTCATGTTCAAGATAAGAGCGCAGCGTAGCCGCACTGAAAAAATTGTCTTCAACAGCCTGCAGACCGTCAAGGCTGGGTGCACAGATAACCTGACCGCCCCGCTCGCCGAAATAGGCATTGCCCGCCGCAGCCAGTTGATCCGATATTTCTATCCCGAAAGGAATGAAGCGATCATCGAGCCCGCGCAGTTGATCGCCAGCGCCGCAGCCCAAGTCTACTACCCTGCCTGGCAGCGCATGCGAGTCGACAAGGTCCGGCATTTTTGTCCGCGGAAACAAATGCATCCGCGCCCGCGTCAGCTTGCTGAACTTGTACGAAATTGGCCTGATATCGGCGCGGCGTTTTTCTTCGATGAGAGTCGTTTTTTCCCACGCCATCTCCGACTTCAGCGCTTCATAGACCGGAGAACGGTCGATATAAACGAAGCCGCAATCGGCACAATCCCTGATCTTCCATACAGAGTGAGAATAGCGGTTGGCGGGCCGGTCCGCATTGTCACGCCCGCAGTGAGGACAGTTCCGCTCTACAACATTGATGGTACCGAAATCCGCACTTTCAAGCTGGCTGTGAACCGGCTCTGATTTTGTCACGGGTTCAGTCACGTCTGCATCCTGTCACTCATTTTTCAATCCTAAGCCCGGTAAACCGGACAGCCTGCGGAATACGTAGCACGAACAGCCCGATCATCGGCGAGAATCATCTGGGCGAACAGCATATCACGCAAGGACTCCGCCCGCTCCATACGCTGGTGGATTATCGGCGTTGAATTGACGTCGAGCACCACAATATCTGCCTCGTAACCCGCCTGCAGCTTTCCGATCCGGTCCCCTAGCGACAACGTCTCTGCCCCGCCGGATGTCGACAACCAGAAAGCTTCCTCCGGCGTCAGTGAATATCCACGGAACTGCGCAATTTCATAGGCAGCCTTCATCGTTGCAAAGGGCGAAAGCGACGTGCCGCCGCCAACATCACACCCCAGCATTACGTCAACGCCCGCGGCCCGGGTCTCCTGCAGGCGGAACAGACCACTGCCGATAAACAGGTTCGATGTCGGACAATGAACGAACTTTGTATCGGTCGCCGCTGCCAGTGAAAGGTCAGTGTCGTCCATGTGAATTGCATGGCCATAAAGAGCCCGCGGGCCGAGCATCCCGAACCGGTCGTAAACATCGAGATAGGATCGCGCTTCAGGAAAGAGCTCCGCGACCCATTTCACCTCATCGGTGTTTTCCGATACATGAGACTGCAGATAGACGTCAGAAAATTCAGCCATCAGCGTGCCGCAGGCTTCAAGCTGGGCCGGCGTGCTCGTCGGCGCGAAGCGCGGCGTCACGGCATAAAGATTTCTTCCCTGCCCGTGCCATTTTTCAATCAACGATTTGGTCTCGTCATATCCCGATTGCGCGGTGTCGCGCACACTCTCTGGTGCGTTCCGATCCATCAGAATTTTACCCGCGATCATCCGCAGGTTCCGGGCGCTTGATTCCTCGAAAAACGCGTCGGCTGATTCCGGATGCACCGTGCAATAGACCGCCGCTGTTGTCGTACCGTTTGCCAGCAACAGGTCGAGAAACAATTTTGCCGTCTGGGCGGCATAATCTGCATCCGAGAAACGGGCCTCTTCGGGGAAAGTATATTTTTCCAGCCAGTCGAGAAGCTGCGCGCCGAAGGACGCGATCACGCCGATCTGCGGATAGTGCACATGCCCGTCAACGAAACCGGGCAGGATCAGGTTCTCGCCGTAGTCGTGATGCTCGGCTGCCGCGCTGAGTTCCGCGGGCTCGTCGCCGCTTTGACCGGCCCAGGCAATCAGGCCGTCCACGATCAGAACAGCTCCATTCTCCGCATATTCCACGGCATCCGCATCGAGTGTCGGATCGCCATTGATAGACAATGTCCGGCCGGTCAGCAGTATCGGTTTGGCGGATGCGGTAATCAGCTTGTCCTCTTCACTTCACAAGGCACAAAAAGGGCGGCAACGGATCAATCCGCGCCGCCCCATTGTATCGTTCACATTACTTCGGGATCGTGCCGTCGATGCCCTGAACGTAGAAGTTCATGCCGGCCAGAAGCCCGTCATCGGCTTTCGCACCGGCCTTGACCCGAACCTTACCAGCCTGGTCCTTGATCTCGCCCGCGAACGGGAAGATCGTTCCATTGGTGATGCCGTCGCGCGTCGCATTCGCCAGGGCGACAACATTTGCCGGGATAGCTTTGTTGAATGCAGACATTTGAACCATGCCCGGCTTGAACCCGTCCCACGTATCGGTGGACTTCCAGGTCCCGTCGAGCACTGCCTTGGCGCGTGCAACGTAATACGGCGCCCAGTTATCGATAATCGATGTCAGGTGCGCCTTGGGACCGAAATTGGTCATGTCGGATGCCTGGCCCACGGCCCAGACCCCGCGCTGCTGTGCAACCTGCACCGGTGCGGGGGAATCCGTGTGCTGCATGATCACGTCAGCACCCTGATCGATCAGGGTCTTGGCTGCATCCGCTTCCTTACCGGGATCGAACCATGTGGACACCCAGACGATCTTCATCTTGATGTTCGGATTCACCGATTTTGCGGCGAGATACGTGGCGTTAATGCCGCGAATGACCTCAGGGATCGGGAAGGAGCCGATATAGCCGATAACATTCGACTTGGTCATATTGCCGACGACCTTGCCGACAACGTAACGGCCTTCATAAAACCGTGCCGAATAGGTCGACATGTTCGGAGCACGCTTGAAGCCGGTCGCATGTTCGAATTTCACTTTCGGGAAGCGTTTTGCCGCGCGAAGGGTCGGATTCATATACCCGAATGACGTCGTAAAGATCAGGCCATGACCGGATGATGCCAGCTTCGAGATGACGCGCTGCGCATCTGCGCCTTCCGGCACTTTCTCGACATATGTCGTCATGACCTTATCGCCAAGCGCCTTTTCAATCGCGAGACGGCCCTGGTTGTGCTCATAGGACCAGCCATGATCGCCAATCGGTCCCACATACACGAAACCGATCTTGAGCTGTGCCTGCACCGCGGATGACACACCCGCAGCAAGAATGACTGCCGCCGCTGCGGTCGCCAGTTTTGATCTGAATTTCATAATTATCTCCTTTGATAAAACACGAAACCGGGCGCGCGGTCTTTGCCACCCTGTTTCATTGATGGTTCTTTATCCCACATTTTCGTCAACCGGACGCGTGGAAGTTTTTCCCGAGACAGGCCGGTGCATCAAGCCGCGCCCGGGCACTGTCACGTGAAATGATCACCAGCACGAGGATTGTCGCGATATACGGCAACATCGACAGGAACTGGGCAGACACTTCGACACCCATGCCCTGCGCGTAAAGCTGGATAATCGTGATACCGCCGAACAGATACGCCCCGAAAAATGCGCGCCACGGTTTCCACGAGGCAAAAACCACCAGCGCCAGTGCAATCCAGCCCCGGCCTGCGGTCATGTTCTCGACCCAGAGCGGCGTATAGGCGACCGACAGGTAAGCCCCGCCCACGCCGGCCATCGCGCCGCCGAAAAGGATTGCGCCCAACCGAACCAGGGTCACCGAGTACCCGATGGAATGGGCGGCATCATGATTTTCACCCACGGCGCGTATCAGCAGTCCCATGCGCGTGCGCGTCAGAACCCATGCAACAATCGCCACACTCACAACCGACAGGTAAACAAGCGCGTCATGGCCGAACAACACAGGTCCGATCACCGGAATATCCGACAGGCCGGGGATATTGAGTTTCGCCAGACCATCAAAGGTTTTGCCGACATAGGAATGACCGATCAGGGCGCTGAGACCGAGGCCGAATATCGTCAGCGCCAGCCCGGTCGCAACCTGGTTCGATTGCAGGTAGACCGTCAAAACACCGAAGATCAACGCGATCAGCATGCCCGCACCAGCACCGGCAATGATCGCCAGGAACTCATTCCCGGTTGAAACAGCGGTGGCAAAGGCGGCAATCGCACCGATGATCATCATTCCCTCGACGCCGAGGTTCAGCACGCCCGCCTTTTCAACCACAACCTCGCCGACCGCTGCGAATACCAGCGGTGTTGCCGCGGTCACGATTGTAAGCAGGGCCGGGATCAGCCAGTCGACACTCATTCCGCTGCCTCCGTGTTAATCTTGGGTGCGCCAAAACGAACGCGATATTTTATGAGGACATCGGAGGCGAGCAGGAAAAACAGCAACATGCCCTGAAAGACGCCCGTGACCGCATTCGGCAGGTTCATCGTGATTTGTGCAGAATCCCCGCCGAGATATGTCAGCGCCATCAACAGGCCTGCGAACAAAACACCCACCGGATGCAAGCGCCCGAGGAACGCAACGATAATGGCGGTAAACCCGTAACCGGGTGATATGGACGGCACGATCTGGCCGATCGCGCCGGATAGTTCGATTACCCCCGCCAGGCCCGCACAGCCGCCTGAAATCAGGAGCGTCAGCCATATCAGCCGCTTTTCCTTGAAACCGGCAAAACTCGCCGCCATCGGCGCCATACCGATCACCTTGATCTGAAAACCGATGATATGGCGCGATATCAAAATCCAGCCGAGCACCACCACAAACAGCGCAATAAGCGCCCCGACATTCAAACGTGTCTCGTCAATCAGGATCGGCAGCAGAGCGGAATCGTGAAACAACCGTGATTCCGGAAAATTCATGCCCTGCGGATCTTTCCACGGGCCATGCACCAGGTAACTCAACACCAGCAGACCGACGTAGGTCAGCATCAGGCTGGTGAGAATTTCATTCGTGTTGTAGCGCGTCTTGAGCCAGGCTGGGATCGCCGCCCACGCCATCCCGCCCAGAACACCGCAGACCAGCATCGCCGGAACAAGGAAGATGCTCTGCTGGTCGAAGAATGCCAGTGCAAGCCCCCCGCCCGCCAGCGCACCGATAACAAGCTGACCTTCCGCGCCGATATTCCAGACATTCGCCTGAAAGCCGAGCGACAGGCCCACCCCGATCAACACCAGCGGTGTCGCCTTGACCAGAAGTTCCGCCAAGCCGTCGAGACTGGAAACGGGCTCAATAAAAAATGTCTCAATCGCCTTTACCGGATCGACCCCCAGCAGGGCAAACATCACCATTGCCGTCAGAACGGTGAGCACAACCGCGATCAACGGAGACACATAGATCATCGACTTGGAGGCTTCGGGCCTCTGCTCCAGCCTAACCAGCATGAGCGGGCTCCCCTTCCAGGCCGATACCGGCCATCAATAATCCTATTTCCTCCACGGTCACGTTTTCCGCAAGACGCGCTTCGGACATTCGCCCTTCACAGATCACGGCGATCCGGTCGGAAATTTCGAACAGTTCTTCGAGGTCCTGCGATACAGCCAGCACCGCAGCGCCCTCGGCCGCCATATTGATCAATGCCTGGCGGATCGCCGCGGCTGAGCCTGCATCAACGCCCCAGGTCGGTTGCAGAACGACGATAACGCCGGGCCCCTGCATGATTTCACGGCCGACAATAAATTTCTGAAGATTGCCGCCCGACAGGCTGGTCGCAAAATGTGTGACACCCGGCGTCTTGACGCGAAACTCTTCAACGACCTTTTCGGCAAATTCGGTAGAAGCGGCGACCTGAATAAAACCGTTTTTCGTCAGGTTCATTCGGGTTGCCGCCGACAGGAACGCGTTCTCCCACAGCGACATATCCGGCACAGCCCCATGTCCGAGCCGCTCTTCCGGCACCAGGCCGACACCGGCGGCTCGGCGCTCATTCGGGTCCATCCTGCCTGCAGCGATACCGTCCACCAGAACCGCAGTCGGATTTTCACAGGATACTTCGCCGGTGAGCACTTCCATCAACTCGCGCTGACCATTGCCTGCAATTCCGGCAACGCCGAGTACCTCCCCTGCACGTACCGTCAGGTTTATGTCTTTCAGGTCCGTCCCGTGCTGATGGGTCGAAACCACGTTGAGGTCACGCAGCTCGAGCTTGATCGCACCATCGACTTTCCGGCCGGTCCGTTCGGGACTGACCAGATCGGCGCCCATCATCATTTCCGCCATCGATCGCGCGGTTTCATTCTCCGGCGTACATTCGGCGACAACCTCTCCCATGCGCATGATCGTCGCGGTGTGGCAGAGCGATTTGATCTCTTCCAGCTTATGCGAAATATAAAGGATCGAGACGCCTTCCTCGGACAACCGGCGGAGCGTCTTGAAAAGTTCGTCGACCTCCTGCGGGGTCAATACCGATGTCGGCTCATCCATGATCAGCAGACGCGGATCCTGCAGCAGACAACGCACCACCTCGATACGCTGACGTTCGCCGACCGAGAGCGTGTGAACGTACCGGCTCGGGTCGAGCGGCAGACCGTATTGCAAAGAGACCTCACGGATACGTCCGGAAAGGTCGCCCTTTGTCAGTTCGGGCGAAATACCGAGCGCGATATTCTCTTCAACCGTCATCGCATCAAACAGAGAGAAATGCTGGAATACCATGCCGACGCCAAGCTTCCGCGCCGCGTTGGGGCTTGCAATCTGGACTTCCTGCCCTTCCCACAATACCCGTCCCGCATCGGCCTTCTGAACGCCATAGATAAATTTTACCAGGGTCGATTTGCCAGCCCCGTTTTCGCCGAGCAATGCGTGGATTTCACCCGGCATGATCTTCAGGCTGACATTGTTATTCGCGATGACACCAGGATAGGCCTTCGTGATGCCGATAAGTTCTAGACGCGGCGTGTCTGCCATCAGGAGGCGCTCCGTTGTTTGAGGTCATCAAGCGCCATCAGGATCGCCTCCGGTGTTGCGGGAGCATCCAGCTTCGGCATCAACGCCGGATCGCCGGTTCGACTGACCGCATCGCGCAGCGCAAGCCACACACTGAGCGCCAGCATCACCGGCGGCTCGCCAACCGCCTTGGAGCGATAGATCGTCGGAACGGGGTTCGGTATATCTTCCAGAATATGGACCTTGAAATGGGGCGGCACATCGCGGCTGCCCGGTATCTTGTATGTCGACGGTCCGTGCGTCATCAATCGTCCACTTGAATCCCAGACCAGCTCTTCCGATGTCACCCAGCCCATCCCCTGCACAAACGCGCCTTCAATCTGTCCGAGGTCTATCGACGGATTCAGCGAAGACCCCACATCCTGCAGGATATCGGTTGTCAGCACTCGGGATTCACCGGTGAGCGTATCGATCACCACCTCGGAGACCGACGCACCGAAGGTAAAGTAATAGAACGGGCTGCCGGTCATGGTCTCGGAGTCCCAATGGATATCCGGCGTTTTGTAATATCCCGTAGCGGACAGCGACACGCGTTCGGACCAGGTTTTCTGCGCGGCTTCCGCAAATGACAGGCTTTCATTCCCGGCATAGACCCGGTTCTGGCGAAACTCGATATCGTCGGCCGGCACATCGAAATGCTCCGCCACAACTCCGGCCATGCGCTCGCGAATTTCGGTCGCGGCATTGAACGCCGCCATGCCGTTCAAGTCAGAGCCGGCGGATGCCGCCGTCGGCGTCGTATTCGGTACTTTGTCGGTACGTGTCGCCGATATCTTGACGTGATCGATATCAACCTGAAACACCGAAGAGACGACCTGCGCGACTTTTGTGAAAAGCCCCTGCCCCATCTCCGTGCCGCCATGGTTCAGATGAACACTGCCATCGGTATAGACGTGAACCAAAGCACCGGCCTGGTTCAATACCGGCGCATTGAACGAAATACCGAACGTGACCGGCATCAGGGCGATGCCCTTCTTCAGTGTCGTGTGCGATGCGTTAAACGCGTCAATCGCCTTCTTGCGGCCGTCGAGATCGATCTCCTGCGCGAGCCGCTCGGCGATTTCCGGCATAATGTTTTCGGTGACGGTCTGACCATAGGGCATCACGTTGCGATCGGTCGTCCCCATCCAGTTTACGGCCCGAACGTCTTCGACGGTTTTGCCAAGGTCACGCGCGATATGTTCCATCGCCGTCTCAATCGCCAGCATCCCCTGCGGACCGCCAAACCCCCGGAACGCGGTGTTCGAAACCGTGTTCGTTTTGCAAGGCCAGCCACGGAAAATAACGTTGGGGATGTAATAGGCATTGTTCCCATGACACAGCGCGCGCGCGACGACACCGGCTGAAAGGTCCGCGACATTTCCCGACCGGGTTGCCATATCGATGATGGCGCTGTCGATGCGCCCTGTTTCATCGAAACCGATCCGGTACCTGAACAGGAAATCGTGACGCTTGCCGGTCGCAATCATGTCGTCATCTCGGCGCAGGCGCAGCTTCACGGGCTTGCCGCATCTGGCAGCGAGCAGCGCGGCAATCCCGGCAACAATCGTCGACTGGCTTTCCTTGCCACCGAACCCGCCTCCCATACGCCGGACTTCAACGGTCACATCATTCTGCGCAATGCCCAGCACGTGGCTGACGCCATGCTGAACTTCGGTCGGGTGTTGTGTCGACGAATAGACCGTCATATCCCGGTCTTCACCCGGAACAACAAGCGCGATGTGGCTTTCGAGATAGAAATGGTCCTGACCGCCGCAGCGAACTTCGCCCGAAATCGTGCGCGGGGATTTTTCTATGGTCGCTTCCGCATCACCGAAGACGATCTTGGGCGGCGTATAGGTGAACTGACCTTTCTCCCAGGCCTCCTCAATCGACAGGACCGGCTCCAGTTCCTCGTATTCGACCTTAATCAGCCTTGCCGCGGCAAGCGCCTGATCGTAGGTGTCAGCGGCAACCGCCGCAACGGGCATCCCGGCATAATCCGCCGTGCCTTCCGCCAGTAACGGCTCATCCGAAAACACCGGCGCGATATCGTTCTTGCCCTCTATATCCTTCGCCGAAACAACAGCCGAGACACCCGGCATTCCAACGGCCTGTGAAATATCGATCGACACAATCCGCGCATATGCATAAGGGCTGAGGACAAGCGCGGTTTCCTGACAGTTCTGCGGCACCGGCATGTCGTCGATATAGATTGCACGGCCGGTAACATGTTTGACCGCACTGTCATGGCGCATGTTCGTGTGAACTGCGCCGCGGATATCGCCACCGTCCATCAGACCCTCACCACTTCAAGTTTGTCTTCGATTCCCGCCAGGTCCCGGTAAAGACGCGTGCATAAATTGGCGGCCACGAGCGCACGGTAGGCTGACGTGGCCCGATGATCGGTGAGCGGAGAAAAATCCTCGGCCGCTTTCGCACCGGCATCGCTCGCAGCCTCTTCGCTCCAGGCCGCGCCTGTTAGCGCCGCCT